>Ga0315904_10007182_pt1 | contig 15008 bp, 13 predicted proteins | sample LakEriMetagenome_6_FD_203529 | JGI IMG/M metagenome (GOLD analysis project Ga0315904, IMG submission 203529) | Freshwater fungal communities from buoy surface, Lake Erie, Ohio, United States - Buoy 12 MA120 | ecosystem: Environmental > Aquatic > Freshwater > Lake | place: USA: Lake Erie, Ohio... | reverse complement strand
TGCAGCCTATTTGGGAGACTTGTTGGTTACCTGCTATTCCCAATTTAGCCGCAACCGCACCTTCGGCAACATGCTGGGAAAAGGATACTCTGTAAAAAGCGCCCAACTGGAAATGAATATGATTGCTGAGGGATATTATGCTACTGAAAGTGTGCATATACTGTGTGATGAATTAAAAATTCAACTGCCTATTATTCATGCAGTTTATAGTGTTGTTTACGGCGGAAAACAGGCGCGAACGGTGTTTTCAACCCTAGCTGCTGAAATTTCATAAAGCAAGTCAAAATCAAGGCTTTAATCGGGCAACACAAACCCCAAACAACCCTTACGCCGCAAGTCTTTCAAAAAAAATTAAGCTCAGAATTTCTCCAATTCTAGGATGAATCCAATATTAATTATTTATTAACCAGAGGTTAGCTTAATGCTCCTTTTTCTTAAACAAGGCTTCATACTGACTTAACGCTGCGAGGCTTGTTTTGCACCTGAAAGCCAATGAAAAAATTATTTGTTACAGTACTTGCTATAATCAGCCTGGGATCGGTGTGCGCGCAAAGCGGCAGCGTTTCAGGGATTATTCAATCCACTGAAGGGAAAAAGATTGCGGAAGTAAAAGTTTGGGTGCGCGGAGGCACAGACACCGTGCAGTCTGATTACGAAGGCAAGTATAGACTTGCACTTGCTCCAGGATTCTACAGCATCTCTTTTGAATCGGACCAATACACTTTAGTAGAGGATACCGTTACAGTTTATTTAGGAAAAGAAAGTTCACTTAGTCCTACACTTACCCTTGCAAGCAGCAGTGCTATTGGTCCAGCAAAAATTAAAGGCTGGAAACGCCAAGAACCCGGAACAGTTTCAGCATCCATACGCAGCAAAGAACTTGCACCACAGATGATTGAATCTATTGGTGAACAAGACATCAAGCGCACCACAAGCCGCACCACAGGTGATGTGCTTAAGCGTATACCTGGCGCCACCATTATGGAAGGCAAGTTTGCCAACATTAGAGGCATGTATGACCGATACAATGCAGGTTACCTAAACGGTGCACCACTTCCGAGCACAGAAAGCGACAGAAAAGCTTTTTCATTTGATATCATCCCTGCTTCGTTATTGGACGAAATCCAAATCATTAAATCAGGAACTCCAGATCTTATTGGTGACTTCGGTGGCGGTATTATTCGTATCAATACAAAAAGCATCCCCACGAAACTTACCCAAAGTTTCAACTTGGGTTTTCAATACAATAGCATTACTACTTTACAAAGCATACGTTCATTCGAACTCTCTCCTTCTGAATTTATTGGCAGTGTGCCTGCAAATAATCAAATACCCAATTTGGTAGGCACCCAAAGCTACAACACACTAAACGCTGAAAACAAGGCCCTTGAAAGCCGCAAATTCAATAACAGTTGGAATATCAACAACCAAACGCCTATGCCGGCACCAAGATTGAGCTACACCCTTGGTGTTCCATTCAAATTAAAAAATTCACGTGAATTGGGTTTGATCGTAAGCTTAAACTACAGCTTAAATCAAAAGTATAGCCAAGGCAATATCAATGCCTTCGACCTTTCTGATAACAGACCTAGAAATGCGTTCAACGATGAATTGTACAACACTAGTGTTCAAAAGGGTGGTATTTTAAACTTGAGCTACAAACTCAGCAACCGCCATAGAATTGATTGGAAAAACCTTTACACTACAAATTACGATGCCGGTTCTACTCTTAGAAGTGGCATTGCAGACTACGAAAACGGGGTTACCACAGACGGATATTCTAGTTTGAAAAACCAAAACAGACTCGCCAGTACCCAATTGAATGGTTTGCATTTGTTGGGTAAAAATCAAACCACTCTTACTTGGTTGGTAAATTATGGTACCATTTTGCGCCAAATGCCTGATTTCCGTATTGCCCAGTACGCAACATTTAGTCCCGGCGAACGTTATTTTGTAACCAACGACTTCTTCAATTCAGGTTCAGGAAGATTCTTTTCAAACCTTACTGAAAGAACATTTAGCGCTAGCGCAGATGTGCAGCACACCGTTCAAATCAAAAAACTCACGAGCAACATTAAGTACGGTGCTTTTGTTCAAAACAGAGAACGTGACTTTACCAGCCGTGAGTTTGTATATGGCCCAGTGGGTAAAACCATCAAAAGCGACAATTTGCCTTCACAAGATTTGTCACAGGACCACTTGAAATCTGATGGTTTATACTTGATTGAAAAAACATCTATTGACCTTGATGAATATACAGGACAGAGTAGCTTAAACGCCGGTTTCTTAATGGTTGAAAACAACTATCCATTGTTTAAGACGGGCAAGAAGGTGAGCAGCCTTAAGTTGATTTATGGTGTTCGTTTCGAACAATTCAGTCAGAAGATTACCAATGATATTTTCACAAGAATTTATAAAAAAGACGTAGCAAACTCGGGCATCACAAATGACATCTTACCATCTGTAAATGTAATTGCCCCTATTACTGCTAAAACAGGTGTGAGAATGGCCTACTATAAAACAGTAAACAGACCAGAAATGCGTGAATTGGCACCATTCTCTTTCTATAACTTTAACTTAAACTCAGAAATTCAAGGCAATACCGAGCTAAAACGTGCGGAGTTGCACAACTTTGATTTCAGATTCGAAATTTTTCCAGGCAAAGAAGACATGCTTTCTATCGGTGCATTTGGAAAAAGAATCATCAATCCTATTGAATTTTCTTTAAGTCCTGAGCAAGCACTGATCAGAACCTTCACCTACGAAAACGAAAAAAGCGCAACCATCAAAGGGATTGAAATTGAAGTGCGTAAGAAGCTTACTAAAATCGGCTACTTTGTAGCGCCAAAGTTGTTTAGCAATCTTAGCTTCTATGGCAACTTTGCTTTGATTCGTTCTAATGTACAATTTAAAGCAAACAGCACAGGCACACAGAACCGCAGCCTTCAAGGTCAAAGCCCATATGTTGCCAACGTATCTCTGTTTTATGACAATGCAAAAAATGGACTTAGCGCCAGTGTGAATTACAATAAAATTGGATCCCGCATTGCATACATCGGCGTTCCTGAAAGCATTCAACCTTTCGGAATGGATATTTATGAATTTGGTCGCAGCGTACTTGACGTCCAAGTTGGAAAATCTATTGGCAAATCTGGAAACCTTAAAATTACAGTGGGCGATATTTTCGCACAGAAAAACATATACTACCAAGATTTGAACAAATCGGGTAAGTATGAGAGCCAAACAGACAACACCCTGTTTAGCTACACCAACGGCCGAACCGTAACAATTTCCTACGGATACTCGTTCTGATAAAGAACTTGGCTTTCAAGAATCCCGGACAGCAATGTTTGGGATTTTTTATTTTCTAGGAGCCCAGGTGATTTCTTCTCCCCCATTCTGCTTATCTAAAAAGCGGGCAAGGGTAAACAAATAATCACTGAGTCTATTGAGATAGCGCAAAACCATGGCATCAATCTCTTCTTGTTCGGACAAATACACCACAGCGCGTTCCGCCCTGCGACATACACAGCGCGCCACATGCGCATTTGCACCGGGCACTGTTGCACCTGGCAATATAAAATTCTTCAGCTCAGGCAATACAGCTGTAAGCCTGTCTATTTCCAATTCCAACGAGTGTATATCCTCTTCACGTAGCTCTGGTAAAATCATTTTATTTCCCGGAGCCGCAGCCAAATATGCGCCCAGGGTGAAAAGTCTATCTTGAATTTCTGAAAGCAATTTCAAACTGCCCTCTTCTTGTGTTTGCGCGCGGACAAGTCCTAGTAAACTGTTTAACTCATCTACTGTGCCATAACATTCTACACGTAAGTGATGTTTCGATACCCGAGCCCCACCTATCAATCCTGTTTTGCCATCGTCGCCTGTGCGTGTATAAATTTTCATGGTCATAATGCAATGTTAATCAGAAACATTGATATCCGCTAAAGGTTTTGTTGTTGCATAAATTTCTTATTTAAATTATTCAAACTCTATCGGCATTAGCGATTAAATAGTATTTAAAATGATGCTGATTTCCCCTCTTAACCTATCCATATTATTTTTCACTGCGCATAAGCCAATATTAACATCGGCATAACACAAAATACTTTTAAATTAACATTACAATTAACATGAGGTAAACTAGGGAAGGCAGTTTTGCAGCAGATAAATACAACATGAAAAAAATCGTTACACTCGTTGCTGCCGCCCTAATTTTGGTCGGCAAATCTCAAGCCCAATTTTTTGAAGAGACCGACTTCGTTGGCGCATTGAGTTCAGATGCTTCTAAAGATTGGACCACAGGTTGGACCAACTGGAATCCGCAAAACACCACTTACCCTGCCGCAAATGAAACCACTACACTAAATGGTTCAGCTACAGGCAAATTGGAAATCACAACAACCATCACCTTAGATGCCACCAAAGTGTATTTGCTTAAAGGTGTCATTCTAATCAAAGACGGTGGCAAATTGGTAATTCCTGCAGGCACTATCATTCGCGCAGAAGCTGATTTGAACGCTACTCCTAAGAACTATGCTTCTATCGTAGTTGAAAGAGGTGGTAAAATCGAAATCAATGGTATGAGCAATAAGCCTGTTGTTATTACAAGTAACAAAGCTGCTGGTAGCCGCAATCGTGGCGACTGGGGTGGAATCGTACTTTCTGGTAAAGCTAAAAACAACCAAAGTGCAGATAACCAAGTGGAAGGCTTTAATAACATTTCGTTTGATGCTACTATGGCTAAAGGTGGTGGAACAGATGACGCTGACAATAGCGGATCTATTTCTTATGTGCGCCTTGAATACGGCGGACTTGCTTTTGAAGCAAACAAAGAAATCAACGGAATCACTTTTAACTCTGTAGGTTCAGGCACCAAAATCGAAGGCATTCAATGCTCTTACACTGGTGATGACGGATTTGAGTGGTTCGGTGGAACTGTTAACGCTAAGAAATTGGTAGCTTTCCGTATTACGGATGACGATTTCGATACCGATTACGGTTTCCGTGGTGCGGTACAGTTTGGTATTGGTGTTAAAGATACCAGCCAATATGACCTTACCTATTCAGCTGTATCTGGCTCTTCAACAAGCGAAGGCTTTGAAAGCGATAACGACGCAGGGGGATCTGGTAAAACACCTTATACCTCTGCTGTATTCAGCAATATGACTATGGTAGGTCCAGTAAAAATTGGAAGCACGTATGCTGATTTGCCGACTGTGCAGAAGAATGCATTCCGCAGAGGTGCTCGTATCCGCAGAAACAGCCGTTTGTCTATCGTAAACTCTGTTTTCATGGGTTACAGAAACTTCCTAATGATTGATGGCGATAGCACCATGACTGCTGCAGGTATTGCAGATTCTACTTTCCCTGCTACTATGGCCTTCCAAAACAACGTTATCGTTAACAGCGCTGCAGCTTTCTCTCCTGCATCTTCAACCGCCAATGGTTTGGTTGAAAAAGCAGGTACCCCTTCTTTGAACCGCTTGGACGGTTGGGTAAAAGCCGCTACAAATAAAAACAACATCAACTCAGTAGCCTACACTGCAGGCACTGTGCTTGTAGATCCACAAAATGCTACTTCTCCTGTGTTCCGCCCAGCATCTACATCACCTGCAGTGGCTGCTGCTGTATTCACCCACCCACGTGTTGCTTCTTTCGGTACTTTCAACAGCGTAAACACACTTGAAAACATCGGTACTTATGTTATCTACCCTAACCCAAGTGCGGGCAGCTTGTTCGCAGAACTAGAACTTACTGCACCTGAAAAAGTGAATGTAACTATCACCAACTTGAACGGTACTGTAGTTGTTGATGCAGGTAGCCACCAATTGAACGCCGGTTTCAACAGCATCGCTTGCTCTACTGAATCATTGAACAATGGTTTGTACTTGATCGTTATCGCCGGTGAAAACGGCAAACTGACTCAGAAAGTTCTGGTTCAGAAATAAGATCGTTTCTTTATTTGGTTTTGTTAATCCCGGGGCGTTGTCCCGGGATTTTTTTTATTCTTGCACTATGAATGCGGAACTCACTTCTACCCTGCTCTTGCTCTCAGAGCAATTCAACGCCGTAGCAGACCCCGAACAAGCGCCAGGAATGAAGAAATACATGAAGAATTTATTCCCCTTTTTAGGAATAAAAAAACCCATACGGAGTGTCGCCGAAAAAGCATGTATCGCTGAATGCAAAAAATTACCCTACGACCAACTGCACGAATTCATTACTGCACTTTGGCAAAAAGAAGAACGTGAATATCAATATTGCGCACTTGTGCTTATGGAAGCGGCACGTATGTATAAGCATGAAAAGAGCATAGAATTATTTGAAACATTAATTGCCACGAAGAGTTGGTGGGATACTGTTGATACCATTGCCAGCAAATGCGTAGGTGGGTATTTCAAGGCATTTCCAGAAAAGAAACTTCCATACATTGAAAGATGGATGAACAGCAACAACCTATGGCTGCAGCGAACCTGTCTTATTTTTCAATTAAGTTATCGCGATAAAACAGATGTCGAATTGTTTTTTGCATGCATAGATGCTACAAGCAAATCCAAAGAGTTTTTCCTTCAAAAAGCCATAGGCTGGGCCCTAAGACAGTATGCACGCACCAATCCCGGTGCTGTATTTGAATTCGTAAACAACCGTGAGCTTAAGCCCCTGAGCCGCCGTGAGGCACTGAAACACTTTACATAAAAATATTAACGCTGGGGATATACCCGCATTCCAGTATTCACCTGCGCTTTTAAATCAAAGAGTATGTGATACAAGCCATAATACGTGCGGTTTATATACAGCGAATGCCGCGATCCACGCGCCTTGGGACTGTTTCTAATTTCTGGCATTTCCATTAAGGTATCTGCGAAATTATAAATGGAACCAAAGTAGGTTTCGTTGCCAAAATCAAAACTCTCTACAGTAAATGGCAAGGTCAACATGTCTATCATTTGTTTGAATAGCGGCATGAAGAAGTCCAACTCCTCTTGGCTATCAGAATCGTGAACCATTTCTAGGTCTTTGTAAACCTGCAAGGTTCTGGCTTCATCCTTATAAATCTCTCTATCCACCAATTTAAAATAGGCTACATAGAATTTCTCAGGTATTTCTTTCACACAACCAAAGTCAAATATATTCACCTTACCTTCTGGAGTAAAGAGAAAATTCCCAGGATGCGGATCTGCATGTACTTTGCGCAGTTGGTGTATTTGAAAATCATAAAAATCCCACAAGGCTTGGCCAATTCTATTACGCACTTCTTGACTTGGATTGGTTTCTAAAAATTCGCGCAAATGTTTGCCATCCAACCAATCCATAGTAATGATTCTATCTGCAGAATACTCAGGATAATACTGAGGGAAATGCAAATTTTCAATATGCTTACACGCCTCACTCAATTCCATACTGCGGCGCAATTCCAATTCATAATCCGTTTCCTCAAGCAACTTTCCTTCTACTTCATCAAAGTATTTTTCAATATCATTTTTACTCATATTTAATAAGCGCATTGCAAAGGGTTTCACCATGCGCAAATCAGAGCTAATGCTATTGCCTACTCCAGGATATTGAATTTTCACTGCCAAGTCTTTTCCGGATTTAGATGCCTTGTGCACCTGCCCAATACTTGCCGCAGCTGTTGCTTTTATTTCAAACGTATCAAATAAGGCAGCCGGTGCTTTGCCAAAACTTTTACGAAAGGTTTGAACCACCAGTGGACCAGACAAAGGCGGTGCTGAGTACTGAGATAATTGAAATTTCTCCTGGTACTCGCGTGGCAACATCCCTCGGTCCATACTCATCATCTGCGCCACCTTTAAGGCACTGCCTTTCATCTTGCTCAAGGTGTCGTAAATATCTCCTGCATTGTCCTTGTGCAGCTCCTCAATTGAAGGATCTGCTTGCATCAATTTCTTTGCATAGTGCTTGATATAATTCCCACCTACTTTTACTCCTGCGCCTGCAATGTGCGCCGCCCTCTCTATTCTCCCTTTGGGAATACTTTCTTGCTCTTTCATTTTAAGCCATTTTCTCCCTCATATTTTGGAACATAAACTTGCCAAAATCAAACACCTGGTCAAGCATATTCTCACCCATCAATTTAAATCCAAGTGTTACAGATTTCTCAATGGCCGCATCAGTGGCTTCGAATCCTTTGCTAGTATCCTTTATCCAAAAATTCAGCAAGAAAATCGTCTGTACCCACAAGGCATCTTTAAAGCGGTCTGAAATAAATTTACGTTCTGCCACTTCCCTATTTTCAATACCATTGCGCACAATCTCATCCGCATAGCTTAGAAACACTTTTCTAAATCCCATTAAATTCCGGTCTGTAGGCAATATCCCTTTCATGGTCTTGTGTGCATGTTGCAACACAAAACTGCGGTGTGACAGCAATTGCTGGGTCCACAAAAAATAAAAGGCGCTTAACTTTTCAGAGGCGGCATACTCTTTATAGGTTTCGTCTTCTTTTAACAAAGACACCGTAGTATGAAAAATATGCTCCCAAAACCACGATCGCACAGCATCAAAGGAGTTGAAAACTGCGTAAAATTCCGCTTCATCAATTTTGATTTTCTTACAAAATTGAAAAACAGATACAGGCTCAGAACCATGTTCCAAAACGTGGTTCATGTATTTCTCCAATATGGTTTCTTTTTTCATATTCAACAGTGTATGCAAGTAACACGGATACACACACATTGTTTTACAGTTTCCGACCTGAGGCTCAAATAATATGATAAAAAAAAAGACCACCCTGTGGTGGTCTTTTACTATTGATTTTCAATTACGTAATTTACACTTAGGCATAGCGATTGCCAACCCACACAAACCTGCGGTTCACATACTCGGGATTGGTAAATCCAGCGTTTCCACTTGGGTTACCACCCGTTACGTGAAAATCACTAAATGCCGCATGGCTATTCACAAACGCAGCACCTTGAAAGTTAAAGCTAACTGGTGTAAACGCCGCGTTCATTTGTTCCGCTACTTCTGCTTGAAAGGCAGTATCGGTTGAATAACACAAGCAGGTAATTGCACCCAACTCAGCAGCAGCAGCGGCTGCCAATGAAAGACTCTGGTTTCTATCTTCAGTCTTTACCACAAACACCGCAGGTCCAAAACACTCATGTCTCCATTGTGCTGCATTGCCTGCGTCTGTAACCATTACTACTGGGCTCATCATGCGCGCTTCAGGGAATTCCGGATGCACAACAGGAATAGCATCCAATGCTACATGTGCGTTCTTTTTCGTTTCTGCAATTCTATTTACGGTAAAGTCATTCTGAATGGCACCCAGGGTAAATGGACCCGCCTTTGGATTTTCTACCAAACCTTTAATGGATTGGCACAACATCGCTACGCAATCATCAAAAGATAGGTTTCCTTCTGGGGTTTGAATTCCAGTAGCAGGAATAAAGATATTCTGAGGTGCGGTGCACATTTGTCCACTATACAAGCAGGCAGACAATGCCAAATTGCCAAACAATGCCTCTGCATTTGCAGTGCTTTCCACAATCGCTGAGTTTACACCTGCTTTTTCAGTAAATGTAATTTTACCCGGCAACAATTCTAAATAATCACCAAAAGCCGATCCACCGGTATAGTCAATCAACTTTACAGCTTGGTGCTCCGCCAATACTTTTGTAATGGGTTGCTCCAAGGTGTCGGGTGCCAATTGCACAATATTGGGGCTCAGCCCCTTCGCTTTCAGCGCATGCTGTATTTCAGCTACTACAATTGCGATAGGCAAAATGGCCTTAGGATGTGGCTTTACAATTGCAGGGTTTCCCGCCATCAAACTGGCATACAATCCCGGCACGGTATTCCAGGTTGGGAACGTACTACAGCCTATCACCAAGGAAATACCTCTAGGTATAGGCTTGTATGTTTTGTGTATTTTTAAATCAAACTTGCCCATATTCTTCACCCAATCCACTTGGGTTTCAAAACGGGTAAGCTCTGCGTAGGCCAATGAAATCACTTCCAATGCGCGGTCATTGCTATGCGGTCCGCTGGCTTGGAATGCCATCATATACCCCTGTCCGGTAGTATGCATGGTAGCATAGGCAAGTTCAAAAAACCTGTTTTGCACGCGGGCAAGGCTGTCTATCAAAATCTCTGCGCGAAGCTCCGGTGCAACATTGCCCCAAGCTGTAGCAACTTCTGTAGCGTAGTTTATAAGCTCAGCAGGCTGATATTGCGCATAGCGCACACCCAAACCCAACATCATATACGGGCTCACTTCTGAACCGATGCGGTGGCTGTGTGGATTCTCATGAATTTCATCATAATCTGTATTCAACCTTTTTTGAAACGCTTCCAAGCCCGCCGCTGCAGCAGCTTCGTCATATGCCTTTGGATTTTCTGGATATGCAGAAAAATAGCCTCTGCTTTTTTGTGCTTCTAGCGCACTTGCGATTAATTCTTGTGTATTGGTCATCAATATTATAGATTAAGCTTGTCCTGTTTGTCCGCCAAAATTCAATGGAAATCCGCCATGAGATGCAAATTCGTCCAAGGGAATCTCACCAAAGACTTCCTCAAAACGTGAGATGTTCTCATTCAAAGCCAACATCAAGCGCTTGGCATGTTGCGGCGCCAATATGATTCTTGACTTCACACGTCCTTTTGGTACGCCTGGCATCAAGCGAATAAAATCAACGATGAACTCTGAATTGCTATGGGTAATGATAGCAAAGTTGCTATAGGTGCCTTCGGCTACGTCTTCGCCCAACTCAATATCAAGTTGTTGCGGATTTATTTCTTTTGGATCACTCATAATCTTAGGCAAAAATACAGAATATTGATGGTATTGGACTTCTTCTCACGGCCCAATAAACTCCTTTTTTTGGCGCATTTGGGGGCATTTACCCTTATATTTGTGTATATACCTATGAAAATTAGACTCCTTGTCGCCACCTTCGGTATGCTCTCGCTAACCTATGCCCAAACACCCAATTGGGCAGAAGATGTGGCTCCTATCCTATATAACAATTGCACCAGCTGCCACAACACAGGCGGTATTGCGCCCTTCTCATTGGTTGGCTATACCGCGGCAAACAACTATAAATACTCGATAAAAAATGCAGCGGTGAAACGCACCATGCCCCCATGGCCTGCCGACCCGAACTACAAACGCTATGCGCACGAACGGGTGCTGAGCTCAGAAGAAATACAAATCATTTCCGACTGGGTAGACAACGGCGCAGCCCAAGGCGACCTCAACAAGGCACCTGCCGACCCAGCTCCCAAAACAGAAACCAGCATTCCCGCGCCAGACATGAAGCTCAAAATGCCGGACTACATGGTGAAAACCACCCAAGATGAATACCGCTGCTTTGTGTTGCCTACCAATCTTAGTGCTGAAAAATTTCTCACTGCCATTGAAGTAGTGCCTGGCAATATGAGTGTGGTGCACCACGTATTGGTGTTCCATGATACCAGCAGCTTGCCTTTGCAACTCGACAATGCAGACCCAGCCCCGGGCTACCTCGGTTTTGGTGGCACGGGCTCGAATAGCTCAAAAATGATTGGCGTGTGGGTTCCCGGTCAAGATCCTTTCCAAATGCCACCCGGCATGGGTATTCGCCTAGAGAAAAAAGGCTATATCATTTTACAAGTGCATTATCCTCCGTTGGTAAACAATGTGTTGGATTCCTCCAAGGTGTACTTCAAATTTAGCAGCACTCCGCTGCGTGAGGTCTTTATTGGGTCTCCGCTAAACCACGTTGCACCGTCGCTGCAAAATGGCCCTTTGTTCATTCCCGCCAACCAAACCAAGTCTTTCACCGCCAAATACACACTGCCGGCAGATGTTTCCATATTTGCCGTGGCACCACACATGCACTTGCTTGGCAAAAGCATTACCGCTTATGGTGTGCTTGGGAAAGACACCTCGCCCTATGTGCATATACCCAAGTGGGACTTCCACTGGCAGCGCACCTATATATTCCCTAAAGTGCAAAAAGTGCCCAAAAACACTATACTCTGGGGACAAGCCAGCTATGACAATACCACAGCCAATCTCATGAATCCCAACAGCCCGCCCAAGGCAGTTACCCTTGGCGAAGGCACGGGCGATGAAATGTTGCTGGTATATTTTTGGTACTCCCTGTACCAAAATGGGGATGAAAATATTGTAATCGATGGCAATACACCCAAGAATCTAGGCCAAGTAGCAATTGAATCTCTTGATGTACTTGTGTATCCTAACCCTGCGCAAGACAAACTTCATGTGCAGTGCAGCAGCGCTGCGAACTTGCAGTGCAAACTCTACGACATGCATGGCGTTTTGCAGCTACAACAAGCCTTCTCCAAAGAAACCACATTGGACATTGAATCCCTGAGCCCAGGGAGCTATATCCTTTCTGTAGAGAATGGAGAAACTGCAGTGCGCAAGAAAATTCTGCGCTACTAATTCGGCTAATTATTCCGCGCCTAGCGCAACAGTTACGCTAATTTCAACCAAGGCATCCTTGGGCAAACGGCTAACTTCTACCGTTTCACGCGCTGGGAAATTGGCTTTGAAATAACTGCCGTACACCTCATTCACTTTCGGAAAGTCATTCATATCCTTCAGGAAAATGGTGGTTTTTACAATATGGCTCATGTCTGTTCCTGCTGCAGCAAGCAAGGCTTGAATGTTCTTCATCACCTGCGCGGCTTGGGCAGAAACATCGCCTTCAACCATGGCTCCTGTTGCCGGATCCAAGGCAATTTGCCCAGAGCAAAATAACAAATTTCCGGCTTTTACAGCCTGTGAATAAGGCCCAATGGGCTCTGGCGCATTTTTAGTAAAAATAATTTCGGCGTTCATGGTTTTATTATTTTTGCCACCACATGCAAGCAGCAATCCTGGGATCAGCAGCAAGAAAAGCTTCGTGGCAAATTCTTGCCGGCGAAAATAATACCTACTCATGGGTGCAAGATACCCAATCCAATAAAAATTTTGATATTTTCATTGATTTAGACTTCGATAGCCACCCTGAAAGAATTAAGGATTACTGCGGAAATACAACGACCATTTTTCTCCTTTCTGCAGTTGCCACCACGCCAGAATTGGCCATGGCATTGCATGAAATGACTTACAATGGCGAGAAATTCTATGGCATCAATGCCATACCTACCTTTCTTGAACGCCGCACCTTGGAAATCTGCAATCCCTTTGGATTGGCGCAAGAAACCCTGCCAAGCCTTCCTTGGTGGGACAACTACGAATTTGTGAAAAGCCGCATTGGCATGATTACACCTAGAATTGTATTCATGATTATCAATGAAGCATATTATACATTCCAAGAGGGAACCGCTGAAAAAGCAGACATCGATACCGCCATGAAATTGGGAACCAATTACCCCAAAGGCCCATTCCAATGGTGCCAAGAAGCAGGTATTGATAATGTATACAACACCCTAAATGCGTTGTGGGAAGACACCCGTGACGAAAGGTATAAGATATGCCCTACTCTGAAAACAGAGTGGCTGCATACCAAACTTACATAATTAAAAGGGAAGCGGTTTAGCGCAGCGTTGCCGCACTTATATTTTCTTCTTTACATTCACAGCAGCTTTGCCTTTGGCAGAGATTTCTGCTTCGAAGATCAGCGTATCTGCAAGGGTAACGCCAGCAGGCAAATTCTTAATATGGATAAAGTATTTCTCGCCTGTGCGGGCTTCTTTGATAAATCCAAAACCCTTCTCTTCATTCATGAATTCCAACTTACCTTGCTTGGTGTTTTCCTCGCGAATGTCATCGGCTCTTTTTCTCGCCTGGGCCGCCAAATCTTCGTCACCGTGCATTACAGGATTGAAGTTTTCTGGGGGAGTATCGCTAATGTTGCCATTCTCATCTACCCATGCGATCATGTTTTCAAGACCTCCACCTTGTGAAGTTGCCTTACGGTCGAGTTTGCGTTCCTCTTTCTCTTTGCGCTTCTTTAAACGCTTCTTCTCTTTTTCTTTTTTGTTGAAAGTTTCTTTCGATTTTGCCATTCTTGTTTGTTTTTCTCCTTATGTCTGTGTTGCTACAATTGGGTCTCGGGATGTATCCCGAACCTGAACAGCAAAACACATTTCAACACAAATCCGGAGACGGAAAAGCAAAGAGCAGAATATTACCACGCAGGCTGCAGCGCCTTGGATAGCTGCAAAGGTAATCAATAATAAGCGAAAAAGATGTTAAATTCAATGTGCGGCCGCGAAACATGCGAACCTTTTCTCATAGCATCAACCAAGACCAAGGTTATAAATCTCCATAACCTTATGCAATTTGTCTTCAAAATTGATTTTCAAGTCAATTAACTCTCCGCTGTGCACGTCAAATACCCAACCATGTACAATGGGAAACTGATTTACCGCATAGGACTGCTGAATTACCGCAGTTTTAATCACATTAAAACACTGCTCCTCTACATTCAATTCCACCAAACGCTTGTACTTCTGCTCCTCATCTTGAATGCTGTCCAACTCAGCCTGGTGCAAGCGGAACACATCGCGGATATTACGCAACCAAGGATTCAATATGCCCAAATCTTGTGGTGTCATCGCGGCCTTTATACCCCCGCAATTGTAATGCCCACAAACCACCACATGCTTTACCTTCAGGTGCTTCACTGCATATTCAATTACAGACAGCACATTCAAATCGCTGTTGCTTACCACATTGGCAATGTTGCGATGTACAAATATGTTCCCAGGCTCCATGCCTGTAACATCCTCAATGGGAACACGGCTATCGCTGCATCCTATATATAAAAACTCAGGATTTTGCCCTTCAGCCAAATGGGCAAAAAAACCTTTATTGGTGGCTTCTTTCTCCTGAATCCATTTTTTATTATTCTCAAATACCTGCTTATACTTTTCCATGAATCGCTTGAACTAAGCTGCGATAATACTGAATTATTTTCCTACACCACATGCATTTCCTTGTTTTCTTTGCAGCATAACATAATCTTCATGAAGCCCACCTTAGTCCTCGGCGCCTCTACCCACGACACCCGCTATTCTTGGAT
>Ga0315904_10007181_pt1 | contig 15009 bp, 15 predicted proteins | sample LakEriMetagenome_6_FD_203529 | JGI IMG/M metagenome (GOLD analysis project Ga0315904, IMG submission 203529) | Freshwater fungal communities from buoy surface, Lake Erie, Ohio, United States - Buoy 12 MA120 | ecosystem: Environmental > Aquatic > Freshwater > Lake | place: USA: Lake Erie, Ohio... | reverse complement strand
TGAACTTGCAGCCTCGCTCGATGCTGAGATACTCATCGCCCGTTCTGCTCTCAACGATGCAGAAGCGGTTGTTTCCGAGGCACGTTGTCTCGCCGCTCCGGCCTTAGCCGTCGCGGTTCAGGCCCATTTTCCCGATCTGGCTCTTCCGAAAGCCCGACTCGAGGTTGAGGTTGCTGGCATTGCCGGACGCGATGTCACATTCCGGTTTGCGGCCAATCCCGGCATGGAGCTTCAACCGTTGGCCAAAGTGGCCTCGGGCGGAGAACTCGCCCGAGCAATGTTGGCCTTGCGGCTCGTACTCACCGAAGGTCCAACGGTGTTGGTGTTCGACGAGGTCGATGCGGGAATTGGTGGAGCAGCGGCAGTCGCTGTGGGGCGCTCGCTTGCGGCGCTTGGGGTTGACCACCAGGTACTTGTTGTTACCCATCTCGCACAGGTCGCGAGTTGGGCCGATGCCCATGTGGTTGTTGACAAGGTTGCAACCGATTCGACAACGACGACGAAGATCGCTGTGGTCAATGGCGAGCAACGAGTCGCAGAGCTCGCTCGAATGCTGTCGGGAACACCGGAATCGTCAACGGCCCAGCAGCATGCTCGCGAGTTGCTCGAAAGCACCCAATCTTGAGTTGCTGGTCGGTTCCGGTCTGACGTCACCGAGCAATCCGCGCCGAGGCACTCAGAACGGGGCTACGCTGCAATCCCGACGTGTTGACTACCGCCGGGAGGCCCCTCCAATGACCAAGCACATCTTCGTCACCGGGGGTGTGGCCTCTTCGTTGGGAAAGGGCATCACAGCATCGTCGCTCGGCCGTTTGTTGAAGAGCCGTGGCCTCAGAGTCACGATGCAGAAACTCGATCCGTACCTCAACGTTGATCCCGGCACGATGAATCCCTTCGAACACGGCGAAGTCTTCGTGACTGACGACGGCGGCGAAACCGACCTCGATCTTGGGCATTACGAGCGTTTTATCGACGAGCCGTTAAGCCGCGATTCAAACGCCACAACCGGCTCGATTTACTCAGCCGTGATCGCTGCAGAGCGCCGTGGCGATTACTTGGGCAAGACCGTCCAAGTCATTCCGCATATCACTGACGAGATCAAGCGCCGCATCACTCGATTGGCCGACGAATCGGTCGATGTTGTCATCACCGAAATCGGTGGAACCGTCGGCGATATCGAGATCCTTCCGTTTCTCGAGGCCATTCGGCAGTTCCGGCTCGATGTCGGTCGCGAGAACGTTTGCTATGTGCACGTGACCTTGGTGCCGTTCATCGGACCGTCGGGCGAGCAAAAGACCAAGCCGACTCAGCACTCAGTCACGGAACTGCGAAGCCGCGGCATTCAGCCCGACATCATTGTTTGCCGAAGCGAAGCGGCACTTTCTCCCGACCTCAAGCGCAAGATTTCGAACCTGTGCGACGTTCCCGTTGAAGCAGTGGTCAATGCTGCTGATGCACGAAACCTTTATGAGGTTCCGCTCATCATGCATGAAGAAGGCCTTGACGAGTACGTCTGCAAGATGTTCGGGTTCACCGACCGCGAGATCGATTTGTCGGAATGGGAGATCCTCGTTGACCGCGTCGAAAACTCAAACATTCCGGTTCGCATCGGAATCATTGGTAAGTACGTTGCGCTCCCTGACGCATATCTGTCAGTGGTTGAATCGCTGAAACACGGTGGCTTCTTTCACGCAGCCGACGTTTCGATTGAATGGGTTCAAGCCGAAGACGTCGAAGCGATGACGGCCGACGGACGACTGGGCGAACTCGACGGCATCGTTATTCCTGGTGGCTTCGGCGAGCGCGGAGTTGAAGGAAAGATCGCCGCTGCCCAGTACGCCAGAGAGAACGACCTTCCCTGTCTTGGCCTGTGTCTTGGTATGCAGGTCATGACCATTGAATACGCCCGCAATGTCCTTGGCATGACTGGTGCGCATTCGAGCGAGTTCGATCCGCAGACTCCGTTCGCAGTCATTGATCTGATGGAAACTCAGCGAGACGTCACCGACATGGGTGGAACCATGCGGTTGGGTGCCTATGTTGCCCAACTTCAACCGGGCTCACGCGTTGCTGAAATCTACGAATCCGAAGTGGTCTCAGAACGGCATCGTCACCGCTACGAATTCAACTCCAAGTTCCGAAACCGTTTCGATGAGTCAGACTTTGTTTGCTCAGGAACCTCACCCGACGGTCGCCTCGTTGAGTTCATTGAACTCAAGAATCATCCTTATTGGATCGGCACTCAGGCACACCCTGAATTCAAGAGTCGGCCAGAACGTCCTGCACCGTTGTTCCGCGAGTTCATCGCTGCTGCATTGTCACGGTCCGATGGTCGCAACCCGCATCTTCCCGAATTCGATTCTGAGTCGTTGCCAGCGTGAGCGAGCAGTTCCGCAAGGTCGACGAAGTCGTCCTGCACAGCGGTTACATCTTCGATCTTGTTCGGGCTGACTTCGTCTCGCCCGAAGGGGAATCGTTCAGTCGCGACATCGTGCGTCATCCGGGCGCGGTGTCGGTAGTGCCTGTCGATGACGATGGCCGCGTGATCATGGTCCGCCAGTATCGCCCTTCTCTTGATCAATACATTCTCGAAATTCCTGCGGGCAAACGCGATGTGGCCGACGAACCTCCCGCAGAAACGGCCCAGCGCGAACTTGGCGAAGAGATCGGGATGCGAGCAGGAACGCTGGAACTATTAGGCACGTTTGCCAACGCACCTGGCTTTAGTGACGAACTCTCATGGGTCTACCTGGGTCGTAACCTTGAATCGGTACCGCGCGATGTTCAAGGGATCGAGGAGTCGCATATGACGATCGAGCGATTTACGTTCGAAGAGTCGTTCGCAATGATTTCCGATGGTTCACTCATCGATACGAAAACGGTGATTGGTCTCTATCTGGCGGCGACGCTGGTTGGCGGTGGCTGAGCTCCCTGAAGATTGGGAACTTCCTCTTGACGTCGAGGAGTTTCTGACATGGTTGACGGCCGAGCGCGGTCGTTCGGCCAACACGCTTGCTGCGTATCGTCGAGATCTCACCGCGTATTGCCATTGGCTCTCTGAAACAGGACGAACGCTCGATGCAGTTCGAGCAGCAGACCTCGATGCCTACGTTGGGGTTCTTCGAGAGCGAGGACTGGCGCCGTCGTCTGTGAAACGAGCGACAGTCGCGGTTCGGTCGCTGCACCGATTCCGATCCGACGAAGGGCTCTCGGCGATCGATCCATCGGCGGGAATTGAGACACCACGGGTTCCTGCGGGACTTCCAAAGGCGTTGACCGAGGCTGAGGTGACCGCACTGCTGGATCAGGTGGAAGGCGATACAGCGATCGCGCGGCGTGACAGGGCAATCCTTGAGGTGCTCTACGGAACGGGCGCGCGTATCTCAGAAGTTTGTGCCTTGAGTCTTGGTGACGTTGACCTCGATGCTGGATTGCTTCGACTCTTCGGAAAAGGTTCGAAAGAACGCGTCGTTCCGATTGGACGCTGGGCGCGCGTCGCGTTGGCGAGTTGGCTTGAGGAGGGAGGGCGTGGGACGCTCGCCCCAGAACGATTCGCGACTCGCACTGACGCGGATGCTGTCTTCCTGAACGCCCGCGGCGGTCGCCTCGGGCGCCAAGGAGCGTGGGCGATTGTCCGAAAATATGGAGACGCCGCCGGGCTTGGTGCTCGTCTGACTCCACACGTTTTGCGCCACTCCTGCGCCACACACATGCTTGATCACGGAGCTGATATTCGGGCAGTGCAGGAACTACTGGGTCACGCTTCTATCGCAACGACGCAGGTGTACACGATGGTCTCGAACGACAGACTTTTCGCGGTGTACGAGGCGGCTCATCCGCGGGCTCAGGCATCTCGCCGCTAGCCTCAGGGTCATGAGTAACTCAGGTGAATGGTCTGCCCCCGATCGATTTTCCGACAACGAGGTAGAACTTGTCGACGAAATTGTTTTGTCTGAGGACATCCTCGACGAGGACGGATCCGTCATTGGCGAACACGTGGAAACGATCGACATTCTCGAAGTTGATGGTCAGGGCGTTGTCGTCATCGACGATGTGACGATCGTTACCGACGACGAAGGCGACCTCATGATCGACGAAACCGTGGCGATCTTCGACGAAGACGGCGACGTTGTTCTTGACGAAATCATCACAATCGTCGACGCCGAGGGTGATGTCATGGTCGAGGAACACCTCATTGCTGCTGACTCCGAAGGCAACGTGGTTATTGCTGATTCGATAACGGTCGTTGATGGCGGCGAACTCGATGATCGCCAGTTGGCCTCATCGCTTCGCGAGGAACTTGATGGTGTCGAACTTGCGCTCGAGCGTCTCGACGCAGGTTCGTACGGTCTCTGTGACAGTTGCGGCAATCCGATCGACGATTCCGTTCTTGCCGAAATGCCCCAGGCGCGCTCTTGCAGCGCACATCTGGTCTAGAGAACCGTCACTGCTCTATGTCCCGCCTCAGTCATTTGGTTCGGCGGTTCTTTGGCAGCCTTCGACCTGGCGGTCCGTCTCGTGCAGAACAGGTATGGGCGGAATCGCAACTTTTGCCCGGTGAGCGCGCCATCTGGGGTTCATTGTCAGGGCCGGATCGGCGTCATTCCGCCGCCGTCGCCCGGCGGGTCGAATTGTCATTGGGTCCGAAGGCAACGCGGCCGGTGCTCGCCGCTGCACTCCTTCACGATTGCGGAAAGGTGGCATCGGGTCTGCGCACTCCGGGTCGAGTCGTCGCGACGGTGCTTGCTGTCAGTGTTGTGAAATCTGAATCGGATGCTTCGCGATGGTCGTCGTCGAGGTCTTCGTGGAAGCGTTCGGTCGGAATCTATCGACGACACCCCGAGATAGGAGCAGCGATGCTCGCCGATTCCGACAGTGATGTTCTTACAGTGACGTGGACGAAGGAGCATCACCTGCCATCTGCAGCGTGGACCCTTGATGCAGCGGTTGCTCAAGCGCTTCACGAGGCCGACGACGACTGAGCTACGCGCAGTCGCGATGATGGCGCCATTTGTCTGGGATCGCCTGGGTGCATCGGCGGGATCGTTGTGCTGGTGCGGGTCAGCGGAGTGGCACCAATTGCCAGTCCTGCCCGTCTAGCCTCGTAGGCGTTCAGTCCCGCTGGGCACCCCCTCATCATGATTACTCTCGAAAACGTCACCAAGACCTACAAGAACTCGACCGTTGCATTGCGCGACGCCAACGTCGAGATCGCCAAGGGCGAGTTCGTCTTCCTCGTGGGTGCCTCAGGCTCTGGAAAGTCGACCTTCATCCGGCTTCTCAATAAGGAAGAGACTCCGGAACAGGGCCATATCTATGTGGCCGGTAAGGACATTGGTGGACTCTCCAGTTGGAAGATTCCCTATCTGCGCCGCAACATCGGCTGCATCTTTCAGGACTTCAAGCTTCTTCCGACCAAGACGGTTTTTGAGAATGTTGCCTTCGCCCTCGAGGTCATCGGTCGGCCTCGCAGCGTGATCGAAAGTCAGGTTCCGGCCATTCTCGACCTTGTAGGTCTCGGTCATAAGTCCGACAGTTTCCCTACGGAACTCTCTGGTGGAGAACAGCAGCGTGTCTCGGTCGCTCGAGCATTTGTGAACCGTCCGCTCATTCTTCTGGCCGATGAACCAACAGGAAACCTTGATCCAGCGACATCGGTCGGCATTATGAAGTTGCTCGACCGCATCAACAAGACCGGTACAACCGTGGTTATGGCCACCCACGATCGTGGCATTGTCGACACCATGCGTCGACGAGTGATCGAAATTGATCGCGGTTCCATCGTTCGCGACCAGGCGCGCGGCGTCTACGAATAGGACGATCCGATGCCAGTCAAGTTTGATTATCTCGTCCGCGAGACCACTTCGAATCTCGGACGTAACGTCACGATCACGCTCGCGTCGATCATGACGGTTGCGGTCTCCCTCGCGTTGGTTGGCGCATCACTCATGCTCCGATCCGGCGTGGAAAATGCCACAAAGCGTTGGCAAGGCGGCATCGAGTTTGTGGTGTTCTTGCGAATCGACGCCACGCAGCAACAGATTGATTCGCTGCAGAACGATCTTGATCAAAGCCCTGAGGTTTCAAAGGTCGTCTTCGTCGATCAGCAGCAGGCATACAGCGAGTTCAAGAGCCTCTTCGCCGATTCACCTGAACTCATCGACAGCGTGACTGCCGAAGATCTCCCGCCCTCTTTCCGAATTGAACCGGTGAATAAGGACGTTGACGCGGTTGAATCACTTGGACTCACTTTTGAGGGGCGTTCAGGCGTCGATCAGGTTGTTTTTGCTTCGAAGACGATTCGTCTTATTCAGCAACTTTCAAGTCGACTCACCGTGGGTATTTTTGTGATCGCTGCATTCCTCTTGGGAGCAGCAGGTCTCCTCATTCTCAATACGATTCGAATGGCAATGTTCGCCCGTCGTCGAGAAATTGAAGTAATGAAACTCGTCGGTGCCACAAACTGGTTTATTCGAGTGCCGTTCATGTTGGAAGGTCTCATCCAAGGTTTGGTTGGTGCATTCGTGGCGATTGGGGCGCTCGCAGCGTTCAAACCGTTCTTCCAAAAGTGGTTGCCAAGTGCACAGGACATCCCTCTTGTCGGTGGGTTCCAGGTAAGCGGTGGCGAGATGACCGTTATCTTCATCACGCTTGGTGTCGTCGGCATTGCAATTGGTGCAATCGGCGCCGGTATTGCTGTCTCCCGATTCCTCGACGTCTAAGTCGCCAATGGATTTTGCTGCGGCCGAGAGCGATTGGCCTCGGCTCGGGAGTTAGCCGACGAAGGTCGAGTCGTGCGGGTGAGTGATACCCGTTGTGACGTCGTAGAGGAAGCCGGCAACTGCAGTGCCCACAGGTAGATAAGGGCAGGTGCGCACGGCCTCGATATCGGCTTCGAGTGCCGCGATCTGATCGCCGATGAGATGGAAATCAATGTTGTCGGGATCGGAACCAGTTGCGGCAAGGACCTTGGCCCGTAGCCCCGGAAGATCGATCTTGGCGGCACCGCAGTCGGTGTGGTGCATGATCGCTATGCGGTCGACTTCAAGTTGGTTCACTGATTTGATGAGCGAACGAAGCATGTCGGGCGTGATTCGAGCTCCGGCATTGCGCATGACGTGGATATCGCCAGCCTCGAATCCGAAGATGGAAAGAGGATCGATCCGGCAATCCATGCAGGTCACGACAGCAAGGTGCTGTTGAGGAATCGGCGAGAGCGAAGCATTAGGGAAGTTGGCCGCGTACGCGTTGTTCCCGTCGACAAGGTCCTTGAATGAATCCACGGCGGTGATGGTAGGCGGGGAAGAGGCATTGTTCGACTGTTTGCCAAAGATTCCGTCGGAATTCGATGTAGCGGTACCCTGAATTGGTGCAATGGATGGACGTTATGGCCGCGGAGGACCTTGAAGCGGGTCAGATCGTGACGGTCGAACGTGAGGATGGCGACGTCGTGGTCTGGCGAACGGCATCAGGGCACACAGTGGCGTGCGACGCGAGGTGTCCTCATCAATGGGCTCATCTTGGAACCGCAGGCGCAGTTGATGGCGAAGAGATCGTGTGTCTGAGCCACTTCTGGCGCTTTGATCAAGAAGGCACTGGCTCAAAATTGTCAGCAGTTGGTCGGCGCGATGAGAAGAGTCCGATCAACACCTTCGAGGTTCGCGAGAACGAAGGCCGACTGGAGATCGCAGTAGAGGACTGACGCTGGGGGGTGGCGCCTCTTGAGTGCTTTCACTTCCTACAATGCTCAGGTTCAAGTCTTTGAAAGGACTGCAATGGCTTCGAATCCCGTTCTGAATGACAAGCGCTTCGAGCAGGTCATCGCCGAGGGCTACGGCACTTCGCCGGTCACACGAGCGATGACCTATGGCGGCACGATGTCGGCTCTTGGCGTGATGTTTGCGATCATCTGCGTCTCGGGTTGGGTCGGCTGGTCGCAGGTGAACCAGACCACCCAAGAAGTGTTTGATGCGGCGACGCGACAGACCGTTGTGGTCAGTACAACGTCTTTCCCTGGCTGGACAATCATCGCTGCGCTTGCTGCGCTTGGTTTCGCGTTTGCAACCATCTTCAAGCCGAAGTGGGGCCCCGCAACTGCGCCGCTGTACGCGCTCTGCGAGGGCGCGTTCCTCGGCGCTATTTCTGCCTATTACAACCAGATGTATGACGGCATCGTCGTGCAAGCTGTGCTCGCCACTCTGAGCGTGGTTTTTGTGATGTTCGTGTTGTACGTGACGCGCATCGTGAAGGTCACTCCGAAGTTTGTGCTCATCACCGTTGCTGCGACCGGCGGCATCATGGTGATGTATCTCGCCTCTTGGATCTTTTCGATCTTCGGTGCTGACATCACCTTCTGGAATAGCCCGACACCTCTTGGCATCGGGATCAGCGTGGTCATCTGCATCGTTGCAGCGATGAACCTGGCGATTGACTTCGCCTTCATCGAGCAGTCGGTTGAGGCCGGAAATACTCCTCGCCGAATGGAATGGCTTGCCGCTCTTGGTGTCACCGTCACAATCGTGTGGCTTTACCTCGAGATTCTTCGCCTACTTTCGCTGCTTCGACGCTGAGTCGAGTCAGTGCTGCTGGGCACGGCGCTGTTTGCGGCGCCACGCGCGCACAAAAATCGTGGCGAAGACCACGAGAAAGATGATTCCACCTGCCAGCAACGGCAATCCTGCGGTGCCTTCGCCGCTTGAGTCTTCGAGTGGTTTCGATCGCTGTTCAATGAACGCGAGCCCGGGGGCCGTCCCGTTTGGGCCGATGAGCGTTGAAGTGGTCGAAACCACTGAATCGATTGTCGTCACGGTCGTCTCCACTCCATGAGACTAGGTCGGCGCACTGTTGTCTCTGATGTCGCGTGACGGGGGGTTAATCCTTCGGTTCCGCACGACGGGGCGGGCCGAGGTAAGAATCACAGCGTGACTGGGACGGAATCGGTGGATCTTTTCACCTATGGCGATGCCAATCGAGAGCGGGCAGAGACAGTTCTTCGTCAGGCGTTTATTGCTGCCCAACTTGGTATGCCCTCGGAGGATCCTGAGACCGCGGTCGAATCGATCTGGATCATTCTCGAGGCGCTACTTGTCGAGCACCTCGCACCATCGGAGTCGATCGAGCAGATGCGCTCGGAAAGACTCACAGATATCGGTACTCACTGGCGACGGATGGTCATCACAGCCGTCACGCATACGTTTGTCCTGAGCGGCGGATTTGTGCAACCAGATCCCTTGGCTGCTGCTGTTGAAGAACGCGCAGCGCTCCTCCTCAGCGGCGGGCTCTGGCACACACGACGCCCCCCTGCGCAAGGCGCACTCGTTCTTCAGGTGCACTCTTCGCTGCAAGTCCTCGACGCAACCGCCCGTTCGGGTCAGCACCCGGGCGCCGCGGATGCGGCTGCTCTCGAAGGTCTCATTGCCTATGCAACCCTCGGAGCGGTGATGGCGGGGGAGACCCTTCCGTCGACAGAGAGCGATGATCGAGACGCTAGAGACGACACGAAGGGACGCTGGGCCACGTCGACAGAGTCCGTTGCCGGTGCGTTTGGCATCGCTGGGGTGGAACTCATCGAAATCTCAAAAACAGGATGGGCGTGCACCGAATGTGGCTGTGTGTTTCTCGGCCGCGTCGATGCGGGCATCGCCTACCCCGACCGGTTTGCGCCAATTGGTCGCTCCGGAGCGTGTGACAAGCAGACCGACTGCAGTTGTCATGAAGCACCACTGCAACGGCGGATCCGCTGACCTTTCAGTCAATCGAACCCGCCGTGTGCGGATGAATCCGGTTGTAAGCGGAAATCAGTAAACGATGACGCCGCGGATGTTCTTGCCGTCACGCATGTCCTGGTAGCCCTCGTTGATCTGATCAAGGGTGTAGGTGCGGGTGACGAGTTCATCAAGTTTCAATTGACCGCTGCGGTAGAGGCCGAGAAGCTTCGGAATGTCATAACGCGGGTTGGCGCTGCCGAAGATGGTTCCGACGAGTTGCTTCTGCTGCATCGCGAACGCGAACAGGTTGAGTTGCACATCGTTTTCGTTCATGTTGGCGACTGCGGTGAAGACCAAACGTCCACCCTTGCCAACCATGCTCATGTACGACTCAAGATCTGCGCCCTTACCTTCGCCAACGGTGACGATGACCTTGTCGGCCATGCGTCCCCATGTGAGTTCGCCAAGCAGTGCCTGGGCTTCAGCGACGTCGGAAGCCACATGCGTTGCACCGAAGTTCTGCGCTTGCTCACGCTTGAACTCGACTGGATCAAGAGCGATGACGTAGCGAGCGCCCGCAAGGTGTGCGCCCTGCACAGCGTTCATGCCAACGCCGCCGGTGCCGATGACAACGACGGTGTCGCCGGGTGCAACTTCAGCTGCGTAGGTGGCGGAACCCCAGCCGGTGGTGACGCCACAAGCGACGAGGCAGGCCTTATCGAGGGGAAGATCTTCTTCAACCTTCACAAGCGAATTGATGTTCATCACCGAATGCTCGGCGAATGTGCCGAGGCAGCACATCGTTGCGAGGTCGGTGCCATCGAGAAGGTGGTGACGCGAGGTTCCATCTTCCTGACGACCAGAGAGAAGATGCGCACCGTTATCGCAAAGGTTCTGCTGACCCTTCGCACATGATGGGCAACGACCGCAGGACGGAACGAACGAGGTGACGACGTGGTCGCCGACCTTGAGTTCGGTGACGCCGGGGCCGACCTTTTCAACGATGCCGCCACCCTCGTGTCCGAGAATGATTGGGTACTGCTGCCAGCCGAGCATTTCGATGATCGCTGGATCCATCGCCATGTCGCCAGTGACCATGTGCTCGTCGGAGTGGCACATGCCGCTCGCAACAAAACGCACGAGGACCTCATTGGCCTTCGGGTCATCGAGTTCGATCTCTTCGATCTTGTACTCGGTATGAGGGGCGTACAGGACTGCGGCTCGTGTCCTCATGGGAACTCCTTGTCAGGGCGAAGGGCTGGCCTGTCGGCACAGCCATAGCAATCTAGGCCCTCGGTCAGGCCAGCGTGTCAGCCGGCACAGTGCGGACCCGAGTCTCATGCTACATTATGTTCCAAGTCGTAAATCTTATGTCGCATGTGACCAGTGAGCCCGATTACGGAACCAAAGGGGAACCCATGAGCACTCCGATTGCCAGGCGTCTTGGAATCGAATTTCCGATCTTCGCTTTCTCTCATTGTCGAGACGTGGTCGCTGCCGTTACCAACGCCGGTGGTTTCGGCGTTCTCGGCGCTCTGGCGTTCGGCCCTGAGCAACTTGAAATCGAGCTCAACTGGATCGACGAACACGTCAATGGCAAGCCCTATGGCGTCGACTTCGCCATGCCGGTGAATTACGTGGGCAAAGGCGGGGGAGAGGACGCATCGTTCGAATCCCTCGACGCCATGATTCCGGCTCAACATCGAGAGTTCGTTGACGATCTGTTGGCGCGCTACAGCGTTCCCGAACTGCCGCCTGAATTAGAAGGCGGCCAAGTTGCTGCCGCTGGTCTGAATGTCGATGCGATGGGTCCGAGCCAGGTCGAGGTTTGCCTCAACCACCCGAACGTCAAGATGATTGTCAACGCTCTTGGACCGCCCCCGCTGTATGTCATCGAACGTGCGCATGAAGCCGGCATTCTCGTCGGGGGTTTGGCTGGTTCGAAGGTGCACGCGGAACGTCAGGTCGCGATTGGCGTTGATGTGATCGTGGCCCAAGGGACCGAAGCGGGCGGACATTGTGGCGAGATCTCGACCATGGTGCTCGTGCCCGAGGTCGTCGATGCTGTTGGACCCGACATTCCCGTGCTTGCAGCTGGCGGCATTGCCACAGGCCGCCAAATGGCAGCAGCGATCGCACTCGGCGCACAAGGTGCATGGACTGGTTCGATGTGGCTCACCGTTACTGAAGCCGATACCAATCCCGCCGCACTTGAAAACATGCTTGCGGCAACCTCACGAGACACCGTTCGCTCAAAGGCCATGACTGGCAAGCCGGCCCGACAGTTGCGCACAGCCTGGACCGATGCGTGGGAATCAGAAGATTCTCCCGGAACGTTGCCCATGCCGTTGCAAGGCATTCTTCATCAGGAGGCTGGCCGTCGCACCCAGCGGGTCGGCACGCGTGAACTCATCGGCTTCCCGGTTGGGCAGATCGTTGGTCGCCTCAATAAAGTCCGGCCGACAAAAGATGTCGTACGCGAAATGGTCGAGGAATGGATTGATACGACCGAACGTATGGCCTCAATCCTGAGCGACTGACCAAAGAACCTGAAAGACGTCCCGTTGTCGTGACTGACACAATGGTTGCAAGTTCCCTAGAGGAGTTCTTATGACTGACACATTCGTAGATGCACCACTTCTTCATGAAGCTGCCACATACGCGCACGGCGTGCCTTATGAGTACTACCAGTGGCTTCGTGACAACGACCCTGTGGCATGTCTCGATCACCCGTCCTATCAGGGCGAGAAATTGTGGGTGGTGACTCGATACGCCGACGTCCAGCAGGTGTCTCGCGATGCGTCCACCTATCGCAACGCTCCAGATCCGTTCATCGACGATGGCGTTAGTGACCCTGCTACTGGTGGCAACAATCAGCTGATGATCAGCCTTGATGCTCCTGACCACATGAAACTGCGCAAGATCATCAACAAGGGATTCACGCCGAAGCGGGTTGCCGAATTGGGCGACATGCTCCGCACGCGGACGAACGACATCATTGATGGTCTTGCGGGTCAAACAAGTGCTGACCTCGTCCACGACCTCGCGTTGTGGCTACCGCTACACGTGATTGCTGACATGGTGGGTGTGCCAGAGGAAGATCGTGCTCAGGTTTTTGAATGGACCGAAAAAACCTTCGGATTCGATGCCTCAGTGACTCCGGAAGAACGGGCGCAGGCGGCAACCGACATGTTCATGTACGCCGATGCGATGTGCGCCGAAAGAGCCGAGAACCCCAGCGACGATCTGATGAGCGTCCTGCTTCATGCCGAGGTCGAAGGCGAGAAGCTCACGGCGTTCCAAATCGAATTGTTCTTCATGCTTTTGCAGAACGCCGGCTCTGAGACAACCCGAAACTTGATCACAACCGGAACGCTTGCGCTGCTACAAAACCGCGATCAGTACGAGATTGTTCGCAATGACCTTTCCGTGATCCCAACGGCAATTGAAGAGTTGCTCCGTTTCTCCACTCCGGTCATTCAGTTCACTCGAACGGCATCGGTAGAAACCGAAATCGGTGGCAAGCAGATCAAGGCGGGCGAGCGCGTGCTCATGGTCTACGCCTCTGCCAATCGTGATGAGCGAGCGTTTGAAAATCCCGATTCAATCGATGTGCGCCGCAACCCGAACGATCATGTTGCATTCGGTGCTGGTGGCCCGCATTTTTGCTTGGGTGCGAACTTGGCCCGAATTGAAGGCCGCATCATGTTCGAAGAAATCCTCACTCGGTTCGAAGGCTTGCGATTCATTGGCGATCCCGCCGACTATCCGCGAGTCCATTCGAATCTGATCGATGGCTTTGCTCATGTTCCGATCGAGTGGGATTCCATCGGAGCCCCGAGCTAGAGAGGGTGCGCGTTCGAGCTATTCGAACTTTGCACCAATCATGCGCAAGAGGCCAACCACGTCTTCAGGTTGATCGGGTGCCTTGGGTCCTGGAATCCAGAGAACGGGGCCTTGCGCGCTGTTGTAGTGAAACGAACCATGTGTCTCGTAGCGTTCCCACCACACCGGTGATCGGGGATCGCGGCCAACGCTGATTCCTTCAAACGGCGACATCGCGTAGAGCATGGGAACTTCGGGATGCTCATCGACCGTGACACCATCGATGGTGAGCGAAAGTTTCCAGGTGTTGCCACCGATTGCGTCGAAGGAACACTCCAAAAGATGCTCACCAGCGTCCAGTGAAGGACCTGTCAGCAGTGTCAGTGCGCCGCGTCCGTCGTTGAAGACGAGCGTGGGTCGACGATCTTCGAGGAGATAGAGCGCATAGCCGCCGCTTTGGTCGCCATGCGCTGCAATCGTGCCTAATGACTGCTCAGTAACGGTGATTGGCGCTTGGAACTGGAAGGAAGACAGCCAGATGAGTTGCAATGACCGCCAGCGCTCGAGGGTTGGGGTCCCTGGCCAGACCGAAAGCGGTTGTTGGACGATTTCGGTTTCGGGAGGCCGGAGGACGTACTTCAGGCCGGTTCCTTCATCAAGCGGAAAGACCTGGCCATCCCACGCTGCGTTATTCCAGGCAGCGGCGAGTTCAGCAAGTTTCTCCGGATGGCTTTCGGCGAGGTTGTGAAGTTCGGTGCGATCGTTCGTGAGGTCGTAGAGCTCCCATTCGCTATCGCTGAATGGTGTGAACGGTTGATGCAGCGTGACAATTTCCCAGCCATCGCGGTAGAAGCCACGGTGACCGATCATTTCGTAGAGCGCCTCTGTTCGCTGTGGGGGAGCGCTTGCATCGCGCAATGTCGGAGCCATGCTTGAGCCCGTTCGAGGCTTTACGTTGATCCCATTACGAGATGTTGGAGCGCTAATCCCAATGAGTTCGAGAAGCGTCGGGAAGATGTCTGAGACATGCGAGTACTGGCGACGCATCTCGCCGCTGTTGAGTTGGCCGGCATTCCATGAAAAGAGAAATGGAACTGTATGTCCGCCGGCATGGGTGTTGATCTTGTAGAGACGGAACGGCGTGTTGCCTGCCATTGCCCAACCACGCGGGTAATGCGGAGAGGTTTGGGGGCCACCGATGAGATCAAAGCGTTCAAAATCGGTGTCGAAATCGTCGCCGGCGGTGAGGTGCACCATATAAGCGCTCGTGCCCACCATCTCGCCCTCGCGTGAAGCACCGTTATCGGAAGTGAAAATCACAATTGTGTTGTCAAGCTCACCCATGTCGTCGAGAGCATTGAGGAGACGTCCGGTGTTTTCGTCAACGTTCGTCACCATCGCAGCGAAGACTTCCATGTAGCGCGAATAGAGCGCCTTCTGGGTGTCGTTCAATTCGTCCCATGGATCGACGTCGTTG
>Ga0315904_10007179_pt1 | contig 15010 bp, 20 predicted proteins | sample LakEriMetagenome_6_FD_203529 | JGI IMG/M metagenome (GOLD analysis project Ga0315904, IMG submission 203529) | Freshwater fungal communities from buoy surface, Lake Erie, Ohio, United States - Buoy 12 MA120 | ecosystem: Environmental > Aquatic > Freshwater > Lake | place: USA: Lake Erie, Ohio... | reverse complement strand
CACCTTCGCTTCGCACGCAATCTCTTGATTTTATTGCCGATATGCACGCCTGTCGCTCCTGTTACCATTGATTTGCATTGAGTGATATAATGCAACTGCATAGCTGGCAACCGGTTTCTTCTGGAGTTGAAAAGTTGTGGAAATCGCATACACGCTAAAATAGTATGCATTTGCATCTTTTGCTGTTGCAAACGCATCTGAACTCGCTCACCATGAGTGCGCCGTTTGTCCTCCCTGCGGCGCAACTTGGGGCTTCGGCCCCCCTTTTTCGGTGAGCCATGTTCAACATCAAGAAAACAACGACAGCGCCGTCTGAGCCCGGCATCTACTCTGGCCTGTCCAATGCCGACTACCACGCCGGTCCCGGCATTTCGAAGTCTGGCCTCGACCTGATCGCCAGGTCGCCGCTGCATTACTGGGACGCCTACATCAATCCGTCGCGCCCGCAGCGCGTTGAAACACCGGCAATGGCGTTCGGCACCGCCGTCCACACTGCCATCCTCGAGCCGCATGATTTCGCCCGCTGGATCGTCATGGACAAGGTGGACGCGCGCACGACCGCTGGCAAGGCCGCGAAAGCCGAAGCCGAAGCCCGTGCTGCTGCAGAAGGCGTGCCCATGATCGACAGCGCCACCGCCGCCACCATTGCCAGGATCTCCACTCAGGTTTTCGGCCACCCGATGATCAGCAACATCCTCGACACAGGCGTGCCAGAGCTTTCCGTCTACTGGGTCGATGAGGATTCCGGCGTGTTCTGCCGCTGCCGACCCGATTGGCTGGGTGCTGACTGCGTGCTCGACCTCAAGACGACCGAAGACGCCTCGCCACGGGCGTTCACCAAGTCAGCCTATACGTACCGATACTTCGTACAGGCCGCATTCTACATGGACGGCCTTGCTGCCAATGGCCTCAACATGTACGAATTCATCTTCGCCGCAATCGAGAAATCGTCGCCGCATGCCGTCATGGCGTACCCGGCAGGAGACGCGCTCATCGAGGCCGGTCGCCGCGAATACAAACGCCTGCTGCGCACCTATGCCGACTGTCTCGCTGGCGACGCATGGCCGGGCTACGCTGGCGTATGGGAGCTTGCCTTGCCTCGATGGGCGCCCGAATCTCTGGACTTCAATAATGCACTTGCATCAGACGTTGATTTCGGCTAATGCAGATGCATTAAAGGAGAGCTATCGTGAACCACATGAACACTGCCTGCGACCAGTTCCTCATCGCCTGCAATCTGATCCAAGAAGGCGACCGCGTGCTGGCCATCGGGCATCTGAAGGCAGCCTTGCGCGCCATCGACAGGTGCAAGACGCCTGACCTCGACATTCGTGCCGACATCGTTTCGCTGCTGGCAAAGGTTGATCGCAACGCGAGGGCTGCGTGATGTCCCGCAGCGACCTCAACCTTCTCTACGACTTGAAGCGCGCGATGCTGCGGCCAGCCTACGACCGGCTGGCCAACGCGCACCACATCCGCCGCGACCCGCGCACCTATGAAATCTCGTGGGAGCCGACCGCCATCGAGGCGAAACTGCGCGAAGCGGGGCTCATCACATGAAGCCGTGGCATGAAACAGACTCCTACACTTTCAAATGGCCGGAGCTTTCCGACCGGGTCGCGCAGGACTTCATGCTGCGCGTGTCGGCGCACCTGATGGAGAAGACGCCCGCCGAGCGGGTTGCCTACATCAATGAAATTCTGCCCGCCCTGCGCGCGCCGACCGGATCGGTGTCGGCCTTCGACCAGCACCTCGTCATCACCGCGCTCATGACGTGGCGCGAAGACAACCGTGGAAAAAATTCAATGAACCGCCTCATCATCACTGGCACCAATGCCGAAATGCCCCACAACGCCGCGCAGATGATCGCTGCACGGCAGCGGCGCTACAATCGCACCGGCCAGGACATCCCGCGCGTCCCGCATTTCGACTCACATAAATCCGAACGTGAACTGCGACAGCACCTTGAAGGCAAGTTCTTCCGCGTAAACGGCAAGGACGTGAACGATGTCGAAGAACGCAAGGCAGAGGAAATCAAGGCTTTCACCGAAAAGCTGGAAGAGGATAATCAGGTCAGGGAAAAGGTCAAACGCTGGATGGCGTCGGCCAGCAGGGTCGAGGCGATCATTACCGCAGTCGCCGCCGCCCATCGTGTCGGCCCCAAGGACATCATCGGCAAGAGCCGTTCATACCCTGTCGCTGCCGCCCGCATGCACGCCATGGCGCTGACACGCGAAATCACATGGCAATCATATGTCTGGATCGGGAGGAAATTCGGTGGCCGGGATCACTCGACCGTCCTCCACGCATTCAAGACATGGTCAGAGCGGAAGTGGCTCTATCAAGCGCAAGTCGAAGCCGTCGAGCGCCAGCTGGAGGCGGTGGAGTGAGTGCTTACTACAACGAGATCGTCCCGCAAGTCGCGGCAGAAGTGATTGGCGCATTCATGGATATGCATGATGCAAATGCAACAACTCACACCAATTCCCCCATGCCGGGGGATTCCGGCGCCGCAGCGGAACTGCGGTAACACCTAGTCCAAACACAACGGCCCGGTTGCAGCCTTTAGCCCCCCGGTCCTGCAGTCGGGCCACCCCAACAACAGTAGAACAGGAGTTGCGCATGGCGCAGAAGACGACAACCAACGAAGACTTCAAGGAGGTCTTCTTCCGCAAGGCCGAATTGCTGTACCCCCGGCTGAAGGACACCTTCCGCTACAACACAGCGGAAAAGCGTTCCGAGGCCTGCCAGCCCACCGCTGCAAACGCAGCATGGTCGATCACCGTCAAGATGGCCAAGGCCGACGCCAAGGTCATCCACGATGCCCTCAAGGCTCACTATGAGGATTGCCGCAAGCGCAACAGCAAGCTGCCGCCGTTCACCAAGGTCTTCGGCATGAAGAAGGACGATGAAACCGGCACCGTCACCTTCGAAGCCAAGAAGAAGGGCGTGACCGGCGATGGCAAGGCCAACCGCCCGCCGACCGTGGTCGATGGTGCGCTCAATGCCTTGCCAGCCGACAAGGTCGAAATCTGGTCGGGCTCAATCGGCACGGTCAAGACCAAGGCGTTCCCCACGATCGACCCGGACGGCCAGGGCGGCATCAGCCTGTTGCTCGATACCGTACAGGTGCTGAAGGCAGTCTACGGCTCCGCGAACCTCGACGGCTTCGAAGTAGACGAATCCTACGCCGATCAGCCCGCTGAAGATCCGTTCGCCGCAGCTGCCGCACGCAAGTCTGCAAAGCCCGCTGTTGCCGATATGGATGAGTTTTGAGCATGCCCGGCATTGGCGACAACCTGAAGGCCGAACTCAAGGCGGTGATCGAGCGCATCGAGCGGCTTGAGGAACAGAAGAAACTGATCGCTGACGACATCAAGGAAGTCTACGCCGAGGCCAAATCTGCAGGCTTCGACACCAAGATCCTGCGCAAGGTCATCACCGCGCGCAAGAAGTCAGCCGAAGAACGCGCCGAGGAAGCAGCCATCCTCGAAACCTACCTCGCAGCATTAGGCGACCTTGCCGACACGCCGCTGGGCCGCGCAGCCGTCGAGCGCGACGGGTTCTGACAACGACAGCGCCCGCGGGCATCCGTGTCCGCGGGTAATACATTTGCAGCAGGTGAGAGATTTGACGATTCATTATCATGGTACGCCACTGACACCCCGCGACAAACTGTGGTTGATGGCTGGCAAGTCATTTTGTGTTTCGTATGCGAACCCTTCTGATGCCGATGTGTGCCTTCGGATCGGTCAATCAATCATGTGGGACAATGGGGCATTCTCGCTGCACACGCGGGGAAAGGCGGTTGACTGGACCGCGTTCTACCGGTGGGTAGAGCCTCGTCTTGGTCATCCGCACTGGGCAGTCATACCGGATGTAATTGACGGTGATGTTGAAGCTAACGGAGAACTGGTGAAGCAGTGGCCGTTTCGCAAAGAACTTGCCGCGCCTGTCTGGCACATGGCGGAACCGATTGAGGTTCTTCTCGATTTTGCCCAAGGCTTTGGCCGGGTGTGCTTTGGATCATCCGGTTCATATTGGCAAGTCGGTTCCGAATCCTGGTGCCGCCGTGCCGACGAGGCATTCAACGAACTAGCCCGCCGTGGCCCGCTGCCGTGGGTTCACATGCTTCGTGGCATGGCCGTGGCGGGCAAGCGGTGGCCTTTTGCATCCGTCGATTCCGTAAACGTTGCCAGAAACTTCAAGGACACGGACAGCTGCCCTGAAGCAATGGCCCGCGTCATTGACAGCGTGCAGTGCCCGATAAAATGGACAACTCAACCTCAGAAAATGGATATGCTGTTGTGAAGTTTATTATTTTCCTCGCCTTCCTCGCAACGATCCCGGTCGCCAATTGGCTCATCGGAAACGTCGGAACCACATGCATTCCAAACGGACCCTGCTTGCTGCCGGTCGGATTCGGACTGATGGCGCCTAGCGGTGTGCTGATGATCGGCGGTGCCTTGGTGCTGCGTGATGCGGTGCAACAACTGCTCGGCATCCGCTGGGCGTTCGTCGCCATCGCATGTGGCATCATACTGTCAGCCACCTTCGCACCACCATCACTCGTCATCGCATCTGCCGTTGCTTTCGGTGTTGCAGAACTTCTTGACCTTGCCGTCTACACACCGCTGCGTCAGCGCAATCTGCCGATTGCGGTGCTGGCCTCTGGTGTCGTCGGCGCATTTGCGGACTCCATTGCATTCCTTTGGCTGGCATTCGGTTCGCTCGACTTCCTTGCAGGGCAATGGCTGGGAAAAATGTGGATGTCTATCGCCGCCGCGACACTGCTGTGGCTGTGGTCGCGCTTCAGGAATCAGGAGGTAAGGGCATGAGCCCGTCTGTCGATTACGCATGGTTCCAGTTTGCACCAGGCAATCGCATGGGTGCGCCGGTCAGGTTGGATAGAGGGTAGGGGCTCTAACGACGCCAGCCGGGGAGACTTGGCTGGCGGTGATACATTTGCAGTATTTTAAAAATCGTACTTGCATTAAGCAAACGCAGTGCGTATATGTGTCTCGTGGCACCTCGCACATTGTCAGGGGTAGGAAAGTATTATGAAAAAGCCAAAATGGTGCGCAGATTCCGAGTGGAAACTCGTTCGCGCCAAGTATGAACGTAACGGGCAGATGCATTGCCAGCACCCTGGCTGCACGTTGTCAACGTCAGACACTGGCGTTGTATTCTCCCTCGATCACATCATCTCCCGTTTCAAGGGCGGAACGGATGAGGCCTCAAACCTCCAGCCGATGTGCCGCGATTGCAATGCTCGGAAAAACAAGTTTGCCGACAAATTCTGGTCGCGCCCGACATACTTTGATAAGCAAATCTACACGAAATCGCTGCGCGTATCTCAGAACGATTTCGTCTATGAGCCAGTCATGCAGAACAGGGAATTCTTCTCGGAACCTTGGTCAAGCATCAATGGCAAGCTCTTCTCTTATGTCCAGATCGTCGGCGCAGGAAAGACGCTCGGCATCTTCTCTCTTCCGTTCGCCCTGAATCAGGTTGCTGGAGGCCCCGCTGCCGGGGCACCGCGTGTGCAGCGAATGCTGGTTGTCACCAAAGACCAGCCGTTGCGCGCCCAGATCGCGCGCGAACTCATGGAGGAGCCAGAGAGGTTCGGCATCGTCAACACGGCGCCCGTGGTTCTGGAGATCAAAAGCCGGGATGACATCACCTCTGTTGGTGGCACAGATCACGATATCGCCGTCATGTGCCCCAACATGCTTTGGCCACAGATCGATCACGAAGACAGTCTCAAGATCAAGTTCGATGACGCTGTCCTCGACAGTGTTCTTTCGAGATATCAGCTCATCGTGTTCGATGAAATGCACTATGCCTATGGCAACATCAGCAAGTTCGTGCGGATGGCCTCGACGGCGCTTGTTTTCGGATTCACCGCATCTCCTATGGATTCGGCTGGTGCACTGCTCTCCGATATCGTTCTCATGGGACAGGCATACGGCTATCGTGAAGCGATCATTCATGATCAATCAATGAAGGGCATTTCAGCATTGCCGACCGGAGAGGTCGAGCCTGGAAAGAGTCGCTATGCGAACGTCACGATCATTTCAGCCGATGAACAGGTTGTTGACGGAGTTGCCCGCAATGACACGCAGCTGGCCGGTCTTCCTGCGGTAAAATCGGTATGCGATTGCGTCTGCAAGGAACTGCTTGAGTACGACACAAATGTCCATCGCCAGGAGCGCGTTGTTTCATCGCATCGGGAAATCCGTGGCTCATCATCGTCACGTAAGATCACGGTGGGAAATCATTTTCCGCCTCACGCCATCATCCGGGTGGACGATGTCGATACTGCAAACGATGTGGCCGATTATCTGAACCATAAATTCAATGGCAATCGCGGCCTGTTTCCCAAGAAGATGGGCTGGGGCGCCATTGTCGTGGATGGCAGCGTCAAGGACTTCGATAGTGCACATGGGTTCTTTCGCTACAAGGAGAAGGGCTACCTCGACAGTCATTGCATCCGCATCATCGTCGTCATCAAGCGCGCCATAGAAGGCATGAACAACAAGTTCCTGTTGGTCGAGGGCCTTGCCGGGCGCTGTGATCGCGACAGCCGCGTGAAACAGGTTCAGATGCGCGGACGACTTATTCGCTCTACGGCCTACACTGAAAAGGATGACACGCTGGTGGTGCCGCCAAGGCATTTTGACCAGATCAAGATCATCACGCACGAAGCATTCCAGAACGTCACAGCTATCGATGATAGCCTCGACTTCATCACCAACATGAACTCCGCGATGAACGGAGTCATGACCATCGATGACTATGTCAACCTCGACACCGATCTTTCAGACGATGATGACGGCAACTATCGCCCGTCCTGCGCGTGGGAGACGCTCGTTGGCATCGGCCAGGATGTAGGTGAAGCAAGGATCAACGGGCGCCGGGTGAACGTGAATACGCTGGTGAAGAAGTATGCCAAGAACGTGAACCGCACGAAGGAAGGCTATATCCGCGCCATTATTCAGTCTGCGATTTCCAACTCTTCGCATCCATACCAGTACAAGAAGGATGGCGTCATTGAAGTGGGAGATGCTTCGTTCACCGACTTGTTCCTGCGCCGCATTTTTCCGGCGCTGCCCGATCCGCTGCAGATCGTGTCCAGCGAGAAGATCGCGCGCAAGGATATGGACGCGAAGGCATGTCATGAGTTCATGTCCTCGCGAACTGAACTCGCAGCGGCATACGGCCTTTACAAGAGTCTTCTAGATAACGGGCATCTTTCAGAAAGTAAATTCGTCCACATAGTGAACGGCATCGAAATCACAGTTCAGAACGTACACACGGAAGCCGAACTCAACACCAAAGAAACAGCGATGGGCCGCGTGAACAGTTATGTCACCGAACTCGTCGCCCAGCTTTGCAACTCCGACAAGGACGAAACACGGGCAGACTTTATTCAGCATCGCTACCACGAAGCCGTGGCGCATGTGCTGTCGAACCAGCCCGGCTTTACCGGGATGGCAGCCCTTGAGACGGACGGCAGCCTCTGCACCCCGTCAGTTGTCCAGGCGCTCCGTGACGATGAACTGAAGGACCGCATTCGCGGCTGGGTTCTCATGGAAATGCTGAAGGCAAAACTACTGTCGGAAATCGAAATTCTTGGCGTTATGTCGTGATCAGTCGCCTACTAGGCGACTGATAATCACTTACAAATTCAGGGGTTTACATCAAATGACTACTTCAAAGGACCGACTCCGCACCGCTTACGCAGATGGTGCTTTTTCAATGGAAACCCTTGTCGAGGTTTCCGGCTCCAAGGCCCGCGAAGCCTACACCAAGCTGCGCAACAAGGACGAGCGCCGTGAGATGTTGAACGGCATCGCCAACAACATCGACATCAAGGCCAACCGCTGGGTCGACTTTTATGAGGCCATCAAGCTGGTCGAGGAAAACGACTGGTATTGGAGGGAGTGCGGCTACGCCGGGTTCCAGCCGTTCCTGAAGGACACCATCGGCACCTCGCTTGAGCAGTGGCGCGAACTCGAGGACCTTTATAACTACGCCAAGGCCGCGTGCCCGCAGTTGTTCCACATTGATGACGCCACGGCGGCGAAGATGACGCGGAAGATGGAGACTATCGCTGCCGCGCCAAAGAATGGTGGTGATCGCAAATCTGATCTTCGCAACCAGATGACTGCCGCCATGAAGAAGACTGCCGTTCAGGGGCAGTACAGTCTTGAGCGGGTGGTCGCCCGTGTAAAGCGTGACCGGCCTGACGTGATTGCCGCCGCCTTGGAGGAACTCAAGGCGGGCAAGGTCGGCAACTTCGTAAAGGAGGACACGCAGGGCAACATGACGTGGAGCGTGCCAGCCCTCATCAATGCATCTGGCGGTGAAACTCAATCAGATCAGATCAAGCGCCTCCGCAACACTACCATCGACAGCCGCCTGACCGACCTTCTGAAGAAGGCCGAAAGCGTCGGCGACCGGCAGAAGATCCTGAAGGTGCTGCGCTCCGTCAAATGGATCAAGGACGGGATGGAGCGCAAATGAACATCGTCTCATTGCTCGGCGCGACACGTTTAAAGAAGTCTGCCGATCTGGAAGACTTCACATACGTTGACCTCACCCGGTTCATGCAACCGGGTGAGGCAGTCACCTTCACGCTCTGCTACACGGCCACGGCTACCGTCACCGAAAACGGTGAATTGCTCTGCACGTATTATGACGCAGAAAAGGGCATGTATCAGAATATTGAAGCGCCCCTCGAGGAAGTCACCGCCCAAATCATGAAGCAGAAACGCTTTTACAATTTCAGGATGTTAAACCCCTTCATGCTGTGGAGAATGGCAAAGTCAAAGAAAAAGCTAGACAGCTTCAAGAGCCGCTACATGAAAAGTGCAAGAAAGCCATGAAGATGTTGAAGATGGCAAAAATCGGTGTAAGGCTCACCCCCATGCCGCACCCCAACCGATCCAAAAGCCGCGACAAGCCGGGCGCCAACCCGACGCCAGAACAGATCACCACTGTTCGCGTCGCATCTGGGCTGTCCAGAGCCGAAGCAGCAAGGCTTATCTATTGCGGAGAACGCGCATGGCAAGAGTGGGAGCTTGGCAACCGTCAGATGCACGCCGCCATGTGGGAACTATTTAAAATAAAGCTGCATCAGCAGACCTAACCCATTGACCGGCAACCAGTAAACACTGCTTGCCGGTCATTTTGCACATTGCGGCTGATGCAAATGCATTGACACTGCCACCAACCCGGCAGCACAAAAGCGTCAGCGACGCGGAGACCCCCAAGGTGAGCAGCATGAAAATCCAACACAACATCAATGGTATAGGCACGCACGCGAGCGAAACAGGTGTCTGACATGCTGCTCGCATTTGGGAGAAACGGCGCTCGCGACACAGACCTGGTGTCAAAGGAATACACTTGGGAACAATTCGCGCAGAGGCTTTCCAAGCCCAGCATAGGGGCGAAGGATGGCAGCTATGTTGTTCGGGGCGGGAAACTACGCGAACCCAAGAGATCCGACGAAAACCTCATGGAAGCGGAACTCCTGATTATTGACGGAGACAGCCGCTTTGACCTTGAGACAGGAGAAATTTTGCGCGGCGCACCGCCAATAGAACTGGCGAAAGCAGCCCTCGATGCGCTCAATTATCGGTATATCGTCCACACAAGTTATTCCTACGTGCCCGGCGAGGTGTGGAAATATCGTATTTTCATCCCTGCCAAGATAGCCGACACATTCGAACTTTCTGCAGCCGTCAATCTTGTCATTGATCAGCTAAACGCAAACGGCTGCCCAATCGTGGACGTAAAGGAAAACCACACTTTCAGCCAGGCATGGTATCTTCCACGCTGCAAGCCGGAATACCTTGAGGCATTCAAGTGCTTCGCCAGCCTCACCGGCAAGGACGTGGATGTCAACGCCGCCGTCAAGGCCCACAAAGCCCGCGCCAAGGCCGACGAAGCGTTAAGGGCACGGCAGGAGCAGCCGAAGCCGGAAGCCGCTCCAGAGGCCTCCAGGAACGGCGACGGGCCGATCGACACCTTCAACAAGGCGGCAACGATGGGCCTCGTCCGCAAAATGCTCGAAGACGCCGGATACAAGTTCGCGTTCAAGCGTGGCGACAGCCTGCGCTTCATGGCACCGCAATCCGAAACGCGCACAGCCGGTGTTACAGTTTTCAAGGGCCGCCAGCGCGGCGACATCGTGGCTTACTCCCATCACGGTGCCCACGATCCCTTGAGCGGACGCCTCACGGACGCATTCGGCATCCTGTGGCACGTCACCTACGCGGGTGACCAGGAAGCCGCCCTGCAGCACGCCAAGGGCGCCATCGGCTGGGCCAGCAAGCGCGATCCGCTCGCCGGGTTCGACGCCGTGGAGATCTCGCCAGAGGATTTTAACAAGGCCCGACCGGACGCCGAGAAGCCGGATGGGCAGAAGAAGCCCATTTTAGCCAACCCGTTCAGGCTGGTTGCCGAGGGTGATATTCCTCCCCGCCAGTGGGTCTACGGGCGTCACCTGATCCGCCGGTTCGTCAGTGCCACCGTTGCCCCAGGTGGCGTGGGTAAGTCATCCCTGAGCTTCGTGGAGGCCATGGCAATGGCAACAGGTAAGCCGCTGCTGGGCGTGAAGATCGAAGTGCCGCTGAAGGTGTGGGTCTGGTGCCTGGAAGACCCCCGTGAGGAGCTTGATCGGCGTTTCACGGCTATCGCAAAGCATTACGGGGTGGCCGGAAATGACATCGGTGACCGGCTGTTCCTGAATTCCGGGCGTGATACGCCATTGTGTGTCGCCCGGCAGGAGGCGCGCACCGGCACTATCATCATCGAGCCTGACATGCCGCAGATGGAAGCGGAGATTGCCCGGCTTGGTATCGATGTGGTGGTCATCGATCCTTTCGTCGCCTCCCACATGGTGAGCGAGAACGACAATGTGGCCATCAATACCGTCATGCGTCAGTGGGTTCTGCTGGCAGAACGCTGCAACATAGCCATCGAACTGATCCACCATACCCGCAAGAACGGCGATGGCGAGGTTACAGCCGAAACCAGCCGTGGAGCCAAAGCCCTCACGGATGCAACGCGCGACACCCGCGTCATCAACCAGATGAGCGAGGCAGAGGGTGCCAGATTTGGTGTCGAGAACCGCCGCCTGCACTTCCGCACATACTCCGACAAGGCGAACCTCGCGCCGCCAGCCGAGCAGGCTGACTGGTACAAGCTGGAGAATATTGCCCTGCTGAACGGTCCCGGTGGTCAACCGGGCGACTATGTGGGCGTGGCATCCAGGTGGGAGATTCCCGGCCCGTTTGCCAAGGTCAGCCGCGAAACCATCCACGCCCTCCTGACGGCCATCGACATCGGCGTCATCAACGGCGACGGACAGCAGACCGGAACACCCTACAGCCCCACAAAGCAGGGCCGCAGCAACGCCCGCTGGGTGGGCCAGGTCATCATGGATATCGCCACTATGGAAGAGCCGGAAGCGAAGCGGGCGATCGATGCCTGGGTGGCCTCTGGAGTACTGGTCGTCGCCGATTTTGAACATGGTCGGAAGACCGTCAAAGGCGTCTCAGTGAACAAGGCAGCGTGGTCGGAAATGGTGGAGGGTGCAAATGTCAGGTAGCAACGATCAGCATGCCAATTGGTTCGATGAAGACCCCCCTAAAAAGCGCGCAATAGCTGAAACCGAATTGCGCACAATTGCGCAAAAGGGGGTGCGCAATTCACAGATCGCCTATAGGTCAGAGGTAATTGCGCAAGGGCGCGCAATAGACCCTCATGTATTCGGGCACTATTGCGCACCCGCAATTACCTCTGACCTATTTGGCGAGGGCGATCAGGCGTTGGCGGAACTGGAACTGGAGAAGAGACAGATCGAAGGAGCTATCGCAGAAAAATCAGAAGACGCGGCATTCATGCAACGAGAAGTTGGGCCGTGGTATGACCTCCAGAAAATCCATGTCAGGGCCTTCAAAGAGGAGGTCGAACGGGAAGGATTCAAGGTCGGCGGAGAACAGAGCGTCAACCGCCTCAGCCGGGTCGCTCATCTCGATGCCGTCCGTGCCAGCCTCCGTCAGGAGTTCAAGGAACTCGGTCGCCTGAACAACCACGTTAAGTCGCTCAAGAACCGGCTTCGCGGCGTCGAGGTCGAGATCAAGATCGTGAAGGGCAAGAGCAAGAGGAAAGCGAAATGACCCCGCCCGCAAAAGCACCCCGCCCGGAGCCGGGCGACAACGCCCCGGCTGAACGCATCAGCATCATGCCAGAACAAGACGGGCCACTCGCAGCCGCCCTCCGGGTCCGCGACAAGACCGTGGTCGAGTATGACGCCCGCTGGGGAACCGATGTCCTGCAGACGCTCGTCTCGCCCGCAACCGCTGCCCTGTTCGCTTCCGTAAGGGAACGTCTCGACGAGGCCATCAAAGCCGCCAACAAGGCTATCGACGATGCCAACAAGGCCACCGACGCCGCCAAAAAGGCAATCAGCTTGCAAGCTCACGCCGCAGCCCTCGACATCGCCATCAACACCATGGCCGTCGAAATGCGCGGCCTTGCCAAAATGGAGAAGGACGCCCTGGCAGCCGGGCGCAAGCCGCTCGATCCCGGTCGAGCCTGGGCGTTCAAGCTGGCAGACGGAATGCAAGCCGTTCTCGTGCAGACCGACGAAGACGCCCGCGCCGCCCGCCGGTCGCAACGCTTCACCGGCTGGGTGATCTACTCGGTCAGCGAAATGGCCCACATCCTGTCAGAGCGTTCACTGACCGGCATCATCGATGCGAAGAAGGCGTTCCCCGATGCCACGGTCATCGCCGTCAAGACGCCGCCGGATTGGAAGCAAGGGGATGAGGTTTCGTTCTAATGCCCCGCCAAGCCACAGAGAAGGCCGCTGGCGGCGATTTGCGACCGCCCTACGCCGGAACCAGCGTCGGGATACCAGAAACGTCTACAGCATGCTCTGCGTGCCACAGGTCATGGGCCGCTTGCATGTTGAGCCACAGCGCAGCCCCGTTGCCGCAAAGCTTGCCCAATCGCACCGCCGTTTCAGGCGTCACAGGCTGCCGACCAGCCAAAATGTCATACAGCGACTGCCGCGAGATCCCCATCAGCCGGGCAATCTCGGCTTTCGGTCGCTTCAGCGCCGGAATAACCGTGTTTTCAAGAACGATGCCCGGATGCGTCGGTGCCCGGTTAAAATTGCGGTTTGTTCTACGTTTCATGCTTGGTCATCTTGCAGCATCCGCAATAATCTCTTCCGCCCATTGGTTCAGGCTTTTGCCTGCCAATTTGGCACGCAAGGCAGCTCGCGCATGAACCTCCGGGGAAAAACGAAACATCACCTTGCCGGAATATGGACGCTCCGGTGCCTTGCCCACCGCTTTGCAGGTCTCCACGTAATCGTCGACAGCCTCCGCAAAAGCTGCGCGCAGCCCTTCAACCGTGTCACCGTGGAAACCCACGATATCGTTGATCCCGGCAATATGCCCAACGAAGCAACCATCATCGGAAGCAAAGTCGATCCGGGCGCTGTATCCGTTATATTCCATCACGTTTTTCATGGTCTGATTCCCAATGCTCCAAGGAAGTTGCGCGCGTCTTCAACCTGGTATCTCTTCGCCTCTTTCGTAGGGTGCGGCCGATGGAAGGTTGCCACGATGCCGTTCAATTCGAACTTGACCCGTGACCCGCTACCTTCGATGACGCGGCAGCCGCATCCAACGAGCAATCGTTCGATGTCGTTCCACGCGATGCCGGGGTTCGTCGGTTTCGCGAATACCTGTTCCAGCGTCTTTCGTTGCTTCCCGTTCATGCTATCAATATATGATAGCGTTGCGATTGTTCAAGGAGAAAGTTGGTGCGCCCATGAAACAGGTTGACCCCTACTACCGCAGCCCGGCATGGGAAGCCCTGCGCAAGGCAGCCCTCAAGGCCGCACACTGGCGATGCGCCGACTGCGGCCAGGGTGTACGCGGCCAAGCCGCCGGGCAATCCCGCCCCATCGTGGACCACATCGTGCCACGCCGCAAAGGCGGATCAGACGCGATGCACAATCTTCGAGTGCTTTGCCTTCCATGCCACAATCGCAAGACACATTGGGAAGACCGAAACACCCATGAGCAGACCGGCGCAGATGGGTTCCCAGTGGGCAAGGGCTGGGGGTAGGGGTGGGGGTAGGGGTGGTGGCCGCTACCACCCCACATGCCCCTGTTAAAAACGCCGCCAGCGGCCTTCCTTGTCAATCCTTGGGCCAATCTATCGGGCGATATCCGGCAAGGTATGCTTCCATCAGCCTCACCATTCGCGGCGCCGGTGCCCGGTGCGTTGACTGGCTCGGGTCGCTCTCAATCGCCCGCAGCGACCTCGGATCTGTGTCAAGCATGACAGCCAACTCAGTCAGCGACAGCCCCAACTCCTCACGCGCCGCCTTGAACTGGTCGTGATCCCAGAAAATCCTGTTCGGCTTTACCTGATTGATCGTATTCATGTTTTTCCCTTTTTGCAGTCGTGAAATTTTAACTTGAGTTCTGTTTCGATTGGTCCGCCGGTAGAAAAAATCAAAATCGATTTTCCCCCGGAAAATAATATTTCTGGGAGGCAAATTTTTTTTCAAAATGCCACTATACCCCCCAAAGTTGTTCTCCTCGACCCCCCCCTATATCAGTCCGATATATGCCAATCCGATATATGCCAGCCCGATATAGCCCCCCCTATATCAATCCGGCATATATCGGATCGATATATATCCAAGCCATTGATTTTGCTTGGTTTTCCTTTCCGATGCCAGCCCGGTGGATCGGTGCCAGCCCGGTGGATCGGTGCCAGCCCGGTGGATCGGTGCCAGCCCGGTGGATCGGTGCCAGCCCGGTGGATCGGTGCCAGCCCGGTGCCAGCCCGGTGGATCGGTGCCAGCCCGGTGCCAGCCCGGTGGATCGGTGCCAGCCCGATGCCAGCCGATGCCAGCCGATGCCAGCCCGATGCCAGCCCGGTGGATCGGTGCCAGTCCGATGCCAGCCCG
>Ga0315904_10007178_pt1 | contig 15011 bp, 11 predicted proteins | sample LakEriMetagenome_6_FD_203529 | JGI IMG/M metagenome (GOLD analysis project Ga0315904, IMG submission 203529) | Freshwater fungal communities from buoy surface, Lake Erie, Ohio, United States - Buoy 12 MA120 | ecosystem: Environmental > Aquatic > Freshwater > Lake | place: USA: Lake Erie, Ohio... | reverse complement strand
GTCGTCTCCGCGCGCTTCAAGACCGAAGCCGCGAAAGTGACCAAGAATACCACCTATGAGCCACTTGCCGCCCTTGAGCTGGTGAAGGCAACTGCCTCCACCAAGTTCGACTCCACCGTGGATGTTGCCATCAACCTAGGGGTAGATCCTCGCCAGGGCGACCAGATGGTTCGTGGTACCACCGACCTGCCGCATGGCACCGGTAAGAGCCAGAAAGTGGCCGTCTTTGCTAAGGGCGCGAACGCCGATGCTGCCACGGCTGCGGGTGCGGATGAAGTGGGTGCCGATGAGCTCATCGCCAAGATCCAGAACGGCTGGCGTGACTTCGATGTTCTGGTGGCAACACCGGACATGATGCCCGCTGTCGGTAAGCTGGGACGTATCCTGGGACCGCGCATGCCCAACCCCAAGTCGGGCACCGTGACCACGGATGTCACCCGTGTGGTTACCGCCATCAAGAAGGCAACCCGCGTCGCCTACCGTGTGGACAAGGGTGGTATTATCCACGCTCCTATCGGCAAGGCAAGCTTCCCCACCGAGCAGCTCAGCGAGAACATGGCCGTGCTGATCAGCACCCTGGTCAAGGCTAAGCCGTCGAGCTCCAAGGGCCGCTACATCCAGAAGATCACCGTCTCCTCCAGCATGGGGCCGGGGGTTAGCGTGGATGTTGCCGTCGCACAGCGCGTCGACAAGTAGTTCGGGGTTAATCCTCAGCCGGGAGCGCGTGTCGCTCCCGGCTTTTTGTTTGCCTCAGCCAGCCCCAGAGTAACGCGCCTGCGAAGACATGCAGCAGTAGCCCCGTAAGCTGCGTCCCCCGGCTCGCTTGATACGACCAGAGCTCCGGGTAGGGGCCAGGGAAGTCGGGGAGGGTTTGGAAAACCCGGTGCGAGAGAAGCTGAAGGGCAGTGAGAGCAATAAGAAAGCTCTTGGGAAGTGCGTGCGCCTCTAGGATCGTCCCGAAGAGCGCGTAGACAATCGGCATCGCCCAGTAGACAATGCGCTCCGTGTCCGAGCCGCCCACCCAGCCTAGCACCAGAAAGATCGCCAGTGTCCAGGCCAGCACCGGCTGACTCTTGAGCCACTCTGCCGCCGTTCGCCAGAAGTAGATCGGGAGCACTAGCGCGGGGCCGAAGGCGATGAAGAGCCCATGGACATAGACTGGCAGCGGCTTGTTGTAGGTCCACTGCCCCACGGTGCGGGCGAAGCTATAGCTATCGGTCTGGGTGGCGAGCAAGTGCGTCGCGACAATTCCCAAGATTCCCCCGAGTAGTGGCAACCACTGCCGCCCCCGGCTTGCCAGAAACAGCGCCAGTGGCACGGCAATCACGGCCTCACGGAAGAGTGCACCGACGCAACCTCCCCCCGCCGCTAAGACGGCGACCCCCTCCGACAATCGCTCGTTCCTCGCGGCGAAGGGGGTTATGATTAGTAGTGCTCCTAGCACGAAGACGAAGAGCCAGGGGTCGGTGTAGGCGGCGTAGTGGGCGGTGAAGCGGAGCGGTGCGTGCCACTGGGTGAGATAGGCGGCGATCAGCGCGAGGCGCAGCCAAGGATTTTCGATAAAGCGCCGCAGCCAGAGCGTTAGCAAGGCCGTCGAGAGCAGGCAGGCGGCAAGGTTGATGAGCTTAAAGCCGAGCAATAGGTTCCCTGGAAAGAGCCACGCGACCAGTGCGGGCGTGCCGAGGCGAAACGCAAATGGCCCGATGGCGCTGGGGCGCTCGTGGCTTGCGATGCTCTGGGCCATCTGAAAGTAGGAAACCCCGTCCCAGCCTTGGCCATCGTGGTAGGTCAGTGGCTTCTGGAAGGCGAGGCAGAGCGCGGCCACCAGCACAAACAGCATCGCCACCAGCCCCCACTCGGTTTTCTTCATCACAGCTTAGTTTTCGGTCGTTTCCGTAAGATTCCTGTAAACTGTTCTCAATAGACTTGGTACATCGTTATTTTAGGAGAGTGCTGATGAGTGAGCGAACAGAGTTCGAACTGGTGTCTTATTTGAAAGCGCTGGTGGATTGCAGTTTGGAGCTGGGAACGACGGAGACACATGTACTGGCGGGAGCCCTATATCTGAGTAATGAGACCGTGAATACGTACTGGAAGCGGATCAAGGAAACGCTGGGAATCCAGAAGCGCCACGAGGCAGTTCGTCTGGCGCGTGAGGGACGTATCATGAGTAGGGGATGCTCACAGAGTAGGCTTTCCCTACCTGACCAGCCGATTGAAAAGAGTCCGAGGATCTGTTTCATCGTTAGGAAAAAAATTACTTTGTCGCGAGTTCCTAAATTGGAAGATTGGGAATTGCTTAAAAAGCATATTGGCAAGCACTGAAATGTCCCACTTTTTGGGACTTGTTGGCTATTTCAGTTCGAGATATAGTCTTGGCATAAATATCATAAAACGCCTGAAATCTGAAATTTCTGAAATTTAGGAGTGTCCTTAATGAAATTGTACAATGCAGCTCTTATCGCAACTTTACTAGTACCAATAGGTGCGGTTGTTGCTCAGTCATCTGGAGGGGGCTACGGTGGGTACGGCGGGTCTGGTGGTGGCTATAGTCAGCCTCGGTGGCTTATGGTGGTTGAACATAATTTTGATTCTATGGCACAATACGGCCTCAATGGCACTTGGAGTGACATATTCACTTCTTCTGTTTGGTCTCCTTATTCTGTCTTAGGGTTTTCTTATCCTGGTGCAATGCTCAAGGCTAGTGATGCTCCTAAAGTAACAGCTTCTTGGGTAAACCAGGATGGCTCGCCCGCAAGTAATCCACCCATAGATGCCAATTTTTTGGAGGTAAGTAGTGCATCTTGGAGTGGCCCTCCCTATGCTACTGGTAGCGCTTCTAACGGTTTGGGAAGTCCTGATATTTCCTGGTCATCTGAAGATCGTCGCGGGAGTAGTTCGTTTGGAAAGAGACTTATTAAGAAGCATAATGCAGGCGGTACTATTCAATTTGACCCACGCAGTTTGTCCGTTACAGCAAATGCACTAATGCCACAGACTTCTACTCCAGGGAGTGCCCTGACTAGAGGGATGGCTTACTCCGTGATTACAGATTCACGAAGTGTTGGTATTGGCCGTTATGGTGCGATAGGGGAAAAAATTTCCTCAAATGGTGATGTTCATGGTGATACAGTATATGAATTAGACCTGGATCGAAATACTAATCGTCTTGAAGGGTTCACTAGTGTTTTATCTGGTGATTGGATAAATGCTACATATAATTGGTCAGGTGCGATACCAGCATTGGGTACTGGTTTGAATGCATCCTATGAGGTTGAAACATCAGGCTATTTACATGGAACTCCTAAGCCAGCTTCTACAAAGACCATTAGTTTTACCAGTCAAGATACCGATGGAGCTACTGGGACTGCGAATTATTTTCTTACTCAGCATGATCCATGGGAGAAAAGGTCCGAATCAGATTTACCAATAACTGTTCGTAAAGAAAGATTTTCAAATAGTGTTGGGGGGCACATATACGCATTTAATGTCACGAATTCTACAATGACAGCGACTATAACTACTACAGGAACTGTAGCTGCTGGTGGAACAGTGACATTTACTGCTGGTTTTAAGGCAGATGATGTAGTGACATTGGGAGGAAGTATAGCAGCAACCGTAACGATAACTCTCGCTATAGGGTTATCAAATGCAATGACTCTACCTCCCCATTCGATGTCATATCCTGAGGGGCATTTTATGTTTCATGATAAGTTATGGAAAGTAGATAAATTTATTTCTGCTGGTAAAGAGGGACAGTACCCACAAATTCATACAGCTAGTATCGATACAGGATTAGGTTGGTCTGAACCAGTACCATATTACCCTTAGTTACAATATGATTATTGATAATATAATGTTTTTTGTGATTTATTGGATTTCAGAGTTATGGATATTACTTCTTTAGATTCTTATATTCAACAGGTCATGCAAAATGCAGCATTGCTGATATTATATTTGCATGAACAATACCTATAATCTTTGGATGGGAAAACAAAAATGAAAATATATGACGAATGCTTACTACCAATAAGTGAGCAAGAACTATCAACAAAAATCTACAATTCATTAAAAAATGAAAGCGATATTTACCAATGTACTCGATATCTATGTCAATCTGATTCATTTTCGAAATGCATATTAAGCAATTTTGTTTCTTTGATCGATAATGAAAAAGACAATGAGATTTTATTATCTGCATATATTGCATTCATTATGAAATATAGGAATTCTCAATCTGCTTTTATTAGTAATGATGAATATAATAAATGCACGAAATTAGCATCTGAACTAGCAGGCAAATTAAATAAATGTTGGCTTTACCAGTATGCTGATATTGCGCTTGATATATCAAATTTTGGTTTTACTCCGATCAAAAATGGAGCACTGACTCTACCTTCAAACAAAGAATGTCTAAGGAGAACTGAAATTATACATAATAAAATCCAAGCATTCAGAGGAAAAAACAAACCATCTTCTCATATATTTTCTATTTCTGCTAATCTCTACCAACGTCTAGCACTCTGTTTTTTTAGATCAACATATAAAAATAAAAATCAAGATAAATATAAAGAAGAGATTTTACAAAAAGAAATGAAATATTATAGATTGTCAGTTTCAGAAGCCACTTATGCTCTTTCATTTCAACCTCGCTCTATTGATTCATGCATTACACTTATGGATATTTATTCTTTTAGAACACCAAATAAAAATAAATTACAAGAAACAATTCATGAATTTGAATTACGCATTCCTCCTAAGACAGTATTGAAAAAGTCTCTCGCTAGTTTTGTTGCAGATTGTAAAAAGACGCTTGTTTGAGAAAAGCCTTTAGGGCTACCTGTAGAGTACCGTGAAGCGGGTATAATCGGCGCATGGTCTCACCTGAATTGATCCGCCACGCCTACGAGAGCTGTGTGCGGGAGAGAGTGCGGCGGACGCCGCTTTATACCTCGGGGGCGGTTTCGGCGCAGACGGGCTGCGTGGGGCTGCACCTGAAGATGGAGAACTTGCAGGCGACAGGCTCGTTTAAGATTCGTGGGGCGACCTGGCGGATTGCGACCATGACCGATGAGGAAAAGGCGCGGGGGGTGATCGCGGCATCGGCAGGGAATCATGCACAGGGTGTGGCGCTGGCGGCGCGGATGGCGGATATTGCGGCGACGATCTTCATGCCGGAGCGGGCGAGCATTGCCAAGGTGAAAGCCACCGAAGGCTACGGCGCGACCGTGGTGCTAGAGGGGGCGAACTTCGACGAGGCCGTGGCGGCGGCAAAGGCGAGAGCTGCTGAAACAGGCGCAGTCTTTATCTCGGCCTACGACGACGATGACATTATCACGGGCCAAGGCTCGCTGGGGCTGGAGCTTCTCGATGAGCTGCCCGAGCTAGACACGGTGATCATTCCCATCGGCGGCGGCGGGCTCTTCTCCGGCGTGGCACGGGCGGTGAAGGCCGCGCGGCCCAGCTGCCGCATTATTGGGGTGCAGGCATCCGGGGCCAACGCGGCGGCGCAGTCGTTTCACGCGGGCAAGCTCCTGCCGCGCCTGACCCCGTGCGACACCATCGCCGATGGGATTGCGATCAAGGCCCCGAGCGAGCGCACGTTTGAGTACATCCAGGCCCTCGCCGATGATGTGGTGACCGTCAGTGACGAGCGCATCGCCGAGGCGATCTTGCTCTTGCTCACCCGCATGAAAGTGCTCGTGGAGCCCTCCGGCGCGGCGGGGCTGGCGGCGCTGCTCGCCCACCCGAATCTGGGCGTAGGGCAGACAGCGTGCATTCTCTGCGGCGGCAATATCGACCTCAAGCTCCTCTCGGATCTAATCGAGCGCGGGATGATCCGCACCAGCCGCTACTTCCACTTCTTCACCTCCTGCCCCGACCGGCCGGGCGGGCTGGCGGCGCTTCTCGACACGATCGCCAAGGCGGGTGGTAATGTCATGGAGGTGACCCACAACCGCATCAGCGCCGAGATCCCCTACGGCCGCACCGGAGTCGAGATGCTCATTGAAGTGCGTGGCGAGGAGCATATCGTACGCATGGAGGAGCGCCTCCACGCTGGTGGCTACCCCGTCCGGCGGCTAGACTGAAAGACCTCGCGCCCGGAGCACCCCCTGAGCCAAGTGCAAAGACTGCAACAACACCTTGCACCTGCCTGGATAGTTTGTTAAAATTTATCTTGAAACTCAAGAGTATCTCCGAAGTAGAGCTCGATAGATTTTACCGATGGCAAGGCGCAGCTCACTGATGGCAAAGCGCAGATCACCATGAAGGTCACACCCAAGGTGATCAAGGGATAAGCCGCGGTATTGGTGAATGATTCCGTAGCAAAGTCCTCGGGCTAAAAGTAACAAAGACAACGAAGACAGAGATAAACCTAAAAAATAGGTGTTAGCTTCTGTGAATGAGTGGGAAAGTGAGTTATATGAAAAGAAAAGCATTTGCATTGACCGCTTTAGTGATAGGGAGTCAAGCCTCCCTTTGGGCACAAGACCGGATTGTCCAGAAGGAATTGGGGCCTAAGATAAAAGAGGGGGGGATTCTCTTTAACCCCCGAAAAGCCGTCGCATTGCCCACAACTCCCCTCGCCAACCCTAACTTTGAGCAGGGACAAGCGGGTTGGGTGGGAACGGTGACGCGCTACACGCCCCCTGCTTCGTCTGCAACGCAAGAGCCTCGCCCATCGGCGGCGACCTTGGCGGGGTTGCAACAGATCGGGGGGGATTACTGGCAACAACCTCCCCTGCCTGCCCCCTCTGCTCCCTCCACCACACTTCTCTTGCCTGTGCAAGGTCAGTGGTGTGGTTTGGGAACACTGCAGTCGTCGGTCTTTACGCTACTGCCTGCGGGGGAGACGATCATGGGCGATCCGCTGGGTATCGCCCCCAAAACGGTGGCAACGCCAACACCTGCCGCTCCCTCCGCTCCGCTCTACTTGCAGTTTATCTTAGGGGATGGCAATATTGAACTCTTTCTCTACCCGCGCACGGCTGCACAAAAAGCCTGGGTGGAGAGCCAGACGACCTTTGATATTGGCGGTACGATCATTCTCAATGGACAAGTGATTCGGGATAAACCCAAGCAGGTGCCGGCATGGAAGTTGTTGCCCGATGGCTCGTATCAACTCGTTGGTACGGGCTCGGGGGTAAAAGACGGCGTGACGTACTTTACCGGCACGAAGGTCACCAATAGCGGCTCGTTTCGGCGTATCGTGCTCGATGTCTCGGCGATGCGTGGGATGAATGCGGTGATTAAGTCCACGGGCTTTGTCGATGACTTCCAGCTGACAACAACCATCACCCCCCTGCCGGTGCCACCCGTACCCACCGCACCGCCTCCTCCGCCTGTCTGGGGCTTCGCCGACACGCACACGCACCCCGCCGCGCACCTTGGGTTTGGTGGGCAGCTCTACTTTGGGGCGCCAGACGGCTCTATGGAAGATTGCAAAGAGGCACACGGATTTAAGGGAACTGGGGTGGCAGAGAAGCAACTCCCTGTCTTGGCTGCGCAGGTCTATGTAACGCAGATACTCGCCCTTATCAACGGGGCCGGCATATTACCTAATCTTGTCGTCAATGCGTTCTCTGCTAAAAGTGTCGAGAAGAAAGACGCGGAGGCGATTCGATCCGCGTTAGGGGCAGCAGTGGACTCGCTGGGAGCGATCGATGATGCGACGATTAGTAAGTTAGCGACGATGGCACTTAGTGGTCCGCATGCGACAGAGGGGCTCAGCCAAGGAGCCAAAGGATGGTGGAAGCACGACGATAAACTCCACCATCACATGCGCGACGAATCCATGCGCCGGGCGTGGCAGGGTGGCTTGCGCCTGATGGTCGCTCACGCGGTCAACAACGAGCTGCTTGGCAATATGAACCCCAAGCCTGGCATGCCCCTCGACGACAAGGCGATTATCGACAATCAAATCGCCTACATCAAACAAATGGCCATGCGAAACAGCGCGTGGATGGAGATCGCCTACACCCCCGCCGATGCCCGCCGTATTATTGGGCAAAACAAACTCGCCGTCGTCTTGGGCATTGAGGTAGACAGCATTGGTAACTGGGGAACGGAGAGTGATTGTACAGACGCACAAGTGGAGCAAGAACTCGCCCGCCTACGTGGCATGGGGGTGCGACACTTGTTTCCGGTACACTTGATGGACAGCCCGTTTGCCGGAGCGGCTCTCTACGGCGACTTATTCCTGCTCAATCAGCGCACGAAACGCGGCGTGATGCATAATATTATCCAATCGTCACCCGATATCCAGTACAAAGCGTTTGAGAGCATCTATGAGATGTTTCCTGCAGGATTGCTTAATTTCGCTGCGGATAAACTCGATGCCAATAAACGCTCAAGTGTCCAGCTGATTGGGGGGATGAAGGTTCCTTTCGCGGGAATCGCACGCGATCTGGAGAGAAGTCGCACCAGTTTGACCAATATGACGGGGGTAGCCAACAACCTTGGTATCACGGGGCGTGGCAACTTCATGGTCAATAAGATAATGGACATGGGGATGATCATTGACATAGATCACGCGAGCGCCAAAGCCTCAGAGGCAATGCTGAGTCTCGCTTCGGCTCGTGCCCGTAACGGGGTCACGGGCTATCCACTTGCCTCGGGTCACTCGTGGTTTCGAGAGCTGGCACTCAACCGCTCGGAGACAAGCGATCACCATAAACTCGGGTCAGAGGCAGAGAAGCCACGGGCCTCTGTTGAGCGTATCCGCGACTTGGGAGGGCTTGTCGCGCCGATTACGGGGGGGAAAGATACCAAGAACGACGGTAACTTGGTCGCAAACGACGCGGCGGGGACGTCGAAATCATGGGCACAGTCCTATCTCTACGCCACACGTGTCATGGGGGGAAAGGGCGTCGCGCTGGGAACGGATATGGCGATTAACGGCGCGCTTGGGCCGCGCTTTGGCCCCCGTAGTATCCCCGGCATGGGAGAAGATTTGATACGGGCACAACGCTTAGGACAGGGCGATCCTCTGAAAGCGCGACGCTTGCAACAGGGCCAGCAAAACAACGCCGTCTCGTACAATACGCCGATTACTGGCTGGCACGCGTGGAAGTGGACGGGAGACGGCTGGAGCGAGGCGGAGCAAGACGCACTGACGGCATTGCTTCTCGCACAAAAGGGACCCGCCAACCTTGCCAGTGTAGAGGCGGAGATAAAGCCGGTGCGTGGGATTATCCAAGAGGGTATCGGTGACGTGCTCAACGCGGTGACGCTCGATGGAGGACGCAAGCGTATCCTCAACATGGCTCTCGGATTCCGTGCGGGCACGCTGCCTAGTCCCGGTATCGATATCTTCAAAGGCCCTGATGTACAAGCCGCTGTCTTTAGTGCCAAGCAGTGGGTAGAGGCGAACAACAACCAATTCCCCGACCCGAACACGACCTGGCAGTCGTTTCGCACTGCCTATAAAGCCAAGTTCACCTTCCCGCTTGTCTGGCTCGATGGTGTGGATGATGAGGCGTTCCGTGAGAACTTCAACGCCGCCGCCGTCGCCTACGCAACGATGCGCCGCCTTGGTGTAAATAACAACGCGCCGCTCACCCGAAGCGTGATTGGTGGACGGGAGTTTGACTACAACCTAGATGGGCTCGCGCACTTTGGGATGCTCCCCGACTTCTTGCAAGACCTAAAGAACACCGGAGTCAACGCCCAAGCGATGGCGCCACTCTTCCGCTCGGCAGAAGATTATATTCGTATGTGGGAGAAGTGTGACAAGATGAAGATTCAATAAAGAAGGCATACGAAGTCGCCTTCACACATCTGCGGGCCTATAAAAGACCCCGCTCTCTGTTCAGGGAGAGAAAAGATGAAAGCAAGATTGGCAGCGAACCTGCTCTTGGACAAGTGGTGGGACTGGCATCACAACGTCTTGTCGCGCTACCCCGTGCGACGGCTGGACTGAGCCTACGGATAGTTCTTGGGGAGTGTCACGCGAAAGTACCGCGCCTGACCATGGTCGCTGCCTTGCACCAGGACAAATCGCCCCATGACCCGAACTCCCCTCTCCAGTTGCCAGCCCGCGCCCCGAGGAACCAGGGTTTGTAGATCAAGATAGCGCCCGTCTTTCCAGACAAATGACGAGGGCTTATCGGTTATCTGATCTACCATCACTCCCACCACCTTGCCTTCGTCATCAATGTCCTCACAGGAGAGACAGACCTTCCCAAAAATCGGGGGCTTTTCCCAGAGAGGGCGGGGCTTCGCGGAGGGTGAGCTCCAGATCGCTCCCATGCCCTCGCTATTGTGCGAGATGGTTCCGATCAGCAGCCCGTTCTTATTCATTTTTTTAGGCTCCGCTTCCCAGAGAACCTCTCCATCGTTGTTTTTTTCTGCCAGCAAGAGGGCAATGATTTTATTTCCCAAGCGAACCGAGTGAACATTGCCTGTATTCGTTTTTGGATTGACAGTGGTAACCAATCCCTCTTGCTCTTCTCTTGGCCATGCCAGACAAGGCTCAGGCTTACCATCACGCCAGAGCGTCAACTGATCTTTGACCAGTGTGATCATCCCATGATTTGCCATCATGTTGCCCAAGCCATTTCCAGAACCATCCTTTTTGACTACTCCATATTTCAGACTACGTCCAAAAACTCCTTTTTTCGTAACAAGCTGAGCACTGGAACCTTGATAGCCAGTTAGTGGAGGAAGTATATTCCATCTCCCATCGTGAAACCAGACACTATAACTTACTTGTGCCGAAGAATCTTTATGTCTTAGCGTTTCACAACTCACATGCCCTAACACTTCGCCGTTAGCCATTACCTGTATCTCAGATAATGCAGGCTTTGGAAAATGTGACCGTGGCGCAATGGATTCGGGTAAGAGGATTTTTTCAGAGAGCGAGTGGGATGGCTGCCAGCGTTGGGCAAAGCTTGGTGTGTTTGCGATGACTGTTCCATCGGAGAGTAGGTAGGGATGGCCCGATGCCGCCGCCAGCTCACCGCCAGGCTCAACTAGGAGAGGCTCCACTTTCGCGTTCCGGACTAGGGAGTTCGCATTCAGGAGGAGAGCCGTCATGCTACTCAAGGGCAGGCCGATCACGGCCAGTGCAGTGCCCGCGAGTTGCCAGCGGCGGCGGGTGCGGGTTTGGGGAAGCGTGGCGGTGAGCTGCGTACTCAATGCTTCGGTTTTTTCTTTTTCTAGCGTACTCTCAACGTGCCAGAGGCGGGCTTGGCGCTCCAGTTCTTCTTCGGTCATTTGATACTCTCCTCCGATAGCAGCTCACGCAGGCGGCGGGTAGCTTCAAAGACGCGGGCTTGGACGGTTCCCTGGGGCACGCCCAGAATCTTGGCGGCCTCTTTATGGGTCCAGCCTTCGGCCTTTACCAGGACAAACGCCTCGCGCTGGGCCTCGGGGAGGGCGCAAAGGGCGTGGTCTAAGTCCAGCCGCAGGGCGATGTCCTCAGGCACGGCTCGCGTACGCTCGTCCAGCGACTCGGTCTTGAGCGGCGAGCGTTTCTGACGGGCACGCCAGGTGCGAACCGTGACCGTGTGGAGCCAGGTGGTGAGGCGCGCCTTGCCCAAAAAGAGCGGAAAAGTCCTGAGGGCCGCCACCAGCGCCTCTTGCGTGATGTCTTCCGCCTCCGCCACGCAGCCCGCGCTCAGGCGCAAGGCGAGGCGATAGACGCGGTCTTTGTGCTCCAGAAGAAGCGTGGGGTCGGGCGTGAGCATGGCTATCAGAGAGTTAGTGGGCAATCTGATCGCTTTTGTTGTCCACGCCCGACTTTATCTCCCCAAGATCCGAATCTGGGTCGAGAGGGTGAAGGGCTGACCGTCCAGATCAAACGTCGCTTCCCCATAAGCAGCACCAAAGCCGCGACGAGGCGTGGGCTGCCACGCCTCGAAGCCGTGGGAGCTTGTGGGAAGCTCGGTGAACGACCATTTTTGGTCGCGGAAGTCCGTGGTGGGGCCAAGGCAACGAAAAAGCCGCGCCGCACGGATCGGGGCGGTGCTGGTAAAGCGCAGGCGTGCCCCGTTGTCCTCGGCGCTCCAGCTCCAGGTGAGCTTCGGCAGCGGCTTGCGGGACGCTAAAGAGCGGGTGAAGGCGGCCAGTGTGGACATCACGCGCCCTCGGTCTTCCAGGCTGTGGCCGGAGTTAGGCGCATAGAGCACCCACTTGGGGCCCAGCAGGCCGTCCCAGTAGAGATTCAGCGCGTCCTGCGCCCAGTACCGATCATTGGTGCCCAGCTGGAGCAGCTTGGGCAAGGTCAGGCGCTCGCGGTAGGAATAGGGGTCTTCCAGATCCATTAGGCGCTTGCCAGGCGGCGTGAGTAAGAGCTTATCGAAGCCCGTGCGGACGTAGTCCTCGATCTCCTCGCTGGGCTTCCCTCCAAGCATCTCAAGCTGATGAGGAATCTGCTCAGCCACTTTGAGCACATCAATCACCTGCGGCGCGATCCCGACCACGCGCTTATCGCCGCTCGCTCCCACCAGCCATGTCGTCCAGCCGCGCTTGCTCGCTCCAAAGACCATGAAGCGCTGGAGCTTGTTTTTGCTATGCTGCTGGAGCGCGTCCATTGTCTTGAGCACCGCCTTGGCCATCGGAAAGTGCAGCGGCCAGCTCTCGTCGTTTGTCTCTAAGTACTTCTGCCACGTGTAGGCGATGAGCGCATCTTCGGTGAGCCCCCCATAGAGCGGCTGCATCGGGTTGTTGAACATTGTCGCCACGGTGCACCCCGAGTCGCGAGCAAGCTGGATACTCATGGCTTCGTCGCGCTCGCCTCCATTGCCGCCGGTGTTGCGCACCACGCAGAAGTCCGGGTAGCGCGGCTTGTCGGGGCGACAGACCTGCACGCGGTGCTCCCAGACATTGCCCTGCCAGGTCTGCGACGTCAGGCGAAGCTCCTCAATCAGCAGCTCCCCGACCCGCTTCTCGCTCTTTTTCTCCCAGCGAAACGCAGGCTCCGGACGGGCAAGGTAGGCATCCAGGCCATTAAAAACAGAAGACACAGACAGCAATGTTGGTTTCATACCGAGATTATAGCTTGGATTTGTGGCTCGATGGGGCGCTTGGGGTTAATTTTATCGAGCTGGTAGCGGGTGACAAGCGTGATAGTCTCGCTGCGCTTGAGGGTTTTGAGGGGCGATGTCAGCTCTAGCTCGGTGTAGGAGGTCATCCCATTTTGCGCAAACCAGGGATCATCGGCGTTGCAGTAGATCTGTGCCTGATCCGTTGGGGGCGCGTAGGCCAGCCCAGCATTGTCCGGGGCGGGGAGGCGGCGAACACTAAAAAGTATCTCGTCTTGAACCGAGGCCAGCATATCGGCGTCGTAGAAGGCTTTGGTGGAGTTCTTGGGGTCGCGGGTGTGGGTAATCAGCGGGCCGCTGCCTTTGCGCGCCCAGAACTGCGGCGCGGTGGGAACTTGCGTGACCGCCCAGGCTCCCAGGGGAAACGCTGCGCCCTCGCGCTCTTTGCGAAGCGTGCTGGTCAGAGTAACCTGCGCTGATTTTGGGGCAAGCTGGATCGTGCGCAGGCAGCGCAGGCCCCAGCCGATCACGGGACCACTGGTGAGCCGAACGGTGTGCGTATCCAAAATATCCGCCTGGTGCGGAGCCTGATCCAGCGCGGCAGGCGGAGGCCAGGCGTTGGGCATCCGGTTGGGCCAGTCGTCCTGCGGCCAGACCCAGACCTTATCGCCGCCCGTGTTGGCCCAGTCTCCGAGTTTAATAGGCTTGCCCGCGACCGCCTTGTTCTCCCAGAGCACGTTTGGCCCACCCATAAAGCCATAGCGCATTATCCGCCCCCCCACCGACGGCACGATAACCAGCTCAACAATCCCATTGCTCAGGCGCAGGGCATCCTGCCAGCCGTTGTAGGTGATGCTCGCTACCATTACTTCAGCCCCGTGAGGGCGATGCCTTTGACGAAGTAGCGCTGGGCGACGAAGAAGAGGATGATCGTGGGCAAGATATGGATCAGCGAGGCGGCCATGAGAAGCTCTAGCTGGGTTCCGTAGCTGTCCTGGAAGAGACGCAGACCGATCGAGACGGTGTACTTCTCCATGGAGTTGAGATAGATCAGTGGCCCCATGAACTCGTCCCAGTGGCTGACGAAGGAGAAGAGCGTCGTGGTGATCAGCGCGGGGCGGGCGAGCGGCAGCAGCACTTTCCACCAGATCACCAGCGGGTTTGCGCCATCAATCATCGCGGCTTCGTCGAGCTCACGGGGGATGGTGAGGAAGAACTGACGGAGCAAGAAGATCGTAAACGCCCCGCCGCCGAAGAACGAGGGGACGATGAGAGGCGCAAACGTATCTATCAGCCCGAGTTGTCGCCAGAGCAGAAAGACCGGGATCATGGTCACTTGCGAGGGCAGCATCATGGTCGAGAGCATCAGATAAAAGAGCGCGTTCTTGCCCTTGAACTTGAAGCGTGCAAAGCCATAGGCCACCAGCGACGCGGAGAAAATCTGCCCGAACGTGGCGAAGATGGTGATTGTGATCGTGTTGACGACAAACGTTGGGAAGGGCAGCTCCGTCCAAGCACGCTTGAAGTTATCGAGCTGAATGGGATTGGGAATCCACTGCGGCGGCACGGCAAAGACCTGCTCATTGGTCTTGAGCGCTGTAGAGACCGTCCACAGAAACGGGATGGAGAAAAGCACCCCACCAAAGATCAGCATTGCAAAAACGCCAATACGCTGGATTAGCCCCGACGGAGATCGTCGGGCTATGGGGCCTGTGGCCGCGCCTTCGGCGGAATTTTCCGAGCGAAGCGAGGCGGCGGAACGCCCCATAGCGGGACGATCTCCGTCCACGCGATTCGATCCGCCATCATCGTTGGGATTCATTCTTTGTCGCCTCCTTCGTAGTACACCCACTTTGAGGCGTTTTTGAACTGGACGATCGTAAAGCCCAGCAGAATGATAAAGAGAATCCAGGCCATCGCGCTGGCCTTGCCTAATTTGAACTCACGAAACGCATTGTTGTAGAGATAGAGCACGTACATCAGCGTCGAGTCGTTGGGGCCGCCGCCTGTCATGATATAGGCCGA
>Ga0315904_10007177_pt1 | contig 15012 bp, 13 predicted proteins | sample LakEriMetagenome_6_FD_203529 | JGI IMG/M metagenome (GOLD analysis project Ga0315904, IMG submission 203529) | Freshwater fungal communities from buoy surface, Lake Erie, Ohio, United States - Buoy 12 MA120 | ecosystem: Environmental > Aquatic > Freshwater > Lake | place: USA: Lake Erie, Ohio... | reverse complement strand
GCGGGGTGAGCGGATACGCAACAAGGGTTCACCAAGTCGGGAGAAAATCCAGACACTCCCCATACCAGCATGCGCAACCGCGATATTGCCCTCAACATCCATCGCCATGCCATCCGGCCCAGCCAAGCCACCCGACATGGTAATGAAGCGGCCAACACGAATGACACCACCATCTTCCATAATCGGCACGCGCCAGATCGCATTGTCACGCGTCGCGGCGACATAAAGCGTATGCGCATCTTCAGTCAGCACAAGGCCGTTCGGGCTTGGGACATTGGATACAAGCGCATCCGCCTGAGAGGCGCCTACACGCAGGCGATAGACACGTCCCGCCGGATCCTGCAGGCCCGTTTGACCCTGATCGGTGAAGAACAGATCACCGTTTCTTGCGAAGGTAACGTCATTTACGCCACGGAATCCCTCTCGCCTTGCCCTTGGCAAAAGGGGTGATACTTCTCCGGTTTCGGGATTGAGGCGCAGTAGGCCGCGCTTTGCATCCGTGATGGCAGCCCAGCCTTCTCGGTGAAAGGCGAGGCCATTCGGTTCCCCATCATACTCCGCCACCACCGACCATTCACCTGGTGGGGTGACGCGAAAGATCCGACCAAAGACAATATCGGTCAGCCAGAGATTACCGCTACGATCGAAAGACGGGCCTTCGAGAAAGGAATGCGGTGTCGCACCGCCACGCCCGTAGAGCCATTCGCTACTGCGCCCCCAAATCTTGAGGGCTTCTGGTACCTCGGTGAAAAGTTCTGCGGTAACGGAAGGTGGAGCGCCGTACATGTTTCAACCCAAGGTGATACTAGCTTCACGAATAAGGCGTGCCGTACGTTCGCGTTGTTCCACAACAAAGGCACCAAATTGCTCGGGGTTGGTACCAAGGGGCACGATGCCAATCTGGTTCATGCGCGCCTGTACGTCCGTGTGGCCCAGCGCGAAAACAGTCGCCGCGTGGAGTTTTGCTACACTGCTTGCGGGTGTTCCCGCAACTGTCCAAAGCCCGTTCCACTCATCCCAATCGAAGCCAGCATAACCTAACTCAGAAATGGTCGGGAGATCAGGCAAGGCGCTGATGCGGCGCAAGCCAGCGGCGCCCAGGGCACGCAACCGACCTGACTGAACATGTGCCGTGGCCGCCGCTGCCGAAGCGAAAGCCATGGCAATATTGCCTGCAACAAGGTCTGTCATGGCGGGACCGCCACCGCGATACGGAACATGCACCACCTCAATTCCGGCTATTTTCGCAAAAGCGGCCATGGCAAGATGCGCCCCACTACCATTGCCTGAGGATGCATAGGGAAGCGTGCCTGGGCTTGCCTTCGCTGCTGTCACCAATTCAGTCAGGTTGCGATAAGGCGAAGCCGCTGGCACGACGAGCATCTGGGGTTGCCAGGTAAGCTGTGAGATGGGCGCAAAAGCCGTTGTATAGTCGAAGGGCAGGTTGGGCATGAGTGTCGCGTTCACCACATGGCCCATGCTGTCGAGCAATAATGTATGCCCATCTTTCGGCGAACGCGCCACTTCAGCGGCGCCAATGGTACCGCCCGCGCCACTCCGATTTTCCACCACAATGTTTTGCCCAAGCTGTGCCATCAGATGCGGCAGAAGAAGGCGCGCCACCGTGTCCGTGCCGCCGCCGGGCGGATAGGGCGGGATGAGGCGCAGCGGCTGTGTCGGGAAATCCTGTGCTTGCGCGGCGCGCATGGTCACAGGCGCGGCGAGCATTCCCAAAAATGGGCGACGTGGAAGCATTTAAATGATCCTCTCTTTTGCGCAGGAAGGCTTAGCCGTTCGGGATCATTATCCAGAAGAGGACCAGAGGCAAGTGAAGAGTGTCCCTCTTCATGCGGCTTGCCAGGTGTTTGGAAGGCGGTCGCGGATAGGCCATGTGATAACTTCGTGCTTGCCGAAACTGAAGTGCCAGAAGATTGTACCATATCACAGTTGTCTCAATCATCCGAAACGAAAATTCTGCATTTCAGCAGCCAGGCGTTCAAGACTTTCAATGGCGGTGGGATTATCAAGCGGTGTAAGATCGCCTGGTGGCTTTCCGGTATAAATATTCCGGATGACACGACGCATGAGCTTCTGGCTGCGCGTTTTCGGCAATTCGTTCAAAAGATGCACTGCGCCCGGACGGAATGCACGGCTCAGGCGGGCTTCGATGGCACGTGCAGCAAGCTCTGGCAATTCCTTTGGTGCATCTGGCTTGGGTACCAGGAACACCACCAGTGCATGACCTTTGGCTGCGTCCTCAACGCCAATTGCCGCGGCCTCGGCAACGCCTGCCACGCCCAGCAGAACCTCCTCAACTTCCGCTGATCCAAGCCGCTTGCCAGCAATCTTGAGCGTATCATCCGATCTGCCGCGAAGGAAAAATAAGTCATCCTTGGTTCGAATAGCGAGGTCACCATGCACCCAGGTATCGGGAAACTGCGACCAATAGGTTTCAAGATAACGGTCCCGATCGCGCCAAAAGGCCTGCGTCATACCAACAAAAGGGGCGAGCACGGCAAGCTCTCCAACAGCGTCACGCAGCGACTGCCCCTGCGTATCAAACACATCAACGCGAATCCCCGGAGAGATGGAATTGAAGCCAGAGGGTATGATAGGTCGCACTACTACATTCGAAAGCAAGCCACCTGATACTTCTGTGCCACCTGTATAATTGATCACGGGGCAATGCCTGGCGCCCACTTCGTCTTGGAACCAGAGGAAATGCTCAGGATCAATGCCTTCCCCCGCGGTGATCAAAAGGCGCAAAGACGAACGGTCTGGCTTGAGGGCTTGATCACGATGCAGCCGCAATGCCCGGATGAGGGTGGGAGAGGCTCCGTAATGGCTGACCTGGTGGCGCTCAATCAAGCCAAGCATGCGCGACCAATCCGGAAAATCCGGCGCGCCATCATAACAAACCAAGGTAGCGCCGCGCATAAGGGCAGAAGTCAGTATCAGCGACCCGGCGATCCATCCCATATCAGCGGGCCAACAGAAGCGATCGCCTGGTCCCATATCGAAATGAGTTGCAGCATCGTGGGCAATCTTGAGCGGAAAACTGCCATGGGTATGGACCGCACCCTTAGGCTTACCGGTAGTCCCTGAGGTATAGATGACCATCATGGGATCATTCGGATCCATGGAGATGGGTAAATCAGAAACAGGGGTGGTTTCAATCGCTGCCCAAGGAATCGCATCTGGTATGGTGGAACCTTCCGGTGGCTCGCCAAGCAGGATGAGGTGTTGAAGCGCCGGCAGCATGGGCCGTACGTCACGAATGATGGCCGTGATATCAACGAAGCGGCCTCTCCGCATGAAGCCTGCCGTGGCAATAAATGCCTTGGCGTCACAGCCCGAAAGGCGTGATCGAATCGCATCCACGCCAAAGCCACTGAAAAGCGGTGCAGCAATCGCACCAAGGGCGGAAATGCCAAGAAAGGAAATTACCGCTTCGATCCCGCCTTGCATTAGCAAGCCTATACGATCACCGCGCCCCAAGCCAAGGCATCGTAGGCCGGCGGCAAAGCCAAGGACGCGTTGCCGCAATTCCGTATAAGTCAGGTAACTGATGCGGCCATTTTCGGATTCAGCCACGATAGCCGCTTGATCCTTCGTGGTAGGATCATCGGCATAGGCAAGGATGGTATCCACCCAGTTCAATGCGCCGCCAGGGAACCATTTCGGAAAAGGCAACCCCTCGGATAAATCCACATAGGCTTCAGGCGCACAGCGCCACTTGATACCAAGAAAGCGGTTCATTTCCTGCCAATAGGCAGCGGGATTCTCAATGGAAAACTGATAAAGCGCATCATAATTCGGCAAGCCAAGCTGTCGGATCAGTTTGGTGACCTGCGCGCGCTCAATGATCTCCTGCGGCGGCTGCCAGACCTCGCTCATGTCGGGGGCTTCCCACAAATCTCTGCACCAGCCCAGGCTTCCATGAAGGTCGCGAGTTCCGACATATCGCGAGCGCCAGCACCCTGGCTCGCAGCGAAGCGCCATAAGCGTGATGTCTGTTCAAGCCCCCACATTGGGACATTCAGCCGTTTGGCTTCCTCCAGCCCGAGACTCACATCCTTGTCGAGCACATCAATGGTGGCACCGTAGCCGAAGCGGCGCGATAGAATACATTCCATGACCTGTTCCGAAACATAACTGCGGCCCGTGCCGGCATTCACCACATCTACCATCAGATCTGCGTCAAGGCCGCCCTTGGCGCCCATCGCGAAGGCTTCAAACGCCGTTACCATATTTGCTGCCACAAGCATGTTATTAACGAGTTTCATCAATTGCCCAGCGCCAATTTCCTCGCCCATCCGAAAGACTTTTTTGCCTATCTTCAAAAGAATAGGTTCTAATTCATCTATCAGCGCCGCCTTGCCAGCCGCCATCATTGCGAGACTACCTGCACGTGCGCCTGGCGGACCACCGCTAATGGGCGCGTCAACAAAGCCTATCTTCCGGCCTTCAAGCTGCTGTCCGATGCGCTGCACTGCCCTTGTGCCAATGGTGGACATCTCCGCATGAATGCGAACGGATTTACCGTGAATAAGGCCCTCTGCCCCAAAGGCCGCTGCTTCGCTGATTTCTGCACTTGGCAGGCATGCAAAAATGATTTCAGCCTCATCTGCCATGTCCTTCGGTGATGTGAAAGCGCGCGCCCCACGCGCCACAAACGCTGCCATGGCATCTGGCCGCGGATCATGCACGTGCAGAAGGATATCCGGGCCAAACAGACGCTCCGCCATCGGTGCGCCCATTTGGCCCAGACCAAGAAAGCCAATTTTGAGAGGCTGTGGCATTACACGCTCACCAGCCCGCTATCCACCGGCAAGACAATGCCAGTCACGATGCGACTCTCATCGGATGCAAGATACAGGGCAGCCTGCGCCATATCTATCGGCTGACCAAGACCAAGAAGATGCATATCTGAAAGTTTCTGCGCCGCCGCATTGCCAGCGACGATCTTTTGGACGCGTTCCGTCAAAGTGATAGTCGGCGCTATGGCATTTACGCGTATTTTTTGTGGAGCAAATTCAACCGCCAGTGAGCGTGTCAGGGACAGCACGCCGCCTTTCGCCGCAGTATAGCAATCCCGACCAGGAAACCCCATGAGGGCAACAACAGACGCCATATTGATGACCGATCCGCCGCCGCTTTTGGCGATCTCTGGAATGCCAAAGCGGCAGCCCAAAAAGGTGCCAAAAAGATCAAGTTTTATAGCGCGCCAAAATTCCTCGATTGGGGCGCGCGTAACATCGCCATCAATCTCGGTTGAGCCACCCGCATTATTGTGCAGAACATGCAGGCCGCCGTAATGCTGGGTGCCTTTGCGAATTGCCGCGGCGACACTATCCGGTTCACTGACATCGGTTTGGATAGCAATGGCTTCGCCCCCCGCACGGGAAATGCGTTGTGCTGTCTCCTCGCCGGTCACCGCATTGATCTCAGCAATAATGACCTTTGCCCCTTCCTCGGCAAATACTTCGGCCGTACTTCGCCCGATCCCTGTTCCCGCCCCGGTAATGAAAGCTATCTTTCCTGCAAGACGCGCCATGGAACGTCCTCCTCAATCCTTCCGAAGTATGACGCTGTGGCTGCCGCTTCGGCAAGCGCCCTGCCCGGTGAGGGGAGGGCTTGCGGAGACGGCGCTTTTGATCCCAACATTCAGGTAATCGAGGAGGAAAGCCAATGGCACATCAACATGTTTCCCGCCGCCTGATCCTTGGCGCCACCGCCACGGCGGGGCTTGCAGCACCGTCCACGCTGCGTGCCCAGGCACCGCAGGTGAAAATCGGCGTGCTGACAGATATGAGTTCCGTCTACGCAGACTATGCCGGACAGGGTTCGGTTGAAGCGGCACGCCTTGCCATTGCGGATTCCGGCATTCAGGATCGGGTGCAGCTTGTCTCTGCTGACCACCAGAATAAGCCCGATGTTGGCTCTACACTTGCGCGAACCTGGTTCGGCGGCCAAGGCGTGGATGCGATTTTCGATTGCCCGACATCCTCGGTGGCGCTTGCGGTCAATACCGTTGCCGGTCAGGCCAAGAAGCTCGTCTTCTTCAGCACAGCGATCATTGATCGCCTCACAGAAGAAGATTGCAATGGCTATGGGCTTTCCTGGACATGGGATATTTATTCCGTGGCGCGCAGCTCCGTCATACTGCAGCGCCGTCGTGGCATGGATAGCTGGTTCCTGATCCATCAGGATTATGCGGCCGGTACCGCAATGGCAGCAATGGCGCGGTCTACATTGGAAGCCGAAGGCGGACGCGTGGTAGGTCAAGTCGCGCATCCGCTGGGTGCCACTGATTATTCCGCATTCCTGCTACAGGCGCAGGCCAGTCGTGCGAAATTCATCATGCTGACCGCGGGTGGATCAGATTTGATCAACCTGCTGAAGCAGGTGCGCGAATTCGGACTGATTCAGCGCGGCCAGCAAGTTGGTACGATGTTCACAGTCATCACGGATGTGCACAGCATTGGGCTTGAGGCGCTGCAGGATTTGAATTTTGTGACCGCTTTTTATTGGGATCGTGATGATCAGACGCGTGCCTTTGCACGGCGTTTCTTTCCCATTCGCCAGAAGCAACCAACGATGTTCCAGGCGGGCGTTTACTCGGCTGTTTCGCAGTACCTGAAAGCCGTTAAGGAAACCGGCAGCACCCAGGCGGAGACCGTACGTGCCCATATTCGCGCCAAGCCTTTTGAGGATTTTTTCGCGCGGAATGCTCATTTGCTGCCTAATGGACGCCTGGTTCATGACATGCTGATCGGGCGTATTAAGAAGCCATCTGAACAAAAATATCCCTGGGATTATTATGAGATTCTTGGCGTGGTCCCGGCAACGGAAGCCTTCCGGAAGATCGAAGAAAGCAAGTGCCCGGCAGGGAACCGATTCTGATGGAATTGGGGCTGCGCGGCCGTAAGGCCCTGATAACTGGGGCATCCAGGGGTATTGGGCTTGCCTGTAGCGCGGCCCTGGCTGAAGAAGGCTGCGATGTCATTTTGGTATCGCGTAATGCGGCGGATCTTGAAAAGGCCGGGCAGCATATTCGCAGCAAGAGTAATGTGAGCGTCATCTGTCACGCCGCTGATCTTTCGGTCAGCACTGCCGTTACCGAATTGACTGCGAACTATCCGGATATTGATATCCTTGTGAATAATGCGGGCGCCATTCCTGGTGGCTCGATTGATGCGGTTGATGAGGCGCGCTGGCGCCATGCCTGGGATCTGAAGGTCTTTGGCTACATCAATATGACGCGGGCATATCTGGCGCTGATGCGCCCAAGGCGGTCTGGCGTCATCATCAATATGCTTGGGTTGGCGGGTGAAAAGCCGGATTCGGCCTATATCGCGGGGTCCGCTGGCAATGCCTCGCTCATGGCATTCACGCGCGCGTTGGGCGGCACAAGCCCGGCTGACAATATTCGCGTGGTAGGCGTCAATCCTGGGCCGGTATTGACCGAAAGGTTGGAGACGCTCCTGCGCAACAAGGCACAAGTTGCCTATGGCAATGAATCGCGCTGGCAGGAATTTCTGAGCCCACTTCCTTTTGGCCGCGCTGCGCATGTGGATGAAGTCGCGGCTATGACAGCCTTTCTTGCATCCGCTCGGGCGTCTTACATCTCTGGCACTATTGTCACGATTGATGGCGGTGCTGCCAATCGGGGTTCAGTGTTCTGATTGGCGCTTCAGACTGGGCTATCAGGAGGAAAATTTGGCTTACGCTTTTCCTGATGTGATGCCAGGCCCTCATGCACCTCGGGCCCACTGAAGCCCAAGAATTCAAGCGCCAGTGAAGCATCGAAAATTGGCCCGGCCTGACGCAACCAATTGTTGAGCGAGTATTTGGTCCAACGAATGGCACTTTGCGCGCCTTCTGCCAGACGTGTCGCCACAGCGACAGCCTTGTCATCCAAGGCGGCATCTTCAACCGTCATTGAAATCAGGCCGATACGCTCTGCTTCGGCGCCCAGCAATTGGTCGCAGGTCATAAGATAGTATTTTGCCTTTGCCATGCCGCAGAGTAGGGGCCAAATGATTGCAGCGTGATCGCCCGCAGCAACGCCAAGTCGCGTATGGCCATCCACGATCCGGCAATCCTGCGTTGCGATCGAAACATCCGCGAGGATACCACAAACCAATCCGGCACCAACAGCGACACCCCGCATGGCGCTGACGACGGGCTTGTTGCAATCAATGATGGCGTAGACGATATCGCGCGCCTCCTTCCAGCCACGCGCGCGCGCTTCAAAGTCACTGGCGATGGCATCCACCATGGCGAAATCGCCTCCGGCGGAAAATACCTTCCCAGCACCGGTGATGATGGCCGCGTTGACACTTGGGTCGGCATCTATGTCCCGCCAGATCTGCACCAATTCCTGATGCATGATGGCATCTGCGGTATTCATCTTGCCGTTGTCCATCGTCACCCGCAAAACCTTCGGATGGGGCCTATCGAAGCGCAGTCGCCGATATTTCGCGTAACGATCGATCATCTTTTTTCCTTCACAAGCGGCACCAGTTCAGCAAGAGGATCAAGGGCTTCCGGATTGACGAGGCTTGAGAGATCCCCCGATGGCATGCCGGAAAGCGTGGTGCGAATGATACGCCGCATCACTTTCATGGAGCGGGTTTTCGGCAAATCCGGCACAAAGACGACGCGTCTTGGCCGAAAGGAAACACCCATGACCGAGGCAACCCTCTCTCGCAGTTCCGCCGCCAGTTCATTCGTCGCTGCAATGCCGGGTGCTGTGACGGCCACGCAAATGATGGCGGAGCCCTGTATGGAATCGGGTATTGCCACTGCCGCGACCTCACTGACTTTTCCGCTGGAAATTACTGCATTTTCGATTTCGGTTGGGCCGATCCGCTTGCCGGAGACCTTCATTGTATCGTCTGATCGACCATGCAAAAACCAATAGCCATCCTGATCGCGCGAAGCCAAGTCGCCCTGTACCCATAGCCCAGGGATTTGGCGCCAATAGCTATCACGATAGCGTTCCTCATCATTCCAAAGGCCGCGCGTTGTTCCGATGCAGGCTTGGCGCATTACCAATTCGCCCTGTTCGTCAATTCCAACACTTGTGCCATCCATGCGCACAATATCCCCACCAACACCGGGAACTGGTCCGTTGAAGCTACCTGGTTTTTGTGGGAAGAGGATATTTGAAGCAACGATGGCGCACATTTCCGTGCCACCAGAAAAATTCATTATCGGCGCTCGGCCACCACCAACCTTTTGCATCACCCAGGACCAGCTTTCGGTATCCCAAGCTTCCCCTGACGAAGGAATGACCCGTAAGGACGAAAGATCGAATTCCGCCAAACTGGCTTCGGCGTCGCGTCGCAACAGGCGGGCAAGCGTAGGTGCCGTACCAAAATGGGTAACGCGATGCCTTTCTATGAGCCGCCATAATCGACTAACATCTGGAAAGGTTGGCGCGCCTTCGGCAATGACCAAGGTTGCCCCAGCGCTTAAGCATCCAAGTACGGTTACGGTGCCGCCGAACCAACCAAAATCGGTCGGCCAAAGCATCCGCTCGCCGGCCTTCAAATCCAGGCTAAGGCGCGCATCCTGTCCGATCTTGATACCGAGTCCGCAATGAGTATGCACCGCCCCCTTGGGAAGCCCGGTGGTGCCAGACGTATACATCAACAGTGCCGCTTGTTCGGCTGGCAATTCACGCATCGGTGCCTGGGATGACGTAGATGGCAAATGCTGAACTGAAATATCGCGCGGTTGTGCTTGAGGCTGCGTCGCATCTGGGCCTTCAAATACGATGACGTGACGCACCTGCGTATTTGTCCGTAACGCCTCATCCAATACCGACTTCATGGCAAGGGTTTGACCACGCCTTTGGGTCTTCGGCACGGTGAAAACGGCTCTGGCGCCCGAAAGCTCCAGGCGCTGCGCAATCGCTTCCGCACCAAACCCGGAAAACAATGGAAGTACAATACATCCCAAGCGCGCACAGGCCATGAAAGCGGCCGCGGTCTCGGGCAGCATTGGCATATAAAATGCAATCACATCGCCAATACCCAACCCCAAGGCATCAAGGCCGGCAGCCAAACGCTCGGCTTGTCCATCCAACTCCGCATAGGAAACATATCGTTCGTGACCATCCTCTCCCTGCCAGATAATCGCCGGCTGAGCAGGTCTTTCTCGCGCGGCACGCCCAAGTGTATTCGCATAAAGATTGGTGGTACCATCCATACACCATTGTGGATGTTCGATGCCGGACGAAAGGTCCAACATTCGCGAAGGCTGCTTCATGAACTGAAAGCCAAGCCAGTCAGCAAGTTGGCGCCAGAAATTTTCAGCGTCCAGTGATGCGAACCGTTCCAGCGCTTGGTAATCGCGCAGACCGCAATGGCGAATGAAGCTCGTCCAATTCGCGTTTTCAATGATCTCGGGCGTTGGATACCAGGCGACACTCATATGCGCGGGTCTCTAACAGAGCTGAAATCAATGCGCTGCTTCGGCTGACATTTCGACCAGTTCAATGAGGAGTCCTGCCGTACTGGAGGGATCAAGAAAGGCAATCCGATGTCCACCATGACCACTGCGCGGCACCTGGTCTATCAGCTTGATACCTTTGTCGCGTAATTCAGTAAGCGCAGCTTCAATATCATCCACCTCAAGGCAAATATGATACAGACCTTCGCCACGATCCTGGATCCAGCGGGAGGTCTGGCTATTTGGATTTTTTGACTCGATCAGCTCAAGCGCTGATTCGCCGATCGGTAACATAGCCAAGCGGACACCCGGGCCGGGCAGCGTTTCCTCATGCGAGCATTGCAACCCTATGCGGCCCAGCGTATCACGCACCGCATCAAGGTTACGCACCGCAACGGCAATATGCTCTACGCGCTTATACTTGATCATGGCTTCCCCCCAATCTTGTCGTGGATGCTGCGACGTTTCCGCCGGATGCCACACGCTAGGGTAGACTGTATCCAACCTAGGGCCTAACGCAAGCGACCCGCCGAGGGTATAAATTCAGCATTTTCCAGCATAGTGTTCAGGGGTGGATCGCTTGACGCAGGCCTCGCTGAAGGGACACCATATCGAATAAAATAAACGCCTGTGGGGAGGACGCAAATGAGGTCACTGGCATTCGGGCGTCGTGCAGCCCTGGCGCTGCTGCCGTGTCTTGGTGGCGTACCGCCTGCACGCGCGCAGGCCTGGCCAGCCGGAAATCTGCGACTGATGGTGCCATTTGGGCCCGGCGGTTCCACGGATGTTATGGGTCGCCTGCTGGCATCGGGCTTGCAAAGACGGCTTGGTATTACGGTTCTTGTGGAGAATCGAGGTGGCGCCGCAACCTCTATCGGTACGGGGGAAGCGGCACGCGCTGCGCCCGATGGTCAGAATTGGCTCGTCACATCCGATAGCTTTGCGGTTTTGCCTGCTTTGGTGCCCAATCTAGCCTTTGACATCACGCAAGATTTCACACCTGTCACGCTGATCGCAACTGCGCCTAATGTTATCGCTGTCCATCCTTCCAGGCCGTGGCAAAATCTAGGGGACATGCTTGCCGCAGCACGCGGCGGGCAGCTTTCCTATGCCTCCACTGGAAATGGTACGACTGGCCATTTGGCCATGACGCGGTTTGCTGCGGCCAATCGCGTCACCTTGGCGCATGCCGCCTATCGAAGCGGCGGGCTTGCCTTGAATGATGCGGTGGCCGGGCATGTGGACATGATTATTGGTAGCGCTGCACTTTTGGCACCCATGCTAGCGGCAAATCGACTGAGACCGATCGTGCAGCTCGGTGGCGCAAGATTGCCCGCATTGTCCGAGGTACCGACATCTTCCGAAGCCGGTTTTCCCGATTTCCTTGCCGAAACCTGGTGGGGCGTTTTGGCGCCCGCGCGTACGCCTACACCGGCAATCAACCGGATGCTTGAGGAAATCCAAGCGGTCTTTCGTGATGAAGCCGCCGCCAAACAGGTGACAGAAACGCAGCAGGCAAGCTTAAGGTTGGATGGGCCGGAACCAATGCGCAGCTTCCTTGCCGGACAGATCACTGGCTGGGGAGATGTCATCAGAACCCATGCGATCAAGACGGATTAGGCCGTTATGCGCATTGCGCTGATTCATGCAGGCACTGTTTCCATACAGCCGATCGAAATTGCTTTCCGTCGGTTATGGCCGGAAGCGCAGCTCATGAATATTCTGGATGACAGTCTCTTTTCCGATCGTGGAGAGGGCGCGCTACCTGCCTTTATGACAGATCGCTTCATTGCTCTTGGGCGTTACGCGGTGCAAAGTGGCGCGCAAGGTATTCTTTTCACTTGCAGTGCCTTTGGTCCTTGCATCGAAGCCTGCGCGAATGATCTGGCACCCATCCCCGTCCTGAAACCGAATGAGGCGATGATTGACGAAGCCTGTGCTGCTGGTGGACGCATTGGCTTGCTGGCTAGCTTCGCTGGCACCTTGAATACCATGCCTGGCGAATTTCCCGTTGGTGCAGACGTCAAACCTGTGTTGGTCGAAGGTGCTTTTGATGCCTTGCTTGCGGGTGACGTCGCGGAGCATGATCGAAGGGTTCTCGCGACGGCTTCCGCCATGGATGATTGCAAGGTCTTCGCCTTGGCGCAGTTCAGTCTTTCGCGGGTTGCACCACTACTTGAGGCTAGGCTTGGCAAGCCCATCTTCTCCACGCCCATCAGCGCAGTGCGGGAATTGAGAAGGAGGTTGGCAAGCCAGCACGGGCTGCCATACCAACCCTAAAGCGTTGGCTCCCGATCAATCATGGACACATGCGCGGCTACGACCTTCCAGCCAATATCAGGGAAACGTACCCAGGTCTGCATTTGGCGACCAATCATGGTCTGACCGCGCACCTTATAGACCAGCGTGACGGTAGCGACATCGCGACCAATGGTGACGATATCAAGCCGAAGGCGCTTCTCTTTGCTGCCTGGTCCCGGCGGGCGAGCCACCCGGTGTGCGTGGATACGATCAAACCCGTAGCCGTGTTCGTAATTGGCCAGCCGGATCGTGTGTGGGCTGTTCCAGAAGGTGCCATCCAGCACCGCGACATCCTTGTCGATCAGCGCCTGCTCATAGCGTTCGAATAGCTCTCGGACCTCCTCAACACTTTCGGGGATATTGGGGGTACGGTCGTTATTCATGCTTGCTCCTCCATTGCCCGGGCCACGGCGACAAGTATCGCATCGCTGCCGCGCGGGCCGATGATTGAAAGGCCCACGGGCAATCCATCAACCGTAGCACCCGGCAGGTTGACTTGCGGATGGCCAGCGAGCCCGCCTTGAGCGCAGAGGCAGGTGATGCGATCACGCAACGGGTCCAGCATCGAAAGGCGCTGCCCGCGTAGCGGCGCTGGGAACGGCGTGGTGGGCAGGCAAAGAATCGTGCCAGGTGGCAGCAGCCACGCCATGCGGCCCCTTGCTTCCTGACGCATCAGATTGGCCCAGCCACGCTCACTCTCCGGCACCATCGAGCCCATGACTAAGCCGCGCGCGACAGAAAAGGCAAAGCGCGGATTGCGCTCATCCAGCCAGTCCTTGAAGGTATTATAGGCCTCAACCGGTTGCAGCGTGCGCTGGGCACGCGCCCAGACCGATAGGCCCTGCGGTGCCATGATGTCCTCGCGGCTCGCGCCAATCAGCGCAGCGAGGCGCGCCACCATCGGCTGTAGCGCAGCCGCTACTGGCGTATCCGCAAAGCCGAAAGCATCCACCGCGATCACGAGCTTTGTCGGCAGCGTGGTGGGTATCGCCTCCTGCAGCAGCACGGATGAGACGCGGGCGAAGGTAGCTGCATCACGTGCGAACCATCCGGTGGTGTCGGAGGTCGGCGCCTGCGGCATCATACCGGTAAGGTCGAGCCTTCCATGTGTTGGCCTGATTCCATAAAGGCCGCAAAAGCTCGCTGGGACGCGCACTGAACCGCCTGTGTCGGTGCCAAGCGCGGTGTGGCAAAGGCCCGCAGCAACCGCGGCGGCAGAGCCGGAGGAGGAGCCACCGGCAACCCGACCGGGGGCACGCATATTGACCGGCGTGCCATCGAAGGCGTTCTCGCCCAGGATGCCGAGGGAGACCTCGTCCGTAATCGTCTTGCCGATGAGCGTTGCGCCGCCATCGAGTAGCGCCTGTACGGCCCAGGCGTGTCGCGTCGGAACCGGGCGCCCTGTGGGCCAGTCGTGATTGCCACCACCGGTGGGCACACCGGCAACATCAAAAAGGTCCTTGGCCGCAAAGGTGAGGCCAGCGAGAGGCCCGTCACGTCGCCCCTCGATATGAATGCGCGGGCCGGGCACGAAGGCGCCGATGTCTTCTGTCATGTCATTTCCCTCATGATGGCGCCATTCGGACGGCGAGACTGGGGCTGCGCGTTTCAGTCAATCAAGCCGCTATTAAGGCTCATCTGCCTCCACCTGTCACTTGTGATGAAACCGAGTTGCGCACGGAACTTCCATACCCTTCAGGGTGGCACGCTGCCCATGCCGGATGGCCTTGAACAGTCTATAAAATCAATACTGCGTCCAATGATGCCCGGCTACCTGCTTGCAGAACGTGAAGGACTGGGGAAAACTGATGATTGATTTGGAACGAGGAAGCGGCCCTGCGACCGAAACACGATATATCCGGCCTGATTGCCTGGGTGTACCGGGATGAATGGCGCGGGCTGATGCAGGAGACGCTGTCCCGTCACACCGCACAGGCTTGCCTTGACGCTGAGGTAGAGCTCGCCGATATCAAATCCATTGTTGGCGACCATGCGGTCTCTACCGTTTGGGGCGCGTCCTTTGAAGACCTGCTCACGACCAACATGCCCGATGGGCGTAATCTGGCTGACGAATATTTGAAACGCCGTGGTTGGAAGGAAAGCGCCTCCACGCGCGAGTATATTGCGGGTCTCCGCCATTCTGTCATGAGCCTATATGAGGTGAGTGGCCTGGTTCCCGGCGAGTCGATGCTGTTACGTGATCTCATTCGTGGCGGCGAGCCTGTTCGCGTGATGGAGAAAAGCGGA
>Ga0315904_10007176_pt1 | contig 15012 bp, 7 predicted proteins | sample LakEriMetagenome_6_FD_203529 | JGI IMG/M metagenome (GOLD analysis project Ga0315904, IMG submission 203529) | Freshwater fungal communities from buoy surface, Lake Erie, Ohio, United States - Buoy 12 MA120 | ecosystem: Environmental > Aquatic > Freshwater > Lake | place: USA: Lake Erie, Ohio... | reverse complement strand
ATGGCATCGCGCCATGGGGGCTGGCGGCGGACGAATTCAAAAACAACGGCCACTGGCCGCGGCAGCTCTACATCCGCGAGGCCCGCCGCATGCTTTCCGACTTCGTCATGACCGAGCGCCATGTCCGCCGCCTCGAACCGACGCCGGACCCCATCGGCATGGGGAGTTATAACATCGACTCCCACAACGTGCGCCGATACGTGGATGCCAATGGTCACGCCCGCAACGAGGGCGATGTGCAAGTGCCGCCGGGCGGGCCCTATCCGATCGGCTACGGTTCCATCGTGCCGAAGCGCTCCGAATGCTCCAATCTGTTCGTGCCCGTTTGCCTTTCCTCCACCCATGCCGCCTACGGTTCGATTCGAATGGAGCCTGTTTTCATGATCCTCGGACAATCAGCCGCCATCGCCGCGGACATGGCGATCTCTGCCAACACCGATGTCCAGTCCATTGACAAAGCCGTTCTGCGCGAGCGTTTGCTCGCTGCCCTCGTGCGGCTTGATCCTACCGCGAAGCACTGAAATCGATGCCCGTATCTCCCTCTCGCATCATCCTTGTTGCCATTTCCCTGGTCCTTGTGAGCGGATGGTTTTCGCATGCTCAGACAGCGCCCGCTGTCGTCGCCCTCGCGGGAAACGGCGGCATCGAGGAGTTCAAGGACGCTATGGAGTTGTCTGACGGCACGATTCTCATCGTGGGCAGTGCGGAGAACCTCGGTTGGATCGCCGCGCCGAAAACCGAACTCGCTCCGCTGTCGATCCCGCACCGCAATACCGGTCGCACCGCATTCATCATGCGCGTCTCGGCGGATCTCGTCACGATCCTCGGAGCATGGCACCTGCCACACGGCCGTGCCCATGACTTCCGTTGGATCAAAGGCACCAACGCGCCGGGTGCGGTCACCGGTGACATTTATCTATCAGGTGCCTGCGATGCCGCCAGCGGCGATTATTTCATCGCCCGCCTTGACTCGAATTTTTCCTCGTCCGTTCCATCCGGGTTTTCATGGGTCCGGGTCGCGAAAGCCAACAACACCCATGGCTCGAACCTCGGATTGCAAACGTGGGATGTCGGCGGCGATGGCCGGGTCGCTTATGTCGATCAGACCGGGGAAACGATCCGTGTGTTCCTCGTGGACGCTTCCGGAAATCCGCTGAAGCTCCCCGATCTGCGCGGTTCGCATTGGAATGCAGGCGCTTCACTCGATGACAGCAACCGCTTGGCGGGAATGGGATCGGCTTTTCCCGCTGCGACTGTCAGTGGCATCTCGTTTCCCGCCGACCTTCGTTCGTGGACCGAACCCGACCGCCTGGCAATCCTTCCCGACGGCAATGGTGAGATCAAACGCGGGACCTGGCCGCTGGATCTTTTCACGCCGGTGCAGGACAAGGACGGCGGAACCTCCGGCACGATCCAATATGGCTACACCGGATACCGCAACATGGGCAAATACCGCATCGGCGGCATCGCCATCGACCGGACCACCAATGACCTCGCCATCGGTTTCAACATCCAGTCGCGCTTCTGGGACGCTCCGGCGAACAAGGAGCAGGGTGACTTCGAGCCAGCCGTGATCGCATACTCGCCCAATGGCGCGCTGAAGTGGTGGAGCCGCCTCTATCATGAGGTGCTCGATGCCAACGACAACCTCACGATCGATCCCGGGGAAACCCGGATCTCAACTCCTGACCAGTATCTCGACGGTCTGGCCTATGACCACTCCACCACACCCGCCTCGCTGGTTGTCGCCGCGCGCTGCCACGGCAACAACACCATCAACTTCTGGCGCGGCAACGCCATCGCCGCGAATCCTTCCGGGAACGGTTTCCAGAACCAGTTCACCGGCAGCGAGGGCAATATCCACATCGGCTGGCTTGGAAAACTCCGCGCCACCGACGGCACCCTGCTCCACGCCTCCTACGTCTCCGGTTACTTTCGAAACACCACTCTCACCCAAAGTCCCTACGCCGATTCCGCGCTCGACGGCTGGCCCAGTCATAACAGCGGCTGGCCCAACCTCACCACCACCCGCATCGAGACCGGATCGGTCCGCACCGATGCCGCCGGCCGTGTCCATCTCGTCGGCATCGGCCCGCGCATGGTCACCACCGCCAACGCCTGGCAGAAGCTCCCCAAGATCACCAACTCCGTCAACCAGGGGATCAGTCCGTGGGCGCAGTTCGTCCGCGTGATGACGCCTGAACTATCGTCGCTTGCCTACTCGTCCGCTCTAACAGGTGAGTGGACCTATCCGTCGCCCGGCGCCCAACCCGTCGGAGCGGACAATACCGACCTCTATGCAGTGTTTCCCCTAACAGGCGGTGCGCTCGCCGTCGGCCGCCAGCGGGATTCGGGAAACCCGGTGCCCGCCGCCAACGTGCCGCCGTGGGGGTCGATCACGCCCGCCGGCGTTTCGGGATTGCTTGCCCGGCTGCCGTTTTCCGGAGGTGGATCCGCGCCGTCGCGGCTTCCGGTTATCGCCTCGCCCCCCGTCGCCGATCCGCCGGTGGTTCCCGGCAAGGTCGCCCAACTGAATACGCTCGCGTCCGATCCGGACGACCCGGAGCACTCGCTCACCTACACATGGACGCCCGTCGCTTCACCTCCCGGCGGCGGCGTCTCGTTCCTGCCGAATGCCAACAACGACTCGAAGCAGTCCACCGCAAGTTTCGTCGGTGCCGGCAGTCACACCTTGCGCGTTACCGTCACCGACCCTTCGGGCCGCAGCGTCTCGTCCGAGATCAATGTCCTTGTCGAGGCCCGCGATTATCACTCGTGGATCCTCCAGCAAAGCGGAACTGCCGGCCAGACGGATCCCGAGGACGATCCCGATCACGACGGCACCGTCAACCTGATGGAATACGCCCTCGGCGGCCTTCCCGGCACGCCTGATCCCGGCATTCTGCCTGTCGGCTCGCTGATTGAGATCAGCGGCATCGTTTACCCGGTTCTCACAGTCGTCCGGAATGCGCAGGCCACCGGCGTTTCCTACATTGTCGAAACGTCATCCGATCTTCTCGAATGGAAATCGGGCGACGGCGAGACCGAAATCCTCGCCGATCAGCCCGGACTGTTCGTGGTGCGCTCCACGCGGTCCGCGAATGCGTCGAATCCGGCGGTTTTCCTGCGTTTGAAAGTCCTCAGCCAACCCTGAGCCCATGACTCCATCACGGTTCGCGAAGATTGCGAAACCATCATGAAAGAATCCCACAACCCAATCAAGTAGGCCATACGATGAACTCCAGTGACAAGGAAGCGGTGGAACGCCTGCATGACGCATACGGCAGGATGAAAATCGAGGTAGGCCGCGTGATCGTCGGTCAGGAACAGGTGGTCGAGCAAACGCTCATGGCCATCTTCTGCCGCGGCCACGCGCTGTTGGTGGGCGTGCCGGGATTGGCGAAGACCCTGCTCGTTTCCACGCTCGCGCGGGCGCTCGACCTCGGATTCAAGCGCATCCAGTTCACTCCGGACCTGATGCCCGCGGACATCACCGGCACCGATGTGCTGGAGGTGGACCCGGAAACGGGTCGGCGCGGTTTCCGTTTCGTCCACGGGCCGATCTTCTCGAACCTCGTGCTCGCCGATGAAATCAACCGTACGCCGCCGAAAACCCAGGCGGCCCTGTTGGAGGCCATGCAGGAACACCACGTCACCGTCGGCGAACACACGCTCGACCTGCCGAAGCCATTCTTCGTGCTCGCCACCCAGAACCCCATCGAACAGGAAGGCACCTATCCGCTTCCCGAGGCCCAGCTCGACCGCTTCCTGTTCAACATCGTGGTGGACTACCCCGATGAATCCGAGGAACGGGAAATCATCCGCCGCGTCACCAGTCCCTCGTCCGCGGAAATCACGCCGCTGTTAGACGCGGAGCGGATCCTGGAGCTGCAAGCCGTCATCAAACGCGTGCCGGTGGGCGACCACGTCATCGATTTCGCCGCGAAACTCGCCCGCGCCACCCGGCCGAAGGATCCCTCCGCGCCGGATTTTGTGAGGGAGATGGTCGGCTGGGGCGCCGGGCCGCGCGCGGGCATCAGCCTGATTTCCGCCGCCAAGGCGCACGCGGTTCTGCGAGGACGTTTCCACGCCACCACCGGAGACGTGGCCTCCATCGCCGCACCGGTGCTGCGCCACCGTGTGCTCACCACCTTCAACGCCGAGGCGGCCGGAGTGAGCAGCGACGATATCATCGCCCGGCTCGTCAAGACTCTGGCGCCGAAGGAGGAACTCGCGGTTTGAGCGGGAGATGAAGGATCCACTCAAACTGCCGGAGAGCATGCGGCTCCTCCCTCCGGAGACGATGGGCGTGCTGCGCCGCCTCGAATGGTATGGCCGCAAACGCATGGTCGGTACGCTCACCGGTCGCCATACCTCTCCGGACAAGGGTTTCTCCGTCGAATTCGCCGAGCATCGCCAATACACCCCGGGCGACGATCCGAAGAACCTCGATTGGCGGGTCATCGCCAAGAGCGACCGCAACGTCATCCGCCAATACATCGAGGAAACCAACCTCCGCGCCACCATCGCCGTGGATGTGTCCGGATCGATGAACTACACCGGCGATGTCGCCGCCACCCTCGACGGCAAGCCGCTTTCCAAGCTCGAGTATGCCAAACATCTCGCCGCAGCACTCGCCTATCTGTTCGTGAAACAGGGCGATGCCGCCGGATTGGTGACCTTCGATGCGAAAGCCCGCGGATTCATCCGCACCGGCAGCCGGCCCAGCCAGGTGCGCCGCATCCTCGATGAACTCCACTCCACCGAAGCGGGCACGGACACCGATCTCGCCGCCGTGCTTCACGACGTCGCCGAACGCATCCCCCGCCGCGGGCTGGTCATCCTGATCAGCGATCTGTTCGATGATCCGGAAAAGATCGTCGAGGCTTTGCATCACTTCGATTTCCGGCAGCACGAACTGGTCGTCATCCATCTTCTCGCGGACGAGGAACTCACGTTTCCCTTCCGGAACTTCCAGCGCTTCAGGGATCTCGAAGGTGTGCAACCCATGCTCCGCATCGATCCGCAGGCCGTGAGGGCCGCCTATCTGGAGCGCATGAGCGCATTTGTGAAACGCATCGACTCGGTGTGCGGCCGCCTTCGCGCGGACTACGTGCCCGTCAACACCCAAGCCCCGCTGCGGGAATCCCTGCTGCGTTACCTCGGAGGAAGGAAATAAGGCATGCTCTTCCTCCATCCATGGCTGTTGGCCGGACTCGCCGGTGTGGCGATTCCCATCATCATCCATCTCGTCCGCAAGCAGGCCGCCAAACCCATCGACTGGGGCGCGATGCGGTTTCTCTTCGATACGGTGGCCGTGCGCCGCCGCCGGATCGAATGGGAAGACCTGCTGTTGATGGCGGCGCGCTGCCTTCTGTTAGGGTTGCTCGCGCTCGCGATCGCGCGGCCCTTCGTCACGCCGGACTCGGGCGTGCCATGGCTCTTCGTCCTGCCCGCGGCGTTGCTCGGAATCGCCCTGTTCGGCGGTTCTTTCGTCATCGAGGGGGCCAAGGCGCGTTGGCTCGCCCGCGCCGCCGCATCCCTGCTCGTTCTAACAGCCGCGGGACTGGTGGTTTTCGAAAAGATGCTCAATCTCCGCCGCTTCGAGGCCGGCGGCCGCAGGGATGTGGCTCTGGTGATCGACGCGTCCTCATCGATGGAGCTAGAACGCGGCGGCGCACGCGTGTTCGACCTGGTGTTGGAAGAGGCCCGCCGCATCGTCACCGAAGCGCCGCGAGGTACGGCATTCACGCTCATCCTCGGCGGGCCCGCCCCGCAGGCGCTCACCCGCAATCCCGTCACCCACCGCGCCGATGTCTTGGAGATTCTCGAATCCCTTCAACCGGTGGGCGGCAGTTTCCGCGCCCACGAGGCGCTCGGCATGGCCACGCTGGTCCTCGCGCAGGGCGATAACACCCAGAAGGAAATCATCGTCATCACCGACTCCCAACGCACCGGCTGGCGTTTCGACGAGCCCGCCGCGTGGCGCAACCTGGCCTCCGCATGGGATTCGCTCCCGGCCAAACCCAAGGTGATGCTGCGCAACATGGGTGGACCCGAAACCTTCCGCAACGTGATGGTTTCCCATCCGGAGTTGTCCCGACCGCTCGTCGGCACCGACCGCGAGGTGCTGCTGCGCGCCACCGTCACCAATACCGGACGCGAGCCCCTCGCGCCCGGACCCGTGACGCTTGAGATCGACGGCGCGCCTTGTGGCGAGTCGTCGGTCGGCCTGCTCGCGGCCGGACAATCCGAAACCGTGGAGTTCAGCCATCGCTTCACCAAACGCGGACCCGCGGTGGCCGTTGTTCGCATGGATCCGAAGGACGACCTCGCCAGCGATGACCTCGCCGAACGAGTCGTCAATGTGCGGGGCGGCCTGCCGGTGCTGTTAGTGGATGGAAATCCATCGGTTTCCTTCTTCGAGCGCGCCGCGGGATATCCGGCGCTCGCGCTGGCACCATCGGCCAGTCTCGTCAAGGGAGACAAACCCGGCGATGGCTTCCTGATGGATCCCCGCGTGGTCGCCGCCGGGGCGCTCACCGACGAGGATCTGACGGACGCCGCCGTCATCGTGCTCGCCGATGTCCCGCGCCTCCCGGAACGTCTTTCTAACAGAATCGCGGAACGTGTCTCGGCGGGCGCCGGCCTGTTCATCATCGCCGGACCACGCGCCGAGTCCGCGTTTTACAACCAGTGGCAGGGCACTGACGGTCCGGTCTGCCCCGCGCCGCTCGGTGAGGAGGTCGTTGATGCCGATGGCGTGCAACCCGCCGCGGCGACCTTCCGTCATGAGGCGCTCAAGCGTTTTGCGGATGCCGGGGATCTCTCCGCAGCGACGGTCCGCCGCTGGCGCAAGACGGGTGATCCGGTCGAAGGCGCCGCTCTGGCCGCTGCCCTCTCGAGTGGCGACGCGTTTCTAACAGCCACTGCCTTCGGCAAGGGCCGCGTGATGCTCGCCTCCTGCGCCTTCGACGCGCGCTCCGGCAATCTTCCGGCGCGCCGCTCCTTCGTTCCGCTCATGCATGAACTCGTGATGTGGTCCGCCGGCGGAGGAGTGGAACTCAACGTTTCCGCCACTTGGAGCCCGGCGGCGATTCTCGGCAGCAATTCCGGCGGCCTCGCGGGCGAATACCTGCGCCGCAAGGGCGGTGAAAAAACGAGGCAACCTTTCCGTCGCGTGGATCCGAACATCGATTTCGATTGGGGCAGCGGCAAACCCGACTCCGCGTTGCCTTCCGATGGGTTTTCCGTTCGTTGGACCGGATTTATCACCGCCCCGACGAACGGATCCTATCTTTTCGAAGCGGAGGCCGATGACCGGATCTCGCTGCGCATCGACGGCGATGAGATCCTCACCGCGGAAGATGGAGCCAAACCGCAGAGCCGTGTGACCTTGAAAGCGGGCAAGCCCGTCAGCGTGGATGTCCAGTATGAGGAGGATCAAGGCGAGGCGCGTGCGAGACTCTATTGGACGCCGCCTGGCGAAACCCGACAGGTGGTTCCGCCATCGGCGTTGATGCCTGGCTTGTATGCCGAACTGGAAAAACTCGTGGCGCTCGACCCGCGCGGAATCGAACGTCCGGCATCGTTGCGGGCCGGACGCCGGGGCATCGAAGTGTCGGTCGATGGCGCTGCCGTGCCCGGCGTCTATCAGGTCCGTGGCGGCGAGGCGCTGAAGGGCGCTTTCGATTTCGGCGATGCCTCCGCGCTGCCTCTGGTCGTGAACCGTGACGCCGGTGAAAGCGTGTTCGAACCGATGCGGGATGGCGATCTCGAACTGATGCGGCGTCACGCGGACATTCTGCTGCCCGGCAACGTCGAGGATGTGCTCGCGGTGCTGCGGGGCAAGGGTTTCGGCCGTGAGATCTGGAAACTGCTCGCAGTGGCGGCGCTGGTGTTGTTGGTGCTGGAAAGTGTTCTCGCGCGCTGGGTTTCCAAGTCCCGCGGCGCGGCCGGTTCCGTTGAGGTGGACTTCGGCGGGTCGGTGGCGTGGAGAGGAGGCCGCCGATGATCCGCGGGACGTTGAAAGCGTTGTGCGTTTTCCTCACCGGCTGGGGAATTCTGTTAGGGATTTCGACGCTCATCCGGATTTCCCCCGATTGGCCGTTGTGGGTGGTGGCCGCGGCCTTCGCCGTCGCTGTGGAGTTGATCCTCGCGCTCTATCAGTACGAGGCCGGTGCCGTCAGCCGCCGCCGCGCGCGCTGGATCGTCGGCCTGCGGATTGCCGCTCTGGTTCTGTTAGGTTGGATGCTCGTCGAACCCACCTGGGTCCGCGAGGTCGAACGGGAACCGCGGCGGAAGGTGGTGTTTGTCCATGACGAGTCCGCATCGATGCATCTCACCGACGATGGCACCACGGACACACGGGCCGCGATCGGGGCCGAGGCGCTTGCCGCCGCACGGCTGGACGAGCAACTCGGCGAGCGCATGGACGTGGTGAGGATGCGTGCCGCGCGCAGCCTGCTCGGCGGTTCGGATGAGGCGGCCGAAGGTTGGAACAACGCCACCGATCTCGCCGGCGCGCTCGCTTCCGTGCTGGAACAAACTTCCCCGGACGAACTTGCGGGCGTGGTCATGGTCACCGACGGCCGTCACAACCGGCCGGACCGCGTGGAGGATGCCGCCCGCCGTTTCGGCATCCTCGACGCCCCCGTCGGAATCCTCGCCGTGGGCAGCGCCGAGCCGCCGCGCGACGCATCGATCCTCGCCGTCCGTGCGCCGGATTCCATCCACCTCGGCGACCCCATGCGCGTGGCGGTGGACGCGAAGTTCGACGGCTACAAGGGCCGCACGGCGAAAGTGGCGCTGCTCCAGGGGGACGAAGTGTTAGAGGAGAGGGAGATCCCGATCCCGCAGGACCGCCACCGCGAGGAAATCCGTTTCGCCCGCGTGCCGGACGAGGGCGGCGTCGGCCGTTACACCGTGGCAATCACCGGCCTGGAGGACGAACGCTTTGCCGAGAACAACCGGTGGGATTTCGAAACCTCGATCACCGACGCGCGAACCAACGTGCTCATCGTCGAAGGCCATCCGCGATGGGAGTTCCGCTATCTGCGCAACCTTTTCCATGGCCGCGACAAGTCGATCCACCTGCAATACGTGCTCTTCAACCCGGACCGCATCGCCGGCCAGACCGAGGAACCGCTGCCCGCGACCGCATCACGCCCGTTCGGCGAGGCGCGCGCCACCCGCCTGCCCGCGTCCGAGGAGGAATGGAGGAAGTTCGACGTCATCATCCTCGGCGACCTCGCGCCGGATGCCCTTTCGGAAAACGAGTGGGGTATCATCGACCGCTGCGTGCGCGAACGGGCGGCGCTGCTCGTGCTGGTCGCCGGCCCACGCCATTTCCCGCGCATGATCGCCTCAAGGACCGGGAGGGATCTCGTTCCCGCCGAAGTCGAATGGGGGAAACCTGAATTCATCAAGTCCTCCGGCGCGCCGCTGCGTTTCGAACTAACAGCCGAGGGTTCGCGTCATCCGGTCACGCGCCAAAGTGTGGGTGGAAAGTCCGACGCGGCACTGTGGTCGTCGTTTCCGACCCTGTCATGGCGTCATCCGGTCACCTCGCTCAAGGAGGGAAGCGAAGTGTTGCTCAACGCGACCCGCGATGGCGAAGCTCCGGCGATCGTTGGGAACGAGGGGCTCGACGCCGCTCTGGACGCGCTCGCGCAGCGGCGCAAACGCGAAACCGAATCCGCCCTGTTGGTGACCCGCCAGACCGGACGCGGCAAGACCGCGCTCCTCCTAACAGATCGGACATGGCGACTGCGCGAAGGTGCTGGAGACACCTTCCATCACCGGTTCTGGGGCAATCTTGTCCGTTGGGGTGCCGGGCCGATCCTTCGCTCTGGCGGCGAACGCGTGCGCCTCGGCACCGACCAGCTTACCTACACGCCTGATGACCGTCCGCGCGTCACCGCCCGGCTCCGCGATGCCACGCTGAAGCCTGTTTCGGATGCGACGCTGGTCGCCGAACTCGTGCGCGATGGCAAGGTCGTCGCCACCGTTCCGCTCGCCGCCGTCAAGGATTCGAACGGCCTGCACGAAGGTTCCTTCGACCGCCAGCGCGAACCTGGTCGCTACGAAGTCCGTGTGAAGGGCACGGCAACGGAGCGGCTCATCCGCGAAGACGGCGGCACGCAACCGGTCGCTGCGTTCCAGGTGGTTGGATCGCGGGGCCCCGTGGAACTCGCCGACACCACGCCGGATCCCGCGCTCATGGAAACCATCGCCTCGCTCTCCGGAGGAAAGGTGGTCCCGCCCGAACGCGCGGGCGAACTTGCCTCGTTGTTTCTATCAGACCGGACCAAACGCACCGAAATCCGCGAAAGCACGCTTTGGGACAATGCCATCGTCCTTCTGCTGCTCGCCTCGGTTCTAGGCTCCGAGTGGATCCTCCGCCGCAGTGGCGGGCTGCCCTGACTCTCAAAACCCGCACGCGCCATGAACTCTCCGCTTCCCGCCCACGAAATCGAAACCCGGCTCGCAAAGGTGCGATCCATGGTCCGACGTGCGCAGCGCACCCGCGCGGTTTTCCTGATCATCACGGTCGCAATCGGCGGCCTGCTGCTGGCGATGGCGGCCGACCTCGCATTCGCCCCGCTGCCATCCGCCGCGCGTTGGTCGCTGTTTGTCATGTGGATCGCGGTGCTCCTTGTCTCGTCGCGCCGCGCGCTTGCGCCGCTGTTCCGTGATCTTCCGCTGATCCGTATCGCCCGGTGGCTGGAGGATCGTCATCCGGAAATGCAGGAGCGGCTCAGCACTGTGCTCGAACTCAGCGGCTCGCGGAATGGCGGTTCCTCAGATCTGTTAGATGAAATCGCCATGGCCGCCGGTCGCGACATCGGTACGATCAATCCTGGCGAGGAAGTGCGGTCCGCACGCAAGCGCCGGCAGTGGAAGGCCCCGGCGCTTTTGGCGGTCGGCCTGATGGTTCTCGTTTTGGCTGCATGGCCGCAGGCAGCGTTCCGTCTCCTGCTGCGCGCGATCGCGCCGTTCTCGGATGTCGGCAATGCGGGCGCGCTGGAATTCGGCATCATGCCGGGCGATACCGAACTGTTGGAAGGCGATGCGCTGAACATCACCTTCACGGTATCCAGGGTCGGTCAGACTCCGCAGCTTCGCCTGCAAACGCCATCCGCCGGCGAAACCATCCAGCCGGTCACTGCCGTGAACAGCCGTTTTGGTTTCACCATTGATCCGGTGAAGGAAACCGTCCGCTATCAGGTGCTCGCCGGCCGTTCGCAGAGCGACACCTTCACCGCCACCGTGCTGCCAATGCCCGCTCTAACAAAACCCGGGCTGGTGCTGGAATACCCCGCCTACACCGCCCTGCCAATCGCGCGGATCGATCCCGCGAAGGGAGTCAAGGCGGTCGCGGGCACCAAGGTCACACTCACCGCCTCCGTCAACACCGCGCTGGAATCCTCATGGATCGAGTTGGATGGCAAACGCATCGCCGAGGGCCAGTTCAAGGCATCCTCGCAGGGAGGAAACCTGAACTTCGACTGGGTGCTCGACGCGGATTCATCGGGAGAGGCGCTGGTCGTTTTGTCCCACCGCCTGCGACAGCGTATCGAGACGCTTCGTTTCCGGATGGAAGTCACCGGTGACAAGCCGCCGGAGGTGGCCATTCTCTCTCCGGCGCGGCGGGAGTTGCGGGTTCGGCCGGAGGAAACCGTGCCGATTCGCCATGAGATCATCGAGGACTACGGAGTGGCCGAAGTCTCCCTCGATACCGAGGCCGCTGGCGTGAAATCATCGTTGGTCCAGCGACTACCCGAGCGTTTCGGCAGCGCCACTCCCCCTCATTACCGCGGAGAGGCACAGCTGGCTGTCGGCACCCTGCGCGATCTTGATCCGAAGCTCCGTGAATTCCGCGTGCGCATCACCGCGCGCGACGCCAGACCCGCCGAACTTGGCGGCGCAGGCATCGGCCACTCCGAGTGGATCACCGTCCGCATCGACGAGCATACCGAATCCCTCGCCCGCCAGGAACTCCGTTCCCAACGCGAAGAGGCGCGGAAGTCCATCGAGGAAGCGATCCGTGATATCCGCGAGGCCAAACAGCAGGCCAACCGCGCCGAGGACGGCATGCGCAAGGAGTCGCCACCGAAGGAGGCCGCAGAGCAACTCGAAAAGGCAGCGGCGCGCCTTGCGGAAGCCGAGGAGAAGACCAGCGCGATCGCGGAGGATCTCACAGAAAGCCTGCACGCGGCCAAGTCCGAGGACCTTGAGGAGACATCGGAGGAACTGGCCGAAGCCCGCGAGAAAATTGAAAACGCTCCGCTTCAGGAAAACGGTGAGCAACGCGGCGATCAACTGCGCGAGGCGGACCAACAACTCGAACAGGCGATTTCCAAACTCGAAAAGGTCCGCAACGCCATCGAGCGCGACCAACAACGGGCCGAGGATGTGGTGGCCCTGCAGGAACTCGCGGACAAACAGAACGAATTGGCTCGCCAGGCGGAAGCGAAGGTCGCACCCGATGCCACTGCGGACATGCCACCGGACGAGCAGTGGAGCGAGAAACAGAAACAAGTCGCCCAAGCACTCAAGCAGGAGGTTTCGGAGCGCGCCGACGCCAAGGCGGAAGCACTCAAGGCACAAGCCGAAAAAGCCCGAGATCTTGCGGAGAAGGCCAGCCAACTCGCCAAGGCACAGGAACAACTCGGCGCGGAATCCCAACAACTCGCCGAAAACAACTCCGAGCAACCCGCAGCCGGGGACTTGGCGGAAAACCAGCAGGATCAGGCCGAGGCCGCCTCCGAACTCGCGGAGGACATCGAATCGTTGTCGGCGCTCGAACCCAACAGTCCCGCCCGGCAGGCCGCTCAAGCCGCCGAACAGGGAGCCAAGGCCGCCGAAGCCGCTTCTAACAAAATTTCCGAAGCTGCCGGAGTCAAGCCCGACGAACCTGGCGAATCCAAGCCTACGCCGGGCGAAGCGGCCAACGCGAAACAATCCGGCGAAGCATCCGCTCCGTCGCCTGCTGAAACGGCTGACGCCCAGGCGGACTCTAACAAATCGGCCGAATCCAGTCCCGGTGAATCCAACCCCTCGCCCGGCGAACCGGCCAATGGAAAACAACCCGGCGAAGCGGCCGCTCCGTCGCCTGCTGAAACGGCTGACGCCCAAGCGGCCTCTAACAAAGCAGCCGAATCCAGTCCCGGCGAATCCAACCCCTCGCCCGGCGAACCGGCCAATGGAAAACAACCCGGCGAACCAGCCGCTCCGTCGCCTGCGGAAATGGCTGCCGCCAAAGCCGCCGCTCCGCTGAACGAACGCGCGGGCGAGATGTTGGCCGAGAGCGCCGCCGCGCTCGAACAGGCTGCCGAACAGTTTGAACAGGCGGCCCAGGCTGCCGCCGCGCAGGCCCAATCCGCCACGCCGCCCCAAGGGCAGGCCCAGGCTCCTGCCGCACCGATGGCCGCCGCGCTCGAAGCGGCAGCCGAAGCCGCCACCACTGGCGAAGCCACCGAAGCCGCCGAGCAATCCGCTGCCGCCGCCCAGGCGCTTGCCCAAGCCGCCGCAGCAGCGCAGCAAGCGATGAAATCCGGCCAACCGTCGCAAGGTCCGCCCGCAGCCATGCCACCGGGCGCTGTGCCCGGCATGGCACAGGAACCGTCCATGGCCCAGCCCACCGCCGAATATCGCAAGCCCGGCGTCGATCCCGGAGTGCCCCCGGAACTTGGGAAACTCGGCATCAGCGCCGCGGATTGGGAACGCATCAAGGCCACGCTCGGATCCGACGTGAGCGCTGCCGAATCCGAGGGTATCCCGGTCGAATACCGGTCTCTTGTTAGAGATTACTTCCAGAACCTTTCCAAGACTCCTGCCGACAAGCGCTAACTTTCACCATCTCCTCCATGCGAGCCTTGCTCATCATCCTCATGCCACTCTGCCTCACCGCCGCTGCGGAGGAGGGTGATCCGGTGTTCCTCAAATGGCAGGACCGGATTGATCCCGCCATCGAGCGGGCGCTTGATTATCTGGCGCGAATCCAGAAACCCGACGGTTCGTTTCCGGAACGCTACGGCGACTCCACCGGCATCCCGTCGCTGGTTGGCATGGCGTTCCTATCCAAAGGTCACACGCCGATGGAAGGGCCGCGCTCTCAAACGATCAACCGCTGCATCGACTTCATTCTCGCCAACCAGAACAAGGAAGGTGTCATTCACAAGGGTGAGGCGGGCCAGGGACCGATGTATGCCCATAACATCTCGACGCTCTTCCTCTCGGAAGTCAGCGGCATGGTCGAACCGGAGCGCCAACTCCGAATCGACGCCGCGCTGCCCAAGGCACTTGAAGTCATCCTGAGGGCCCAGGCCGTCGAGAAAAGCGAGCAGCATCAGGGCGGTTGGCGCTACCATCCGGGATCACGCGACTCGGACACCTCGTGCAGCGGTTGGGCGCTGATGGCGCTGCGCTCCGCCAAGCTCAACGGCGCGGCTGTGCCGGATGCCGCCATCACGGCCGCCGTGGATTATCTCAAGCGCCATCAGGACACCGAACGCGGCAGTTTCGGTTACACCGATCGGGGAAAGAACGCGGAGACGCTCACCGGCATGGGATTGCTCTGCCTCGAACTCTGCGGCCTCCATGGCAGCCCGGAATGCGCAGCCGCCGCGAATTTTGTCCGCAAGTCCTATCGGGAATTGCCCAAGGCCCAGTTCGAATTCTACGGCAACTACTACAACGCCCAGGGGATGTTCCAGATCGGCGGCGCTTTCTGGCAGGAGTATGCCGACTGGATGTATGAGCATTATCTCGCGGAACAACGCGGTGACGGTTCCTGGAACAGCCGCGAGGCGGGTCCGGTTTATGGCACCGCCATCATGACCCTCGCCTTCACCGTGCCCTATCGCCAACTGCCGATCTATCAGCGCGACGAGACCGCGGATGAGAAACCCTGAGAATACCTTGTTTCAGGGAGTGACCCGGTGCCGTTTCGATATCACCATTTCGGAATGATGAGATCCCCGGGTTTTATCCTGATTTGTCATATCG
>Ga0315904_10007175_pt1 | contig 15014 bp, 11 predicted proteins | sample LakEriMetagenome_6_FD_203529 | JGI IMG/M metagenome (GOLD analysis project Ga0315904, IMG submission 203529) | Freshwater fungal communities from buoy surface, Lake Erie, Ohio, United States - Buoy 12 MA120 | ecosystem: Environmental > Aquatic > Freshwater > Lake | place: USA: Lake Erie, Ohio... | reverse complement strand
ATACAAACTGAATTCTGTTTTGGTGGTGTTTGCATTTTAAATATCTATATATGCATATTTACTTAAGTTAATTTTTTTCATTTTTTATTTAGGAAATACAATTTTAACCATAAATACTTAATAGTATTTAATTTAATTATATAATTTAGTATTAGAGGAATATATAATTTAAATAAAATTAAGTGCTATGAATGATCATATAAAAGGTAAATTACAGGAATTATTTGGATTACCACATAAATTAATTCCTAAAGCGAAATATTTATATAAAACACTAGAAACACGGTTAAATGAAAGTAAAGTAGTCAAAACCACAAAACAGTTTGGAAAAAAGAGTGTAATGATGAATCCGCATGAGGAGATACATAAAATTGTAATTGATTTATTTGGAAGTGAATATTATCCAATAATATCAAAAAATATTCGTATTGATGAATTTAATACTACTATTATAATGGGTGGTGTATCATATAATATGAATATACCGAATAAAATGGGATTTTTAAAATTAGATACGGATGATTTTGATTTGAAAATATATACTACCAGTATCAATTACACTAATAAGGATATTAATAAATCAGAAAAAGAAATACCAAAGCAAACCCAAGAACAGAGGAAAAAGATGAAAGAAAATATGGAAGCCGTGAATAAAGTTTTATCAGTATTTAAATTTTCAGTATTGGTTATTTGTATGTATTTGAAACAGATTTTCTATTTACTGAATACATTTACAAAAACTGATAAAGAAAAAGATAAAGAAAAAGATAAAGATAAAGTTGATTTGCAAAGTGTTATAAAGAATTATGAATTACAGGTTCAATTTAAAAAGAAACCAAAAAATGCGAAAATATTTGAACTTATTGAAACAATAGATATAACAAAGTTATCTTATACAGAATTATATTCTAAAATTATAAATTCTATTAATAATGTGGATTTATTAATCACGAATAAAATTACATATGAAATTAAACCTGGTAAAACACGTAATATTACATTCAGTGATTGTAAAATAGTATATTCTAGTATAGAGTCCCCGGCATTTTATAGTCATTATTTAGAATCCAATGAACTAGAAGTTAATAAATCATTAGAACAATTAATTAATACTAGAATACCTGTTTCAAAAATTATGGATATGAATTCATGTTCTAATAATTGCCGGTTTATGTCAATTAAATCTTTATTAATTGATACTGTTATTATGTTAAGTTATGCTGATTTATTAGTTTATGAAAAATTGGAATCTGGAGGTGAAATATTAGTGCCAGCTGGATTTATATTTAAATATTATAAGTATCTAGCCAAATTCATACGTCTGCTAGTTATAAAAAAGTTCAATTCTGGTAAATTGCAAGGTTCTTTTTTTGAAAGTGCCAAAGCATTATGGCAGTATGCACTTACAGATGTTCGTCGAAAAGCAGCACAATTAAAAGCTAATTTAGATGAATATGATAAAATAAATATTACTTATAAAGCATTTTTAAATGAGTTCCATCAAAATCTTTTTCATAATAGAACTATACTAATAAAACAATATCCTATATTATTGGAAATTGCTGAAGAATATGAACGTATTGTATTTTTTATAAATAGAAGTAGGCATTTATTTCGTGAGTTAAATGCAATTTCACATAATGATACAATAGAATCAGTAGCAATTCAATTTGCAGAAAAAGAAATGTCAAAATCTAAATCTTTATCTAGTATGGTATCCAATATTATGTCCAAGACATTATCTAGTGGTGGTAGTAATGGTGGTGGTATTGATCATAATAATAAATCTGGATCTAGAACTGGTTCTAGAAGTATTATATTAACTAATGATAATCATTCTTATAATGATATTGAACCACATCAAATTAATTTAGGAAGTAAAATAAGAAAACTAATGAAAGATGAAATTAATTTTTATTCTAAATTACAATCATTTACTAAATATCCTAATAAAAAAACAAAAAAAACGGTAAGCATAAAATAAAAAATATATCCTTTAACCGGTTTTGAATTTTTAAAAAAATCCAAAACGGTTATACGGATAGCGGTGGTTATGTGGCGTAGCCACATTCACCTTTATTCCATCCCTAATTTTATGGCGTTAAAACGCCAATAACCGTTTAAGGGATAAAAATTAAGATAATTTTGTCTCATTTTAAATCTTCAAGGGTTTAAAAGTTCCAACTAGCGGGTAGTCCGTATTCGCAAGCTATAAATGTTTGTTGTAGATATAATTCATACATTGCAATGACGACATCTGTTAGCCCAGACCAGTTATAAATAAAATCTAGATAATTACCAGAATACCAACCACCGAAACGTTCTAGAATATAGCGACTTAATATAGTTTTTTTAGTAATATCTATAATTCCAGAATAAATATAATCTTGTAATAGTATTATTATATTAACTACTAGGGAAGTATAACTGAACATAACCCTGTATGAATCCGGAAACATATAACTAGGTGGTGGATTAAATGTACCGTCATCATTTACTTCTTTTGAATCTATAGTAACCTGCGTAACAATAGCTATATATATTATAAATAAATAGATATACCAATTATCCGGCATATATTTAGTAAATGGTATATTTAACCATAAACCGAAAGCCGTGAAACAGAAACTAATCGCAGATATAGATGCCACTAAATACAAATGCCATTTGAAAGGTAAACCTGTAAATGCTTTTAAACTGCTAAACCTCTGTGGCTGATTCAAAAACGTTATTAAATTTAATACAAGAGATAATCCGAAAAAAAACCAACGAAAAATAGGTTTAGTTATAAATTCTGCTAATGCATTCAATAATTCATTCATATTTTATACTTGTATTCCTATTGTAACTTATATATTCCTATTGTATTCTTATATTTTTCTCTTATCTTATATTTACGTATGTTTTTTTGTTTTTTATTATGGTGTTTTCTAGGAATGCTAGATTACTAAATAGTAAAAACATCTAAAACATATATAGATACTTAACCATTGTTAGTCTACTAGTTAGATAAAAAGTAGTAAAAAGTAGTAATGAATACATCAACAATATCTACAGAAAAAGGCAAAGGGGCTAGTAAAAGTAGTAGTGCTAGTAGTGATCTCATATCCTGGATAACACAATATGATTCATTAGTCGTATTTGGTGGTTTTGGTGGTCTAATAGTCTTAACTGTATTATATACTGGGCTATTTCATGCTGGTCCAGTGGTGCGAACTAATGTTTTATTTAATGCAGCAATGGCAGTATTAATGTCATTTGGGTTTATTTGGGTAATATTTCATTTTATGGGGGCAAAGATAACAATAATGGGAAAAAGTTTTGATATAGGAATGATAATTTATATATTTATTGTATTCTTTGTAATATTCGTACTAGGGAATTAAGGTGTTGCTTGGTCAAGAAGAGTTCCTCCAGGATTGGTTACTAAGTTTTGCGATGATGGATTTGTTTTTGCTGGTGAGGATATGTCTCTTATATCATCATTATTGACTACAGTTCTCATTTCTTTAATTACGTCTTGCATTTTCTGTTGATCTTTCAATAATTCTTTTATATTTCGTATTAACGGTTTTGGTAATTGAATATTTATTGGTGGACGTGGTGGTAATCGTTTAATGACTAAATTTTTTAATACAAAAAGTAATAATTTAATAGAATATTGATATTTATCAAATAAGTTTAATGCAAATACAAATGTTTTCATTAATTCTTCATGTTTCATTAAATATAACATTTCCAATCTTTGACAATTATCTAAACGAGTTTGAACTGTATTTATATCTGCTTGATTATTCGCTAAATCCAATTGTCCTGCTGTGTATTCAGGATTAAGAGATGACCCATTATCATTTTGTAAATCTGTCATATCAATAGTTATGAGATTACCCAGATTGACCGGATCTTGTACACTAACAATTGCTTCATTTGCATTGGCTGTATTTACATATTGTTGACTATCTTCTCCTCTTGTATAATTTTGTAAATGTACAAAATTTTGCAGTATAGGATTATTTAAATTATTTAAAGTTGCTGTATCTTTAACCAATGCTTCATTTGTTCTTGCATCTCTTGTAATAATTCTCTGTTCTATATGTTGCATATGGTTAGTATTAATTGTATTCATAGCTCTATTTATATTATTAACAATCACAGCAACTTTTTGGTTTACATTTTGGTTACTATTACCTAACTTTCTTTTAATTATTTCAACTAATACATTTACATTTTGATTAATAATAGCTAATTCATTATTATAATTTACATTTACATTAAATGCATTAACATTAGCTAATGCAGGAGGGTCTGGTAAAGCACGAACTTGCACTGGATGTTCTAGTTTTTCAATTTGTGGTTGTGCAGGTGGTAGTGGTCCGAATGCCATCTTTAATAAATCTTCTATATACTATCCAGAAAATATTCTGCCATTTAATCTTTTAACTTTTTCAATAGAAGAATTTCCCGACCAGCTTGACAAAATTTATCATTGCTATCACATTGCCGATATTGTCCTAGCAGTTCCTCTATTTTATTTTTTGTTCCCGGATGAATATCCACATTCCTGTCTATTATATGCTTTATCTGATTACGAACAGTATCATTAAATGCACCCATATTCTCCGGATGGCTAGCAACTGGTGCTACAACTACTTTTTCGCTTGCTGTTAAAACATTATCCTGTACCAGTTTATCCTGCATCTTATCAATCATATCCATTACAAACCGTTGATCTTTAATCATCTTTTCCATTTGACACCTAGATATACTGCTTCCTGTCGGTAATTTTTTGTATTTATCTAGCTGTTCTTTATAATTCAACACCTTATTATACAAATTCTGATAAGCCTTATACACTGTCATTAATTCATTATGCTTCTGTAAATAAGCATCATCTAGTTCACTAACTGATATCTTCTCATCACCATAATCCAGGTCATTATTAGTTCCGCCTACTACCTGACCACCTAACAATGCAAGAGGTTTATATTCTGGAATAGGCGGTGATTTGAAAATTGCAATCAATCGTCCACATAATTGATTCTTTGCCGGTTGGTCTATTTCCGGATGTTCTTTAATTTTTTTGAGAACTAGCAGACGTTCCCGATAGAGATTACTATTATTTTCTTTCATTTCAGTATGTATGTTCTTTAACATTTCTTCATGTTTTAATGGTTCATTTGTGGGTGTTGGTGTATTCATAGATACAGTAGTATTCATAGATGCAGTAGTATTTGTAGATTGATTTTTTGTAGATTTATATTTTTTATATAGGTCAAGATATGCATTGTATAATGTTTTTAGGGATTCATGCTTAAGCCGATATGATTTATCCATTTTGACATAATTTTTTAATAATTCTAAAACCCGATTAGCAGTTTCTGATGGTATACCTTGCAAATCTACTTCTGTTATATCTGCCTTTTGCGTTTTCTTGCTAGGTTTGTCATGTTTAACAGGGGCATTAGTATTTGTATTGACACTGTTTTTTGATGGCATAGTTGACATTTTTTTAGTAAGTTGTTCTAGTTTATTTTTCTGATTGGTTATGTCCGAAAGAATAGCATCTAATTCTGGTATTCTCGGGTCTGATGTTTTATTTTGTGTTTTTGTATCCGCCATTATTAACTTCTAGAATGTATTTCGATATTTATTAGTAATCAATACCTTTCATTACTTTTTTTAATGTTTATAGCCAAATTGCTAAATCTTTTATTACTTAAATAGTTATTCAAACTTAAAAGTTATGATATCGTAATTAATTATTCGATAAAGTATATCTAGCAGAGGTTCCTTAAAATGTTCTATATTTTTAAAGCCATTTTCATTTTTCAGTATTTTCTTAATTTCAGTTATATTTATTTTTATTTTTTTTTGTTTAGGAGATAGAAATGAAGGTGTTGCTAGATATACATCTAAATGATTTTCATATGTGTTTGCATCATATAATTCTGTTTTAGTAGGCCATTTTAATTCTGGTTTATCTTTTTTAGAATAGTATTCTAACGGTTCACCTTCTTTTAGTTTTTTTACTTGTTTTACTTGCTTAGTTTGTTTAGTGTCTTTTGTATCTGTGGTTTCCTTTATTTCATTCTTGTTTGATTTAATTGTTTCTTTTATGGGTTCATGAGTATTATTATTGCTAATATCCATAACAGCATCTTTATATTCTGGTCTATTAGATTTATTAGATGTGTTTAATATAGAACTAGCAATATCTTTTTTGTCCAAATTATTTTTCTTAGTTCTTTTAGCATCAACATTATATGGCTGTGTAATAATATGTTTTATAGTATTACCACCATTACCACCATTACCACCATTACCACCATTTTGACTATTGCTATATAATGATGTAGGTTGTTGTGATTGTTCAACTGTAGCTTGATATATATTATTTAATTCTTGTTGTTTGTGGTATATAATTCGTAATTTATTCTTTTCAGCTTCTATATTTCGTATTAATTCTATTTCTTTTTTTCGATTATTAAGTTTAATTATCTCCTCCTTTTTCTGTTTGAATCTTTGTATTTCTAATTGTTGCTGGCGTTGTAATTCTTGCCTTTGTCTTTCTAAATTTCTAACTGCTTCGGACTTAATATCTACATCTTCTTGATTTATGCCACTACCATGAACTTTATTACTAATTGCATTTCTTGATTCTATTATTGATGTAGGTAATGTTTTTATTGTAGTGTTTGTTGTAGTGTTTGTAGGTGTGTTTATGGGACTACTTCTAGAACGAATTAATTTTAAAGGTGTTGTTTCTATGTTTGTTTCTCCTTTATAATTCATAGATTCTGATTCATTTAATTTGGGATTTATAGTTATTTGTTTTACATTTGATTGATTTTGTTCTGGATGTTTTTTTTGATTTAGTTGTTTTATTTGTTCTTGTTGCTGTAATTGTTTTTGCCGATATTGAATTTGTTGTTCTAGATTAGTTTGGTGTTGTTGCTGTAATTGTTTTACTTTGTTTTGTTGTTCTAGATTAGTTTGTTGTTGTTGCAATTGTAATTGTTTTACTTTGTTTTGTTGTTCTAGATTAGTTTGTTGTTGTTGCTGTAATTGTAATTGTTTTACTTTGTTTTGTTGTTCTAGATTAGTTTGTTGGTTTGCAGGGGATTCTTTAATTTTGGGAATAAAATCATATATATTGGCTTTATTGAACCCGCCTCGACCATTGCTTATAATTGCTCTTGGCATTTCATTCTTTTCTATTTCCTTTTTTAATTTATCCTTATCTAGCAAATCTTTTACTGAGATATTATCTTGTGGTTGTGAATGTCCCCTTACCGGTTCCCTTGCCGGTTCCCTTACCGGTTCCCTTACCGGTTCCCGTTGTGGTTGTTGTATAGTAAGAGGTAAAGTTTTTGTCGTGGTAATATTACTAGATATTTTCATTAATTGTGAATTGTTAGTATTAGTATTCATGGGTGTATCAGAATTTCCACCACCGCTAGATATGGAAACTTTTTTTATAGGTTCACTAGCAGGTATAGTTTTACTAACGTGTATTATATGATGTTCATCTTTTGGTTTAATTTCATAGTTAATTGGTTCGGCTTTTGTTTTACTTTTTTTAGGTGTTTTTAGATTATATTTTTCTAGAATTCGATTTATTTCTGCCTTTTTATCTGCATCTGCTTTTATAGCCATATATATATTGCAATAGACTATATATAAAAATAGAAACTTTTATACAAAATAAAGCGTTGCTAGGATAAAATTGAAAATCATTATAACTGTTAGATATAAAAGAAACTTGTAATAATTCAAAAAATGGAAGTATATTATGTTGTTAAACGTGGATTAAAACCCGGTATATACAAAACCTGGCTAGAATGTAAAACAGCTGTTGATGGTTTTAAAAATCCCATTTTTCGTAAATTTAATTCTTTTGAAGACGCTAATACATTTTATAAAGCTGATATTTCAACAATATCTACATCTAGACCAGCATCTAGATCAGTATCTGCTACTACACCTGAAAAAATTATATTAACCAATACAAATTCAAAAAATTCTGTAATTCCACAAGAGGAAATGCGAAAAATCCGGGAAATGGTAAAACATATTAAGCATGCACCATTTAGACTAGATTTAAATTATAATGTGGCTGGCTGGAATGAATTAGATGACGAACTATATATTTTTACAGATGGTTCATCAAGAAAACGAACAGAAGAATATGATAATAATAAATGTAATAGTGGTCTAGGTGTTTATTTAGGTTATAAATGTATAAATATAAAGGAACAATATCAAGATCGGACTAATAATCAATGTGAATTAGGTGCATTAGATTATGCATTTAAATTAATTGTTCAATATTGGAAAGAATTATCTGAAATGGGAAAAATAATTAAAATAGTAAGTGATAGTGAATATAGCATTAAAGCATGTTCTGTATGGTTAAATGAATGGAAAAGGAATAATTGGAAAACTAAGAATGGTCAAGATGTTAAAAACAGGGAACTTATTGAAAGCATTGATGCCAGCATGTTGCAAATCAAAAGTATTAATGCTAGTTTAGAAGACAACAAAAAAATAAAAGTTAAATTAATTCATGTAAATAGTCATCAAATACCCGAGTTTCAAGATAAATTTAAATACTCTATTTGGTTTGGTAATTATGTTGCTGACGGATTATCTCAAAATACTATCTAGAACTTAAAAAAAAATTGAAATTATTATTTATAGATTCAAAACAATATAAAAATTAAATAATACATTAAATTAAACCAATTAAGATTTTATATCTAGATTGCAGAATGTCGGCAACAACTATAAGTAAAATGCCTGGTGAAATTAAAGTTATTGCTGAATGTCATAATATGTTAATTTCAAAAATTGATGATATTCAGGATAAGATAACAACTATGACAACTACGATGACAAGTGATTTAAAGTCATGTGTTGATGAATTTTGTAATAAGATGAATGACAAGTTAAAAAATATTGAAATACGTTTTCATAAGAATAAGGATGAATTAGATAATATTCGTAAAGAATTGACTTCTAAAAAATTTGATGAAAGTAATTTTAATAATGTTTCTATGTTAAAAAATGCTCATAAACAAATTACAGAAAAAGATATTAAAATACAAGAACTAGAAAACCGTATTCGATTGCTAGAATCTAATTCTAGCAAAGTTTCAGCAAATATTGCAAAAAAAACTGTAAGTGCAACTATTCATAAGAAAAATGTTAATGAATTATCATTAATGCCATCAGAAAATATTTTACCAGTAGAAACGCTACCTATTCCTGTTGTTAATATAATACCAGTGCTAGAATCAGAAACAAAAAAAATTAAAGATGATGAAGAAGTTATTGTAAAGAAACCGAAACCTAAAATTTCAAAAAAAAAAATGGAAACTGAAACTATTGCAACACCTGTTGAAACTGAATCGATAATTGTTAAAAAGCCAAAAAAACCTATTAAAAAAGCAATTGTTGAAGATGATACTATTAAACTAGAAACAGAACCACAACTACAACCAGAACCACAACCACAACCACAACCACAACCACAACCACAACCACCGGTAGAAATATCTAAATCTGTTAAGGCACCTAAGATAATTAAGAAAGGTAGTATGCCTAGTGTCATTGAGCCTGTATCTTTATCAGAATCAAATATTGGATCAGTTATAGAGGTATTAGATGAAGTAAAAAAAATAGAGGATATGGAAGATATTAAGTTGGAAGAGGAAGAATTACAAAGGCAAGAGGAAGAAGAGATGAGACGTCAAGAAGAAGATGATAAAAAAGCAAAATCTCTTGAAAACAATGAAACTGCTAATACAAAAGATCAGAAAAAGAAAACAATAACATATCCTGATAAAATATCAGATTTAATTGATATGGAAGTAGAGACAATTAATGATATTAATTATTATCGAGATCCATTAAATGATTGTATTTATCAAATGACACCTGATGAAGAGATTGGTGTTTTATTAGGTATCTTCAATAAAGCAAATAATTCAATTGTACCATTTGATATCTAGATACGATTTGATTTTATATAATAGGCAATTACAATTAGAAAAATTAGAACTAGAATTGTAATAAAGCCTATTGCAATATTTTCAATTTTTTTATTATCATTTTTTATTTTTTTAATAACTGTATGTTCAGGTGTTATCATTTCCGAATTAGTTCCTAAATTACTAAATCTAGCAATAGCAGCAGTAGTTGATGTACTACTTGATGTACTACTTGATGTACTACTTGGCGTATTACTTGATGTACTACTTGATGTACTACTTGGTGTATTACTTGATGTACTACTTGATGTAATACTTGATGTACTACTTGGTGTGTTACTTGGTGTGCTTATAGATTCATTAGGAACTGGTCCACTAAATGCTTTATAGGTGGTATCAGGGTTTTTAACTTCCCATATAGGTAATGCTTCATTTTGTGTATAATCATCAACTCCACGTGTAGGTTGTGAGCTTTGATAAAACCCAGGATATATGGCTGAAACACTTTTAGAAATATTAGAAGTTCGTGCCCCGGTGTTTGTGATATTAGAACTAGATAAATTACCTAACATATCATTATAATTATCATATTGAGATAAATTTATATTTCCACCGGATGATTTTTTAAGATTATATAATTTCTTTAAAAATTCAGGTGGTACAGGTTCCAATGATAATGGTGTTGTTATACCAGCAGTAGTATTTGTATTTTTCAAAGTAGTATTTGTAGATTTGCCAGTTAATAGGTCGCCAAACCAATATTCCATTGTAGATGTAAATGAATTAATAATACTAGATAATCCAGTAGTAGCTGGTAATGTAGTAGCTGGTAATGTAGTAGCTGGTATAGTTGTAGCTGTAAAAGTAGGTGTTGCTAGATTATTTAATGCTTTTTGAATATCTGTTTGATTTATTTTTTGGGCAGATAAAACTGTTTTTAAGTCTTTAACACTAATAGGTGTAGAATTTGATTCTAGAGGCATTTCACTCATAGTTCCACTGCTAGCATCAAAATAATAAATCTTTTTATCTTCTACACCCATCATTAAATCCGGTTTATTATCAATATATCCAGCCTTTAATACTTTTTGAGATTCTGTTATAGAACTAGCTTTTGTTGATAATTCCGCAGCTAATCCACCATATTCTAAACTATTGGCTGAAAAATAAGGCTGTGTTTTTTGATAATTATATAATTCTTTTAAATATTGTTCATTTAGTGAATTATAATCTCCGTTGTCTAATTCCATAGTAATTTCATGGTTTTTTGTTGATGATATAGCGGAATCATAATTAATGAATTTTTCTAATAATTGGGGATCCATTTGTAAATAGCGGGCTAGAAGTTGATATATTTGTAATTTATGTTTTCCAGTTACACGTTCACGTAAATCACGTGGTAATTTAGTCATTATTTGTGCCATTACTCTTTGCATTATATCTAAATCATATTTATCAGGATTTTGTGCAATTACTTTACGAACTAATTCATTAGATGATAATGTAAAATCTGCTAGACTAATTTTATCTAGTGCAACTAGTAATAATATTTCCGGTTCAATTATTTTCATTGAAACCATTCGTAATTCTCGGGATATAACCTCACGATATAATTTATCAGTATCTAAATTTTGACTTTCAGGAATATTTTGTATTAAATAGGTAATATAAGATAATGCATGTTGTCGATCCGGTAATTGTTGAAAATAAAGAGTAGTAGGTAATTTATTAACAACGTCTTGAATATTTAACATTGTATTCATTTTTCAAGATATTCTATTTTTTCAAGATATTCTAATATAATAATATATAATTTATTATCTAGCAGATATTTTATACAGTGGATAACCTTTAGAATTATTTTAATTATTGTGTAAATATATAAAAAATGTATTTACATATAAAATCTTAGCTATTTATAGTTTTAATAGAGTATTTAACATACATTTCGTTATTTATAAGTCTAAATAAAAGTTCAAAAAAAAAAGATAAATGACTACTACACCTATAATTGTATATCAATCTAGCAATATATTAGAAAATTACTATCCCTTAAACGACTAAAGGTGTTATAACACCTTTGGTGTTAGGGATGCAATACAGTGCAAAATCAAAGATTTTGCACGCTATCCGCATAACCAAGACCTAAGGATTTTATAAAATCCTGGTCGGTTAAAGGATACTGATGGAATTTGTACCTATGTGTTTAGTAATACATTATTAAATAATTCACAACATTTTTCTAATTTAATATCATATTGTAATCAATATATACCACAATGGAAACCTAATTTTACTAATCCTAAAAATCGTATTGCATATAATGGTGAATTTATGTTTGAAATTATATTTTATAAGAATCTAGTTCTAGCAATACCACTATATTTTTCTAATCTTAATGTAGCCAATTTTGAAAATTCTATAACACATATAAAAAATTATTGTGCTAGGATGTGTTATCCCTTAAACGGTTATTGGCGTTTTAACGCCATAAATTAGGGATGCAATATAGGTGGAAACCTTTAGGTTTTCACCGCTATCCGCATAACCGGTTTGGATTTTTTTAAAAATTCAAAACCGGTTAAAGGATACTGAAGACGGCTTAGATAATCTATCACGATTACACCGACCGAAAAGAAAAATGAGAATTCTAAACAGTCAGTATAATTGCACCATTACTGGCTTAGTAGTATTTGACACCATTTAAGGGGTTACTACCTTTTATAACATATAAGTGTTAGTTATAAATCTCCTTCTTTTATTTCGGTTTGATACCTTAGAACGAGAAAAACTAACACTGTCTGCACATCGTTAGATATGCAAGAAGGTTTTTAGAACACCTAAGTGGAAGATAAAAAACCAACAAAACTATCTTAACAGAGTATGATTACAATGTCTTTAAGTTATTTTAATGATGTTTATTAAATTATAAATATAAAGTCTCATTTTTCTTTTCGGTTGGTTTAATAGATTATAAATTTATTTATTACTCACCTATTTTATCATTATCTTCTAATTTTCAATTAAGTCTTTTCAAAACCAAAAAAACTATTATAAATACTGATTTATATATAGAATTATATCCATCTCTACCCACATTATTAAATCCTTTACATACAAGTTTTATGTCTTAATTTACATTTTTCTTTACACATTATAAGATTCTAGCAATTCAATAATTTCAATTGCAATATCAGTTTCTTCATCGCCAACACCGAAATATTTGTCTTCAGGATCTTTTAATGCTTTTAGAAATCTAGTAAATAAATGTGGACTAATATTATTATTGAATAGAACTTGTATAGTTTCAACCGTTTCTTCATCCATATCAAAACTAAATAAATATTCTATATCTTCATCATGTAATTGTTCTACTAATTCATCATCTATTGCTAGAATACTTTCTACTATTCCAGACATACAATTATGGACTGCAATTTTAAATGTCTCTATATCAGGTGTATATCCAATACGCATTAAATACTCATATGTATCAGTATTTAATTCTAATGATCTAGCAATAATTCCATCAGTAATTTCTAAACTTAGATCATCAATAAAATAATCTAATACATTTGTAAGGTTATAAGAAAGAATATAATCAATATAAGTATAAATAACCTGATCACGAAAACCTATTCGTGGTGAATCTAATAATTGATGTAATGGTGATATATTAAATTTATTTATTATTACAGGAAGCAATACTATATTTTCAGAATCAATACAATCTAGAAGTTCATCATAATCCTGTTGTGTTAAGTTTAAATTAATCGCCATTGTTAAAAAAATATTATTCTATATAGTAAAATAATAGTTTTTATATATTTTTATAACTAGAATATATTTTATTGTAAATTGTATTAGCTCTGATGTTGTAATAAGTTCAAACAAATTGGACTTTATGATATTTAATATTTTTAAGTGCTTTACCTGTATTTTTGTTCTTAACAATCCATTTACCTAATTCTGGTAATAGATAATAATAAGGTGTATCATAAGGACTTATCCCAGCTTTATATTTTTCTTTATAATCTGCAACAGTAGCTATAGCATCTGATTCTGTATCACATAATTTGCTCATATTACTATCATGAACAATAGCAAAATCTGCATCTGCATTAATTTCTTTAATATGACAATACATATAAACATATCTAGCAATATCACGAAGTAATTTGTAAATTGCATCATGATCATCTGGACAAATAGCAGGTAATAGACAAATACGCTCTAACTCACTATAGAAATAATTTATTTGTGCAATTAAAAAGCTAGGATTTCGACCTTGTTCACCTTCTTGAATACATACATCCATAAAGACACGAACCCATCCAAAATTCGTTATATATGGTGGTGTATCGGTTCTATATTTCTGTTGTGTTTCCATTATTTTAAAAGATATTTCACCTTTAGTATTAAAACTACGAGGAATAAAATCTAGAAATCCATTAAATTTTAAATTAATACCTAATACATCAGCCATACCATATACAACATATAAAATATCAGCTAATGCATCTCGTGTTTCAATAATATCATTTTGTTCAATTGCTTGATTTAATTCACCTATTTCCTCCTTAATTAAATCTAAACGTAAACGAATAAGTTTAGGTTCATCAGTAAGTAAATGTGGCCGGAAATGAATAAATGGACTAATTTCTATAATACGTCCAGGTTCATTTTCATCACCTATACAATCATCATATTTTGCAGGTTCTTTAGCAACCATATCAAACGCACGATTGAATAATTGCACTTTTTCAAAATTTGTTGTCATTTTAATAAGATATCAAAAAGATACTAAAAATACAAAAGAAAAAATAAATCAATTTTTTTTTCAATTACACCGACCGAAAAGAAAAATGAGAATTCTAAACAGTCAGTATAATTGCACCATTACTGGCTTAGTAGTATTTGACACCATTTAAGGGGTTACTACCTTTTATAACATATAAGTGTTAGTTATAAATCTCCTTCTTTTATTTCGGTTTGATACCTTAGAACGAGAAAAACTAACAC
>Ga0315904_10007174_pt1 | contig 15014 bp, 10 predicted proteins | sample LakEriMetagenome_6_FD_203529 | JGI IMG/M metagenome (GOLD analysis project Ga0315904, IMG submission 203529) | Freshwater fungal communities from buoy surface, Lake Erie, Ohio, United States - Buoy 12 MA120 | ecosystem: Environmental > Aquatic > Freshwater > Lake | place: USA: Lake Erie, Ohio... | reverse complement strand
AGTTCCTCGCCCGCATCCTGAAATAAAAATCCTGGAGAAAAAATGCCGTTTGTTCAAGATCGATTCGTGATAGGCTTCTGGCCCCCGCGTGACTTCGCCAGCGAGGCGCGCTACAGAACCCTGGTCGGGGCAGGCTTCAACCTGGTTCTGCTCAACTTTGGCAACCAGCCCACCGCACCGCGCCTGAGGCCACTCCAGAAATTCGGCCTCAAGGCACTGGTCTGGACGGAGGGCGGCGACCCCAAGAGCTGGCCGACCGATAAGAACATCTGGGGCTACGCGCTCCAGGACGAGCCCAACGCAGCGGAGTTCCCCAAGCTCCGGGAGCAAGCAGAGGCGATCGAGCGGCTCTATCCGGGAAAGCTGGCCTATGTCAACCTCTTCCCCGACTACGCTAGCCCCGGCCAGCTGGGCTCACCCGACTACAAAACCCATGTTCGGCAGTTTATCGAGACGGTCAAGCCTGGCGTGCTCTCCATGGACCACTACCCCATCTTCAAGCCCGATACCGATGGTCGGGACCGCTACTGTGGGAATCTGGCGGTGATGCGGGAGCAGTCGCTGGCGGCGGGGATTCCGTTCTGGAACTACTTCAACACCATGCCGTATGGCCCCCACACCGACCCCACCGAGTCGCAGCTCCGCTGGCAGATCTTTGCGTCGGTGGCCTACGGTGCCAAGGGCGTGCTGTACTTTTGCTACGATACCCCCGATGGTGGAGAGTTCCCCAAGGGCGGGGGAATTCTCGCCCGTGATGGCACCAAGACCCGCCACTACGAGCACGCCAAGCGCCTCAACGCCGAGCTACGCGCCCTTGGCCCTACCCTGATGCAGCTCACCAGCACCGGGGTCTACCGCGTCACCCCCATGGACACGCCCGCCGAAGCGCTCAAGGGCTCCGGGCTTCTGGACCTCAAGCGGGATAAGGTCGATCCGCCGGGGGATTATCTCGTCGGAGCGTTTCGCCACAAAGACGGCCGCCGCGCAGTGCTCCTGCAGAACTACCGCTTCGCCTACTCTGCCTGGCCCACCGTGGTCTTCGATGCGCCACTAGAGAGTGTCCGCGAGGTCGATAAAGTGACAGGAAAAGAGGCTCCCGTCCGCGACGAGAGCCCCAACATGCCTGGCCTCCAGCTCTCCCTCGGCGACTCCGAGGGACGGCTGTTCTTATTACCGAGCTAGTACCCGCGCCGTCCGCTACCAAAGTTGCGGCTCCCCGCGGAGCGCCCCCCACTGCCGTTGCCTCCCAGCGACTTGGGGCTGGGGAACTGGCGGGGCTGCTGGTTCTGCGAGCTACGTGCTCCGGTGAGGCGGTGCGGTGGTGTGGTCGGAGTCTCTGCCGTCTCCACGACCGACGGCGTGAAGTCAGTCGCCACCTTGCGCTCGATCTTTTTCTGGATCAGCTTCTCAATGGCGGTGACATAGGCACGCTCATCGGCGCTGACCAGAGAGATCGCCTGGCCTAGAGCACCAGCTCGGCCCGTGCGCCCGATGCGGTGGACATAGTCCTCAGGCACATTGGGGAGCTCGTAGTTCACCACGAACGGGAGCTGGTCAATGTCGAGGCCACGAGCGGCGATATCCGTCGCCACTAAGACACGAACCCCGCCGGATTTGAACTCGGCGAGCGCCTTGGTGCGCTGTGGCTGGCTACGATCCCCATGAATCGCAGCGGCCTCAATCCCACTGCGCACCAGCTGCTTACACAGCCGGTCGGCTCCGTGCTTGGTGCGGGTGAAGATCAGCGACTGTCCCTTGAGTTCGGTGGCGAGCAGGTGCTCTAGAAGCTCGCGCTTGCTCTCTTTGGAGACGGCGTAGGCACACTGGGTTACCAGCTCGCTCTCTAAGTTCTCACGCGGCACCTCGACCCGGACCGGGCTGTCGAGCAGGCCATCGGCGAGGTCTTTGATCTCGTCGGAGAACGTGGCCGAGAAGAGCAGGTTCTGCCGACGGTGCGGCATCAGGGAGAGAATCTTCTTGATGTCGCGGATAAAGCCCATGTCTAGCATCCGGTCGGCTTCGTCTAGTACCAGAACCTCGACATTGCTGATATTGACGGTTCGCTGGCTGATATGATCCAGCAGGCGGCCTGGCGTGGCAACCAGAATATCCACGCCTTTATTGAGCATCGTGATCTGAGCCCCGATCTTAACGCCACCAAAGATCACCCCGGCTTTTAGGTTGAGGTGCGCGCCGTAGGTATGAACACTCTCCGCCACCTGTGCCGCAAGCTCACGGGTCGGTGTCAGAATCAGAGCACGAACGGGCTGACGGCGCGGGTGGGCGGCGTTCTTACCCGTGCTCAGTTTCTGGAGCAGAGGCAGCGTAAAGCCTGCTGTCTTACCCGTGCCTGTCTGGGCGGCGGCAAGAACATCACGGCCCTCTAAGATCAAAGGGATTGCCTGAGCTTGAATGGGAGTCGGCTCGGTATAGCCAGAGTCGCTCAGGGCACGCAAAAGCTCGGCACGCAGGCCGAGGGATTCGAAAGTCATTAAAAAATCTCCTGAAAATCGGCCTACGACTATCTCTGAAAGTTTAAGAAAATAGCGCCGGTTCAGGCAGATTCAAACGTGGTTTAAACGCAGTTTTGTGGTGCAGCGAGGACTCAGAAGGAGAAGCAAACCGGAGTGCGAAATCCACCAGCGATGCACAATTGTCAATAAGACACAGCACTGTATCATGACTGTCGAGCCTCCGCCAGCTACGGGCGCCGGTGGACAAAAAGGCAGCTTGCACAGATCAGGCTCTTGGGGGCTTCTCGGAGGAGAATCCGAGCCTCGCTAGAGGCTCTTGAGAGTCCCACGGACATAGCCCACAGACTCGGCGAGGCCCAGCACAGGCTCTTTGGCATCTTTCTCGTACTCAAAGCCGACATTCCCGGTGAACTTGATGGCGATCAGAGCCTTGAGAATCGAGGCGATGTCCAGCCCACCACGCCCTACTTCAATCGGCTTGCCATTGGGCGCAACCACGCTAACATCTTTCAGGTGAATGTCGTAGACTCTGTCGCGGCAGTCTAAGATCGCCTTGGCAGGGTCTTTCCCGGCGCGCGCACAGTGGCCCACGTCCACGCACAGCCCGATACGCTTGTCAAAGCCCTTGGCGGCGTTGTAGGCTTCGTAGGGCGTCGGGAAGTTTTTATCTTCCGGCCCATGATTGTGGAGCGCAAGCTTAATATCAAACTCCTTGACCAGCTTGTCCAGAATCGGGATCGAGTTGAGGGGGGGGGCGCAGACCATGGTTCCAATCCCCGTGGCCTTGGCATACTCAAACGCCGCCCGCATACTGGCTTCGTCTTTCATGCCCACATTGCCCACCGAGAGCGGCGTGATTCCCGCCGCAATAAATTTCGCAACAATGGCTTTTAACTCTTCCGGAGTCGCCTTCATCGGCAAGTGAGAGTCCTTGAGCGAGCAGGTCTTGATCGCCAGCCGCTGGAGCACCGTGATCGCCGCATCCGTGGTCAGATTACGAAGCGTGTAGGTCGCCACCCCGATATTGAGTGTATTTGCTTTCATGATTTTAGAGTTCGTCAAAGTCTGCATAAAACCCTGCAAATCCTGCTACTTCTTCATACGATCTGGAACGGGAATATTTAACCACCCAATATGATTTGTCCAACGTCCCGACCCATCTGGTTTTCGAGTAATCAATGCTATTTTAGGCCCTCGAACAGGGTCTTTAACACGCCTGACACGAATTAAAAGGTCCTCAAGATGAGAAATATAAAATGGAACTTCCTGTTGTATTTCTTGCAATACATTTCTTAAAAAGGGAAGTGCTAATGCCATTCCAACTGCTGATTTTGAAACATTATCTAGTTCCTGAAATTTAATTTTTTTATCCTTCAATTTCTGAATTATAGAATCATGTTTATTCAATAAATAATCATGACATACCTTAGCCAATCCCATTGCATTGCTGGCCCCGACATATACTTTATTATTATCTTGATTATCCGATTTTATTAAATATCTAACAAGAGGATCTGGTATAATTGCAAATATAGCATCTCTCCAATTAGAAATATTAACATTCATAGGAATTGCTTTCCGCCTAATAACAAACCGATCTTTATTTTTTACAAAATCAAGTCCGAACATTCTAGCAACAGTACGAGAGATTTTTTCAGCACCACTGTATTTTAACCCCGAAAAAGAAAAAGACTTACCCTTAAGATTATCTTTTATTTCTAAAATATTTATTAAACGATTTATCTCATTTTCAATATCACCCAGGGTTGCTTTTTCATTAATATACTTATCTTTATTATTTATCTGATTTCCTGTTCCAGGAATTTTGTATTCACGTGGCCTTAGTGAATGAAAATTTAATTGTCCATTTTTATCCCGTCTTGGAATTAGCGAACCTACAATAGTATCCATATTTTCTTTCTTAGAAGACAAGTAAGAATTTTTTAAAAGATCAATTTCCGTCATATTTTGCCTTCCAATATAAAACATATCAATCAAATACGATGTTTTTAATAAATTTTCAAATATATCTTTTCTTTTTCCGGTTAATTGATTTACTCGCATACCCTCTCCCTCCATTAAGAGAAGTTCCTGTTGCGATATAGAGCCAATAAAATCATGAATATAAGTTGCCTTGACATCCAAACCTTCTCTCGTATTCATCGGAGGGCAAATACCTTCAGTGATTTTTATAATATCAATCATTGAATCTCTTAATTCTTCGAGACTAATACAGGGAATATCGCCAGCCTTCGTATACTTCTTCTTAAGAATAATTACTGAGCCTTCTCTAATGTAGATATAATCACATAAAATTACAATTTTCTTAATCTTAGCGTCATAGGTTTCTTTCGATAATAAAATCCTCTCCACTTCCATCTGTTTTTCTTTTGTAATAACAGGCTGTCCCTCACATAACATTGTAAGATGACTTAGATTTGATAATGAATTTAATGTGTCTTTCCAGGAAAAATCTGAGGCTTTTGAATTCTTAACTAAACAAAAGCAACACAAAAAAATCAATAAAATATTCAAATATCGTTGTAGCATACTATAACTCCACTGTATTTTTTTTCTGATGAAGAAATATCTATATCTCTTCATCAGAAAAATAAGTCAGTAATGACTAGAAATAGGAGTTCCAAGCACGATGCCCAATCGCATGTGCATAGGTACTACCTGTAAAACTACCATACACTGCAGTTATAGCAGTAACCGTTCCATCTAGGACAAATATATCGTCTTCAGGAGTATATGTATCAATATCACTCCAACTTGTATTTCCTTGAATATTACCTACTCCAAAATTCACTGCACCATATCCAGTATTTGCCTGAAGTGTCGCATAAGAGCCACCATCATGAACTTCTATGCTGGTAGGGCTTGAACTCCCTGTCCATGTATAAGTCTGCTTGAAGATGACACTTGCAGTAGCGCCATCGTAGGCAGTACTACCATATTCACTATTACCTTGGCTTACCTGAATGTCAGCTTTTGCATAAAAACCATTAATGGGATTATCATCAGAATCAGTATCTAAATCCCATTCACGCATTTTCATCCCTACAGATGCATTAACATGAACACCTGAGTCATATGGGGACAAATATGAATCAACAACTTGCAGTGTACCTTCAGTCCACCCTGCATAAGCAACACTAGAAAAACCAAATAACGGAAGAACAGAGAGTCCTACAGCAAATAGGACTTTATGGCAATTAAACATCTAACAACCTTCCTGATTTTCTTTTCTTCCAGAAGAGTTTTCTTCCAGAAGAGTTTTCTTCCAGAAGAGTTTTCTTCCAGAAGAGTTACCAGCTAATTGTACCCTAATGAACCTGATAAAGTCAATATATTGATCTTAAAATTTTACCTGGGTGCGAACCAGTGAGATGGCCGTTTCGCAGGACGGGCACGCCGTTAACCAGCACGTCGGTGAGGCCGACGGGCTTGGACTGTGGGTCTTTGGTCGTGGCGGTGTCGTGGATGGTCTTGGGATCAAAAAGCACGAGATCGGCTTTCTTGCCGGGGGCGACCTGGCCGCGATCCGTGAAGCCAAAGCGGCTTGCAGGAAGCGCACTGGCCTTGCGAACCGCCTCTTCGAGCGAGAGCACGCGCTCCTCACGGACGTACTTGCCTAAAATCCGGGGATAGCTCCCCGCGCCGCGTGGGTGCGAGCCGCGCAAGCCGCCATCGGTGCAGAACATGATCTCGGGATGGCGCAGAAACGCATGCAGATCGCGCTCCTGCATCGCCGTGACCACGACTCCCACCGCGCCATTGGCCGCTTTCACCATTTCCATTGTCAGGGTGACCGGGTCTTTCTTCTGCTCCGCCGCCACCTGCGCCAGGGTCTTACCGACAAACGCGGGCTGCGGGGCGTAGCCGGTGATCAGGATATTCTTCGCCCCCCCGACCTCCGCGAGCGCCTTCTCCCAGAGTGCGGGCTTGTCCCACTCGCGGGTGGTCAGCAAGACGATAATACTGCTCTGCCAGTAGGTGTAGGGGTAGACATCCGCCGTGACCGAGACGCCACGCCGCTTGGCCGCGTCCATGCGCGCAAACACCTGCCGCGTCTTGCCCCACACCGGCGATGAGCCCAGCTTGATGTGGCTAATCTGCGCCGGGACATGCGCCTCGGTGGCGATCTGGATCAGCTCCTCGAAGCTTTCGAGCGCCCCCTCTTCTTCATCACGGACATGGCTGATGTAAAAGCCCGCCAGCTCCGCCAGCGCAATTACTTCCTCGGCCTTGGCGTAGATTCCCGGGTCGTACTCCAGTCCGGAGCTCAGGCCCAGCCCCCCGGCTCGCACTTCTTGCGCCACCAGCGCTCGCATCTTACGAACCTCGTCGGGGCGAGCGGGGCGCTTGTAGTCGTCGCCCATGACTTTGCCGCGCACGGTGCCGTGCCCGATAAAGCTGGCGATATTGAGCGCGGGCGGGGTCTGCGTGAGCTTGACAAACCACTCGTCGAGCGGGAAGTTATGGCCGCCGTCTTGCCCGACAATCGCGGTCGTGATCCCCTGGCGGAGCTGCGTCTCGGCATCGAGGTTGGTGAGAAGCCCCCCGTCGGCGTGGCTGTGGGTGTCGATAAAGCCCGGCGCGACCACCTTGCCGCGGGCCTCGATCACGGAGTCGGCCCGCAGCCCCTCCCCAACTGCCTTGATGGAGTCGCCCTCCACCAGCACATCAGCGCGGCGGAGCTTGCCGCCCGTTCCATCGGCGACCAGACCGCCACGAATCAGATAGGACATGGAGGGATTGTACCCAATGCCCAAACCCACCCGCCTTCGCTCGTTCCTCGCTTGCTGCAAGGGAGGGCATGGATGGTACAAGTCCACGTGTGGTTTCTAGCATTGGGTTCATTAAAGTGCTGGTGGAGAACACAAAATTATTAACGATGGTCTTTCACATATCCATATCTCAGTGAAAATATTGTAGAATCAAGCAAGAGCACTTTGGTTAGGAATGAGATAATCATATGGATGAAGTTGATAGTCAGATAGCCTGGTTCATAGATGAGGGCAGCATTATGCGCCTAATAGCAGCAAGAAATCTTGGCGAGATTGGTGATTCGTCAAGTGTGCCTGCCCTGATTCAATTTCTCAAAGATCAAGATAGCAGTACACGAGCTGTTGCTACTGAAGGATTGGGAAAGATTGGTGACTTGTCAGCAGTACCTGCTCTAGTTGAAGCACTCAAGGATGAGGATTCAAGGGTACGTGGTTCTGCCGCAATTTCTTTGGGCAAAATTGGCGATGCCTCAGCCCTTCCTGCTCTGATTCAAGCACTCAAGGATGAGAATACATTCGTAGATGAATATAAACCTAGCTTATTGCAAAGAAGGGTACGAAAAAATATTATCGAGGCTGTAGGTAAGGTCGGTGATGCCTCGGCTCTTCCTGCTCTGATTCAAGCATTCGATGAGAGAAAAGACTTCACTGTAGTAGAGATTCTAAACAATGAGAAAAGAGACTTGACTGTGGTCGAGGCTCTGGGCAAAATTGGCACGCCTGCGATTCCTGCTCTTATACAGGTGCTCAAGGATGAAGATTATCATGTATATCAGGGGGCAATAAATGCTCTCTGTGATATTGGTACGCCTGCGATTCCTGCTCTAACACAAGCGCTCAAGTCTGAAGATTTCGGTGTACGGGCGAATGCAGCGGAGGCTTTGGGTAAGATTGGTGATACTTCAACCTTTCCTGCCCTGATTCAAAAACTGATGGATGAAAATAGCTACGTTAGATGGATGACTGCAAAAACCTTGAATCAAGTAGCCATAAAGCAACCGTCTTTAAGTCTTCGTGAAGCTATTCCTATATTACGTCGCTTACGATGGAACTTTGCTGATAGAAAAAACTGGGTTGACTATCAGAAAGCCCTAGAACAAATTGAGAAAGCGACGGCAAGTTTGAAAAACGTTCCAATAGCAGTTACTACGCCGATAGCCTCAGCCCAAAGCTTGCCGGTTCCTTCTGAGAGTACTCTTGGTAGAGAGGGGATCGTTGTGCAAACTCGAAAAGGGCTTTTGCAACATCTTTTACGTCGTAGATAATGTTCTCAGACAATCCCCGAAGAGCACGAGTGACGACTGCCGCGCTTCGTCCAGTGTGAGCGTCTCCCCTGCCACAACTTGGGCCAGTGCAGCTCGGGCTTTCTCAATCTTCACAGCGGGAACTGCGTCGTTCCCCTCAATCTCACCTGCCTCTGCTTCATCGAGTGCTGCGGCGATCACCGCGACCGCAAAGCGATCAGGGTCTATCTCACAGCGAGCCGCGATTCGGTTGAGGCGCTCTTGCAGCTCATTGGGCAAATTCACAGACATCAGCGAAGTTCCTTTTGCATTTTATACCACCACCCCTACTGAAAAACCCATCTGAGCCCACCCAGCCACTCGCATCCACCTCCCGTCTACGAAAGAGGGCTTGGGAGGAGTTTTTTGAGCCAAGAAATTAGCTCCAGTGGGTTGAAAGGCCAAGGCACAAAAACATCAACAGGCAAGGACGAATCTCTCACGGGAGAGATATTTCCTACAGCAATAACCACAAGCTGTCGTCCAAAAGGGAGTGGTTGCTGGCGAATCCAGTGTGCAAGCTCTCGTCTGCTCACAGCGGAAGGTGTCCAGGAAACGATCACAGCATCTAGATGAGTCTCTTGGAGAATCTGCCTAGCGGTCTCAGCAAACTCGGTCAGCAGAACCTGATAGCCCACCTTCTCAAGAGTTTCTTGCAAGAGAAGGCGAGTATCTGGTTTGTCGTCCACGACGAGGATCGTCATGGGAATAGCTCTACGCTGAGCGTTTTAGCTCCATGCCGCGCATGGTTCCGGTGCTGGAGGCGAACTTGTCGGTCTCAAGCCCGAAGCGCTGGAGGATATTGACGAAGAGATTCGGGAGCGGGTAGTTGCGCTCTCGGTCGAAGGCGAGGTGCTGGCCGTGCTGGAAGCCGCCACCGGCAAAGAGGACGGGGAGGTTGGTGGTGACGTGGGTATTGGCGTTGCCCATGTTGCTGCCGTAGAGCACCATGGTGCGGTCTAGCAGGGTCTCGTTGCCTTCTGGATGGGACTTAAGCTCGGCAAAGAGGCCCGCCAGGAGCTTCATGTGCTCACGGTCAATGCGCTCTAGCTCCCCCATCTTGATCGAGCTCTTACCGTGGTGCGAGAGGTTGTGGTAGCCATCGGAGACCGCCTTGCCCTCAACCGTGATCGCGGGGGAGTTCACGGAGTCGAGCATGAGTGTGATATTGCGGGTGGAGTCGGTGGCGAAGGCGAGGTGCGCCATCTGGTACATCAGGCGGGTCTTGTCCATGTACTCGCGCGGGTCTCTGAGGTCCACGGGCTGCGCGGCGCTCACCACAGGGCGGGGCTTTTTCTCCCACTCGGCGGCCTGCACCAGGCGATTCTCCAGGTCACGCACGCCCGAGAAGTACTGGTCGAGGCGCTCCCTATCTTTTACACCGACCTGACGGCTGAGCTTGCTGGTCTGCTCCGCCACCGTGTCCATGATGCTGCGTCCCAGCGCAAGCTGGCGGGCCTGCTCCCGCACTTGGTCGGGGGAGCCGCCCAGAAAGAGCCGCTTAAACACCTCCGACGGCCGGTTTTCCGTGGGGATCAGCACGCCGTTGGCCGTACACGAGAGGCTCCGCGAGCCATTCACCCCCAGCGTGAGCGACGGGAACCGCGTGAGATTGCCGATGCGCTCCGCGACGTACTGGTCCAGCGAGATGGTGTTGCGGAAGCCACCGCTCGACGGGTGCGGCGCGGCGGTGAGAAAGCAGATGTCCGCAGGGTGTCCACCATCCACATCGGGGTGCCAGACCCCACTCATCACCGTGAAGTCGTCGCGAAAGTTTTTGAGGTGCTCCAGATAGGGCGAGAACGTATAGCCACGTCCTGCTTGGTCTACTGCTGGGAAGAACTTGTCGGGGAGCACGCCTAGGTTGTTGCAGATGCCAAAGAAGCGGCGTGGAACGGACTTTTGGGAGTCCATGCGGGCGAAGGCAGGCTCCATGGCATCGAGGAGGGGAAGCCCTAGCAGGACACCAGCTCCACGCAGAAAGTGGCGCCGTGAGAGGGCTTGCCGTGTGAGGATATGAACGGTTTTCATGGTCTTATTTGTTCCTGAAGAGGTCGCTGGCGATCACCTGATGGAGCAGGGACTTCACTCCATAGCCACTGGGTTGGGTGCGGCTCAGGATCGCCTCAATCTGTGCCCGGTCGCCGAACTGAACGGGTGCGCCGGTGGCGTAGGTCACGAGCTGCCGCGCGAGGTTGCGGGCTATACCGCGCTCATCACGAACGAGGAGGCGCTTCAGCTCACGGATATCGGTAAACGTGCGGCCATCGGGGAGGGTTCCCGAGCAGTCCACGGGCTGGGCAGCATGGAAGTAGAAGGGCTGGCCGTTCTGGCCAAAGCCTAGCTCCGTCTTGCCGTCTTTCTCGCCTATGCCTCGGTAGCGCTCACGCCAGCCCCCAAAGACATCGAAGCTCTCTAGCGCGAAGCCTGCCGGGTCAATCTTGGTGTGGCAGCTGCTACACTCGGGCTGCGTCCGGTGCTTGGCCAGGAGCTCCCGAATGGTCGTCGCCCCTCGAATATCGGGCTCGACCGCAGGGACGGCGGCGGGCGGCGGCGGCACGTGCAGCCCCAGGATGCGCTCGTTGATCCAGACCCCACGGAGCACGGGCGAGGTCGTGGTGCCGTTTGCCGTCACCTTCAAGACACTCGCCTGGGTGAGCAAACCGCCCCGCACGGAATCTTTAGGCAGTGGGACGCGCCGGATAGCAGCTCCCTGAACATTAGGGAGGTTGTAGAGGGTCGCGAGGCGGTCGTTGATCGTCACAAAGTCAGACGCGACAATATTTCGTGCGGGCAGGTTCTTGCGGATCAGCTCGGTGAAAAATGCCTGCGTTTCCTCGACCGCCGACTCCACGAGGTAGTCATCCAGGTAGTAGTCCACGTAGAGCGTCTCATCGGGCGAGACATCTCCCGCTTTGCGCAGATCCAGCCAGTAGTCTAAAAACGCCTCGACAAAGCGGCGGGAGCGCGGGTCGGCCAGCAGGCGGTCGGTTTGGGCGGCGAGCACTTTCGGGTCCTTGAGCCTGCCCTGCGCTGCCAGCGACCGGAGTGTCTCATCGGGCTCCGTGTTCCAGAGGAAGTACGAGAGCCGCGTCGCCAGTGCAAAGTCGTCGAGCTGCCCAGGCTTCTCTTCCAGCGTCACAAAAGCGGGCGAGCAAAGAATCCCGGAGTAGGTCGCCAGCAGCGCCTCGGTGAAGCTTGAGCCCGTGCTCCGTGCGCTCTTAAAAAGCTTCAGAAAGAGCTGGGAATCGGCCTCCTGCACCGGGCGGCGTAGGGCACGCTTCAGAAAGCCACGGATCAGCCGCTCGCCCTCTTTTTCGGGGTCTTTCGAGACAATCTCAAGCTGCCCCCTTTCCACGGCTTTGATGGGCAGGTCGCCACAGAGTAGGCGCACCCCAGGCGTAGGCCAAGCGTCGTAGAGCGGCCCTTCCACCTCCAGCCACTGGAAGGCGACTCCGGGCTGGCCCTCAGGCGTTGCCCGCGGGGTATGCCAGCCTGTCGTTATCTTGCGCTTGGGGTCATCCGAGGGCGGGCGCGAGCGAAAGAGGCGGGCGGCATCAGGGAGGATGGACTCGCCCTTGATGAGCTGAACCTCTAGCTCGCGCACCGCCGAGTCTGGGATGGTGTCCACCGTGCCCAGGCGGCGCTGCTGCTGCGGATGGGAGCTGGCGTAGAGGGTCACCGGCTCCTGGGTTCGCCCCCGTGAGATCTTGGTGCGGCTGGCCCGCCACCACTGCTTCTCGTTGTCCGGGCCGGACCAGAACGTGTGGGCGCGAAGCCGAATTCGGTAGCGCCCGGAAACCGGCGCATGGAAGCGATCAAACTCGGGCTGGATCGGCTCGTAGGCGCTCGCCACCACACCAAGGGCTTCGAGCTCACGCTTCGCAGGGTCTTTCTCCCCGACCGTCATGGGGGCTTTCTTCTCCAGCACCGGAAGATCCGCCTCCTCGCCCAGAATCGGGAAAGTGGCACGCGCGGTGGCATCGGAGTAGGCAAAGCCTGCCTCCACCAGTCCCGCAAACGAGCGCTGCTCCCGTGCGTAGTAGCGCTTCGTCGTGGTCTCGGGCCGCGCCACTCCTTGGGACAGCACTTCCTTCAGCGCGGCATTGGCGGCCTCCAGGTAGCGCACCATCTGGACATGGGAGACATCCAGCGCCGTGCCGACTTTATTGAAGCGGGCCGCGATACCGTCCTCGGGGAGCATGGGCTTGAGCTGTAGCCACGGAGCGCCGAGTAGGTCTCGCACGGTATTCTCGTACTCGTAGCGGTTCATGCGCCGCCAGACCGCGCGACCGTCGCGCTTGATCCGCGCTGTCTCCGTGGCTTGCATCGGGGCAGCAAGGTTTTTTAGAAACGCCGCACGCGCCGCAGGTTTGGGCGCGGTGGAGGTGGGCGGAGGCATCTCCCCCAGCTGCACGCGATCGTGTACTTTAACCCATGTGGCAAAGACCTTGGGATCATCGAGGCGCAGCGGCAGTACCGTCAGATCAAGCTTGCCCTCTTTGAGCTTTGGGTTATGACAGGCGATGCAGTTGGCCTTAAGGAACGCCTGGACACTTGGCGCAGGCACGGTTGTTGGTTTGCTCTGGGGCGTCGCCGCCGAGAGCGCCCCCAGTCCAAGGGTGAGGGCCGCGCCGGATACCAGCCGCCCCGAGAGCTTTCGTTGTCTCTTTTGAAGTTTCATGGCACTATGAACTCACTTCTCTTTAGTTTACGCCACTTTTCTACGATGAGACAGTCCTGCTACGAATTTTATTCGTAATTTTTCGCCGCCCGAACCCACCCGCAGAACCCACCCTCTACGAAGGAGGTAGCTCAAATGTGGGATAAGCCTCTAGCCACCGAAATACTTGCAAACCAAGATTTTCATCCATTATGACAACTCGTGCAAGAACAAGCCGGATAAGGCCACTTTCCGGATGAACACTCGAAGCCGCACTCGCTCATGCCGATCACTGATTACAAGAATCGTCTTTGGCTCGGGCATGGTTCTCTCTTGATAACTCGTTGCGTAAATCCCTCCCCCAACCCTCCTTCGTAGAGGGAGGGTGCCGAAGCGAGGAACAAGCGAAGGCGGGTGGGTTCGGGTTTAGTCCAGGTACATAAACTCGCTAAGATTCAACAGAGATAGGCAGAGATAGGTCTGGGCCTGCTGGTCGGTCGCGCCTTTGAAGCGCAGGTTGTCGATTAGCCTTATGCAGCGGGCGAGCTCGGTTTGGGTTGGCTCACGCTGGGTGATAAGAGAGAAGGCACGCTTGATAAATGGGACGGGGCGATCGGTGGCGTCTTTCTTGACACGGTCGGCGAGGACTTGCGCCTGCTGGTTCATGAGCGTGGAGTTGAGCATCGCCAGCGCCTGGGTCGGCTGGACGGTCGCAAAGCGCGTCGGGTTCGTGCGGTCGGTCTCGGCGGCGTCGAAGCTCTCTAGCATGGGATAGAGCAGTGAGCGTTTGGCGAAGATATAGATGCTACGGCGGTTCTTGTCCTGTGGGCTCATGCGATCTGGGTACCAGTCCTTGCCGGGGATCGACTGCCCCGCCAGCACCTCTTTCTGAATATCGGGGTAGACCGACGGCCCAAACTGCGCCAGATTGAGGTTCCCACAGACCGCCAGCACCGAGTCGCGCACCTCTTCGGCGGTCAGGCGGCGCATGTCGAAGCGCCAGAAGAGCTCGTTCTCGGGGTCGGCCTTGAGGGCATCAGGGCGGGCTTTGGAGGACATCTGGTAGGTGCTGGAGAGCAGGATCAGCCGGTGGATAGCCTTCATGCTCCAGCCCTGGGCCACAAACTCCGACGCCAACCAGTCGAGCAGCTCGGGGTGCGTGGGGGCCGCGCCTTGGAGGCCGTAGTCGTTGGGGGTGCGGACAATCCCGCGCCCGAAGTGTCCCTGCCAAAGACGATTCACCATCACACGCGCGGGGAGTGGGTTCTTAGGGTCGGTGATCCACTTGGCCAGCGCCGTACGCCGCCCTGCCGAGCTGGGAAGCGGCGTGGGATTGGCAATTCCCCCACCAATACAGCTCGGGAAGCCGGGCTCGACTTTATCGCCCGGAGTCTCGCGGCTGCCGCGCTTGAGGATAAACGTCTCGGCGGACTTCGGGCCGGTCTCCGTCACGACCAGCATCTTATTGGCCGCAACCTCGGCCTTTTCTAGCTCCTCCACTTCCTTGGCGAGCTTGGCCTGCTCCGCCGCGAGGTTCGGGTCGAGCTGGCCTTTGTAGGCGGCGAGCTGTACGGGCACGCCTAGAGCGCCTGTGTTCTTGGCGGGCGAGAGCGGGCGACGGCCAAAGCCAGGCCCGGCCCACGCGAGATTCAGCCCCAGTGGCGAGGGACCACTCTGGAAGTACTCCACCCGGAGCGCCACTTTTCCGGCAGGGAGGGTGATCTTCGCGCGCTTCTCCTTGCCCTCGCCGTGGGAGCCGTCGTAGTCGATCAGCTTCTGGCCACTGACAAAGACCCGCGAG
>Ga0315904_10007172_pt1 | contig 15015 bp, 32 predicted proteins | sample LakEriMetagenome_6_FD_203529 | JGI IMG/M metagenome (GOLD analysis project Ga0315904, IMG submission 203529) | Freshwater fungal communities from buoy surface, Lake Erie, Ohio, United States - Buoy 12 MA120 | ecosystem: Environmental > Aquatic > Freshwater > Lake | place: USA: Lake Erie, Ohio... | reverse complement strand
TGGGCGCTTGAGGCATGGTCTCTGGCGCAGGACAAGTCAACACACACCAAAAAGCAGCCACACCGCGACATCCAGCCCGGAGACATCATCGTCTTCAACTTTTCCCATTGCGGCATCGCCGTCAGCGTGCCTGATGACACCGGGCATTTCAAGTCCGTGGAGGGCAACACCGACCACGCCGGGAGCAGGGAGGGCGGCAGTGTGTGGCTCAAAACACGCCGGACCACTCAAGTCCGATCCCGCATCCGATTCACCGTTTGACATGCCAGCGAAGTTTCCAAACCAAATCACCATCGGCGGGCGCGTAATCACCGTGCGTGTCGATCCTGATCAGGATTCGTGGGGCGAATACCACGCGGACGAGCGGTTGATCACCCTTGCTCCCAAGACGCTGCACAAGACATCAACCCTCCGCGAAACGCTCCGCCATGAAATGCTCCACGCCTCTCTCGACATCGCCGGCCTGAGCTATCTCAAGACCTTTGAGGAGGAGTCTCTGGTGCGTTGCATCGACAACATCTTCCACCCGGCGTGGGAACACGTGAGAAAGAAAATGATGCCATGAGCAAATTCAAAAAATTCCTTGTCGCTGCAGACAACCACGGCCATCTGGTTTGCGACGAATCGCGGCGGAAGTTGTTGGAATTTGCCGAAACGTGGAAGCCGGATTACCGAATCCACCTTGGTGACAACTGGGACTTTTCCCCACTTCGCCGCGGCGCCTCACAGGAGGAAAAAGCGGACGGCATCAGCAATGACTTTGTTGCCGGCCTGGAGTTCCTGAATGATTTCAAACCGCATTACCTCACGCTCGGAAACCACGACGACCGGATCTACCAACTCGCCATCCATTGTGCCGACGGCATCCTCCGCGAGCGGTGCGCCGATCTGGTCGCCACCGTGGAGCGTGAATTGACGCGCCGGAAAATCAAGTTCGTTGAATACCGTGTGAATTCGTTTCTAAGGCTGCCGGAAGGTGGCCCCAAATTGATCCACGGTTTTCGATCGACCATGTATCCGGCCAAGGCTCATTTCGATCACTGGGGCGAGTGTCTGCACGGCCACGTTCACAAACCGGATGAGCATGTGGCCAGGCACATCGACGGCGGGCGATCCTTCTCGGTCGGTTGTTTGGCCGACCTGACGCGGCTCACCTACTCCGACCGTCAACCTGCCAAACTGGGCCATCGGAACGGTTTTCTCTACGGCATCATCAACACCAAAACATCCCAATGGAACGCATGGCAAATCATAAGAGAGGGCAACGACTGGATAAGTCCACACGGGCCGCTGTGAGCGGCATCGACGCAATCCTGGCCGAGCTTGCCGAGGATGTAATCAGACCGGATGAGTTCACCGCTAAAATGACCTATGAGCAGCATGTGAAGGCTGGCGGCACACGAACACTGGCCTCCATCCGCGCCCACCTCCTGCGTCGATCCAATGAGGGGAAACTCAAATCAAGGTCCATCAATATCGATGGGAAAATCACGACTGTTTATTCCTTGCCTTGACCCTCTGGGGTTGAGTTGTTTTTGTCGCGTTGTGCCACCTATGTGCCACATTCCGCCTCATGGCCCGGAATCCTTTATTCCATAAAGGGTCGCAGTTGACTCTTAATCAAACGGTCCATGGTTCGAATCCATGCCGGGGTATGTATTTTCGGGCCTTTCCGGGTGGTTTCGTGCGGTTAAAAACATCCAAGCGCGCTGCGTTGTGCCACATTTGCCACTTGAGAGAGTGGCTCAGGGATGGCAGATTGCCACATGCCAAAAATCCCCGTTTTTGACCCCTACAAGGCAGGCTCACGCTGGGTTGTCAACGTGCCCGCGTATCTGAGCGCGGACGGGGAACGTCACCGCAAGACGTTTGCCACGGAAGCACCAGCGCAGAAGTTCGCCAGCAAGCTACGGTCGACCTACGGCAGCGGGCTACGCGGGGCGTTGATCCCGGCCACCCTCGCGGCCGAGGCGGCCGAGGCGGAACGCATTCTGGAAGGCACGGGCATTTCCCTCCTGGATGCCGCCAGACAGGCCGCGGAACGGGCGCAGGCTACCGGCCCGGCCGAGACGTTCAAAGCCCGGCTGGACCGCGCCACGGCCAGCAACGAGGAACGGTGGAGCGAGGTTTATTTGCGCGACGTCGAAAACCTCTGGCGCTACCTGCCGGCGTGGTTCCTCGCCACCCGCTGCCACAAGATCGACGCGCCGACCATTGAGCGGGCGATCACCGAGGGCCGCGACCTGAAACGATCCTCTATTGACCACCGGACGCGCTACGTCAAAGCCGTGCTTTCCCACCGGGAACGCCACCACCGGGATGCCAGCCCCGACCTGCTCACCGCCGCCCAGGTTGACGCGCTGCTGGCCGCTTGCAACACGCCAGAAGAGACGCGCTGCGTGGCCGTGCTGCTTTACGCCGGCATCCGGCCGAGCGCCGACGGTGGCGAGATCATGCGGCTCGACTGGCGCGACTTCCGCGATGGCGCGATCCATGTGCGGCAGGAGGCCAGCAAGACCGGCACCGACCGCATCATCCCGATCACGCCGCGACTGGGCCAACTCATCGCCGGCCATCCCGACCACGGCCCGGTCCACGCGCCCAACTGGAAGAAGGCATGGCAGCGCATCCGCAAGACCGCTGGTGTCGGTCACATGAACGACTGCACCCGCCACAGCTTCGCCAGCCACTACCTGGCATGGAAGGGGGAGGATGCCACCAAGGCGGTGATGGGTCACACGGCGGGAAGTCGCACCCTTTTCAGCTTCTATGCGCGCGCCGTCACACCGGATGCCGGGGCGGCTTATTTCGCGGCACGCTGAGAGCGGGATATTACATGCCACTGATGTGGTCGCGGATCACCCGCTCCAGCAGGCCGGACATCGACTCGCCGCGTTCCTCGGCCTTGCACCGCAGGAGGGTGAGCGCATCGTGAGACAATGAGAAATTAGGACGAACTTTTTTATTCTCCTCTCTCATTCGCGGCCGTCCGGGCCTTTTTGTTTTTTTTGTTGGGTTATGGGGCACGACTAAGAATCGCGCCGGGCGCCAATGAAATCAACCGATTTTTGTCAATAGAAAAATTACTTACACAATACCCACGAAAAATGTTGTTGCCATAGGTATTCCGTAGGTATTTATTTGCGACAGCAATGAGCGCGATACTTAAATCCCCCAAGAAAAAGCCCGGCCGCCCCAAGAGCGGCATCACCCGAATCACCCCGTCTCTTTCACTGACGGTCGACGCCGTAAAACTCGCCAAACGAGCCGCGGCCCGGAACGGGATGAGTCTGTCCGGGTTCGTCGAGCAGGCGATCAGGAAACAACTGACCGGCACCGAGGCATGAAACCCGCCGACCTCGCCACCGCGCTCGGCGTTTCCAAGGAAAGCATCCTGCAATGGACGCGCGCCGGCATCATCACTCCCGACATCCGCGAGGGCCGCACGATCCGGTTCAACGAGGCGAAGGTCCGCGAGCAACTGGCACGGCGGGCGGCGAAACCCATCAGGAAAACACATAACTGCATCACGCTATGATCGGCCTGATCTTCACCCTCACCGGACTGCTCACCTTCGCCCTGCTCATCGCGTGGCAGGACAGCATCAACGCGATCCAAACCATCGCCCGCGAGGTCAACGCCGCGTTCGGCCACGACGAACTGATTTTCCCCGACCACGAACCATGAAAACCAAACTGACACAAGCTGAACGCATCGCACGGCTACTCGAAAAGGGCCGCAGTATCACTCAACCGCAGGCATCGGATATGTCAATCGGACGCCTTGCCGCCAGGATCAATGACCTCCGCAGAGAAGGATGGCGCATTGATACAAACATCCGCCGCACAAAGAACGGCGCAAACATTGCCAGCTACAAACTCGCCACGCCATGAACCGCCTCAAGAAATACAAGGGCCGTGTCATGCGCCCGACCATGCGCCCGACCATGCGCCACACCGTGGGATTCAAGCCGGTCACCCGCTGGATCGGCTCAAAAGACATGGCGGCGGCCTGCGACGGATTCTGGCAACGCCGCGGCATCCGCGAACCAATCGGCAATTTCCACCTCTGCGAAAGCTAACAATCACCCTGCCGCCCTACTGGGTGGCGACCAAGTGCCAGCAATGGCTAATGCCCAAACGCGATCACGCCAGGCAAATATCGAAGGCGGCAGGGAACACCTCAACTCACCATGAAACGATCCATCCATCTCCAATCAAAAGCCAAACATGCGGCACTCAAGGCCGCCATGATCCTCGCCGCCACGGTTTGCGCCGGCGTGTGGTCCGTCAGAGTCGCCATGGACAGCATGGCGCTGGGGGTCATCTGCTATCTGATAACACTCACGGGCCTGTTCTATTTCCTCGGGATGGTCCGCGACGCCCTGCATTTCGCGGCCGAGGCCAACCGGGCCGCCATGGTCGAGTGGGAAACACGCCCTATTCCGCGGATATGAAACCAACAACACGCGCACTGCTCCACACATCCATCCTCGGCGTGGCTTACATCGTCTTGGCCATCATCACGAAAATTCTCATCCAACCATGAACTCAACCCCCTACACCGGCAAAGTTTCCGGCATGAAGACCAGCCCATGGCTGGCAAGTGAAGACCTCCTCGGCGTCGGCCCGGTCAAGGTCAAGATCAACGCCGTCGTTCAGAATAACGACGTCGAGATGGAAGGCGGGCGCAAGGAAGCGTGCCTCTTCTCGCTCGCGTTCAACGGTATCCCGAAGCAGATGATCCTCAACGCGACGAACCGCCGCACACTATCGGCAGCATTCGGCGCGGACACGAAGGCATGGATCGGACAGGATATTGAACTCTACGTCCAAGACGGCATCCGCAGACCGGGCAAGGGCGGAGGGACCACCACCGGCCTGCGTATCAACGCCAAGCCAAACCCCGAACTGGCCCGCGCTCGCCGCGCCGAGATGACGGGAGGTGCCGCATGAGCGCATGGCCCGACAACGGCATCCACCACGGCGTGCCGTTCGCCATCTACCGCTCCGACGATATCACCCAGTCCGACACGCTCGACACCGCACAAGGCAAGGCGGTTTCCAAGTCGCTCATCACCGACTTCATCGCCGATCCCGGCATGTGGAAAGCCCGCAAGCAGAAGGAAAAGACCCGCTCGATGTCCTTCGGATCGCTGGTGGACACCCTGCTGCTGGAACCGGACAAGTTCGAATCGAGATATGTCGTTTCCCCTTACGCCGACTTCCGCAAGAAGGAAGCGCGGGAATGGCTCGCCGAGATGGAATCCGCCGGCGTGGAAATCGTCACCGAGGACACGCACGCCGAAGCACATGACTGCTGCGATGCGGTCCGCGACCACTACATAGCGGCCGCCCTGCTTTACGGCGCCCAGACGCAGGTGGCGTTCCGCCATCAGACCAAGTTCGGCATCGCCAGCAAGGGACTCATCGACATCGTGCCGGCCGCCGTGGACACACTGGTGGATTTGAAGACCTGCGCCCCATCCGTGCTGGAAAACAAACGCGCGCTGCAACGGCACATCCTCGACTACTCCTACCACATCCAAGCCGGGTGTTATCTCGACGGCTGGAACATCGCCAGCAGGGAGGAACGCACGCGGTTCAAATTCATCTTCGTGACCAACAAGCCGCCATTCACGGTGGCCGTCATCGAACTGCCATTCGCCGCCATCCTGCTCGGCTCGCAGCAATACCAGAGCGGCATCGCCCGCTTCGCCGAATGCCTGGAAACCGACACCTGGCCGAGCCAATGGGACGGCATCGTGGAACTCGACCTGCCGGACTACGCCTACACCGAAACGCCATGAACTCAGAAACCGGAACCATCTACATGCAACCTCCACCCAAACTCGAAAACTCCATCTACGAAATCCGCCTCGAAATGTGGCGGCGCGGCGGGACATTCGTGCAAGACCTGAGCCGCTGTTTCGGCAGCGCGGATTTGGAGAACCAGTCCAAGCTCATCGCGGCGTTTCCTGAAATCATCGAGCGATACGACGCATTCGCCACCGTCACAAAGCGGCAACAGCAGGAGTTGATACAACGTGAACAGGAAGGAGACGACGAATGAACGGCACGATCCGACCATCCGCAGCGCATTGCCTAACCCTCTGGCAATATTCTGACAAAACGCTCACCGCCATCCACGGCGCGCTGATGGATAACCCGCTCAGCAACAAACGCGGCACCTGGGAACACAGGCGGCTCGGCATCGTCCGGGACGAGATGGAACGCCGCGGAATCAGCAGAAAGACCAAGCCATGAAAATGACCACCAAAGAACGCGAACTCGCGCAAGGCGATCTATTCCGTGGACCGAACGCAGAGCGCATCCACGGCGGCGCTGAAACTCTGAATCCAAACAAGACGTTTCCCGCCGTTGGATGACGCGGCTTGTTATGCTCTTTCAATCTCTGAAACACCATGAAACTTACTATCAACAAAGACGGGGAAGCCCGCAAAATGAAACACGCCTGGCACCTCGTGGACTGGGATCAACCCTCGTCTTGGATTGCCGATCAAATGGGAGTCAGCGAGCAATACGTTGTCGGCAGGCGGCGGAAATACGCGCCGGAAACCATCAGGAAGCATCACTTCAAGACCGTCGCCGCTGAAGAGCGATGGAAGGATGCTGATTGGTCGAAGGGGAATACCGCGCTTGGCCGAGAGATGGGCATGAACCGCAACTCTGTCGCGAAAGCTCGGAAGCGTCATTCTCTGCATAACGCCAGCGGTGAGCCGCGCCCCTCGAAAAACCATGAACGCAACGACACCAGACTTTAGCCTCGAACAACCTGCGCCGGACGCAGGCGTGACAAGCGGGGGCGTTGGCTCCAGCGCTTTGTTGGGCTCTTTGTCCCTCTCGTGCGAGGACTGCATGGCCCTCATGCGCCGCTATCCTGACAAACACTTCGACCTCGCAATCGTCGATCCGCCCTACGGCATCGGCGCTGATTCAAACGCCCATAAAAACGGCATGAAGTGCAAGGCAAACGGCTTCCGTGAGTATCGCCAGACGGCATGGGATGGAAGCCCGCCGCCGCCCGAATACTTCACGGAGCTGCGCCGCGTGAGCCGTGAGCAAATAATATGGGGGGGGAACTACTTCCCGCTTCCGCCGACACCGTGCTGGCTAATCTGGGACAAAGGCCAGCGGGACTTTTCGTTCGCGGACGGAGAGCTGGCGTGGACGAGCCTAAAGACGGCGGTAAGAATCCGAACCATCCACCGCGCAACGGCAAACGTCGAGGGCGAGCGATTCCACCCGACACAGAAGCCGGTAGCCCTCTACCAATGGCTTCTGGAGCGCTACGCCACCCCCGGCCAGCGCATCCTCGACACGCACCTAGGCTCCGGCTCGCACGCGATAGCGTGCCACTACGCGGGAATGCACCTGACCGCGTGCGAAATCGACCCCGACTACTTCGCGGCGGCGCAAGAACGCATCGCCCGCGAAACCCGCCAGACTACCCTGTTTTGATTCTGCCCAACGCATAAGGTCATGGACACGGCACCCTTCACGCTCGAAATCACGCAGGACGCGCCCGCCGTGTTCCATGCACCGCCTTGTTCTGGGTCTTTGGATCTGCGGCTTGGTGACTGCATGGAGGGCATGAAAACCTTCCCCGATGGCTACTTCGATCTGGCAATCGTTGATCCTCCATACGGCGCGGGCGACACGATCTTCGACACGTCAAAAGTAGTGGCGAACAAGACGACAAAACACGCACCAAAACCGTGGAATAATGCCGTCCCTGATGCTGCCTACTGGGCTGAACTCTTCAGGGTGTCCAAGAATGTGATTGCGTGGGGTGGTAACTACTTCTCGCCACACCTTCCTCCATCCAGGGGCTGGATCGTGTGGGATAAGAAATACCAAGGGATGCACAGCTTCGCCTCGGCGGAACTGGCATTCAGCACGTTCGACAGAAATGCCGAAATGTTCTCTTGGCGAAAGCCCGAAGCGAAAGAGCATCCATGCCAGAAACCCGTGGCACTCTACCGCTGGCTGCTGGACACCTACGCGAAGGCTGGGCAGCGCATCCTCGATACACACCTCGGCAGCGGCTCCCACGCTATCGCTGCCCACTACGCCGGCGTCCACCTGACTGCCTACGAAATCGACCCCGACTACTTCCACGCGGCAAAAGCCCGCATCGCTCGCGAAACGTCGCAAGCGGAACTCTTCTCTCCCCAGAACGCATAAGGTCATGGACGCGGCACCCTTCACGCTCGAAATCACGCAGGATGCTCCTCGGCATTCCATGCAGCGTCTTGTTGTCCCTCTTCGTGTTCTTGTGGCTTGCGAGTCATCGGGAACCGTCCGGGATGCCTTCAACGCCTTGGGACACGTCGCCACGTCCTGCGATATGCTGGAAACGGAAACACCCGGCGACCACTACACCGGGGACGTTCGGGACATCCTCGGCAACGGATGGGATCTCATCATCGCCCATCCTCCATGCACCTTCTTGAACGTCGCGGCAGCGTGGGCATTCAGTGACCCGGACTATGACAAATTCCCCGGCGTGGGGTATCACCAGAAAGTGAAACCCGGAACGCTGGTGGGCGAAGCCCGCCGCAAAGCGCAAGCGGAAGCCTTGGACTTCGTGCGTCTGTTCATGGACGCGGACTGCCCGCGCATCGCCATCGAGAACCCGGTGGGCGCGATCTCCAGCAACATCCGCAAGGCGGATCAATACATCCAGCCGCACCAATTCGGGGACGATGCCAGCAAGACGACCGGACTATGGCTGAAAGGACTGCCGAAACTCCAGCCAACCGCGAATGTCCCGCCCCGGATGGTGGACGGAAATCCCCGCTGGGCGAACCAATGCGACAACGGGCAGAACAAACTCACACCCTCGCCTGACCGCTGGCGGGAACGCTCCAAGACGTATCAGGGAATCGCGGACGCGATGGCTCTGCAATGGGGAGGGGATACCGGCTGGCGGCGCGTGAGCTTCGCGGGAGACTGTGAAAACTACGATGACGAGTATGAGGACACGGGCGAACTCGGGAACGTGTGTTCTCTCTGCGGGTGTGAATACGACACCTGCCCGTGTCCAGGGCCGACCCAAGACGGCATGGAATACGAGACGTTCCACGGCGTGCTGATGGCGCGTCCAATTCTTGGGGACAACGATAAAAGTGACCCACGATGACCGCGACTCAAGACGATCTCTTTACGGGGGACTCCAACGCTGGCAGCGTTGGGTCCACTGCCTTGTTCGGCAATTCCCGGAAGTCGCCGAAGCAATCTGCCATCCTCGCCGCACTGCGAGACAAACCGGAAATCACGCTCTCCGAAGCCGTGCAACTCATCGGCGGAAACCTATATTGCAACGCCGAAAAGCATGTCGGGGTAACGCTCTCCAACATGGTCAAACGCGGCATGATCGAGCGAGTAAAGCCCGGCGTGTTTTGTTTGCCGAACGATCAAGCTGACACACGCCGCCAATGATCTCCGATTCAACAACTGACGTTCCCGGCGTTGTGTCCAGCGACTTGTTCTGCTTGGATTTGTTTTGCTGCGCGGGAGGTGCGGGCGAAGGCTACCGATTGGCCGGCTTCAACGTGCTCGGCGTGGACATCCGACCTCAACCGAAAAACCCGCATCCCTTCGTGATGGGGGATGCGCTGGAATACCTCCGCGAGCATGGCCACAAATACGACCTGATACACGCCTCGCCACCGTGCCAAGCCTACACAAAGGCGGGCAAGCAGTGGCGCAAGGAAGGGCGGGAATACGTCGATCTAATCGCCGCCACCCGCGAAGCTCTCATCGCCAATGGGAAGCCATGGATCATTGAGAATGTCCCAGGCGCACCGCTCCGCAACCCGATCCACCTCAACGGCTCCACTTTCGGCATCCGCGTGCATCGCCCGCGATACTTCGAGAGTAGCTTCCCGCTGCCACAACCGGAGGTGCCGCCGATGAAGCCCGTGAAGATGGGAAGGCCGATCCGTGAAGGCGACATCGTGCAACCCGTGGGACACTTCTCAGGGGTGCGATACGCCGCCCGCGAAATGGGATGCGAATGGATGGGACAGGGCGAACTCGCGCAGGCAATCCCGCCCGCCTACACGCGATGGATCGCGCAACAATTTCTTCAGCAGAACGCCTAAATCCATCCACCGTATGAGCACCACCGACTCCGCTACAAAACAAACTCCGCCGCTCATGCGGTTGGATGCGATGACTTGTTCTTCCTCTTCGATGATGGTGATGCCGTCCAACTCATCCGGCCTAGCTGTTGGAAGACTCGTCGGGAAATATCCAAATCGCCTTGGATGGCTGATGTCGCCTGATGGTTGGCGGCAACCTCCAAGCTGGATGCCATACGCACTCGACAACGGTGCATTCGGCGCGTGGAAAAACGGAACGCAATGGGACGAAGGCGGATTCATAATGCTGCTGGAACGCGCAAGGAAAAGCCACTTCCCGCTGTGGGTGGTGGTGCCGGATGTTGTGACGGATCGTGACGCTACGCTGGCCAAGTGGGGCGAATGGGTGCCTCAGATTCGCGGCGTGCTGCCTCACACGCCGCTTGCCTTCGCGGTCCAAGATGGAATGACGAAAAACGATGTCCCAGCGGATGCTGATGTCGTGTTCGTCGGCGGCTCGACAGAGTGGAAGTGGAAACACCTTCGGGCATGGACGGAAAACTTCCCGCGTGTCCATGTCGCCCGCGTGAACTCCGAGCGAATGCTATGGATGGCGCAAGACGCTGGGGCTATCTCATGCGATGGCACGGGATGGATGCGCGGAGGTGAAGAGCGACTGGCAGAGCTGGAGCACTATCTGGAAATATCAACAGGGAAAGGCCGCCCGCAAATGGTCATGGAACACATACTGCAATGAATACCTACACGCTAGAACATCGGGCAAAATGCCCAAACGGGGAACTTATAGACACCTACCAAATCACGATCCGCTCACAAGCCACGATCATGGTGGAAGACATCATCAAGACGCTGAATGAAGCGCCGGGGAAAATCTACCAAGAGGACTTGGCGACTCTGCTACGGGCGAAGCTCGGGGCAGAGGTGACCGTCGAGGGATCGCATCACGGTATCCATATCACCAGCACGCGCCGATGAACATTCTCTGGAAGAACAGTGTTATTGAATGACTCATGACAAGCTACCGAAAACAACGTGAGGCCCGCATGCGCTTGATGTTCAGCGCAATGGGAAGACGATCCCAAGAAGTCCAAGCAGAACGTCGCATGGCGTCTGTTGACCTCCGTTCACTGGAGGAGACAGAGGTTCAGAACCTCCCTCGAAAACAGGGAGATGGCCTCGGTTGCCTCCAATGGACCGACTATCGGAGCGGAAAAGTCCGCAAGTGGGTAGTCCGCATTGGAAACCGGCGCGACAGAGTCACCGTGGAATCTCCCGGCGACCAACCCAGCAATTCACACGGATGGACATGGTTCCTCACTCAACTCCGCAAGCACTTATGCCAAAACTAACCGACAAAGAACGCGAACTCGCCAAACGAGCCGCACGCCGCATCTGGTGCCTCGGCCACATCGCCGGCATCCATGACATGAGACCGACCCTAATGCCAGACGGCACGCTGGGGAAGAAGTGCCTCAATTGCCCGCACACCACCAAGTGAAAGCCAGCCCGACCCAACTCAGCCTGAAGGAATTGCGGAAGACCTGCGCCGTGGTTCAGGTCGTCGAGAAGTGGAACGTCCACGCCCGCATCCGCCAGGATCTGTTCGGCTTCATCGACATCCTCGCCCTGTGCGGCCCGGACACCATCGCCGTGCAGAGCACCAGCTGGGCCAACGTATCAAGCCGCGCCAGGAAGATCGCCGAAAGCGAACACCTCGCCGCCGTCCGCGACGCCGGCTGGAAGATCCTCATCCACGGATGGCGGAAGAACAAGAAGACGAACAGATATGAATTGAAGGTGCAGAATGTGTCTTAATTCACTCGCCAAGAAAATTCCATCGGCGTAAAAATCGCCGGTTTCGATTAACAAATAAAAAACATGAAAACACACTGGGTTGCGGACCTTTATCCGCTCAATGAAGATGATGTGGCCGCGCTTGGCGATACCGGAAAGGGTATGACAAGACAATGGAAAGAATATTTGCATAAATGAAAATTGACCCCGGCTTCATCTCCCACTGGAAAACGTATCATGAGCTACACCAAACTGTTTAACAGCATCATCACCTCGACCATCTGGACCGAGGATGACAAGACCCGCATCCTGTGGATCACCATGCTGGCGCTCGCGGACAAGAACGGCGAGGTGCAGGCGTCCATCCCCGGACTGGCACGGGTGGCCGGCATCACCGTGGCGGATTGCGAGGCCGCGATCCGCAAGTTTCTCGACCCCGACCCATACTCCCGCACCCCGGACGACGAGGGCCGCAGGATCGAGGCCATCCCCGGCGGCTGGGCGCTGCTCAACCACGGGAAATACCGCGAGATGGCCAGCCGCGATGAATTGAAAGAGGCCGAGGCCGAACGGAAACGCCGATACCGCGAAAGGCAGAGACGGAACGGTTTCGACGATGAAAATGACGAATTTCCCGAAAATGTCCCGCAAATGTCCCAAAATGTCCCGGACATGTCCCGCAATGTCCCAAAAACCTTGCACATAGCAGAAGCAGATACAGATACAGAAGCAGATGTAGGTAGTAGCTACACCCCCACGCCTTCGGCTTTGGAAGAAATCATGCCAACCGGCGCCGCCAAGGACATGCTGGCGCTCCAAGCCAAAATCCAAGGCATCAAGCCAAGCTGGAAGACCATGCTCACCCGGATCGAGCAACAGCACCTCATGGACAACGCCGGGTTCATCGCCGACCTGGCCGACCACGACTGGCAACTCCTCAAGGACTACATGTCCGCCAAGGTGCCGCAGGAAAAAGCCTTCTGGCAGCCTTACAACCGCAGCAAGTTCATCGAAACCATCGGCGACGTCTACGACAGCGCGACCCGGTGGCGGCAGAAGCACCAAGACCGCCGCCAAGCCCCGCCAGCACCCCGCCAAATCCCAGCAAACGCCAACCAGCCGAAACTCAGCCCGGAAGAAACCGCCGAACTCCTCAAAATCAAACCATGACCACCATCGACCCCATCCAACCAGGCATGTCCGTTGCCACCGTGCTGCTCAAAATTGCCGAGGCCACCGGCATCCCGACCCTCTCCATCACCGGCCCGCGCCGGTCACGCCGCGTCTGCTATGCCCGGTTCCTCGCCATGGCCGGCATCCGCGTGTCTCACCCAAGCTGGGCGCTGGTGGACATTTCCGAAGCCGTCGGCCGCGGCGACCACGGCACCATCTACCACGGACTCAACCGATACAGCGAACTCTATGACACCGACCGCGAGTTCCGCCGACTGGCGCTGGAATGCGGCCTGCCACAGCGGCTGCCGTGAATACAAACTGCCCATCCATACTGAGAATTCGTATCAGCCCGAACATGAAAGACATTGAATCACAAGCGATAGAATACGCCGAAGCACTGAGCGACATTGCAGACGTTCTCAACATGCCCACAGGTGCGACAGCCGCCGACATCGTGAAGAAAGCCCGCAACCGATGGGCGAGCGGAATCCATACGTGCCACGACAAATGCACCCGTGAAAGGTGTGTCGAGCGCAGCAAAATGAAAACCATGCAGTATGCGCTGGAATACATCGCCCATAGTGGACTGTCCGCACGGCATCTTTCTGACTATGCCCGCGCCATCTTGGATTCAGAGAACCCCCAAGATCACCCACCGCAGGTTGGGTGAATCGCCTGTTCGATCATTCTCACCAACAACAAACAACAACAATGCAACAATACGACAACACCAACACCGGCGTCCTCTTCATCAACGACAAGGGCGACAACCCAAAACGCCCTGACCGCAAGGGCAGCCTCAACGTGGACGGCAAAGACTACTGGATCTCTGGCTGGGTCCGCGAAAAGGACGGCAAGCCCTACATGAGCCTCAAGGTGGAGCGCAAGGAACAGCAAACCACCAAGCCCGCCCCACCACAGGCCGCACCACTCGACGATGATGATGGCGATGCTATTCCGTTCTAAATGCAAATGTCTTGCACTAGCAAGCCGATTGCATTAAATGGATATCCATGCCAAAGCAAAGGGGCGCTTATGCACGACGCAATAGTGAACACGACAAGGATCATGCGTATGATCGCGCAATGGAGGCCGAAGCTACCGAATACAGAACGGCACAAATCGTCGGCGCTGCTTGTGACGAGTTTTTGAGAAAAAGGGAAAAACCAATAAAACAAAATGACAACCGATTTAGACGTTAGTATTCGACCACAGAAGTGGCGCAAAAGAGGGGTTCAGCCTGCGGTCGATCCAACACCAAAGGCTCTGCTTATCGCATTAAACGACATGGCAGAGCAAATCCGCATTGAGTCAGACCCAATCACTAAAAAACGGTTGGAAGCAGAATATTCATCACGGGCCAAGGAAATTGAGAAGTTCACCAGCGACGGCACAAGCATCAAACTGGGCGAGGCAATCACGGAAATTGTGGCCACCTTCTCACCCATCATTGACCCACATCCAGACACAGAGGATGGGATTCGTATGCCTGAAACAATGAACCGCGAGCAATGGCAAGAGGTCCATTCGCGCATCATGCAGTGCAAGCGAGCCGCTGCTGGGTGGTTGGCACGTTCACGCCGCTTTGCGTCAGATCGTTGGGGTATTGCGTTTGTTGAGAAGTGCGAGGCGCAGATGGAGTTGGCGCTAGGCATCGAACACCACGAACAAAGCGTCACACCAACGGTTGACCATATCAAGGTTGCCACATCCATTGCGCGTCGTGTCTGCCGGTGGAGCAATGACCTCGACACAATCGACAGTAGCACACGCCAAATCATTCTGGAAACGCTGCACCCCGTCGTTGAAATTATCAAGAAGTTGCAAGGTGTTGAGGAACAACGCAACATATAGCGCACAATACCCCCCTATTAGGGAGTCTTCTATAACTTATTGATGCCCATCGGGCTGCGTCG
>Ga0315904_10007171_pt1 | contig 15017 bp, 10 predicted proteins | sample LakEriMetagenome_6_FD_203529 | JGI IMG/M metagenome (GOLD analysis project Ga0315904, IMG submission 203529) | Freshwater fungal communities from buoy surface, Lake Erie, Ohio, United States - Buoy 12 MA120 | ecosystem: Environmental > Aquatic > Freshwater > Lake | place: USA: Lake Erie, Ohio... | reverse complement strand
CCCGGCCCCGCTCACAGAGATTGCGGCGGAACCCGGACACACGATCCGAAGCAGACCTGATCGTCGGTTCGACGCGGTAAGCCGGCGGATCACGGCGGTTGACGGGACGGTGATCGAGACCGTCAAACGTGGGCCGGAGTTTTCGTGGGCGGCCCAGGCCAAAGGCAACCATCTCTCGGCCTACCCGCGCCGCGGGAAGCAGTTACGTCTGCCGGTCGTCGGACAGGACCCTGGCCACGGTCCTGCGTGGCAACGACCTGACGAAAGCCGATCATGCCGCACACGGGATCAGCGATGAGATCGTCGGCCTGGGCTGGAAGGCGCGGCACCGCACGCGACCGGATCACCGCGACGGTGAACTTGTCAACCCGCCTCCGTGGTTCTATTTTTGAAACACGTTCGATGGCGGAAACTCCCCGGTACTCGCCATCCTTGTCCCGAGGAGTTCTGCAGCTCGCATCCTTGCCGAGAGGGGCTTTTCCGGTCGTCAGGCCGGCGCCCTCCAGCGGCCTGGATGGCTCGCAGCGGCATGCAACGGCATCGGGTTCTCTTCCCGCTGGCGGCAGTCTGGATGCTCTCAGGCGGCATCCCTGAAGGCGGGCCTGAAAGCGGACCGCGGCTCGCGCGAGCCGCCGAAAAGCCTCCCGCCGCCCTGCTCGATGACGCCGCCGCTACAGGCCTTCTGCAGCAGCACTGCGTCCGCTGCCATGGCGCGAGCAAAACGGAGGCGAACCTACGGCTCGATCAGGGTCCGCAGGCCTTTCCCGAGGAGACCTGGGAGAAGGTCGTCGACGCCCTGCAGCACGCCGCCATGCCGCCGGAAGACGAGCCGCAGCCGTCGGCCGAGGTGCGGGACAGGCTCACCGCCTGGGCCCAGGCCCGCCTCGACCACCTCGTGCTCGCCCGGGCCGGCGATCCCGGCAGCGTGGCCGGACGCCGGCTCACGATCCTGGAAATGGAGAACATGGTTCGCGACCTGACCGGAAGCGAGATCCCGATCCGCGACCTGCTCGGGCAGGACACGCTCGGCGGCGAGGGCTTCACGAACATCGGGTTGGCGCAGAGTTCGATGACCGCGTCGCTGCTCGACAAATATCTCTCCGTGGCACAGCGCGTCGCCGAGCACGCGCGGTTCGGCGAGCTGGGCCAGCTCGTGTTCGACCCGCCGGGGGGGATCGTCTCGCCGCGGGTACGGGAAGATGCCTCGATCATCGAGCTGATGATGCTCAACGGCCACGCGCTGGGCAGCATCTATGTCGGCAAGGGGAAGTCGACCACGCCCCGCGGCGGCGAAGACGAACGTTTTGTAAGCTCCAAGAACCGGGACGCTGAAAATCTCTGGCAGGGCTTCGGCCGCTATCTCACGGCCATCTGGCTGGCCACCTCCGTCGCCGACCCGGCGACCGTCCTCCCGCAGCTCGCCGAGCGGATGGAGCTCAACCCCGTGTTTCTCGGGAAGGTGTGGGAGCGGTGGCGGACCTGTCCGCCTGACAGCCTCGAGCATCGCCTGTGGGTGGCTTTTGTGCAGGCCTTGCCCAAGCCCGGGGCATGGACCGACGATCCGCCCGAGACGGTGCGCACGATGCTCGATGTCGTGGGGGCGTCCTTTTGGATCACCCTGAAATCCCGGGACCGGGATCGGCTGCCGGTGACGAAGAATCCATTGCTGACGATTGTTCCCGCGAATCTGGTGGCGAGCCCGCCGGGGATCAAGCCTCCGTTTATCGAACCGCCGGTGCTGGTGGCCGCGCATGAGGCGTTCGCTCCCCTCTCGGCAGGCGGCCACCGTATCGGCTGGCCGCAGATCCGAATCAGCGAGACCGTCACGAAGAACGTCGACGGCAAAGACCAGACGGCGACGAATGTGTCGTATCGACCGCTGCGGCCCGGTGCGGTGGAGGTGGTCATGCCACCGGCCACCCCGGATGGCACACCGGCCAGGCTCCCGGCCACCGCCTGGGAACAGCACTCGTTCACCTGCTTCGGCCCAGAGCCGCTGGCGTTGCCCGCCATCACGTTCGGAGCTGGCGTCTGCCTCCGCATCAGTCTCGGCGAACTCGGCTCTCTCGATGTCTTCGAAGCCGGCGGCAAGTTTTGCAAGGGAGTCACCGCGGACGTCGTGCTCCCGGTCGCGGCCGCCAACGACGACACCGTGCTCTGCACGGGCATCGGCCGCAACGGGAGGGAAATCGACATCGGCACGTTCGCGAAACTCACGGCGAAATTCTCGCGGTGGGGCGTGGCGGGGACCAAGGCGTTCGAACTCGGGTGGCTGGCCGTTTCGCCGGCCGGCGGGTTGAGAAGGACGACGACCGCGACGCGATCCAGGCGTCCGCGGCCCACGCGTCGCCCGACGCGCTGCCGGTGATCGACATCGACAGCCGGTGAACGTCCCAGCTGGAGGCCGTGTCTTTACGTTCCGCTTCACGGCCGGATGCGAAGACAGTCTGTGCCGAGCATGAAAAACCGGTCGCTCGACGGCGATGTGGGAGCATTGCGGTGGTCAGTGCCAGCCGCCACGGGGTCGCCACCCGCCCCGGCCGAGGCTCATCGAAGGCTCGTCAACCCTTCGATGTCCGCGGAAGTGCCATTGACCGGCTTATCCTTTGGCGCAAGCCTCCAGGCTTGCGAATCCGGGTCATGGAGCCACAGGCCTCGATTCAACGTCACCGCGACGGCTCACGTCCGGCGGCATCCCCCTTGATGCGGCGCAGGATCCACATGTTGCAGTCGCCGTTGGACTCCAGCCTCGTGGGGGTGCGGCGATCGGCCTCGGGGAGTTCCTGCCTCCAGCCGCTCTCGGGATAGACGACCAGCAGCAGGTCCGGTCCGCAGAAGGCGTACAGGCTCGGGCAGCGGCCCAACGGGATCTCGACCTTTCCGGCATGTCTCGTGATGTCGATGTCGATCCGGCCGAGATGCCCCTGCGGCGGGTGCAGCGAGTAGGGACCGGACATGAGCCTGTCATAGGGAGATCCCGGAATCCTCGAGACGATCCGATCACTGGTGATCTCGAGGGTCTCGCCGCGACCCAAGTGCTTGGCCATCGAGTCGTCGAGTTCCTGCAGCAGGTCCCACGTGCCGAGCAGCATCTTCGCGTCGGCCTCCGGGTCGGGCTTCGAGAACGGCGGCGGGGCCGTGCGCGACAGGATGAGCAGCAATGTGCCCGAACCCCAGCCGTGGTAGCCCAGGCTGTGATTGGGCGTCGGCCAGGTCTGCTCCGCCACGTTGATGCAGACGAAGAGGATCCCGTCGCGGGTCAGATTCCAGCGGGCGAACCGCGGCACGCCGTCGCCGGGGGAATCGCTGCCGGTCGTCGTGGCCAGCAGTTCGTTCGGATCACGTCGCGGCTGCTTCGCCAGCGTCGGATCCGGCACGGGCGCCCGGCGGCAGGTGGCCGCCAGCCACGGCCCGGCCCCGCCCCCCGCGTCCCACTCCAGCCGGTCGGCGGTGATCCGCACCCGCGACGCGTGACGGGCCGGATCCGTCTCCGCCAGGTTCTGGTGGTGCCGCTGCGCGAGCAGCACGAACCAGTCGCCGCGCACTTTCTCGGTGAACGGAGCCTCGGCCGCGGGGTCCCCGGCAGCCGGCCCAGACGGAGCGTCCGCCGCCTGCACCACCTGCGAGCCGAACCCTGCCGTCGCGGTCAGGACCGCCGCCGTCACCGCCGCCGCGAGCCGTGCCCGGATGGGCCGCACGATCGGGACCGACGGACTCACGGGCGGCCGCGACGTCCGCAAGCCGCTTTGGATTCGATCGGTCGCCGACGCGTTGGAGAGACTCGGCATGGCAAGGCCCTGTCAGTGGGGAGCTGTCAGTGGGCAAGATGGCACACGGCCGCGGTCGAGGCACTTATAGCCCGGCCCATGGCACCTCCTCAAGCATTCCCCGGAAGGGTAGTCCGGCCAATGGCGCTTCCGCAACGATGTCGAGAGGCATTTCCGAGCCGATGAGCGGCTGGTGAGGCTGGTGCCGCGTTTTCCGGCACCTGATCAGCGGCACCGGGAACGGCAGCCATCCCCCACGGAGTGGCGATTTTCTCGCCGCGCCGCAGACCGTCTCCCGGGTCGCCCGTGCGGGGCTTCGATTTGACCGCGCGCCCGGCACGGCTCAGAGGCTGTGAATGTCGATCACGGGCAGCTCGTCGGGCGACGCCTGGAAGACGTCGCGCTCGTCTTGGACCTGCACGAACTCGCCCCAGTCGATGGGCGGTCCCCGGGCCGGCGAGACTGGTGGTGGCGCGAGCGGTTCGCCGAGGTGTGCGAGAATCTTCCGGATCGGTCCCAGCTCCGTGATGAAGGCAATGAGCCGATGTCGCCACCGCAATTCGGGCACTCGAGCGGAAACTCCTCCCCCACCCGGGCTCCTCGACCTCGCGCCGCCGGGACCGCACGATCGCCAGTTCACGCTCCCGGTCGGCCAGCCGCGACGTCAGCGAGGCGAGCGACCCGTCGCCGCTCTCCACCGCCGCCGAGAGCCGCTCGATCGCAGAGCCAAGTTTCTTTTCCTCTTTGTCGAGCTTCTTGAGTTCGGCCGCCACCGACCCGCCCTGCTCGTGCAACTCCCGCACTCGGGCGAGCACGGTGTCACGGACGCCGTCGAGCGAGAGCACCTCGTTGACGACGGCCTCGAGCACCGCTGGAAACGCACGCTCCCGCATGCGGTAGCCGCGGTACCAGCAGTTTCCAGACACAGCAGACGAGCAGCGGAAGTGGCCATCCTGCTTCCCGTAGGAGTACATCGGCGAACCGCAGCGGTGCCGGTAGAGGCGACTTGACTCCTCGGCGATGATCACGTCCCAGCGATTGGCCTCGATGTCGGCCCACATCTGGTTGATCCCCGGGCGGTCGGCGATCTCACCGCTCACCTCGGGTTCCTTGATGACCTCGACGGTCACCTGCGACGGCTTCGTGCCCTTCGGCAGGCCGCTCGTGAGGAAGGCCCGGCAGGCGTCGACATGGTCGTCGATACTCGACTGCCGCTGCTCCTCGGTGGAGAACCGGGCATGGATCAGGACGGCGAGCGGCCGGTTCTTGGGAGGCACGATCGGTTGGCGGAGGTGCATCATGACGCACCCCCTTTCGCCGCCGACGCCGGCACGATCGCAGCACCGCAAGCCGTGCCAAAACCCCGAGCGGAGAGGGCAACCCTCTCCAGCGAGGCCCCGGAAAACCTTGCTGAAACTTTGCTGATGGGTCCTGACTTTTGCCAAATCTGGCTGCTTCGATCCAACGCCAGCCAACGATCACAAGTCGTTGACGGATATAGACATTGCGTCAGGAATCGCAGAAAATCAGTGAGAGCGGAAAACGGGCTCGAAGGAATCCCGCCCTCTCCGTTTGAATGGATGGCCCACATGCCTCGTCGAGAGCTTTCCCGGCCGCAGCAGATTGTCGATTGGCTCGTGGAGTGGGGGGCTGCTCTCGAGGAGCCGGCATCGATGACGCTGATCGGGTCGGCTGCCTTGTTGTGGCATGCCGCCGATCGAGGATTGGACGTGCCCCTGCCGGAAAATAGCATGGACGTCGATCCGGTGACCGATTCCGACGCCCTGGCTTGGATGTGCTACGACGCCATGATCGGCAGCGAGTTCGAACGGATCCACGGCTGGCACGTGAACCTCCTGCCATCTTCCGTGTTGAAGGAGTTTTCCGAGGGCTGGGAGTCCCGCGCGGCACGACGCACCTACGGCAAACTGACGGTTGTTGTTCCGTCCCCTGGCGACATCCTCGTTCCGAAATTAAGACGCAATGAACCTCGGGACCGTGCACATGCCGAGTGGGCCAAGCAACTAGGCATCGCGTAACCTCCTTCGTCGCCGCTGCTCAACACGCTGTCTGAACCCCGATGCGAAGACTTTTGTATCAGGATGAGTCGAGATTGGAGTACGGGCGACGATTCTGGCGCGATCCCGCCAAGAGAGAGCGTCTGCTTCGACACTGGCTTGACGAGCGTCACCCATATTCCGACAGGCTTCGCGAGCGGTGGCTGCCGCTGGTGGATCGTGTGCTCCGATCCCAACCCGGTAATGACGACTCTCTGGACACCGCGCTCCAGGCCGAAGGCGTCAGCCTAAGGGTGGTCGTCAAGGAGATCCCGCCAGTCTTCGGATCGTTCTTTACGGCGATGGACCGGCGGTAATACGCTCAGGCGTGCGGGATCTTCGTCGCACAGAGCCCAAGCACCCCGAATTCGAGGGCAGACTCGAGCGCTGCGTGACGCTGCCGCCCCGTCGGAACGGCGGAATGGCCGGCGAGCGCCAGCGAGGCGAAGCCGTGGACGACACTCCACGCCTTGAGTTCCGCGGCTTCCCGCCGGTCGGTAGTCAGCAGCCCGTCGGCGACGAGCGCGTCGAGCGAGCGGCCAAGCAACTCCCACGGCGTCGGGGTCGGTAAACCGACTGCGCCGGCGGTCAAACATGCGACGCCGCTCCCGCTGAACATGAGGCGAAAGAGCTCCGGATGCGCCATCGCGCAGTCGACATACGCCCGCCCGACGGCCTTGAACCGCGCGATCGCGGGCCTCTCTTTCTTTCCGCTTTCAGCCGCGCGATCCATCGCTTTCAGCATGCGGCTTGCCAACTGCTCGAGTCCGTCGGCTGCGGCGGCGGTCAGCAGCGCCGACTTGTCGTCGAAATGACGGTATGCCGCATTCGCGGAGACGCCCACGTCGCGGGCTGCTTCCCGCAGGCTGAAGGCGGCCTCGCCGCCCTGCCCGATCAGTCGCACCGCCGATGAAATCAGCGCGTTGCGCAGATCACCGTGATGATACGCCTCGCGTGTCTGGCTCATAAACCTATGTTGACACCGTCCACTTCAGTTTTCAAAGTGTATGGCGTGAACATCGTGCCCGGCGGCGACAGAGGAGCTTCCGTCGCCCGCCAAGTGTTGATTCGCACGACACGCACCGTGAGAGGCCAGCCGCATGACATGGTTGAGTAGCGTGATTTCGTCGATCGCCTTCGGGATAGCACTTGCCGTGGCGGCATACAGCTGGCGGCGAATGCGCGTGGTGTCACTCGGGGTGATGGCATGGTGTGCCGCGGCCTGGGCGGTTTCGCTGCGTGGATTTTTTCAGGATGCGAGCGGGTGGCGCACCGCCGATATTCCAGGCTTCCTCCTCTTCGGCACCTTGATGACGCTGCCGCTGATGGTGTGCCTATTCGGGTGGTATCGCTCGCCGGCGTTTCGCGGGTTTTTGGAAGCGATCCCACTTCCGACGCTCATCGGCATTCAGGCGTACCGTCTGGCAGGCATCGTTTTCCCGTGGATGTATGCGGAAGGCCTGATGCCGCCCGAGATTGGCCTCGTCGCCGGGTGTGCCGATGCGTTCATCGGCATCACGGCGTTTCCGTTGGCGTGGGCGGTCGCGAAACGTATTGGTGGCGTCCGCTGGCTCGCGATCGGCTGGAATCTGTTCGGCATCGCCGATTTCCTGATCGCGGTGAGCATGGTGGCGCTGTCCTTCGTCGGTGTCCTGGCTTTGCAACCAGACCCCGTCCGAATCGGCCTGCATCCGCTGGCGCTCATATCGCTCTTTCAGTTGCCACTCTCCATCGCCATTCATCTGCTCGCGCTTCGCCGGCTCATGTCGCCGAACTGAGCCGTCAGACCAACGACCAGGAAGCCGCCCCATGGGCTGGGTTGCCCTCAAGATGCTGACGGGAGACAGGGCCAAATATCCGGGCCTCGTGTTCGGCGTGGCATTCGCCAGCATGCTCATGTCGCATCAGGTGAGCATCTTCTGCGGGCTCATGCTCCGCACGGCCAGCCAGATTCTCGACGTGCGTGACGCCGGCATCTGGATCTGCGACCCGGAGCTGCAGAGCGTCGACGCGATCGAGCCGCTCTCGGACACCGATCTCTACCGGGTCCGCGGCGTGCCCGGAGTGCGCTGGGCTTCACGGCTCTCGAAGTCGCTCGGTCGCGTCCGCACTGTCAATGGGCGCTACCGCACCACCATCGTCATGGGCCTCGATGACGACAGCTTCGCCGGCGTCCCGCAGCAGATGCTGCTCGGGTCGTGGCACGATCTGCGGCGGCCGGATGGGGTGATCCTCGACGACGCGGGGTTCAGTTATCTCTTTTCAGGCGAGCCGGTTGCCCTCGGAAAGACGCTCGAAATGAACGATCGCCGGGTGAAGGGTAGTCCGGCCAATGACGAGTAAAGGGTAGTCCGGCCAATGGCACTTCCGCAACGATGTCGAGAGGCATTTCCGAGCCGATGAGCGGCTGGTGAGGCTGGTGCCGCGTTTTCCGGCACCTGATCAGCGGCACCGGGAACGGCAGCCCTCCTCCCCCGGAGTGGCGATTTTCTCGCCGCGCCGCAGACCGTCTCCCGGGTCGCCCGTGCGGGGCTTTGATTTGACCGCGCGCCCGGCACGGCTCAGAGGCTGTGAATGTCGATCACGGGCAGTTCGTCGGGCGACGCCTGGAAGACGTCGCGCTCGTCTTGGACCTGCACGAACTCGCCCCAGTCGATGGGCGGTCCCCGGGCCGGCGAGACTGGTGGTGGCGCGAGCGGTTCGCCGAGATGTGTGAGAATCTGACTTCACGCGGGCGAAGCCATCCTGGCCTTCGCCCGCTTGCGAACCTCCGGTTCGAAGTGAGCCGGCTCCTGCCGGCCGTCTTCTCTGAGCCGGATGTCGCCACCGCAATTCGGGCACTCGAGCGGAAACTCCTCCCCCGCCCGGGCCAGGAGTTTCGCCCAGGCAATCCGTGAGGTGTCGTGCGAGCGGGGCTTTTGATCCGCGTCGCAGCAGCCTCCCGTGGCATGCCAGTGTGCCAGCGGCCTGGGACCAGGAACCGCGGCGGCGGACGCGGTCATGCGCGGACCGGGGGACGGGGAGAGGACGTGCGCGCCCGCACACTATTTGGAATCCGCCCCGGATGCAAACCGGTCGCCCGCCCCCGCGTGGCTCCGTGTCGCTACGCTTGCCCGCCATGGCCGGCCGCAAGCCCCGCAAGCCCGCGCAACCTTCCCGCCGCCGCAATCGTCGCGCGGGGCCGCCGCGGAAGAGAGCGAGGGTGGGGTTCATCCATCTGCTGCCGGGAGAAAATGACGATTCCTTGTTTCTTGTCCGTAGTGTGGCCTGCGATGCCGGTCTGCTGTCCCTGCCTCCTCAGTACTGCGCCGTCACGGCCACCGTGCCGGTCAGGTCCTTCACGGTGATGGTTTCCTTGTCCTTGTTGAACTCGGTCCACGGCTTGCCGTTGATGGTGACAGCCTTGATCGGTGCCCCCTTGGGATGGCGTAAGCGGAGGACGAATTCTTTGGGCGCTTTGCGCGAGGGCATCTCGACGGTGGCGTTGATCTTGCCGTGGTCCACGTCCGAGACGATCTCGTAGGCCACCGGGCCGAAGTGCGTCGGGGCGTTCTTCACGCTGATCTTCTTGCCCTGTTCCAGCCAAGCACGGGGCGTGGCCCGCGCCAGCCACAGGCGTCCTTGTTCGATGTGCCCCTGTTCGCTCCAGTATTCCTCCATCACCAGCAGGTTGCGGAAGTTGCGGATGAACCCGCCAGTGCTGTTGGAATTGGGGTAGCCGCCGGCACTGGTCATATTGGTTTCGGGGAATGCCTCGGCGAAGTAGTACTCGCCGTCCGGCGTCGGACAGACGAAGGCCGCGTAGTTGTTCACCCAACTGCGAAGGAACGCCGGTACGTCGTCGCGCACAAGGTGCGCGTCGGTGACGAAGTACCAGCCCAGCGCGTTGGCGACGCCGCCCCAGAACCAGTCTTCCTGCTCGCTCAAACCCTTCTCCCGGCGGGCATTGGACACGGTCCAGGTGTGTTTGAGGAACAGGAATGCGTCTTCCTGCGTCTCTAGGGCACCGGCCAGGCGCGGGTCATCGGCCCGCCAGTCGAAAGCCGCGATGGTCTGCATGTGCAGCAAGTCGCCGCAGCCGTAGTGCCGCCCGTTCAGGTCCGAGCGGAAGTAGCAGGCGCCCGGGGCATAGGAGCGATAGGTGCCGTTGCCCAACCGGCGGACGGGCGTCAGCGCGATGGATCGCTCCACGGCCCGGCGAATGTCGGCCCGGTAGCGCTCGACTTCGGCGCGGTACTGCTTCGCCTCGTCGGGGTCGAAGTCGGCCAACGCACGAGCAAAGGTGTCCAATGCCTCGCAGGAGACCGCATCGACGTAATACCACCAGCGCCACTCATTACGGCCCCAGCTCTCGCCGGACGACGCCGGCGGCTGCAGGCCCGCGCACCACAGGCCCTTGCGGTTGGGAATGTCCTTCAGGTACGTGTTCCGCTGGCGGATGAGCCAGTCGGCGCCCTTCTGGATGCGCTCCCTGTTCTTGAGGAACCATTCTTTGTCGCCGGTCAACAAGTAGTGTTCCGCCATCGTCAACAGGTGCTTCCCGGTCGCACCGCCACAGGAGACCCAATCCCATGCGTTCCCGCTATGGAAGTTGCCGTCGCCATCCACGAAGTCGCCTTCGACTTTCATGCCCGGCAGCGCGAGCAGTCTACTCAACCACCTGTTGGCCACCTCGCCATGCAGGCCCACCCGGCCCGCCGCTGTGAAATGGTGGGCCCCTTCGGTCGGACACGTGAAGGCATACGAACTCGGTCCGGCGTTGAGTTGGTACACGCCCTTGCGCCAGGCGTCGTTCCACCACGTCTCGGGCACCTGCACCTGCATCGGCGGATCCGCAACCTGCCTGAACGGCGGCAGCGTCGTCCCGGCCGGCAGCAGGGCCAGCTTGATCTCGCGCATGGCCTCTTCCGCGTTGGCCTCACGATGCTCCCGCGTCCGTTCGAGGATGGATTTCTCACCCTTCGCCTTCAGTTCGGCGGCAAACTCGCGGGCACTCGGGCCGCTGCCGCTCTTCCTCACAAAGAACCCGTATTCGGGCGCAAGGATCGGCCCCTTCTCCAGGTCGCCCGCCAGGAACGTGAAGTTGCCCGACGCGGTCCAGACCGTGATCAGGCTTTGCGGGTGGACGGGCCGGGACCCCTTCTTCTTGACGGTGGTGCTGCGCAACTCCGGCGTATACGACCAGAAGGGGGAGTCCGTCTCGAGCATGAGCACCGATCCAGTCACGCCGCGACGTGCGGCACCGGAGGCACGCGACGTCCATGTTCCACCATCGCCCATGGCAGTTCCCACATCGCCGTTCAGCGGCGCGAAACGGCCTGGAATGCCGAAATACCCTTCGATGCGTCCGTCATAGTCGAGTTTCTCGGTGCCCGGTTGGAAGCCCCACTCGATCTCCAGGTCCAACCGCTTCCATTTCGACGGCTCGCCGTACACCTCGATCGAGGGAACGGCTTGTTTCGCCCCGGCCGCTCCCTTGGCCGGATCGAAGAAGACGGTCACTAAGTCGGTATTGAACGCCGTCGCCTTCAGTCCGTCGGGCACGACCGCGGTCTTGGCGGAGTACGTCCAGGTCAGCCCGTCCGCAGACACCTCTGGTTTACCGGCAAGGCGGTCCCAGCACATTGCGAACCAACAGCCGCCCGCAGTCGGATAGAACCGCACCTCGACGGCCTCGGGCGATGGAATGCTGCCTTTATCCTTGGGCCATTGGAGAACGATCTTCTGCCAAAGCACCGGCGACTCCCACAACAGCCCCGCCTGCAGCGTCCCGGGCGGGGTGGGGATCATCGGCCCTTCCTTCTGCGAGAGGCCCTTGAAGTACCCGGTCCAATTCGGACCGCCCTGGTCGAATCTGATCCACTTGTCCGGCCCAACTTGGATGGTCGGTTCAGTGTCCGCCTTGCGGTAGGTCTTTTCGAGGTGCGCCAGACGGCGGGGGATAAAATACGCCTCCGGCTTCTCCTGGACCTCGCGGTCAGCCCGCCAGGCGTAGGCCCACGGCGCCAGGTCGGCCGGCTGGCCGACGAGTTTGTCCAGTTCAGTCGGCGCTTGTTCCGCCTCGGGCGGTTCCGCCGCGAATGCGGCCAGCGTCAAGCCCAGCATGACGAGCACGGCTACAAAAGTTGTCTTGGTGATTGCGTTCATCTGCTTCTCCTTGCCGCTGCTGCCGGGATTGGGGTTGATCATGGTTTGACATAGGTCACGACCGGATCCCACGTCAGCGCTGTAGGCGGTGGGCCGCCCTTGCTGTCGCCCAGGTTGGCCGGCTGGGTGAAGGATAGCCCGGACAAAAGGATAGCCCGGTCAATGGCACTTCCTCAACGGTCTTCCGGCTGATGAGAGCCTGTGGATGTCGATCGCGGGCAGTTCGTCGGGCGAGGCTTGAGAGACGTCGCGATCGTCATGGATCTGCACGATCTCGCCCCAGTCGGTGGGCGGGCCACGGGCCGCTCCGCCTGGTCACGCCACTCGAGCCAGTTCTCAAGATGCTCCGACACGATCTTGTGGAGCGGTGTCTTCTCGGGGCGCCGACGCACGTAGCGGCGTGCCGGCGCGGGGCTGGCATGAGGCCGGAGGCGGGGCCGCGCGGGAAGCCCGCAGAGGGCAGCGACCATGGGCAGAGCGGCGGGCGGACGGAAGTGGTGTGCGGGCGTGCACGACTCGCGGGATGCCGCCCCCCCGCCGGCAGGCCCCTCGTCGCCCGGCAATTCAGGTCGCGGGCGCTTCAACGCCGTGCTCGCGGAGTTCCTCCGCGGGCCGCTGGCGGTGATGGGACTGCTGGCGGCCTATTACGCCGTCGCCCTGTGGCTGGGGGACATCGACTTCTCACTGCCGATCGCGCTGGTGGCCGGCGGCCTGGCCTTGGTGCCGGATCTCGGGTTCTTGGGCGTGCTCCTCGCCCTGCCGGCCTCGGCCGTGCTGGGCCGTCGTCCGGGCGGGCATCAACGCATGACGATCATGGGGCCGGCGTCAGCAACTCGTCATCGACCGCCACCTGCGGATCGGCAAGTTGGAAGTACGTCCACTGCCCGTCGGGGTCGGGGAACTCGGTGAGCGTGAGCGTGAAGGCTCCCTTGTCCACCTTGTCGAGGTCGGCCCGGATGCGGCAGGCGGTGCCGTCGGGGCGGACACTCGTGTCGTTCGGCACGAGTGCGGCGGTGGCCGGCAACAGAACCAGCCTCTTCAGGTCGTTCAGCACCAAGGTGGATTCGGAACGCGAATCGCGGACCGGCATGTCGCCCAGCCACTGTTCACCGCCGTCGGCCATGGACACGCGCGCCTCGGCCCAGTCCGCCTGATCGTAGGCGATCCCATCGCCGCCGTCGCCGACTTCCAGGATGAACTCCTTGGCGCCGTTCAGTTCGACGTTCACCGGGACGCCCTCCATCTTGCCCCGGAGCACATCGGACTTGAAAACGACCTTGTCCGCGACCTTCACCGCGAAGACCACGCTTCCCTTCGCGGCGGCATCGTTGTTGGCGTCCACGCCCACGATCGCGGAAAAGGTCTTGCCCGGGCCCGGCAGTCGCACCACCAGTTTGCTCGGGGCGTGGCACATCAGCCCGCGGCTGTACTCCTTCGTGCCGACCATGAGCGGTTTCCCCTGCCGGGCGTTCCGCTCGAACCATTTGTCATGGTTGGCCAGGATGTCGACACCCAGCGGTGGCGGAGCGGGATCCGCCGCGGTCGCGGCCTTGGCGATCTTGGCCGGATTGAGCGTGTAGACCACCGGACCGCGCATCACGGCGGCGCGGCCGGACTGGGACTTCCGCCCGGCGATGAACCGCCACGGCATGGGCATGTCCAGGGTCACGGTGTCGCCGTCCTGCCAGGTCCGCTCGATCTTCAGGAACTCGCCGGGCTTCGCCGGCGCCGCGACCGGTTGTCCGTTGACGCGTGCGGCAGCCTGATCGCACCACCGTGGAATCCGCAGGAGCAGCGGGAAGGCGGTCGGCTGCCGCGGCGCCACATGGATGGCCACGCGGCCGGAGTTGGGGTAGTCGGTCTCCTGCCGGATCTCCACGGCACCGCCGCCGACGTCTTCCAGCGTCGCCTTCGATGCCGTGTACAGGTTGACCACGACACCCGCTGCGGTCCGGTAGTAGACGAGGCGGGGAACCGCGGCGACGAGCCGCCGGTAGTTGCCCGGGCAGCAATACGTGTCGCTTCCCCAATACTGCCGCTTGCCCTCGAGCGGGGAGTAGTAGCGCAGCCGTCGTCCGTCGGGCGACTGGGCGGCGAAGGCCGCGTTGTAGACGGTGCGTTCGATCAGATCGCCCCAGCGGGATTCGCCCTGCATCCGCAGCAGCTCGTCGTACATGAAGATCTGGTAGGCCGTGGCGCAGGTTTCCCCGAGGTGACCGCCGCCATGCTGGCCATTGCTCCAGCATTCGTCATGTCCGGCGCCGCCGGTGATGGCCATGCCGTCCTTCGCCAGGAGGAAATCCATCGCCCGCCGAGTGGTGGTCAGGAGTTTGGGGCTGGGGTCGAGCCGGTACAGGTGCAGCTGCGCCTGACAATGGCTCAGCACCGCATAGATGTGACCAAACACTCTCCCGTGCCGCCCCAGGACGATCTCCCGATCCCATTCCGGAACCTTCATGTGGTTGATCGTCAGCGAGTTGACGAAGTCGAGGTACTTCTTGTCGCCCGTGGCCTGGTGCAGCATCACGAAGGCCATGTCCAGGCCGATGAAGGCGATGTCCTCGTTGCCCGGGACGCGGTCTGTCCAGCCTGCCGGCTTGCTCGGCCAACGGCCGATGAGGTAGTCCGCGAGCTTGCGGGCGCCGGCGAGCGATTCCTTGGCGTCGAACAACTGAAAGTCGGCGACCAACGCCTGGATGATGAACGCCTGATCGTGGACGTCGTAGATCTGCCAGGTGCGGATGTCCTCCGGCATGATGCCGATGTAGCCGTCCGGTTCCTGGGCGCCGAGCAGCGTTTCGACGAACTGTTTCTTGCGGGCAATGATCGCCGGGTTGCCGGTGCACGCCGCGAGCCGCACCATGCCATCCAATGTCTTGCCGGCGCCGACGAAGGGTTCTCCGCCCCTCGTGTTCTTGGTGACGAAGGGTCCGACTTGGCTACGCGGGTCGAGCTTCAGCAGGTTCCCCTCGATGGTGATCTCCACCCGCCGGCCGAGTTCGCCGCCGAGTTTGACCTGGCGGACGTCGACCGGGTGCAGAACATC
>Ga0315904_10007170_pt1 | contig 15018 bp, 8 predicted proteins | sample LakEriMetagenome_6_FD_203529 | JGI IMG/M metagenome (GOLD analysis project Ga0315904, IMG submission 203529) | Freshwater fungal communities from buoy surface, Lake Erie, Ohio, United States - Buoy 12 MA120 | ecosystem: Environmental > Aquatic > Freshwater > Lake | place: USA: Lake Erie, Ohio... | reverse complement strand
TCCGAAAAGAAGCCGACCGCTGGGGCCTGCCGAAGGACGAGTTCAAGGACAACGGCCACTGGCCCCACCAGATCTACGTCCGCGAGGCCCGCCGCATGGTCGGAGCGTTCGTGATGACCGAGAACGAGCTGTCGAAAAAAAAGCCGACGCCGGACTCGGTGGGCATGGGCTCCTACACGATCGATTCCCACAACGTCCGCCGCTACGTGACGCCGGAAGGTAACGTGCAGAACGAAGGCGACATCGGCGTGCCGATCTCACCCTACTCGATCGCGTATGGTGCGCTCGTCCCGAAGCGCGGCGAGATCGCCAACCTCTTCGCCCCCGTGGCCTGCAGTGCCACGCATATCGCCTATGGCTCGATCCGCATGGAGCCCGTCTTCATGATCCTCGGCCAGTCGGCCGCGACGGCCGCCGTGCTGGCAATCGACGGCAACCTCGCCGTGCAGGACGTCCCTTACGCCGCCCTCCGCGCCCGCTTGCTCGCTGACGGCCAGGTGCTCGAGCATGAATCATCCAAGGAGAAGCCGAAGGGTCATGGTTCCGCCAAGCCGGCGGCTTCGCTGCCCGGGGTCACCGTCGATGACGACGAGGCCGTGCTCACCGGCGACTGGAAACAGAGCTCCGCCAACGGTGGCTTTGTCGGGTCAGGCTATCGACACGACGACAAGGGGGCCACTGGCCCTGCCGCCGCGACCTTTGTCGGCAAGCTACCCGCAGCGGGCATCTACGCCGTCAGCCTGACGGTCGTCCCCAACGCCAACCGCAGCCGTGACGCCATGGTCCGGATCGAACACGCCGATGGCGTGGCCGAACTGCGAGCCGACCTCTCTGGTAAAGGGGCCTCGGAAGGCATGCTGGCGCTCGGCACCTACCGCTTCCCTGCCGGGCAGGCCAAGGTGACCGTCAGCAATGCCGGCGCCAAGGGCTACGTCCTCATCGACGCGGTCAATTGGCAGGCCCGCTGAATAGGCGGTCTTCCCTATTAATCATTTGAAACCCTAAGGTCGTGGGGTTGTCATAACGACACCCCTTATGCGTCTTCTGCCGTCCGCAGCCTGCCTCTTCGCCGTCACCCTTCTCGGTGCTGAGCCGTCGGCAGACACCGTCCGCTTCAACCGCGACATCCGTCCGATCATGTCGGACACCTGCTTCCACTGCCACGGCTTCGATCCGAAGTCCCGTAAAGGCGGACTCCGCCTGGATATCCGCGAAGAAGCGCTGAAGGCCGGCAAGAGCGGGGAGATCGCCATCGTCCCCGGCAAGCCCGAGCAGAGCGAGATCATCAAACGTATCTTCTCGAACGACCCCGAAGACATCATGCCGGAGAAAGAAGCGCACAAGACGCTGACGCCGGCCCAGAAGGAACTCTTCCGTCGCTGGGTCGCCCAAGGCGCGGTCTACGAACCCCATTGGGCTTATAAGCCGCTCGAAGCCCCGGTCGTGCCGCCGATGCCTGTCGCAGGCAAGAATCCGATCGACGCGTTCGTCGCCGCTAAGCTCGCCGAGAAGAAGACGACGCTCTCGCCCGAAGCCAGCAAGGAGCGCCTCCTCCGTCGTCTCTCCCTCGACCTCACCGGACTGCCGCCCACACCCGCTGAGACCGCGGCCTTCGTCACCGACAACTCAGCCGATGCTTTCGAAAAACAAGTCGATCGCCTGCTCGCCTCGCCTCACTTCGGCGAACGCATGTCGATCTGGTGGCTGGATATCGCGCGCTTCGCCGACACGGTCGGCTACCACGGCGACCAGAACCAGCGCATCTTCCCCTACCGCGACTACGTCATCAACGCGTTCAACACCAACAAGCCGTTCGACGTCTTCACCCGCGAGCAACTCGCCGGCGACCTCCTGCCTAACCCGACCGAAGAACAGCTGACCGCCAGCGGCTACAACCGCTTGAACATGATGACCCGCGAAGGCGGCGCCCAAGCCAAGGAATACCTCGCCAAATACGGCGCCGAACGCGTCCGCTCGGTTTCCAACGCCTGGCTGGGCAGCACTTTCGGCTGCGCGGAGTGTCACGACCATAAGTTCGACCCGATCAAGTCCGCCGACTTCTACTCCCTGCAGGCCTTCTTCGCCGACGTGAAGCAGTGGGGCGTCTACGCGAACTACAACTACACCCCGGAGCCGGAACTCAAAGGCGTCGGCAATGACCACCCGTTCTTTCCTGAAGCCCGCGTGAAGAACGCCTACCTCGCCAAGCAGGACGCCCGCCTCCGCGCCGAACTCGAGGCGCACTACGCCGAGGCCGCCAAGGCTCTCTCGGCCGACCCGAAGTCCCTCGCCGCTTACCAGACCTGGCAACAAAGCATCGCAGCCACGCTGGCCCGGCATCCCTCCGGACTCATCAGCCCGGCCGGCACCTCCCTTCTGAAGCCCGCGCCGCCCGCCGCCGGCAAGGCCGCCAAGGCCGCCCCGAAGAATACCGAAGCGGCCAAGTCGAAGATGAAGGCCAAGGCGGCGGCCGCGCCTGCCGCCCCCGAACCGACAGCCTTCGCCGCCGACAGCCTGGTGAAGATTCCCAAGGCCCTCGGCAAAGGTGACGACTTCGCCCTCCGTTTTGATGCCCCCGGAACGTCCGTCGCTTCGGTAAGAATCGATCTCCCGAAGGGTTCCCTGCCCGTAGATGCTACCGCGAATTTTGGAGTGCGCTTCGCCATCACCGATGCCAAAGGCAAAGAACGTGGCGTTGGGATGACCCTCGCCGACGCCTCCCACCGCGAGCCCCGCTACAACAGCGGCACCGAGCTGACCGACATCAACGGCGGCTGGGCGCTGAAGATGCCCGACGCCGACGTCCATGCGGTCTGGGTGCTCGACACCGCGGTCACGCTAAAGCCGGATGAGAAGTTCGTCGTCCATCTTGAGAATGCGCCGGTGCTGACCCTCAAGATCTCGCTCTCTCCGCTCAGCCACCACGATCCGCTGCAAGTAACGAGCCCGGCCAATCTCGCCGCGGCGGCCTCCGCCCAGCCGACCGCGGCCAGCATGCCGAGCTACCTGGTCGCCTCAGCGACCACCCGCGAATCCTTGGTCAAGGCCCGTTCCTTGAACGCCGAACTTCGCCGCCACAACCAAGGCTACGCCTGGACGATGGTCACGCAGGCCACCAAGCCGCTCGAGGTCCGCGTCCTCCCCCGCGGCAACTTCCTCGACCAATCCGGCCCGGTCGTGCTTCCCTCGACGCCTTCCTTCTTGCCCGGCCTGCGCACGAGCACCGAACAGAAGCGTCTCACCCGCCTGGACCTCGCCGACTGGATCACCTCGAAGGACAACCCGATCACGGCCCGTACGTTCATGAACCGCCTCTGGCAGGCGTTTTACGGCACCGGCCTCACCGCCGTGCTCGATGACCTCGGCTCGCAAGGCGAACTTCCTTCGCATCCCGAGCTGCTTGAATGGCTCGCTCTGGAGTTCCGCGACAAGGGCTGGGACGTGAAGCGCATGATCCGCCTGATGGTCACCAGCCAGACCTACCGCCAGAGCAGCAGCCTGCGCCCCGACCTCAAGGAGATCGATCCGGCCAACCGCCTGCTGGCCTCCCAGAATCCCCGCCGTCTCGACGCCGAGTTCATCCGCGACAACGCGCTCGCCGTCGCCGGCCTCCTCAATGCGACGGACATCGGCGGACCCAGTGCCAAGCCCTACCAGCCGGCCGGCTATTACGAGCCGATCCAATTCCCGAACCGCACCTACGTCGCCAGCACCGGCCCGGACCAGTGGCGCCGCGGCCTCTACATGCATTGGCAGCGGATGTTCCTGCACCCGATGCTCGTCAACTTCGACGCCCCCGCCCGCGATGAATGCACCGCGCTCCGCAGTTATAGCAATACGCCGCAGCAGGCGCTGACGCTGCTCAACGACCCCGTTTTCGTCGAAGCCGCCCGCGCGTTCGCCGCTCGCCTCTTGGCCCGTCCGGCCGACGAGCGCCTCGCCTTCGCCTTCCGCCTTGCGGTCGGTCGCGAGATCAAAGCCAGCGAGCGGCCGTCGCTCGAGAAGCTCATCGCCGATCAGAAGGCCTACTACGCTTCCCACCCTGAAGATGCGATGAAGCTCCTGAAGGTCGGCCAGGCTCCGACGCCCGCCGGCGTCGACCAGACCGAACTCGCCGCCTGGACGCAGGCCTGCCGCGTCCTCCTCAACTCTCACGAAGCGATCACCCGCTACTAAGACCATGCGCCCTTACGACCCCGTCGCCCACGCCCTGTCGATCAACCGACGGAGCTTCCTCACGAAGAGCGCCTACGGCCTGGGCAGCGCGGCCTTCGCGATGCTCGCCGCGAAGTCCGGTTTCGCCGACCTGCACGCCGCCTCGTTCTCCAAGGGCGTACTCAAGGCCCCGCACCTCCCGGTGAAGGCCAAGCGCGTCATCTTCCTCTGCATGGCCGGCGGCCCGCCTCACCTCGAGCTCTTCGACAACAAGCCGGTCCTGAAGAAGCTCGACGGCCAGCCCTTCCCGGAATCCTTCACCAAGGGCCAGCAGATCGCCCAGCTCCAAGGCGCCGTGCTCAAAGCCCGCGGGGGTTCGTTCGAATTCAAGAAGTGGGGCAAGTCCGGAACGGAGATCACCGACATCTTCCCGCATATCGGCTCCGTCGCCGACGACCTCTGCGTCGTCCGCTCCCTGAAGACCGAGCAAATCAACCACGACACGGCCCATGCCTTCTTCAACACGGGCTCGATCATCAAGGGCCGACCGAGCATGGGCTCCTGGCTGCTCTACGGTCTGGGCTCCGAGACCGAGAACCTCCCGGGTTACATCGTACTGACCTCCGCCGGTCGCACCGGCCAGCAGCCGATCTCCTCCCGCCAGTGGTCCAGCGGCGTCCTGCCCAGCAAATACCAAGGCATCCAGTTCCAATCCAAAGGCGAGGCAGTCCACTATATCGGTAACCCCGAAGGCGTCTGCCAGAGCACGCAGCGCCAGGTCATCGACGAGATCCGCCGCCTCAACGGCCAACTGGCCCAGGAGACCGTCGATCCGGAGATCGCAACCCGCGTGGCCCAATACGAGATGGCCTTCAAGATGCAGTCGAGCGTGCCGGAGCTGCTCGACTTCAAGAGCGAGTCGGCGAAGACGATCGAAGCCTACGGCATCAAGGAGATCGGCGACGGCTCCTTCGCCTCCAATTGCCTGATGGCCCGTCGCCTCGCTGAACGCGGCGTGCGCATGATCCAGCTCTATCACCGCGCCTGGGACCTCCACGGCGGACTCGACAACGGCATGAAAATGGGCGCGGAAGACGTCGACAAGGCGACGGGCGCCCTCATCCGCGACCTCAAGGAGCGCGGCATGCTCGACGACACGCTCATCCTCTGGGGCGGCGAATTCGGCCGCACTCCGATGGGTCAGGGCACCGGCCGCGACCACCATATCGCGGGCTACTCGGTCTTCCTCGCCGGCGGCGGCGTAAAGGCTGGCACGACCTATGGTGCGACCGATGAACTCGGCTACAACGCCGTCGAGAACGTCGTCGATGTCCACGACCTGCATGCCACGATACTCGCGCTGATGGGCATCGATCATCACCGCCTGAACGTGAAGTTCCAGGGCCTCGACGTACGCCTCACCGGCGTCGCCGGCAAGGTGGTGAAGGGCATCATGGCCTGAGCGGTAAACGACACTTTAACGCCGTTTAATTTCGGCGTTTAGACTTCAACGGTCAGGCTGAAGCCGTAAGGTCTTCCTATGCCCCACCCCCGCCTCGCCCTCGTGGCCGCCCTACTGGCTTCCGCCTTCGTCAACGCCTTCGCCGCGGACGCCGTCACGCCGTCCGCCAAGACTGAACTTTTCAACGGCAAGGACACCGCCGGCTGGGTCGTCTTCCCGGAAGCCGGCAAGGATTCCTGGTCCATCAAGGACGGCATCCTCGCGTGCACGGGTAAGCCCAGCGGCTTCCTCCGCACCACGCAGAGCTACAAGCAGTATCGCTTCACCGTCGAGTGGCGCTTCACCAAGCCAGGCAATACCGGCGTGGTCGTGCACATGACGCCCCCCGACGCCGTCTGGCCGAAGAGCATCGAGTGCCAGGGCATGCACAAGAACCAGGGCGACTTCTACTTCTGGAACGGCGCGACGCTTTCCGGCGGCACGGAACTCAAGGATAAGAAGTCCGGCAAGATCCGCGGCTACCGCCTCGGCAAGCAGGCCGACGCCGAGAAGCCGGCCGGCGAATGGAATACCTTCACGACCGTCTGCGATGGCAACACGGTCACGATCTTCGTCAACGGCAAGGAAGTGAACAAGGCCACCGGCACCAATCTCTCCGAAGGCTTCATCGGCCTGCAGGTCGAAGGCGGCGCCTTCGAAGTGAAGCGCTGCACCCTCGAGCCGCTCTAAACTCTCCTGTCCTCAGGCCCTCCTACCCTCCCTTCCTCGACCTATGCGCCTCCTCCCCGCCCTCCTCGCCCTCGCGACCTCCGCGCTCATCGCCGCCGATGTCCCCGCCGGTTTCACCTCGCTGTTCAACGGCAAAGACCTTGCCGGCTGGCATGGTTACAATCCTCACTCTGTCGCCAAGCTCACGGGCGAAAAGAAGGACGCCATGCTCAAGAAGATGCGCGAGGACTTCTCGCAGCATTGGTCCGTGAAGGACGGGGTGATCTACAATGGGGGCACGGGGCCATACGCCACGACCGACCAGGAATACGGCGACTTCGAACTGACCCTGGAATACAACATGGCGCCGAAGGGCGACTCCGGCGTCTACCTCCGCGGCGCCCCGCAGGTCCAGATCTGGGATCCGACCGACGAGAAGGCCTTCAAGCACGGCGCCCAGCTCGGCTCCGGCGCGCTCTGGAACAACTCTCCTGGCAAGCCCGGCAAGGATCCGCTGGTGTTGGCCGATAAGCCGGCCGGCGAGTGGAACACCCTCCGCATCGTGATGGTCGGCGCCCGCGTCAGCGTCTGGCTCAACGGCAAGCAGACCGTCGACCATGCGACCATGGAGAACTACTACGACCGCAAGGCCGCCCTCGCCGCCAAAGGTCCGATCTGCCTTCAGACCCACGGAGCCCCGATCAGCTGGCGTAACGTCGCGATCCGCGCGATCGCCGGCGAAGAAGCCAACCGCATCCTCTCCGCGAAGGCCGCCGCTGGTTTCAAATCGATCTTCAATGGCAAGGACTTCACCGGCTGGGCCGGACCGGTCGAGAACTACGAAGTCATCGACGGCGGCATCCGCTGCAAGACGGGCAAGGGCGGCACGCCTTATTACAATCAGGACCTGACCGACTTCGCCGTTCGCCTCGAGTTCAAGCTGCCCAAGGGTGGCAACAACGGCCTCGCCCTCCGCTACCCCGGCACCGGCAACACGGCCTATGTCGGCATGTGCGAACTCCAGGTGCTCGATGACAATTACGACAAGGTGAAGGGTAAGATCGACCCCCGTCAGGTCCACGGCTCGGCCTACGGCATGGTCGCCGCCCAGCGCGGCTTCCAGCGCCCGATCGGCGAATGGAACTTCCAGGAAGTCACGGTCGTCGGCTCCACCCTCAAGGTCGAACTCAACGGCTTCGTCATCCTCGAGACCGACCTCGCCAAGGTCGACATGGCCACGGTCATGGGCAAGAGCCCCCACCCGGGCAAGGACCGCAAGAACGGCTACTTCGGCTTCGCCGGCCACAACGATCCGGCAGAATTCCGTAACGTCTCCCTCAAGGATCTGGCGGCGAAGTAACCCCAGCCGCAAGGCCCGCCAAAACCCCTCGTTCGAGGGGTTTTTTATTAACTGCACATTGCTATGAACCCGTGGGCGTCTTTATTGTCCTATAACGCTTACCCCATGCGCCTTTCCCGCCTTAGTCTCACCGCCGCTTGCCTCCTCGGCGCGCTCTCCGCTTCCGCCGAAAAGGTTCAGTTCAATCGCGACATCCGCCCGATCTTCTCGGACACGTGCTACGCCTGTCACGGCCCCGACGAGAACAAGATCAAGGGTAAGCTCCGTCTTGATTCGCTCGAGGCGGCGCGCAAGGGCGGCAAGTCCGGCGAATCGGCGATCTTGCCTGGCTACCCTGAAAAAAGCGAAGTGATGAAGCGCCTGCGCACCGACGACGCAGACGACCACATGCCGCCGGCGGAGTTCCATAAGGTGCTTACCAAAGACCAGATCGCCCTCGTCGAACGCTGGATCAAGGAAGGCGCCGAGTATGAAGGCCACTGGGCCTTCCAGATTCCAGTGAAGCCCTCCGCGCCGGCCATCCCCGCCGGCGGCAACGCGATCGATGCTTTCCTCGCGGCTCCGCTCGCCGCCAAGGGACTCACGCCCAACGGCCCGGCGCCCAAGGCCACCTTGCTCCGCCGCGCCGCTCTCGACTTGACCGGCCTGCCGCCCTCCGACGCTGACCTGCAGGCCTTCCTCGCCGACAGCTCACCCGAGGCCTGGTCCAAGGCCCTCGACCGACTGCTGGCCTCGCCCCACTACGGCGAACACATGGCCGCCCAGTGGCTGGACTTTGCCCGCTACGCCGACTCCAACGGCTTCCAGAGCGACACGCAGCGCACGATGTGGCCCTACCGCGACTGGGTGATCAAGGCCTTCAACACCAACCAGCCCTTTGACGCCTTCACGGTCGAACAGCTCGCCGGCGACCTCCTCCCGAACGCGACTCGCGATCAGATCGTCGCCACGGCCTTCCACCGCAACCATCGTCTCAACGGCGAGGGAGGTCGCATCGTCGAAGAATGGTTCGCCGAGAACGTCATCGACCGCATCGAGACCACGGGTTCGACCTGGATGGGCCTGACGATGAATTGCTGCCGTTGCCACGACCACAAATACGACCCGATCTCGCAGAAGGAGTTCTACCAGTTCTTCGCTTACTTCAATTCTAACGACGAGTCGGGCGTGCTGGGCGACTTCGGCGGCGGCGGTGGCACCAAGCGAGGCGGAAATACTTCGCCGGTGCTCTCCTTGCCGACCCAAGAACAACAACAGAAGATCGACGATGCCGCCACGGCGCTCACCAACGCCGAACAAGCGTTGAAGGCCATCCCGACCGACCAGCCGGAAGCTTACGCCAGCTGGCTCACCAAACAGCGGGCCGCGGTCTCCAAGGTCGGCGTGGCCTGGGAATCGCTGACCGACGAAAAGGTCTCGGCCAAGGAAAACGCCGAATTCAAACGCCTCGACGACGGTTCCTGGCTGGTCTCCGGCGGTACGGCCGCCAAGGAGACCTACGTGATCGAAGCGAGTCCGACGGGCTCCATGCTGACCGCGGTACGCCTCGAGGCCCTGCCCGACGACTCCCTGCCGAACAAGAGCCTCGGCCGCGCCTTCAATGGGAATTTCGTACTCAGCGCTTTCGAGGTCCGCCTCAAGACGTCCGATGGCAAGACGACCAATATCCCGCTGATCAAAGCCGAGGCCGACTTCGACCAAGATGGCTGGACGATCACCAAACTCGCAACGGCCCCGATGACCAAGGGCAAGGCGAAGAAAGCCTCCAGCGACAAGGCGGGCTGGGCCATCGCCGGCAACGAGGCCAAGAATCGCGTCCCCCGCAAGGCGATCTTCACGGTCTCACCGACGCCCATCCCGGCCGGCGCCAAACTCATCGTGGTCATGCGCCATGATTCCGTTTCCACCCACAGCATCGGACGTTTCCGTCTCAACACCTCGTCCGTCGACGCCAAGCTGCTCTCAATCAAGACCGACCCGGCGGCCGAAACCGCCCGCCGCCTTCTCGCCAGGCCGACGGAACAGCTGACGGCGGCCGACCGTAAGTCGCTGGCGAAACTCTTCGCCGACAGCCCTGAACATCCTCGCGCCCAGGCGGTCGCCAAGGTCGCCGCGGCCAAGTTGGCGCACGACGCCGCCCTCGCCGAGCCGGTCTCGGTGATGGTGATGAAAGAACTGCCGAAGCCCCGCGACGCCTTCGTGCTCCTGCGCGGCGAATACGATAAGATCGGCCCGAAGGTCGAACGCGCTCTCTTCCGCGCCCTGCCGCCGATGCCCGCCGGCGAACCGAACAACCGCCTGGGCTTCGCCCGCTGGCTCATCGACGGCAAGCATCCGCTGACCGGACGCATCTGGGTCAACCGCGCCTGGGAACGTTTCTTTGGCATCGGCCTCGTGAAGACGTCGGAGAACTTCGGCTCACAGGCCGAATGGCCCAGCAACCCCGCGCTGCTCGACTGGCTCGCGGTGGAATTCGTCGACCGTAAGTGGGACATGAAGGCGATGTATAAGCTGATCATGTCGAGCGCAGCCTACCAGCGCAGCGCGGCGGTGACGCCTGAGATGCTCGAGAAAGACCCCGACAACCGCCTGCTCGCCCGCGGCCCTCGCTTCCGCCTCCCGGCCGAAGTCATCCGCGACCAAGCCCTCTGGATCTCCGGCCTGCTCGTCGACAGACAAGGCGGCCCGAGCGTGAAGCCTTATATGCCCGAAGCGGTCTGGGACGAGACCAGCGTCTATGGAGACATGCGTAACTACAGGTCCGACATGGGCGAGGGCCTCTGGCGCCGCTCGCTCTACACGATCTGGAAGCGTACCGCCGCCCCGCCCTCGATGCTGCTCTTCGACGCCTCCGGCCGGGAGGTCTGCACGGTGAAGCGCTCGCGCTCCAACACGCCGATGCAGGCGCTGTCGCTCCTCAATGAGACGACCTTCGTCGAAGCCGCCCGCAAGCTCGCCGAGCAGACGCTCCGCCAGCCCGGCGACGCCGATGCCCGCCTGGCCTGGATGTTCCGCAAGGTGGTCCGCCGCGACGGTACCCCAGCCGAACTCTCGGTCCTGCGTAAGGGCGTGGATAAGCGCCTGGCGACCTACGCCGCCGACGCGACCCTCGCGCCGAAACTCCTCGGCCAAGGCCTGAGCCCTCTCCCCGCCGACCTCGACAAGGCCCAACTGGCCGCCTGGACGGTCACGGCCAACACCCTCCTCAACCTCGACGAAACCGTCACCCGCGAATGAACTGCAACGACCGTCAATTCCTCGGACTCGACCAGGCCACGAAGATGGCCCTGTCCCGTCGCACCTTCATCAAGGGTTCCGCCGGCGGCATCGGCCTAGCTGCCCTAGGTTCGATCATGGGCACGCCCGCCTTCGCCGCCAACCCGGGCCTGGGCTTCCCGAACTTCAAGCCGAAGGCGAAGCGCATCATCTACCTCTTCCAGTCCGGCGCGCCGTCGCAGATGGACCTCTTCGACCCGAAGCCGCAGCTGGAAGCGATGCGCGGCAAGGATCTCCCGGAATCGATCCGCAAGGGCCAGCGCCTGACCACGATGACGTCGGGCCAGAAGAACTTCCCGGTCGCTCCGTCGATCTTCAAGTTCAAGCAGCACGGGCAGTCGGGCAACTGGTTCAGCGAGCTGATGCCGCACATCGCGTCGAAGTCCGACGAGTGGTGCGTGGTTCGCGCGATGCACACGGAAGCCATCAACCACGACCCGGCGATCACGTTCATGCAGACGGGCTCCCAGCTCGCCGGTCGCCCGAGCATCGGCTCGTGGTCCGCCTACGGCCTGGGCAGCGAGAACGCCGACCTGCCCGCTTACGTGGTGATGACGTCCTTCGGCAGCGGCCGACCGGATGACCAGCCTCTCTATGACCGCCTCTGGGGCGCGGGCTTCCTGCCCTCCAAACTCCAAGGGGTGAAGCTCCGCAACAAGGGCGAGCGCGTGCTCTACCTGAAGGACCCCGAAGGCATCCCGCGCGAAGTGCGCCGCGAACAGCTCGACGAGCTCGCCGCGCTCAACAACCAGCGCCATGGCGTGCTGGGCGACCCGGAGATCCAGACCCGCATCTCCCAATACGAGATGGCCTTCCGCATGCAGACGAGCGTGCCCGACCTGCTCGATCTCTCGAAGGAACCGCAGCATGTGCTCGATCTCTACGGTCCCGACGTGAAGCGCCCTGGCTCCTACGCCTCGAACTGCCTCCTGGCCCGTCGCCTCTGCGAACGCGACGTACGCTTCATCCAGCTCTTCCACATGGGCTGGGACCACCACGGCGGCCTCCCGAAGGCCATCAAGGGTCAGTGCAATGATACCGACCAAGCCACGGCCGGCCTGCTCACCGACCTCAAGCAGCGCGGCCTCCTCGACGATACGTTGATCGTCTGGGGCGGCGAATTCGGCCGCACGACTTACTCGCAAGGCGCGCTCTCGGAGACGAATTACGGACGCGATCACCACCCCCGCTGCTTCACGGTCCTGATGGCCGGCGCGGGCGTCAACAAGGGCACGACCTACGGCGAGACCGACGACTTCAGCTACAACATCGTCAAGGAAGGCGTCCACGTGCACGACCTCAACGCGACGATCCTGCACCTGATGGGCGTCGAGCACACCCGCCTCACCTACCGCTACCAGGGACGCGACTTCCGCCTCACCGACATCCACGGAGAAGTGGTCAAGAAGCTGCTGGCCTAATTGAATAGTTGATCTGTTGAACGGTTGAACTGTTGGCCAGACCTAGCCCAATTGCGGCTAGGTAGTACGCAGTCCATGAGGCCCCTCAGGGGCACTCAACTGGACTCGCGGTAATCAATCCGTAATGAGAGGTAGCAGTCAGCCTCTCTGGCCAACTAATCAACAGATCAACTGTTCAACTAATATAGGTCACTTTCCGACCTGTGCTCGGTAGAGAACCTTGAAGGGATTCTCGGCCGGGCCAGCGACGTTCTCGTTGACCATGAGCGGCCGGCACTCTTTCCACCAGGCATCATGCTTGGCGATGAGATCGGCGACGACTTCCGGATGCTGGGCGGCGACGTCGGTGGTCTCACCATAGTCGGCGGAGAGATCGAAGAGCTGCCAGTTCGGCTTGGCGGCGACCAGAGCGCCCTCAGGGGCGGCTTTCTTAGCGGTCTTGCCCTTGCCCTTGGCGGCATTGCCCACGTTGGCAGCGGAGACGAGATGCCAGCGGGCGGTCCGGACGCTGGTCTGGGCGTATCTGCCGACCTCGGGGTCGACGCCCTTCGCCATGTTACCCCACCGACCGACATGCGTGATGAGGGTCCGGTCCGCCCACGCGATGTCCTGCCCCGGCTTAGCCGTCAGCAAGGGCATCAGGCTGCGGCCTTCGAGCTGGGACTTCATGGTCGCGGAGGCCGCGGTACCGGTGAGTTCGAGAATCGTCGGCGCGAAGTCCACATGCGCAGACAAGGCTTTGACGTCCATGGGCTGGAAGCGTCCAGGTAGACGCCAGAAAGAGATCGCCCGGATACCGCCCATGTAAGGGGTGCCTTTCTGGGCACGCATGCCGGCGTTGAAGACCTTCACGCCGGCGGTGCCGCCGTTGTCGTTCATGAACACGATCAAGGTGTCCTTCGCGATTCCGAGGGCCTCGAGCTTCGCCAGGATCTTGCCGACGTTCTGGTCGATATTGTGCAGCATGCCAAAGAAGTTCTCGGTGTCCTTGCCGAGTCCCTTGCCTTCGTAAAGCGCCGCATCCTCGGGGCGGGCGTGATAAGGTCCGTGCGGGGCGTTGGTCGCGATGTAGGCGTAGAACGGACGCTTGGCCGCGGCTTCGCCTTCGATCCACTTCGTGGCCTGGGTGAAGAACTCATCGGTGCAATAGCCAGCAGTCTTCACGAACTTGCCGTTATGAAGGATGGTCGGACCATAATAGGAATTTCCCGGGACGTCGCCGCAGCTGCCTGGATAGCTCTGGCCGATGCCGCCGGCGCCATGGATGAAGACTTCATCAAAGCCGCGCTTGTTCGGCTGATACTCGGCTTCGTCGCCGAGGTGCCACTTCCCGAAGATGCCGGTGCGATAACCGGCCTTCTGCAACTGCTCGGTCAGCGTGGCGGCTCCCAGAGCCATCCGCTCACGTTCCAGGATGGTGTGGGTGACGCCGTTCTTGAACTCATGGCGTCCGGTCAGCAGAGCGCTGCGCGTAGGAGCGCAGGTCGGCGAGACCTGGAAATCGACGAAACGGACGCTCTCGCCGCGGAGCTTGTCCAGGTTCGGGGTCTTGAGGATCGGGTTACCGTGGGCGCCGATATCGCCGTAACCTTGGTCGTCCGTAAGGATGAAAAGGATGTTGGGCCGGTCGGCGGCTAGCGACGTCACGGCGCAAAACAAAAGTCCGGCGAGTAATCTCATGGGGGTCACGCAGAGTGGCCCTCCCTCCACCCTAAGGCAACCCTTCAACCCTGCTTTTTGGTCAGACTAAAAGAGCGGTAGCTCATCTCGCCGCTCACGGCGTCACGATGCAGGCGCGACCCTTTCACGCCCGCGAAGTCCAAGGCCAGGCGATGCAGGAAACGCGGCAAGGCCTGTCTTACCATGGCCTCGTAACGAGGGGTATTGAGCTCCATACCCCGGATCACCTCAGGATTAATGAGGCACATCTCGTCCAGACGCAGGCGAGGATGCTTGGCCAAAGAGGCGACCCATTCATCCACACCGCTTCGATACCGCAGGTCGGCGTGGCCGAACTTTCCGCCCGGCTTGAGCACCCGGGCGACTTCGTCGAGGAAGCCCGGGAAGTCCGGATAGCAATGTGACGCCTCCACGTTGAGCACCACGTCAAAACTTTCATCGGGAAACGGCAACTGCTGGGCATCGCCGACCTGGAAACGCAGGCCTTCGACCTGATGCCGCATCTGGCAATGACGGATGCCTTCGGGATTGAGATCCAACCCGACATATTCGGCCGGGCGATAGGTCCGGGCGAAATAGGACGCTCCGCCGCCATGCCCGCAGCTGACTTCAAGTATGCGCAATCCGGTCAAGGCGATGTCTCCGCGGACGTGCTCATAGAGCTGGATATTGGGACGGTTCGGTTCGTCTCCCTCGGCCAACTTAAGATTTGCAGCGTCCTCGGACTCGAAGGCGTAATTCAGGAAGTCGATGCCTTGGGCGCGCACCCGTCGGGTGAAGAACGGATACCACCAGGCCCAGAGCTTCTGTCGAAGCTTAGGACGGACCAGGATCTCTTCGATGAGTCCCATCAGGACCAGACTCCTTGTTCGACCAAGGCCTTCGTCGCCGCAGCGGACCAGCCACGATTGGCCACGGGGTTCGCGGGACTCGGATGCGGGACCTTGGCATACTTG
>Ga0315904_10007169_pt1 | contig 15020 bp, 21 predicted proteins | sample LakEriMetagenome_6_FD_203529 | JGI IMG/M metagenome (GOLD analysis project Ga0315904, IMG submission 203529) | Freshwater fungal communities from buoy surface, Lake Erie, Ohio, United States - Buoy 12 MA120 | ecosystem: Environmental > Aquatic > Freshwater > Lake | place: USA: Lake Erie, Ohio... | reverse complement strand
GCCGCCGGGGTTCGGCACGACCGACGTCATCACGTACGTGCAGCAGTCGACCTTGATCTTGATGCAGGTCGACGGGGTCAGGACGATGGGCACCGCCAGCCCCTGCGCGGAGGCGTAGGACGGGCACCACTTGACGTCGGTCGCCCCCTCGCACTCCAGGTCGCAGCAGGGACTCTCCCCGCAGACGCTGAACACGTAATACTCCCCGGGCCAGACGGGCGGCTCCGTCGGGCAGCAGCAGGAAGCGGCCGGGATCGCGCTCACGCCACGATGACCATGCAGAGCGCGAGCACGAGCTTCAGCACTTGATCCAGCCCTTCTTGCACGCGACGAACGTCAGGGCAGCGCCGGCGACGAAGCAAAGGACGGACCACCAGATGGTTCCGAGGGCATCAGCGAGGATCGGGCTCATGTTTCTCCTTGTTGCGGCGCGCTGCGGCACGCCTGTACGCCAGGTCGAACTCGGGGTCTTGCCGCATCGCGGCGATGAACTCCCGGTCCCCCTCAGGGCGGGACGGGTCTAGCATATCCACGGCCAGCTCCGCTTGAGACATCTTGCGCCGGGGTATCCAGCCGATGGCCGTCCGCAGCGCCGTCCCGATGCCCGTCTGCCAAAGGATCACGCAGGCGGCAATCGCCAGCACCGCGCCCCCGACGATCATCACCATCTTCATCCACGCCGGGGTGATGTCCTGCGTCCCGGTCAGGTCTTCGTGGATGGTCGCGGCCAGCGCGTCGATCCGCTGCGCCCGCTCGACCACCTCCTCGTCCTGGGTGGCCGTTCCCCGCACGACCAAGAGGTTCGCCTCGTCCCGGATCTCGTTGGCGGTGCCGGCGATCCGCTCCCTTGGCCCACAAGCCGCCAGGATGCCTCCCAAGGCGACGGCAGCCAAAAGGCGGGTCATCGCCGCTCCAGCCGCCCCGTGCGCTCCTCGAGGCCCCTGACGCGCTCCCCGAGGATGCGGATTTGGGCGTTCCCCTCCGTGGCCGCGTCCCGGATCTGCCCGAGTTCGGTCGCCATGCGCTCGAGGCTCTTGGATTGGTGCTCGTCCCGCTCCGACCGCTGGCCGGCGTAGATCATCGCTCCGACGAGCGCGGTGAGCGCCACCCCGAACTGGGCGAGCTTGAGCCACCGATCCATCGTCATCGCCTGCTCCGTAGTCATGGCTCAATACTCCGAGACGATCAGCACCAGGCCAGCGCCGCCAGCGCCGCCGGCACCAGTAGCCGTCGTGCCAGCTCCAGAGCCGCCGCCGCCGCTGCCGTAAATGCCAGCGCCGCCGACCGCAGACGTTCCCGAGACCGACGGGCTGCCGCCTCCTCCCGAGCCCCAGATGCCGACGGCGGTCCCGGCTCCTCCGGTCGTGCCGCTGCCGCCCGTTCCGATGGAGATTCGCGTGCCACCGTTGCCTCCGTTCGCGGTCGTGCCCCCGGAGTTCATCCCTCCTCCCCCGCCGCCGCCCGCCGCGCCGATCCCGGCCGCGCCGACGTTGCCGACCGTCGCCGGGTTCCCTCCTGCCCCGCCCGCGTTCCCGGCGTACAAGGCATCCCCGAGGACGCCGACGACGCCGCCCGAGCCGCCCGAGTTCGTGCCGCCCTGGCCGGCTGCTCCGCCCGCTGCGCTGCCGTAGGTGGTTCCCGAGGCCGAGACGCTCGTCGCCCCGCCCGCGCTGCCCGGGTTGCCGTTCGTGTTGCCCGAGACTCCCGTGCCGCCTGCGCCGCCCGTGCCAATGGTCACGGTCAGGGTGCTCGGGAGATCAGTCGCCCGGTAGACGAGTTCGGTGATGCCGCCGCCGGCACCGCCGCCCCCGCCGCCCTTGTTGCCCGAGGCGTGGCTGTGGCCGCTGCCGCCGCCGCCCCCTGCCCCGATGAGCACCATGCGGACGCTCTTGCAGCCCGTGGGCTTCGTCCAGGTCGCCGTGCCCGCCGTGGTGAATCGCTGGACGTCCGTCCCGGCCGTGTGCTGCCAGGTGGAGCCGTCGTACACCCAGACATCCCCAGCCGCCGGGGCCGAGGTCGAGATGGGGTAGGTCGCAAAGCGCGAAATGATCGGGTTCGGGTAGGTGCTGCTCGTCAGGTCGCCGCCAGCGGCTCCCGTGGGCGTTCTAGGATTGGACAGGCGGCTGTCGGTGGCCTCGACCGCCTTGCCCGCCGTGGCCGAGCCGCTGGCCGCGAAGTCGACCGCGAAGGTGCGGTTCGCGCTCAGGTCGCCGCCGCCCGTCAGGCCCGTGCTGGCCGTGACCGTGCGCGTGATCGGCACCTTGCCCGCGAGGTCGCTCACGAGGCTCGTCACTTGGGTCTGGGCGATGGTGATTGGGTCGCTGCCCGCCGACCCGTGGGTCGCCGCGTGCGCGGTCGGGGTCCGGGCGTCGGAGAGGCGGCTGTCGTTGCCCTGGCAGGCCGTGCCGCTCGTCGTGCCGTAGACCACCGAGAGGGTGCGGTCGACCGACAGGTTCCCGCCGCCCGACAACCCGGTCCCCGAGTTGATGGCCGTCAGGATGCTCGCCTTGCCGTTGAGCGCCGTCACCAGCCCGGTGACCTGCGTCTGGGCGATGGTGACCGGGTCGGTCCCGGCAGACCCGTGGCTCGCCGCGTGGCTCGTCGGGGTCCGGGCGTTCGACAGCCGGGTGTCCGTCGCCCGGGGCACCTGGTTGGACGTCCCGCCGCCGTCGGCCGCGAAGTCGACCGCGACCGTGCCGCTCGAGGTGATGATGCCGCCCGTCAGCCCAGGGCCGGCGGTGATGGCGTCCACCCCGCCGACCTGCACGGTGACGCTGTTCGGCTGGACGTCGATCTCTACGTCTGCCATCAGATGGACCCCGAGTAGGTGGCGACCGTGCCCGTGCCGAGGCTGATCAGGCGAATCCGCACCGTGGCGCTGAAGATGATGTCCAGGTCGTAGCGGAACTGCCCGAGCGGGAAGTTGGCCGTGGTCGCGAAGGGCACCACGATGGTCCCGATGGTCTTTGCCACGTTGAGGGTGATCATCGGGCTGCCGCCGGCCGAGCTGGCCGTCAGGAACGCCGCCGACTCAGGCTGCGACAGCACCCACTCCCACGATGTCGCCGTGCTCAGGGCGGGGTAGCCGCTCGGCCACGAGGTGACCTCGACGGTGGCGCGGTAGTCCGCTCCCTGCGGGACGATGGGGTTCCAGGTCTGCTGCATTCAGGTCTCCGGTTCGATGCATTCTACGAGGATGGCGTTCGGCATCGAGAACCAGAACTGCGGTCCGCTCGGCGCGCAGCCCTCGGGCACGAAGGCGGTCGGGAACTGCTCGCACATCATCACGATGGTGTCGGTCGAAATGGGCAGCGGGGCGATGGTCGCGAGGCCCGCGTACTGCGCCGCCGTGCTGCCGGGGGCGATCAGGCCGCCCGCGAGGTTGTTCCCGTTCTCGGCCATGTTGCGGGCCGTCAGGGTGCCCGTCCGGGCGTAGGAGCCCGTGGACACCGACAGCGTGGCGCTGACGGTCGGGTTCGGCTCGACCTCCTCGAAGGAGTAGGCCCAGCGCCAGTTGCCCAAGCTCGTGCTGCCCGTGATGCGCGCCGGGAAGACCCGGGTCATCGGCGGCGGGACGTCGATGACCGTCGCCCCGACGCAGTTGCGGTAGGCGTGCGCGAGGCCCTTGGCCGTCACGAACCGCGCCGGCTCGTTCTCCCCCACCCCCTGCAGCCCGAACCGCCAATCGTCCTCGCGGGCCTCCGAGATGGTGCAGGGCGACGGGATGCCCTCGACCGTGCCCAAGCGGTAGGAGACGAGCCCGACCTGCCCGATCCCAGCCGAGGTGCTCGTGAACCACGGGATGAAGCCGGCCCAGACCGTGCGGCCGAAGGGAACGTGCTCGTAGCGGTCGCGGTAGTCGTTGCGCGCCTGCGCCAGCAGGGTCGTGGGGCTCCAGCCCGGGCAGGTCGTGAGCGTCCCGCCCGAGGCGTCGTTCACGACGATGGCCGACTCCGGGAGCGCCGCCTGCCCGACGTCGAGCGGCTGCCGCGTCCAGGTCGGGGTGCCCGTCGCGTTGTAGCTCTGGTCGTAGGGGAAGTGCTGCCGCCCCGCCGGGACATCCACCGACGAGACGTTGTCGTAGACGGTCTTGCCCTCCACCGACCGCTGAGCCAAGATCGACATGGCCGAGCGCGGCACCCGGTTCTGGTAGCCAGCCTGGTTCCAGAGCCCGACCAGCGTATCCGTGCCACCCGACGCCCCGTTCACGGGCTGCCCGCCGCCAGAGAAAGCCCGCCTGTAATCGTCCATCCGCTTGTCGTACTGGCCCTGCAGCGCCGCCCGATCCACGAACACGAAGCCGCCCGTGCCGTCCGGGACGATGACCTGCGTGTTGGCGGCAGCCACGGCGTCGACCACCATCGCGAGGCTGGCGTTCGGGCTGCCGACGAGGTCCGACAGCCGCCGAACGTACTCGGGAGACCGGGTCACGAACCCCGTCGGCGAGGTCAGGTTCAAGCCGCCGGCAACCGTCGCCACCTCGGCCAGGACGTCGCTGTAAGAGTCGATGGGGACGGCCGCCGTGGCGTCGTTCACCTGCCACCGCCCGTCGCTCGACCAGAGCGGCGCAAGCACCTTGTCCATCAGGGCGGCGCTCGAGAACTGCCAGAAGAACCGCTCGTCGACCAGCTCGACCAGCACGCTGCCGCCCCCCTCCCGCCAGAGGAACGGCTGCGGCGGGCGGGGGTACAGGCTCCTGAGCGTCACGATGCCGCCGCTGCCGTCGTTTAGGTCGAGCCGCACCGTGGCCGCTGCGTACAGGGTCGACAGCTGCGTAGAGGCCACCAGGACCGTCGCCCGAGTCCAGCGGGTCATGCCGGCCGGGACGTCCACCCGGAACAGGTCGGCCTCCTCGATCCCGAGGCTGCGGGCGTAGTCGCGCTCGACCTGCGTCGGCAGCAGGCAGGGGATGACCGTGCCTCCTGCGGTGATGTACGCATTGACGACGCTCATGCGTAGTTCTGGGCCGTGCCGACCGGGTAGGTCTGGGGCGAGCTGCCGAACGCGAAGACGTTGTTCGCCTGCACCTGGTTGTCGAGGTTGTAGCCGAGCGCCAGCGGCGCGGCCACGCTGGGGCTAGCGCCCGGAACCCACCATTGCCGGCGTCCGCTGACGGTGCTGTACCCGTTTGAGGTCGCCCCGCCGCCGTCGAAGGACATGAGCCGGCGCACGTAGATGCCCGTGAAGGACCGCTGCCCCGCCGCGTCGATCTCGCCGTGGTTGACCTTCCAGTCCTCGCTCACGACCACGAAGCCGGACGGGATCGGGCGGAAGACCCGGTTCGGGGGGCTGTTGGTGCGCCGCACGGTGGTCACTTCCTCAAGGATGACCCGGGCCTTCCCCGCCTGGAAGACGAAGTCGGCTCCCTGCGTGTACATCGTCTGCAGGCGGTGCATCCGGGTCTCGACGGCCACGTTCGTGGTCGTGAAGACCTTCTCGACCGAGGTGGTCTGGCCGCTCGAGTTGAAGCCGGCGATCTGCTCGTTCGCGAACGGCCCCTGGACGATCAGCGAGTTCGCCGCCGTGAACTGCGTGTCGGGCACCAGCAGCACCGTCGCCGGCGTCCCGAGCGGGCAAGCCTGCTCGACGAATGCAACGATGGTCGCGACCTTGATGTCCTGCACGGACCCAGGCTTGGCGCTCGAGTTGTTGTCGTCCCAATGCGGGCGGCCGTAGACCCCGTAGCCGCTGCTGCCGTAGGCCCCGACCGCGAAGCTGCAGGTGCGGTTGACCGTGAAGGCGATGCCCACCAGCCGCGCCAGCGGCACGGCCCCGACGTTGCCCGTCGGGTTCTCGAGGTCGCAGGCAGGGGCTCGGGCGTCGATCTCCAGCCGCACCTTGGCCTTGCGGAGCATCTCGTGCTCCGTGACCGACAGGCGGTCGAGGATGGCCTTGGAGAACGGGATGCGCGTCGTGGCAAGGTCGACCGCCGCCCAGATGAGCGCCCGGACGTCCCCGTCGATCTCCCCCTCAAGGTCGCAGGTGAAGCGCAGGTGCGCGTAGGCAAGGTCGCGCCGGGACCGCTCGTAGCCGAACTCGCAGGTGCCGCCGAAGGCCCCGTTCGGGAGGTTGGCCCGGGCCTGCGAGTCCTGGATCTCGTAGGTCAGGGCGTTGCCCGTCTCGTTGATCGCGAAGGTCTGCGAGTCCCGCCGCCAGATCGCGCTGCCGTCCGTCACGGGGAGGACGCAGTTGCGGAAGATGTCGGGCCACGGGACGAGCCCGGTGACGTTGGCGATCTGCCCGTCGACGGCCGGGACCGTGGTCAAGCCCGTCGCGGCCAGGTTGACCATGAGCGTGCCGCGCACGGTGCGGGTCACGAGGCCCCCGGCGTCGAGCGAGAACGACTGCGTCCAGGTATGCGAGATCAGGGGGTAGTCGGCCAGCGGCGTGTCGCTGCCGTCGATGTTCGCCTTTGACAGGCTCGCCGACAGGGTGAAGGACAGCAGCACCGCCCGCCGGCCCGTGATCTCGGTCGCGGACATCTGCAGGAGCGGGCCACGGGTCGCATCCGGCCCGGTGTTGGCGATCAGCGTCTGGCTGCTGATTCGCAGGTCGAAAGAGTCGATCCGGCCCGTGCCGTCGCGGATCTTCGACGCCAGCTCCACGTAGGTGTTCGTCGCGCCGTCGGCGATCAGGGCCGTGCCGGCCACGGTGACCGCGTAGCGGTTCAGGGTGTACCCGTCGGCGGCGTACTCGGGCCGCTGCTCGTACTGCGTGACGTTCACGAAGCCGAGGTCGTAGGTGTTGCCCCCGTAGACGAAGGTGAGGTAGGCGTTTCCGGTCGGCGTGCTCATATGCGAACCCCCATCAGGCGCAGGTCATGGATGAAGGGCGCGTTCGTGGTCATGTGCGGCGCGGTGTTCGCGGCGATGCGCCGCGTGGACGACGCCGCCGACTGCAGGGCGGCCGTGGCGGCTGCCTGCGCCTGCGGTGACGGACGGTCCTTCGTGGTGTCCTGCGGGGCGTCCGGGCTCATATCGGAACCCCCATCAGGCGCAGATCCTGGATGAACGGCTCGTTGCCCTGGTACTCGGGCGTCGTGTTCCGGGCCACGATGCCGAGGGCGCTGGCGATCTGGGTCAGGATGGCGGCGATGACGCCGTAGAACGTGCCGAGCCCGAGGTTGCCGATGACCATGAAGGTTCGGCCAATGACCTGGAAGACGCTGGAAACGAACTGCACGACCATCTTTCCGACGTCCAGGTTCCTCTCGACCGTCTCGAGAATGTCGGCCAGCAGGTTGTAGATGGGGGTCAGGAACTTCGCGCCCATGATGCCCACCACGCTGCCAAGGCGGAACATGGAGCGGTCGATGCGCCCGAGCGCGTCTTCGCGAGCGGCCAGGATCGCCCCCGTCTCCCCGGCCATCCGCATCCGGGAGGTGAACATCATCAGCTCGTTCCGCATCCGGGTGACCATGATGGCGGGGCTCATCTCGGCCAGCGTCTCGGTCAGGCCGGCCGCCGCGTTGTCGAGCATCCTGAACGTGCCCGCCACGAGCTTCGCCACGCCGACTACCGCCCCAAGCGCCGCCGTGACAGCCAGCCCGATGAGGCTCGCCTTGGCCGCCACCGCCAGCATCTCCGACACCATGCCGCCGACGGCAGGGATGCCCATCGCGGCGCGGATTCCCGTCTTGGACAGGTCGCCGGCGATGATGTCGCCGACCGCCCCGACGGCCCGCCCGAATCCGCCGCCGCCCCCACCACCGCCCCCACCCCCGCCGGCTGCGTTCACGTCGATGACGATGCGTCCGAGGTCTTCCATTATTGCACGCTCCATCCCATCTCGAAGGCGCACACGAACGTCTCGGTCCCGCGCATCCAGCCGACGGCCTCGTCCACCATCTCGACCTGGCCGCCCGTGCGCCAGGTGAAGGGGATGGTCAGCCGCCCGTCGAGGGTGTTCTGGATCATCCGGGCGCGCAGCCCGTCGATGAACTGCTCGATGCCCCGGTCGCCTGCGATGCGGAGGGTGGCGCGGTGCGCCTGGTCGAAGAGGTTCCGCCACCAGACCACGAGCTGCACCTGCGCCTCCAGCAGCCCGACCCCGCTGATGGGGTGCCGCGCCGTGTCGCCGCCGGGGATGACCTGAATCGCGTACTGCCCGGTGAAGTCGTCGCCCGGGGCCTCGCGGAGGTACACGACCGGGCCGTAGCCCGCCTCGTCCATCCATTCCCGGAGGTCCGCGACGAGCGCGTTCCAGACGTCTGAGTCAGCCTGCACGGCCATCAGCGCACCCCCGCCTTCTGGTGCTGCAGGGCCATGCGGACGGCCCACGCGAGGTCATCGCTGCCGTGCGCGAGCCGGATGGTGGCTTGGGCGGCCTCGGGCGACCCGAAGGCGATGCTGATCCCCTGCGCGAAGGCCAGCGCCTTCCGTGCCTCGATCATGGGGATGTTGGCCGCGAGTCCCATTGCCGTCTCCCTGTCGAAGTCGCTGGGGGGCCGTCCGTACGTCGCAAGGAAGAGGGCGGCCCCCCGTGTCAGTTTCCCGCCCGCTCCACCGCCTTCGCCGCACGGGCGAACACGGCGAACAGGATCTCGTCCGTCGATTGGGCAGCGACTTCGGGCGTCCGGGCCACCTTGCGGATGGCCGCCGAGACGTCCTGGACGCCAGGTTCGCCCTGCCCGGGCTTGGCGAGCGCGGCCAGCACCTCGGTCCATTGCATGACCAGGCTGCCGGCAGGCACCTGCGCCCGGAAGAGCAGGGGGTCGTCGTTCTCGTTCAGGTCGATCATACGCTCGTGCCCGTCGCGTAGAGGAGGTTGTTGGCGTCCGGGACAGCCTTGACGCTCAGGCCCAGCCGGCGCTCGACGTTGCCGAACTGCGAGTGCGCCATGCCGCCCGGGGGGAGGTAGCACCGCAGGAAGGTGTAGGTCGTCTTGCCGGGGGTCTTGGGGTAGATGCGGATGCCGAAGACGCCGCTGTCGTTGACGAGCAGCCGACCGACCGTGGTCGTGCCCTGCGCGCCGCGCTGGCGGGCCTCGAGCTGCTGCAGTTCGGTCGCGTCCCACTTCACGAGGGTGAAGGAGATGGTCGCGTCCGTGTTCTGCAGGACGATCTCCTCGGGGGTCGCCGCGCTCGAGGACGTCCGAATCTCATGCTGGTAGTCCTGGAACGACACCTGCGGGAGGTTGTCGTTGTCGCACTCCCCCAGCTCGGTCCAGACCGAGCCGTCGTACCAATCGATGCGGGTCGGCCCGCTTACGAAGATTGCCGTAGCCATTTAGCGCGTCCTTCCTTTGAGCACTCGTGCAAGCCCTAGTCTAATCGTGCGGCCGATGTCCGACCATTCCTTCGAGGTCGGGACGAGGAACGGCCGCGCCGGGACGGTCACGCCGCCCCACGCCATGATGTAGTCCTTGCCGAACTGCAGGCCCTCCTTCGCGGGGTTGTTCCCGGTCGAGTGCTGCCGAGCGCCCTTGCGGCTCATGGGGATGTAGTTCGGCCCGGAGGTCGAGAAGCCCCGCTCGTGGTAGATGCCGTAGATCGGCCCCGTGAGCACGACCTCGATCTTCGTCGGGCCGATCTTGGTCGCCCGCGCCCCGATGTTCCGCATGAGGTTCCCCGTGTCCCGCAGCGGCTGCCCGCCGGCGCGGTACGACTGCCCCTTGACGAGGTACTCGGTGACCTTGGTCGGCTTGACCACCACCCGGCCGTCCTTAGTCCGCTTCTGGCGCATCACGGTCACCTCGCGGCTGCCGAGGATCGGCCCCTGCCGGGGCTTCGTCCGCGTCCAGTACTCGACGTCCAAGTCCTTGAGCGGCTTGAGGGCCGTCTCGAAGCCCGCCGCCCCACGCCCCTGGCTGGTCGCAATATGCCGCTTCGCGTGCTTGGCGACCGCCTGCGCGATGCCGTTGAGGACGTTCGGGTCGCCCAGCGCCTTCGCCACCCGGCTGTTCCACGATCCCCAGCCGCCGAACACCCGTCAGCCCCCCGGCATCGTGTTCGGCTTGCGGGAGGGGAAGAACCCGCTCGAGGAGACCTGGTTGTAGTAGGCGAGCGTGTTGAGCGGGGTCGCTCGGACCTCAGGCAGGCCGGCGTCGGCCGCCTTGGCGACCGCCCCGAAGATCTGGCGGCCGTCCCGCAGGGCCTCGAGCAGCTCGTGCGCCCGCTTCATGCGGTCCTCGACCGCCGGCGGGATCTTCATGGCCCGCCGCTGGAACAGCACCTCCGTGGCGAGGTCGCAGACCAGCCCGGTCAGGAGCCAGTCCCCGGCCGCCGCGAGGGTGGTCAGGTCGAGGTCGGTGTAGATGTTGCCCACCCGGGCATACGAGGCCACCATCGCGCTGGCGCGCTCGAGGGCCATCGTCGTGATGGGGTTCGGGGGCGGGGCGTCGTTCCCGGAATCGCTGGCAAGCTCCGCGATGATGCGGGCGTCCAGTTCCTTCTCGAGGTCGGCGTAGGTCGCGTAGGCCATCGTGGGCTCCCCTCATGGCAGACGGGGGGCGAGAGCCCGTGCTCCCGCCCCCCTGTGCTGCTGCTCAAGCCGTATCAGGCCGTGACGTCAGCCACGAGGTAGCCCGACACCGGGGCAACCACCTCGCTGGCGCTGTTGTCGATCACGCGGCCCTCGATGCGGCGATCCTTCGGGTCGTCCCAGTTCTCGACCGTCATGTCCTCGAAGGCGAAGATCTGGCAGGTCGCGAAGGACGTCGAGCCCTCCACGCCGACCAGGCCGCCCGGACGGGACACGAACACGGCCGAGTTGCCGTAGACGAACGACCGGGTCGTGCTCGACGCGCCCTTGCGGGTCGTGACGCGCACCGAGTCGTCCACCACGACCTGCACGCCGAACAGGCTCGGCGGGAGGCCGTACTTCGCGAAGGTGTCCGACCCCTGCAGGAACGGCAGGGCGGCCGGGTAGTTCTTCACGTAGTCGCGAACCTCGGTCGTCTGCGCGAGCAGGTTGGCGACGGTCGGGCTAATGACCATCATCACGTCGTACTCGGCCCGCACCGCACCGCCCGTGGTGAGCGAGATGCGCTGCAGTACGCCCTGGATCGCCTTCTGGATGACGTTCGTGGTCGAGGTCGTCCAGGCCGCGCCGCCGGGGGAGGCGGTGCCGGTGGCGGCGTAGTTGCCGACCGCGTTGAACGTCGCGGCGGTCGTCAGGGCCGTGGCCGTGCGGATGCAGCGGCCCGTCATCGCGAGCTGGGCCTTCGAGCGGGCGTGCTGGGCAACGACGTCCCAGGCGGCCTGCTTGACGGTCTCGTTCGGGATGTAGAAGGGGTACGCATACCGAGCGCAGCTGAACGACACGAAGTCGTGCTCGTTCATCTTGCCGACCGGGCGGTCGTTGCCCAGCGGCCATGCGAACTCGTTGATGTCCGTCACGCGGACGTTGTCGTCCGAGTTCAGGCGCAGGTAGTACCCGGTCATCTGGTTGACCGGGACGATCTGCGCGTACTTGGTGATGGGGAAGGTGTTCACCGCACGGGTGAACTCGACCTGGAGCGCGCCCGTTGCGAGGGCGTTGGTGGACGGGACGAAGGTGTTCAGCCCGCCGCCGACTGTGACGTAAGCCATTGTGTGACCTCCTTTGGGTCAGTCTGGAATCAGAGCGCCTTCGTGGCGGGGAGACGGTACGCCCAGAAGATCTGGCCGCTGGCGGCCGCCTCCAGGGCGACGAACATGGGGACGTTGCCCGAGCCGGCGGCCGTGATCGCCACGCCTGCGGTCGACGGGATCAGGCCGAGGCCTGCGGTGATGTTGCCGCCGGCCTCGATCTGCACGCAGTTGGCGGGCTGGAGCGAGATCGGGTCGCCGCTGGTGGCGTGCGCCGTCGCGTCGAAGCGGCGGGTCGATCCGTCGGTCACACCGACCACGTAGTCGGCGGCGGCGGTCGCCACGACGCCCTGGAAGGCGGTGGTGTCCATCTTCACGATGCGGTACGGGTTGATCGTGCCGCCCGCGACGAGGTTGGGGGAGAAGTTCATCATTTGAGGGGTTCCTTGCTGGGGTTCAGCGCTTGGTCATGCGGGAGTTGATCGCCTTGGCAAACTCCTCGGGCTTGCCGGCGAACTGCTTGACGAGGTCACCGACGTCGCCGGGGCTCATCGCCTTCGGCAGGGACGCACGGCTCATGTCGATCTTGGTGCCGATGGGGTCGCGGGCGAACAGGTCGCGCCAAGACTCCAGGAGCGCCACGGGGTCACGGGCCGCCTGCAGCTGCGCCAGGAGCGCGCCGCGCTGCGACTCGGGGATGCGGTAGCCCTCCTGCTCGAGGATGTCGATCTCGCGGGCGAACTTCTCGCGCTTGATCTCGCCCTCGAGGCGGGCCATGCGGGCCTTGAGGCGGGCGTTCTCGGAGCGGATGGCGTAGGTCGAGCGGGCGGCCAGGACTTCCTCGTCCTCGGCCTCCATCTCCTCGTCCTCGGCCTCCATCTCCTCGTCCTCGACCTCCATCTCCTCCTCCATCTCCTCGGCCTCGTCCTCTTCGCCGTGCGAGTCGATGTCAATGTGGACGCCGTCGCCCTCGCCGGACTCCTCGGCGAACTCCATCTCCTCGCCGGCGTTCTCGTCCTCGTCCTCGTCCATGCCGAAGTGCTTCTTCATGGCCGAGGCCATGCCCTCGATGGCGTTCTTCATCGCCTCGAGCTGCTCGCGGATGTCGCTGTCTGAAGGCATCGCAGCCTCCTCCTTGATGGTCGCGGGGACGAAGGTGTTCAGCCCGCCGCCGACCCCCGCGAGGTCGTGGTTGGACTTCGAGAACGTGATCTTCTGGCCCGCACGCGCAAAGTGCGTGTCGGGGAGCGGTCGCCGAGGGGTCTCGCGGCCCAGCAGCGCCACCTCGGACAGGTGGTCGGACTCGGACCAGATCTCGGCCGAGCGCCTGGGGAAGGCGTTGGTCGCGATCAGGCGGTCGAAAATGTCCCTTCCCACCTCCATGTCGCCCACAATGTACCCCACGCCATCCCGTTCCTCGTATCGGATCGTGGGAATCCGCCCGACGCTGGACTTCGGCTCCTTGCCGTCCTTCTCGTGCATGACGACGACCCGGGGGAAGGAGCCCCGGCGGATGTGCTTCCCGGTCGACTTGACGATGTTGCGGAGGCGGTCATTGTCGAACCGCTTGAGCTCCGGGTCGGCCTTGCCGTCGTCAATCTGGGGGTCGAAAGCCATGAAGAGCTCGACGCCCTCGATGGTGACCTTGTCGCCGGCCTCGGTGATGCGGTGGGAGCCTGGGGTAGGGGTGGTCATCGTGCGTTCTCCTATCCCCAGACCCGGACGGGGTGCGCCGGCGGGGGAATGAGGACGGGGGCCAGCGCGGCCTCCTCGTCCAGGGTGAGTTCGTTCCGCATCCGCAGGTTCGCGTGCCAGCCGGGGATGGGGTTTCCGTCCGCGTCGTAGATCGTTCCGATGGGGTCGAACGATGACTCGGTGGACGGCAGGGTTGGGATCGCCGCCTCTGCCATCGCGGACAGGACGGCCGCCTCATCATCACCGCGCAGCCAGTAGTCGTTCATGGCGTCACCCACTCCTGCTGCTCCTCGTTCCAGACGTACAGGCCGTCATGTGGCATCGGCACCGGGGGCACCCATTGGCATGTCTGCTCGTCCAGAGTCCACGACGGGTAGCCCGGATTAGGCGGGACGAAGGCGTCCAGGTCGGGGTCGTAGGTGAACCCGATGCCAGCGAAGTTCTTGCGGATACGCCCGTTGTAGGAGGTCTGAACCCAAGTCCCCCCAAGGGTGTCGTGACACCATTGAGCGCCGTTTGCCTCCAGCGAGTCGTGAACGACGATGACTCGCGTCACGGTGTTGGCGATGTCGATTTCTGCGAAGTGTGCCATGGTTACGCCGTGTAGGTGCCGCTTGCGTTGTAGGTGAGGATCGTGTCGCTGCCGCTCGTCGTGACGGTCGGGCTGCCCGTGGTCGTGCCGCTGTAGTTGGCCGTCGCCATGCGCAGGATGACCACGCCGGAGCCGCCGGAGCCGCCCGTACTTCCTACAGCGTTGCTTCCGGGCGCGCCGCCGCCGCCGCCTAGGTTGACCGAGCCGTTGTTGGTTCCACCGCCCGCGCCGCCGCCGCCGCTTCCGCCAGCACCATGCGGTGGGCCGGCGAAGCGACCGCCGCCGCCACCTCCCGCTCTGGTGACGCTGACCGACGTAATGCTGCTTGCAAGTCCGTTGCCACCGTTTCCGCCAGCACCGGACGTTCCATTTCCTCCAACAGCACCAGCACCACCGCCGCCGCCAGCACCTCCCACCAAGTAGCCACCAGCCGAACTACCACCCGCATTTCCTTGGCCGGATGTGGCAGTGCCACCAGCCACTGCGGTGCTTCCAGAGTTCAGAACACCACCACCGCCGCCCGATCCACCGTTCAATGCACTCTGGCGCGGGTCAATGGCTCCACCACCGCCGCCACCGTCAGAGGTGATCGTCGAGAAGACGCTATTGCTACCGTTGACGCCTTGGTTAGAACTCGTGTTGCCTTGCCCGCCAGCACCGCCCGCGCCGACCGTGATGGTGTATGAGGTTCCCGGCGTGAGCGTGAAACCAGTCGCCGTGCGGTAACCACCAGCGCCGCCGCCGCCGTAGACGCCACCGCCGCCGCCGCCAGCCACGACGAGGTACTCGACGTTGTAGGTGCCGCCGCCGCCGGTCGCTTCGTTCGTGAAGAATGACTTTGTTGCTGCGAACATGGTTCAGGGAGTGAAGTTCTGGACGAATGATCCGTACCAGTTGGTGCCGTCTGCGAAGAACGAGATGATGTCGAGTCGGCCGAGCGTGGCGGTGATCGTCGGCGCAGTTCCGCCGCTCCACTTGACATTCGTGAACGTGGCCGTCGTGGTGCTGCCGGACGCAGGCTGGCGGAGCAGCACGACGAACGACTTTCCGGCCGTCGCGGTCGGCATCGTGAACGTGCAGGCCGTTGCGGATGTCAGCGTGGCCGTATGCACCGTGCCGTTCGTCAGGACGAACGTGTGCGATGCGCCGACCGTGCCGATGGCGACCACGCCCTCGGTGTAGTTCTTCAACGAGGTGTTGCCCTGCATCGACACATCGGCGCCG
>Ga0315904_10007168_pt1 | contig 15020 bp, 18 predicted proteins | sample LakEriMetagenome_6_FD_203529 | JGI IMG/M metagenome (GOLD analysis project Ga0315904, IMG submission 203529) | Freshwater fungal communities from buoy surface, Lake Erie, Ohio, United States - Buoy 12 MA120 | ecosystem: Environmental > Aquatic > Freshwater > Lake | place: USA: Lake Erie, Ohio... | reverse complement strand
CGACCGAACGCCCACCCGTGGGCCAACAGGTGATGGGCCAACAGCACCGGCTGGGCCCGTTGCACGTGCGTGTACCCGGGCAGATAGACGGCGTCATCCCCCACTCCGGCCTCGCGGGCCCGATCCAGCAGAACCTCCTGCAGCACCACGATGCGCGCGGCCACCAGCGGCACCTCGCGCTTGCACCACAGCCGCAGACCCGTGACCGATTGGTCGTTCCGGCTGCGTCCGGTGTGCAACTTCGCACCGGGCGCTCCGCAGATCTCGGTGACTCGCCGTTCCACGGCGGTGTGGATGTCCTCGTCGCCGGCGGCGAACACGAAGGTGTCCGCGGCCATCTCGGACTCGACCACGTCGAGAGCCGCCAACACGGCGTCGCGTTCGGTGTCGGTGAGGATGCCCACGTGCGCGAGTCCGGCGACGTGCGCCCGCGAACACGCGATGTCGTCGCGCCACAAGCGGCGGTCGAACGGAAGGCTGACCGTGTACGCCATCAACTCGTCGGCGGGCCCGCCGGCGAACCGACCGTGCCACAACGTCTTGGAATCGTCCCGGTTCACTTCGTTCCTCCCGACGTCGTCGACTTGAGTCCGGCCAGATCACGCAGGATGACGGCCAGACTCGCACCACCGAAGTGCTCGGCGGCCACGCAGAAGATGGTGTCGTCGCCGGCGACCGTGCCCACGATCTCGGGCATGCCACTGCGATCGAGCGCCGATGCCACCACGTGCGCACAACCCGGCGGCGTGCGCACCACCACCATCGGACCGCTGTGGGTGACCTCGGCGACCCACTCGCCCATCACCCGTCGCAGTTGATCCTCGGGGGCCAGCCGCGCCGGCGCGAATTCGGGGATGGCGTACACGGTGTCGCCACCGGGCACGCGCACCTTCACCGCACCCAGGTCCTCGAGATCCCGAGAGACGGTGGCTTGCGTGGCGGTGACACCGTCCTGCGCCAACAGTTCGACCAGTTGGGGCTGATTGGTGACGGCGTGCTTGGCGATGAGCGAGGCGATCAGTTGTTGCCGATGGGCCTTGGACGACATCACTTCACCCCCAACAAGAACGCCATCGCGCCGCGCGCGGAATGGAGTCGGTTGTGTCCCTGCTCGATCACCCGACTGGCGACACCGTCGATGACGGAGGCCTCCACCTCGTAACCGCGATACGCCGGCAGGCAGTGCATGAAGACGGCGTCATCGGCCGCCCGCGACATGAGCGATTCGGTCACGGTGTACGCCCCGAAGATTCCCAATCGCTCGGCCTTCTCGGCCTCCTGCCCCATGGACACCCAGGTGTCGGTGTGCACCGCGTGGGCGCCGCGCACGGCGACGATCGGGTCGGTGGACTGTTCGACCGAACCCGTACCGAGCGACGACAACCGCGCCAACTCGGCGTCCGAGGCGCAGTAGCCGACGGGGCAGGCCAAGCGATAGTGCGCGCCCGACATCATGCACACCTCACCGAGCGAACGAGCCACATTGTTGTAGTCGCCCACGTAGGCGACGGTGCGACCGGAGAGGCCACCGAACTCGTTCACCATCGTGAGCGCGTCGGCCAGGCCCTGCAAGGGATGCGACACGTCCGACAGCATGTTCACGACCGGCACCGAACACGAGGCCCGCAACCGTTCGACGACCGAATGCGAGAACACCCGGGCGGCGACGATGCCGTGGTAGCCGCTGAGGATGCGACCGATGTCCTCGACCGGTTCGCGGGTGTCGAAGCCGACCTCCTCACCGCGCGTGTACACGGGGTGACCTCCCAACTGCACCACGGCCATTTCCATGCTGTGCCGGGTGCGGTTGGACGGCTTCTCGAAGATGAGGGCCGCGCCGAGGGGCAGACCGGAGGACGACGCGAGGGGTCGACCGAGCGAGGCCGGTTCGCGTTGCGACAATTTCAACACCGTCGCCAGTTCGTCGACGCTCAGGTCGGTGACGTTCAACAGACTGCGAATGCTCATGAGGTGACTCCGGTTCCGTCGGCGAGAACGGTGGCCAACACGGACACCATCTCGTCGATCTCGGCGATGGACACGGTCAACGGCGGGGCGAGCCGCAACGAGTTGGCGTTCACCGCGTTGGTGACGACTCCGCGGTTCAACATCTCCACGTAGACGGCCTTGGCGTCACGGGCGCCGAGATCGGCGGCCCGCAACAGTCCCTGGCCCCGCACGCCGACCACACCGTCCAACTTCTCGAGAGCGGACGCCAGGTGCGCACCCTTCGTGCGCGCCATGGCGGGCGCGTCGAGTCGCCGCATCTCGGAGATGACCGCGTTCACCGCGGCACCGGCGATGGCCGTGCCGCTGTAGGTGCTGCCGTGATCGCCCGGCTGGAAGACCGCCGCCACCTCGGTGCGGGCCCAACACGCTCCCACGGGGAAGCCGTTGCCCATGGCCTTGGCCATGGTGACGACGTCGGGGACGATGCCGGCGTGCTGGAAACCGAACCACTCACCGGTGCGCGCGAAGCCGGTCTGCACCTCGTCGATCATCATCAGCATCCCGCGCTCGTCGCACAGTTGCCGAATGCCCCGCAGATACTCCGCGGACGCGGGAATGACGCCGCCCTCACCCTGGACCGTCTCGATGAGCACGGCCGCGCACGAAGCATCGATCGTCGCCCGCAACGCGTCGAGGTCCCCGAACGGCACGTGACGAAACCCGTCGGGCATGGGCTGGAACGGTTCGTGCTTGGCGGGCTGACCGGTGGCGGCCAACGCGGCCAAGGTGCGACCGTGAAAACTGCCCAACGCACTGACCACCACGTGCCGTCCGCGACCACCGAACTTGCGCGCCAACTTGATGGCGGCCTCGTTCGCTTCGGCACCGCTGTTGCAGAAGAACACCTGACCGCTGGCACCGGTGGCCTCGCGCAGCAAGGTGTTCACCGCGACGGCGGCCGAGGTGGCCGAGTCGTTAGCGAAGAAGTTGCTGACGTGGACGAGCCGGTTCATCTGTTCGCTCACGGCGGCCGCCACGACCGGATTCGCGTGTCCGAGCGACACCACGGCGATGCCCGACAGGAAATCCAGATACCGCTTGCCGGTCGAGTCGAACAGCTCGGTTCCGCTCCCCCGCTCGAACATGACCGCCGGCGCGCCGAACACCGGCATGAACGGACACCGGTCGAGTCCGGCGGTGTCGAAAGCGTGAGAACTCATGATGGGACCTTCTTGTAGGCGCTCTCGACCATGGTGCCGATGCCGGCATCGGTGAAGAGCTCGAGCAACAGAACGTGCGGAATGCGGCCGTCGAGGATGTGGGCCCGCCGAACGCCTCCGCGCACGGCGCGCACGCAACTCTCGACCTTGGGGATCATTCCCCCGGCGATGGTTCCGTCGGCCATGAGAGCGTCCAGTTCGTCGGGGCTGGTCTGACGAATGAGGCTGGTCGGATCGTTCACCACGCGTCGTAGTCCTTCGATGTCGGTGAGGTACACCAACTTCTCGGCCCCCAACGCCTCGGCGATGGCGCCGGCCACGGTGTCGGCGTTGATGTTGTACGCCTGACCGCTGGCGTCAGTTCCGATGGTGGCCACGACCGGAATGAACTCGTCGTCGAGCAAACGGTGAAGAATGCCGGGGTTGATGCGGTCGACCTCGCCGACGAATCCGAGGTCGGGGTTCTTGGCCGAGGCGGTGATCAACGAGGCGTCCTCTCCGCTGACGCCCACGGCGAAACGACCGTGCACGTTGATGGCCGCCACGATCTGGGGATTGACCTGACCGCTCAACACCATGCGGGCGATGTCGACCGTCTCGGAGTCGGTGACCCGCAAGCCGTCGCGGAACTCGGTGACCTTGCCGAGTCGCGTCATGAGATCGCTGATCTGTGGTCCGCCACCGTGCACCACGACGGGCTTCAGACCGACGAGTCGCATCAACACGATGTCCTCGGCGAACAATGCCAGGGCATCGGATTCGGTGGCTCCGGCCAGTGCGTTGCCTCCGTACTTGACGACCACCGTCTTACCGGCGAACCGCCGAATGTACGGCAGGGCCTCGATGAGGACGGAGGCCCGCACCTCGGGATTGATGGGTTTCGTGTTCACGGATACACCCCGATCGAGGACAAGCCCGCGGTCTCCGACAGACCGAGGGCGACGTTGGCCGCCTGCACCGCCCCACCCGACGCCCCCTTGCAGAGATTGTCGAGAGCGCCGATGACGACGACGTGGTTGGTGCGCGCGTCGTGTCGCGCGGTGATGTGCACCGCGTTCGATCCCAAGGTGGCTTTGGTGGACGGCGAGCGTTCCGAAACCACCACGAAGGGCTCGTCGGCGTAGAAGTCGGCGAGGGCGCTCAAGAGTTCGTCGGTGGAAGTGCTCGACGCCGGCGTGGCGTAACACGTCGCGAGGATGCCCCGGTTCATGGGCGCGAGGTGCGGGGTGAACAACAACTGTGCACCGATCTGGTCCTGCATCTCGGGTGTGTGCCGGTGATCGAGCAATCCGTAGGCGTTGAAGTCCTCGTTGACGGATCCGAACAAACTGCCGTGCTTCAACGCCCGACCGGCCCCGGACACACCGCTGGCGGCGTCGACGATGATGCCCGAGTTCTGCACCAGTCCACGCCGCACCAACGGCGCCAGACACAACGTGGCCGCGGTGACGTAACAACCCGGTGTGGCGACCAAGCGCGCACCCTTCAAGGCATCACGATGCAACTCGGGAAGTCCGTAGACGGCCTCGGCCAGCAAGGCCGGTTGGTCATGCGCGAATCCGTACCACGTCGGGTACACCGAGGCGTCCTTCATACGGAACGCGGCCGACAAATCGACGACGCAACCGACCTTTCCCACGAGCGCCGGAGCGATGGCCATGCTCGCTTCGTGGGGCAGACCCAGGAACACCACGTCCAGGCCGGTGGCGGCGGCCACCACCGACGAAAGATCGGACGGACCGAAGACCAGTTCGGGATACCGGGCCGCCACGCTCGGGTACAGGTCGGCCACCCGGGTTCCGGCCTGGGTGTCGCCGGTGGCCATCACCAGTTCGAGACCGGGGTGGCCGGCGATGAGACGCATCAGTTCGACCCCGGTGTACCCGGAAGCGCCGACGATGCCGGCGCGCCGAGGGGCGGTCGCGGCGGGGACTGACGAGTTGGGCGAGGCCATGCGTATGATCATACGGAGCCATGTATGGGAATACAACGATGGCTGTTGGGGGCCCCGCCGTGGGAGCATGATCGGGTGAGTTCGGGATTCTCCCTGCCGTCCACCCGTGGGCGCCTGTTGGTGGCCGCGCCGCCCCTGAGCGATCCCCACTTCGACCGCACCGTGGTGTTCATGTTGGACCACAACGAGGGTGGGGCCCTCGGGCTGGTCATCAATCGGGTCACCGGGGACTTGGATGTCGAGATCGACGCCTGGATGCACCTGATCGAACCCCGGGTTCTGCATGGTGGCGGTCCGGTCGACCCGCAGGCTCTGATCGGTCTGGGTCTCGTTCCCTCCACCACCCCCGACGGGCAGGTGATCGAGTCGGTGGAATGCATCGAACCCGTCGACCTGGACGACGACCCGACCGTTATGGACACGGCCCCGACCAAGGTGCGGGTGTTCAACGGGTACGCCGGCTGGGGTCCGCAACAGCTGGACGGTGAACTGGAGATGGGCGCCTGGATCGTGGTGCCGGCGCTGGCCAGTGACGTGTTCACCACCGATCCCGACGGATTGTGGCGCACGGTGCTCGCGCGTCAACGGGGCGAGGTGTCGTGGTTGGCGGACTGTCCCGCGGACGCGTCGCTCAACTGACGGGTTCACGTCCGACGCCGGCGCGAATTCAGAAAAACATTTTCTCATCTAGACGGCGATCTGTACGGCACACTTATGGCGATGGCAACGAAGAAAAACGCCCCCACTGTCGCGGCCGCACTCCCCGACCGCATCCGCGCCAGTGCGCTCGAGGACATTCGAAACTTCGGGATTCTCGGACTACGGGTCACGCGGGTGGCCAAACGCGCCAACTGTTCGGTGACTCAGATCTACCGACACTTCGACGACCGAGACGGACTGCTGGCCGACGTGCTGGCGCTCATCTTCGAGGAGATCGCCACGAAGAACATCGAAGCGTCGTTGGCCGCGTTGTCGTCGATGGCCACCATCACCGTCCCCGACATCGTCGGCATCCTTCCTCTGCCCAGCAAGGTCGCCGATCGCGAGGAGTCGTTGTTGCGCTCGCAGATTCTGGCCGTGGCCACCGTGAACAAGGTGTTGCGGGATCGATTGGCCGAGATCGCCCAAACCGTGTGGCCGCGGTGGGTGGAGGCCTGTGACATCGTCGACCGGCGACTGGCTCCCGGCGAGTCGTTCGACCGGCGCGTGGTGTTCGTGGTGTTGATGAATTCCAACCTTTTCTACAACTCGCTGTTGGACGACAACGCCATCACCGACGACGAATACCGCCGGTTCATGATCGACGCCTTCCGAATGAGGCCCCACACGAACTAGCGGAGTTGCGCGCCGAGCTTCCTCGCGCCGGCGATGCACTTGTCGCGCACCTCGGCCACGTCGGCATCGGTGAGCGTGCGATCGTTGGCCTGCAACCGCAATCGGAACGCGAGGCTGCGTGACTCCGCCGAGGCATCGGTTCGGTACACGTCGAACAACGCGATGTCCACCAACAACGCGCCCGCGTTCTGTCGCAACGACTTCTCGATCTTCTCGGCCGTCACCGACGTCGGCACGGTGAACGCCAGATCGATGTCGCTGGAGGGGAACCGACTGGTCGGTTTCCATTGCGCCACCTTGGGTTCGGAGGCCAGCAACAACGAGAGGTTCACTTCCAGAATCGCCACCCGCTGCGAGATGCCGTAGGCGTCGAGCACGTCGGGATGCACCTCGCCCACGATGCCCACCACGTCTCGGCCGGCCGACAGGGTGGCCGAACGCGTGGGATGCAGGCCCGCCGACACCACGGACTGATCGAGTCGGGCACCCCAACCCATGGCGGATGCCAACTCGCGCCACACGGCGACCGCGGCCGGCGCCTCACGTCCGGCCAACACCACCGCCAACACCTCGTGTTCGGCCGGCAACACGTCCTCGCTCGGCGGATACACGTGACCGACCTCGAACAACGCGACTCCCGAACGACGGTGCGACTCGTTGAACGCGACGGCCTTTAAGAGCCCGGGTCGCAACGAGGTGCGCAACACGTCGTCACCCACCGCCAACGGATTCAGCAAGCGCACGGCTACGTTCGACAAACCGGCGCGGTCGAGGTCGCCGTCGGTGAGGAACGGGTGCGGCATGGCCTCGCTGACGCCCAGACCGAGAACGACGTCGCGAACGCGACGCCGACGTTGCTGCACCGGCGACAGCCCACCGGGTTGGGTGGACTTGGGAACCGTGGCCCCGAGGCGCGAGTAGCCGTAGTGGCGGGCGACTTCCTCGATGATGTCGACCTCGAGCGTGCAGTCGGGGCGCCACGTGGGGACGGTGACCGAGATGGTGTCACCGTGCAACGCACCGACGAAACCCAACGGAGCGATGAGCGAGATGATCTCCTGGGCGCTGAACTGAGCGCCCAACAGGGCGCCGACGCGCGTGGGACGGACGTCGATCACGACCGGTTTGGGCAGATGCTCGGTGCGGGCGTCCACCGCGCCCTCGTGCACCACCAGATCGGGGCAGGTGAGACGCAACAACTCGATGAATCGCGACACGGATGCATCGATGCCGTACGGATCCATGCCGCGTTCGAAACGCGCCGAGGCCTCGCTGCGCAAACCGTTGCGCTGAACGCTCTTCATGATGCCGAGCGGCTCGAACCACGCGGTCTCGAGAGCGATGACGGTGGTGTCGTCGGAGATCTCGGTGTTCTGTCCGCCCATGATGCCGGCCAACCCGATGGGGCGATCGTCGAGATCGCAGATGAGCAGATCCTCGACGGTGAGGGTGCGCTCGACGTCGTCCAGGGTGACCATGGTTTCGCCCTCGCGAGCCAGACGAATGCGGAACCCACCTCCTCCCAGACGCTCGAAGTCGTACGCGTGGTTCGGCTGGTTCGTTTCCAGCATCACGTAGTTGGACACGTCGACCACGTTGTTGATGGATCTCATGCCAGCGGCGGCCAGACGACTGGCCATCCAGTCGGGCGACGACGTGACGCGCACTCCGCTGATGACGATGGTGGTGAAGCGCGGGCAACGATCGCCGGCCACGATCTCGACGGGCGCCGATTTCAGCGTCCCCGTGGCCTTGATCGAACCGTCGGACGCCGAGAACGGCACCCCGAATCGCGCGGCCAGGTCGCGGGCCACCCCGACGTGTCCGTAGGCGTCGGGGCGATTGCGCAACACGTCGAGGTCGTACACCACTTCCTCGGCCAGCCCGAGGGCCTTGCCGTACGGAACACCCACCGGCGTGTCCGGGTCCAGGATGAGGATGCCGCCGTGATCGTCACCGAGGCCCAACTCGCGCGCCGAACAACACATACCCTCGCTGGGGATGCCCACGATGGGCTTGGTTTCGATGGCCCGACCGTCGGGCATGGTGGTGCCGGGAGTGGCCCACGGGATGATGTCGCCGGGCTGCATGTTGAACGCACCGCACCACACGTGATGCTCGGTGCCGTCTCCGCAGTCGAGAAAGACGCGATGCACCTTGGCCGCGTCGGGATGGCGCTCGGTCTTGATGACTCGGGCGGTGATGACCCCGGCCACGGTGGCGCCGACACGGTCGACGCTCTCGCAGGCCAGACCGATGTCACTGAGCGTTTCCGCGATGGCGTCGACGTCGTCGGGCAGCGACTTGGCGAGGTCGAGGAGCCAGGAGTGGACGATCTTCATGGTCGGTCCTCAGAACTGCTCGATGAATCGAATGTCGTTGGTGTACATCTCGCGAACGTCGCCCACCCCGTGACGTTCCTTGGCCATGCGATCGATGCCGAAGCCGAAGGCGAAACCACTCCACTCCTCGGGGTCGAGGCCGCCCGCTCGCAACACGTTGGGGTGCACCATGCCGCAACCGCCCAACTCCAGCCACGATCCGTCGGGAGTGCGGATGTCGAACTCGGCACTCGGTTCGGTGAAGGGGAAATAGCTGGGGCGCAGACGACTGCCGAAGCCCTCGCCGAAGAACGCCTTGGTGAAGGCGTCGATGGTGCCGGCGAGATCGGCCAAGGTGATGCCCTTGTCGATGACCAGACCCTCGATCTGATGGAACACCGCCAGGTGCGTGGCGTCGGTGGTCTCGTTGCGGAAGACGCGACCCGGCATGATCATGTAGATCGGTGGCTTCACCGTTTGCATGACGCGGATCTGCACCGGCGACGTGTGCGTGCGCAACACGGTGCTGCCCGTCGCACCGTGATCGACGTAGAAGGTGTCGTGCATGCTGCGCGCCGGGTGCGACGGCGGCATGTTGAGCGCCTCGAAGTTGTACCAGTCGGTCTCCACCTCGGGCCCCTCGGCCACCTGGAAACCCAATCCGACGAACACGTCCTCGAGTCGTTGCCACGCCTGGGTGACGATGTGCGGGCGACCCCGACCCGGCGCGACGAAGTGTTCGGTGAGGTCGAGGGCCTCGGCGGCCAGTTGCACGTCGCGTTCGGCACGGGCGACGACGGCGATGCGGGCGTCGAGCGCGGAGCGCACCGCGGTCATGGCCTCGTTGACCGCCTGCCCCGCCGACTTCTTCTCCTCGACGGTGGCCAACTTTCCGAGTCCGGCCTTCACGTCGGCCAGAGCGCTCTTCTTGCCCAAGAGTTCGGTGTCGAGAGCTCGCAGTTCGTCGACCGTGGAGGCCGCGGCGATGCGGGCCTCGGCGGCGGAACGAGCGGCGTCGATTGCTTCGATCATGACCCGACAACCGTACCGCAGCGCGCCCCGTCGGCCACGGAGCAATTCCGACACGAATCCCGCATGGTCAGGACCCGGACCGCCGTTGACGCGCCACCTCGAAACACAGCACCGTGCACGCCATGGCCACGTTCAGACTCTCGGATCGTCCGGCGTGCGCGATGGTGATCCACTCGTCGACGTCGGCGTCGTCGGACAGTCCGTGCGCCTCGTTGCCGAGCACGACGGCGACCCGACGCCGAAGATCGGTGTCGGTGTGCGAGGCCCCACGATGCGACGACGTCCCCAATCGAACGATGCCCGCGAGACCCACTTCGTCGAGGTTCGTGTCCTCGACCACCGGCACACGGAACACCGCGCCCGCCGAGGCCCGCACCACCTTGGGATTCGAGGGATCGACAGTGCCCGGGGTGAGCACCACGCAGTCGGACCCGGCGGCCTCGGCCGAACGCAACATCGTGCCCAGGTTCCCCGGATCGGCGACGCCGTCGGCCACCACCACGAATCCGGCGGTGTCCAGAATCTCGCGACCGGCGAACGCGCGCTCGACGACGGCCAGCACGGGTTGGGGGGTCTCAGTGGTGGCGATCTTGTCCATCACCCCGGGCGCCAGATGCCGAACCGCACCCGCGCCGGAGATGGGATCCGCGCCAGGGGCCACGAACTGTTCGATCACGTGCCACCCGGCGTCGACGGCTTCGGACACCAGCACGGCGCCTTCCACGATGAAGGCACCCTCTTCGGAACGCGAAGTGCGGCGCCCCGCGAGGCGCCGCACCCGTTGAACCGCTGGATTGCTGAGAACCAGTTCGTGGTTCAGATGAACTCGCTCAGGCGAGCGCCGCCTTGGCCGCCTCACAGAGACGACCGAACGCGGCGAGGTCGGTGACGGCCAGATCGGCGAGGATCTTGCGGTCGACTTCGATACCGGCGGCGTTGAGGCCGGCGATGAAGCGGCTGTAGCTGATGTCGTTCAGACGGCAGGCCGCGTTGATGCGCTGGATCCAGAGACGACGGAACTCGCCCTTCTTGGCGCGACGGTCACGGAACGCGTACTGACCGGACTTCATCACCTGCTCGTTGGCGGCACGGACGGAACGGCTCTTGTTGCCGTAGTAACCCTTGGCGCGCTCGAGAACCTGACGGCGGCTCTTCTTGGCATTCACTGCACGCTTGACTCTTGCCATGACTCTTCTCTTTCTTTCCTTGATCCTGTGTGAGTAACCGGTCGATCAGCGCTCGGCGAGCAGGCGCTTGATCTTCTTCTCGTCGCCGGAGTGGACGTCAACCATGCCGTCGAGACGACGGGTACGGGTGGACGGCTTCTTCTCGAAGAGGTGCTGACGGTTCTGCTGCAGGCGGCGCAGCTTGCCGGTGCCGGTCTTGCGGAAACGCTTGGCGGCGGTCTTGCTGGTCTTCATCTTGGGCATTGCTCTGATCCTTTTCTTTCGACGCGGGGCGTCCGGATGTGGTGAATCACTCGGGAGCCACGGGTTCGGCTGCGACGGCCTCTCCGGACTCCTCTTTCTTCTTGACGGGCTTCTTGTCGGGAACGAGCACCATCGTCATGCTGCGACCTTCGAGTCGGGCCTGTGTCTCCACTTTGCCGACCGCCGTGATCGCCTCGATGACCTCGTCCAGAATCTTGCTTCCGAGCTCGGGGTGAGCCATTTCGCGTCCGCGGAACTGGAGCGTCACCTTGACCTTGTGGCCGTCGGCGAGGAACTCCTGGACGTGTCGCACCTTGGTGTCGAAGTCACCCTTTCCGATCTTGGGTCGGAACTTGACTTCCTTGACCGTGATGTGAGCCGTCTTCTTGCGCGCTTCGCGCGCACGTTGCGACTCCTCATAACGGAACTTGCCGTAGTCCATGATGCGGCACACCGGTGGCGTGGCCATGGGGGCCACTTCGACCAAGTCGAGGTCGAGTTCCCGGGCCAGGGCCAAGGCGTCGGGGACAGCCTTGATCCCCAACTGGGATCCATCGGGACCGATCACCCTCACTTCCTTGGCGCGGATGCGCTCGTTGTAGCGAGGTTCGTTCGTCGGCGGTGCTATGGCTGTTCACTCCTGTGCAATGGGCTGACCTCCCATGGTGTGTGGATACATGACGACGCGACGTCATCACGGGTCAGCACCGCACGTGGCAGTGACTTTCTCGCAGTGACCCGAACGCACGGTGCCGGAGAACCGGTGGTGGTCGGGTGGGAGCAACGCCCCACTTCGCCTCAGTTGTGACCGGTAGGGTAACCGCTCCGACCAGCAAAAACCTCCGATGGACCCCCGATGACCGACAATTCCGCCCCCGACCACTCCGGTATCGACGACCCGGACATCGACGCAGACGTCGACGCCGCCGCCGAGGTTCTGGCCGAGGCCCGCCAGCGCCTGGCCGAGGCTCCCGCCGATCTGGTGGTGTCCAACCACGCCATGGGTCTGTACGAACTGGCCGCCATTCATCTGACCGCCGCTCCCCCGAATCTGGTCGAGGCGGCTCTGGCCATCGACGCCCTCGGCTGTCTGGTGGACGGTCTGGGCGAACGACTGGGCGAGAACCACGAGGTGCTGCGCGACGCCCTGGAGAACATCCGTTTGGCTTTCGTACAGGTGAAGAACACGCTGTAGCGGACGCTCAGCCACCGACGCGACGACCGCGAACCACCCGACCGTCACGGCACGCCACGCCCTCGGCCGCCAGCAGGCGGGCCTGCTCGACCTCGTGACCGGGCACCAGCCGCCCCGAGGCGTTCACCACCCGCCACCACGGTAGGTCGAGATCGTCGGACCACTGCGACAGAACACGACCCACCAATCGGGACTGGCGGGGGTGTCCGGCGTCGCGGGCCACGTCGCCGTAGGTCACCACGGTTCCCTCGGGGACGGACAGCAACACGGCGACGAGGTCGTGGAATCGTCGGTCGTCAGACGGGGGTGACGGCGGCGGCTTCTTCACGACCGAACTTCGTGACGACACGGAACGACACCCGGGCGCCCACGGCGATGTCGCGCGAACCGTCGGCGATCTCGGCGCAGTGGAACATGTACTCGGCGCCGTCGTCGGCGCGCACGCGACCCAGTCCGACGTGGGCGTCGAATTCGACGACCGTGCCCATGGTCAGGCCACGATCTTGGAGATCGGCAGTTCCAACAAGTCGGAAGCGCCAGCGTCCTTCAACGCGGGGATGAGCGTGTTGATGGAACGCTTCTCGACCACGCTCTCGACGGCGAACCCGCCGCCGGCCAGTTCGCTGATGGTGGGCGACTTCGCCGACGGAAGAACGGCCAACACCTTCTGTAGGTCGTCGGCACCCACGTTCAACTTCACCAGCACCTTGCCGCGCGCGTCGAGTGTTCCGAGCAACAGGGTCATCAACTGGTTCATCGCGTGACGCTTGGCCTGATCGGCGTGCGACGCCTTGTTCACCACCATCTCGGTGTAGCTGATGAGCATGGTGTCGATGACGCGAAGTCCCGCGGCCCGCAGGGCACGACCGGTCCCGGTGATGTCGACGATGCAGTCGGCGATGTCGGGGATCTTGGCCTCGGACGCGCCGTACGACAGTCGCACGTCGGCCCGAATACCGCGCTCGGCGAAGTAGCGACGCGTGAGCGACGGGTACTCGGTGCTGACCCGCACGCCCTGGGGCAGATCGGCCACGCTCTGGGCCGGACTGTCGCCGGCCACGGCCACCACCACCTTCACCGGATCGCTGGTGGCCTTGGAGTACTTCAGTTCGCCGAGACTCTCGACGGAACTCTCGGTCTCCTCCACCCAATCACGACCGGTGATGCCGATGTCGAAGAGGCCCTCGGCGACGTACTGCGGGATCTCCTGCGGTCGCAGGATGCGCACCTCGCTGATGCGGGGGTCGTCGATGGTGGCCTTGTAGTCCACACTGGACGAGCGCTTGATCGGAAGATCGGCGGCTTCGAACAACTCGAAGGTGGCCTTCTCGAGGGAGCCTTTGGGGAGGACGAGGCGCAACACGCCCCTGACGCTACCGGTGCGACCCGACCCGATGGCCGTGAATTCGGACGTCGGCGGCCCGTCAGTGGGACGTCGGTCGGTCGTCGAGCAGACGCAACGCGTGCGGCAACACGTCGATGACGGCTTCGATCTGCTCCACGCAGCCCTTGGGTGATCCGGGCGTGTTGCAGATGATCGCCGAACCGCGGATGCCCACCACCCCGCGCGAGAGTCGACCGAGCGGACTGACGAGTCGCATGGCCTCGGCCAGACCCGGGGCCTCGCGCTCGATCACGCGTCGGGTCCCCTCGGGGGTCTGATCGCGGGGCGCGAAGCCCGTTCCGCCGGTGGTGACCACCACGCCGGCGAAGTCGGCGCAAAGTCGTTCCAACGCGGCGGCCACGTTGTCGTCGCCGTCGGCGGTGAGGGCCCGCTCGACCACCGTGAAGCCGTGGCGTTCGAGGCAGGCCGCCAAACCGGCGCCCGAGGTGTCCTCGCGGGTGCCGTGCACCACTCCGTCACTGACCGTGAGCACCTTGGCCAGGAGCGGGCCGTCGTTGGTGTTGCCCGTCGCGCTCATCATTCTCCTCCGCGACGACGGTAACGGATGATGACCATGCCGTCGGTGTCGGCGTGGTGTGGCAACACGCGGTGGCCGTGCCCGAACGCGCGCCAATCCGGCCCGAGAGCGGGAAGGAGATCGTCTCCGTCGCGGTCGACCACGTCGAAACCATCGGGAACGACGTGTCCGATCGACTCGGCCGCGGTGATGGTGCACACGCTGTACACCAACACGCCCCCGGGGCGCACGAGAGGGGCACTGGCCGACAACACGCGGTGCTGAATACCCACGAGATCACGAACGTCGTCCTCGGTGATGCGCCAACGCGCGTCGGCACGACGACGCAAGGCCCCGAGCCCGGAGCACGGCGCGTCCACCAACACCCGGTCGAAGGAGGCCGCGGAGAACGCCGGTGCCGTGGCGTCGCAGGCCACCACCGGCAATCGCTGCCCGAGACGCTCGGCGTTCTTGGCCACCAATCCGGCGCGCGACGGTTGCAGATCGGCGCCGATCACCCGCGCACCCGTGGCCGCCAGTGCGGTGGCCTTGCCACCGGGACCGGCGCACACGTCGAGCACGATCTCGCCCGGACGGGCCCCGACCGCGGACGCGACCCACTGCGACGACTCGTCCTGCACGTAGCCGTCGTCACGGGTGGTGACCGAGGCCGCCTGGTTCA
>Ga0315904_10007167_pt1 | contig 15021 bp, 16 predicted proteins | sample LakEriMetagenome_6_FD_203529 | JGI IMG/M metagenome (GOLD analysis project Ga0315904, IMG submission 203529) | Freshwater fungal communities from buoy surface, Lake Erie, Ohio, United States - Buoy 12 MA120 | ecosystem: Environmental > Aquatic > Freshwater > Lake | place: USA: Lake Erie, Ohio... | reverse complement strand
CGGTCGACGCAATCTGAAGTTTAAATTTTCGAATCCATAGCGCGATTGTGAGCCTTCAAGGTATTCCGGACTGCGTCTTGAAAAACTCCCAAACACGTTCAGCGCCATCAAAAGACTGGATGGGATTGTTACCCTGTCGCCGGCCGCGCGTCCCTGGCCAGCCATGGCCTCCAACATCATCGACTACTGAGATCGTGACGGCGCCATTTGGCGAGGCCCGATAAACAGACGTGGTCACAGACCCACTTTGGGTGATCACAGGCGGCGTCAGTGAGCGGTTAGCAGCGGTCCAGAACTGAACCGTTTCAGCCAAGGGCTTATATGGCGCCGCCTGATTACGCGAAACGAGCGGATTTCGGCTGAAGCCGCCTTCGGAGGGAACTTCATTATCTTGCCCACCGTTGATCAGCATGATCGGCAGCGGTCTGCTGGGCTTCGTGTCAAAGCTGAACATCGCACCCACGACTGGTGCGATAGCTGCCAAACGCTCGGCGCGCTGGGTGGCATAGACCAAGGTCATCATTGCTCCGTTTGAGCCGCCGGTCATAAAGATCTTTCGGGTATCTGCGCCATGATCCCGGATGAGGAGGTCGATCAGGGCATCAAGGTAAGCAATGTCATTGGCTTGGCCGACCTGCCGACGCATTAGGAAGCCTGTGTTCCATGCGTGCCGTCCCGGCGCCCATTCCGTTCCTTCCGGGTAGACAACGGTGAAACCCTCCGAGACCGCGAGCCCATCAAACCCGCTTCGCTCTCGTTGAGCCTCCGCGCTTCCCTGGCCTCCATGCAGCACGATCACGACAGGAGTAGTGCGGCCAGGTGCAAGATCATTAACCACAATGGCACGTCGTTGAGTACCTTCGACTGCCACCGAAATCTCACGCGAATTCTGTGCGTATGCGGGCTGAAAAGCCAGTGCTATTGCAGAAAAAATGGTGATGGCGCGGACCAAAATCATAAGATCTTTCTTCCTGACCTGTTATCCAGCAGGGCATCAAAAGCGATGAGCCCCATCACGTTCGTGGCTTAAAAACTAGACAGTTATACCAAAGACGGATGTTAACCGAGAATTAACGCTCGAATAGAGCCTTCGGCGGAGGGCTCGTAAGCGGCCCTTTGTGCTCACTTGAGGATATGCTATGAGAGGCACAAAGGGAACATACCCGAATGACTGGTGACCAAGGTTTGTATCGCTATTCTTGTAAGGTGTTTTGCAAGTTGCAAAATGCCGCAGGGATCTTTCAAATCGCTGTTCGTCGCAGACATAGCGACGTTGATCAATAAACGCTGAGATCGGAGGAAATGTCAGTGTCTATCCTGATGCACCGACCGATGAACCGGCGAAGGCATCTGCTGGGTTTGGGCGTCACCCTTCTGGGTATTCTCGGAGGAAGCTCAGCGCAAGGAAGCCCCTCCCCGCCGATGAGACAAAGGGACCTTCCACTATCGCTCCAGTGGGTAACGCCCAAAATCGACGATCCTGGCCTTTCCTTCCATACCTTCTTTAGCCAAGCTGCAGGGACGCAGGTCAGCTTCCACGTCTACGCACCAGCAGCCTACTCCGCCGACCCGGCACGGCGATTCCCCGTTGTTTACTGGCTACACGGCTCAGGCGGTGGAGGCTCGGGCATCTCGCGATTGTCTGCACTCGCTGACGGGGCCATTGCCGCCGGGCAGGTGCCGCCTTTCCTCATTGTCTTCGTCAACGGCCTCCAGATGGGAATGTACGTCGATTGGGCGAATGGTAGGGCCCCGCTTGAGACGATCATCGTCCACGAACTCCGACCCCACATTGATGCGAACTGGCGGACGATAGCCACTCGCGAGGGACGATTACTCGATGGCTTCAGCATGGGCGGCTACGGAGCCGGACGCTTCGGGTTGCGTTACCCGGAACTGTTTCAGAATGTATCGATGATGGGCGCTGGACCGATGCAGGAGACGTTGGAACGGACGCCGCGCGCCAGCAGAATGCAGGCTATAGACCTCCTCCGCAACGTTTATGGCGGCGGTCAGGACCGCTTCCGAGCGGTCAGCCCGCGCCGTTATGCAGAGCAGAACGCTGCCATTCTTGCCAGTAATTCACGCATGCGCCTGGTAATCGGAGACCAGGACGAGACATTTGAGAATAACCGCGACTTTCACGACCACTTTGTTCGGCTGGGCATCCCACACGAATGGATCGTGCTACCAGGCATCGGTCATGATCCGATGGGCGTACTAACTGCCTTGGGAGACCAGCATTGGGCCTTCTACCGGGAGGCCTTTGCAGCGAGGCGCGTCTGAGGCAACCGGAGCTATTGGACAGACATAACGCGCCAGCGAACTCTAGCCAACTGACCATCATTTAACATATTGATATGAAATATTTACTGTTTCCAAGATCATGAATTCCCGAGGCTGCTCGGTAATCCGGCAGGATGCTGAGTCTGCATCTCGTTCATCCAAAATTCAGGGCATTCCCCATATCTGGGGCCGCGGAATGAAGTGGTCTTCAAGACAAGGATGATCTGATCCATGAAGCGCATTGTTTTCTCGGCAATGGCAGTAGCTGCCGTGACCGCCCCTGCAGCAGCACAAGAGGCGACCAAATTCGATGGCCCATTTGTCGGCGTGCAACTGGGCTGGCAGCAAGACCGGAGATCAGCCACCTCTAGTACAGTGCCGCCCTCCACAACTCGCGTGACCGGCGATGGCTTGGTCTACGGGGGGCAGGTTGGCTACGATGTCAATATCGGCAGCGGCGTGCTTGGTTTGGAGGGCTCCATTACTGGACGGACTGGCAACAATGGTTCTGCTGCTCTCGATTTCGAGACGGGCCGGACGATCAACGTAACGGCTCGGGCCGGTTTGCTGGTATCCCCTGAAAGCCTCCTTTATGCTCGAGGAGGTTACTCTAATGCGCGCTTCTCGTTCTCCAATCCGGCAGGCAATTCAGAAAGCCGGAACGGGTACACGCTCGGCGCCGGTTATGAACGATCGCTCACGGACAAGATTTCGGCTCGGATCGAATATGCCTACAGCAACTACGGCAGCGATACACTGCCCGGTATTGGTGGACCCGTGGACATAAACTACCGGCGGCATGGCATCACTGCCGGGTTCAATCTTCGGTTTTGAATGCATCGACGAGAAGGCCAATCAGAGATCGGCTATGTACGAAAAGAAAATTAGCTTGAACTGATTTGCTAGTTATCCAAGCTCAGAGCTGGGGGTCGGTTGCATTCGCATAATTCCAGCAGCCAAGATCTCCCCGACTTCAGCCAATCTCTCCTCTGCGGTCATGGTGTTGGGATCTGGACGTCCCGGTACCCATCTGACCCTCGGCGGTGCCGCAGGATAAAGCTCCATCACGAGATTGGGCTTCTTCGCGAGCAGGGCGAGAAGCACCTTGGCCGGTCCAGACGGCTGCCGACGACCTTGTTCCCAGTTTACAAGCGTGCCTTCCGGCACACCAATGCTGGCGACAAAGGCGCTCTGAGATAAGCCGGTTCGTTGCCTGATCGCTGTCACGTCGACCGGTGGTATCTTCCCATGGTGTCTGCGGGCGCTTGTGTTAGCCCAAGCCAAGCGTTACACCTCTCGGAAATTGGTGCTAGGTTCAACGTCATGAATTGGCTTGAGAGAATGGACCCAAGGCGAAGCTGGCTTAGTTTTCTGTGGGCCGCCGGTTTAAGTTTGACGATCCTGTTCGTGATTCTCGACCCGAGCCCGTCGAGAGGGTTGAGTATTGGTGCGAGGTTTGCATTCTGGGCCTTGCATATACTCGTCCCGCTCGCCCTGGCGCAAGCATGCCAACTCACGCTGCCTGCCATTTCACTAGGTTTTGCTAATATATGGGCCTCGCTAGCAGTAGCAGGTATCGCGGCGTCGGCTATTTTCGCTCCAGTCGCGCTCGCGCTTGATGTTGCTTTTTCGGCAACAGGTGGTTTGGCGCAGTCTGAACGCTTTAAACTGGCTGAGGTTCTCGACGAGTGGTTGAATCTCGCGCCACCTGTCATGTTGGTATGGATCGGCTTGAACGCATTGCGATTCCTGAGATTGCCAGCTGTCGCTTCACCGTTAGAGCCTGCCCTGCCCGAAAGTCCCGTGCACCCGAAATTCATGGAACGCATTCCCACCACGCGACGGGGCCAGCTTGTCGCGATTAGCGCAGAACTTCACTATCTTCGGGTTTATACAACAATGGGAGACGCACTGATCCTGCAAGGGTTCGGTGAGGCGCTATCCGAACTTAGCCTGCAGGCGGGTCTTCAAATTCATCGGTCCCACTGGATTGACCCAAGCTTCGTCACTGGCCTCTCACGTGATGGGGAAAGGATGGAAGTTAGCCTTAGCACCGGCCTTGTTCTGCCCGTAGCGCGAAGTCGTCGGACCGAGGTGACAACAACTCTCGAGCGTATTGCTAAGCCTTGAAGCACAGCAATTCGTGCAATCAGCGTTACCATTCATGCATTCCGGCTGGCTGACGACGCCACGGGCCTCTAACTAAGCCTCTTGAGCCGTTTGGAATAGTCCACCGGCTCTGCGAGTAATTGAGGAGGCACAAAACATGAAGGCACGACACCTGAGCGCGGTGGCTCTTGCGCTTGCGACGGGGCTTGCGAGCGCAAGCGCTCACGCGCAGGATTCTGGAGGAGTATACGTTGAAGCCTTCGGTGGAGCCTCGATGCTCAAAGATTCGGATGTCACCGGCAACGTTGTAGGCAAAGCCAACTTCAAGAGCGGTCCAGTTGTAGGAGCTGCAGTGGGCTATGACTATGCCAACAGCCCGTTTCGCTCCGAGCTTGAGTTCATCTATCGCTCCGGGGATGCTAAAACGTTCGCTGGCGGAGCCTCGGGCGACTTTGCGTCCACTACCTTTATGGTAAACGGATATTACGACTTCAAAGCGGGAGGGTCTCTTACCCCCTATCTCGGCGCCGGTGCCGGATATGTGACGGAGATCGATTTCGACATTTCGGGCGGCGCAGGCCCCGGTGAATATAGCGACCGCGGCCGCTTCGCGTGGCAAGCCATGGGCGGGATAAACTATGCCCTCACGAACCGGATCGGGCTGTCGGGCGAATTGCGCTATTTCGATGCCGGCACTCGCACACTCAGTGGCTCTGCGGGCCAAGTCAAAGCTGGATATGCGTCATTTGATGCCATTGTGGGTGTGCGGTATCGCTTCTGACGATACTAGAATACCAGAGGATCTCGCAAATGCAGGCTGTTTCGAGCCGTATGACTGCTTGCAAATCTAGATGAGTAGGCAATACTCTGGGAGCGTCGGGGATACTTCAGTTTTGTCAGCAATGATAAAAACGCGACATACCTCCTTCTCTAACAGTCCTGATACCGCGGTTTCAAGTCGCGTGTTGCTCGCCAACCCACGGCGCTACGTTGCTGGGGGCTTGTCCATGGCCTCACCACGCTGTCACTCGATGGTCAGATCGATCTGGATGATGACATGATCGGCCGCGTGATCGTCGGGCTTACGGGTGGACTGCGGACATGAGCGATATTCGCCGCATAGTCTTTCTAACCGGGGCTGGCATCAGCTTGTCCAGCGTCTGGTCAGATACCGCCCGGCGCAAACGGGCATTTTCCTTCTCGAGGTCTTTCATGCGGCGGGCCTGATCCATATTCAGGCCGCCATACTCCTTACGCCAGCGAGATAAAGCTCCAGCCCACCTTGCATATAAAGTTCAAACAGACTGTCGTGCAGCCGCTTTTGGCTTTGCAATAGCTTGTCGTTCATCGTGCAATTGCCTGTGCAGCTTTGCGAAATGCGACCTCATCATTCTGAGCTCCATAGACATATCCGCGCAACGCTTGTTGCTGATGAGTGGGAGATGACTGCGCTTGTTGTTTCTGCGACGATTGTCCTGATCGTTCCTGTGAGCGGTCCTCTGAATCGTTTTGGGGCTGTGGGGTATCAGCAGTGCTTGTCTCTGGCTTAGGTTGCTTCTGGGCTTTCTGAGGAGCAGGCTTTGGTGGTTTTGCTCTGCTGCTTGAGCGACACTGTTTCGCAAGCGCCGTGTTTCTCTCAGCCAATTTCCCTGACAGTTCGCCAGCTACAGACAGAAACAGGTCAATGTCCTGCTTGATCGTCTTGCTCTCTTCCTCTGACGATAGCTGCACCACCATAGCAATCCACCGTTTCAATTCTTCTCGTGCTTCCATTTTGTACACTCCTTGATGAGTGTATTTATCACTAAGTATCATATGCTTGGTAAGGATCAGGATAGGATCATATCTCCAACGGCAGCATGATCGTCATCTCAATAAGGAGATGTAAATATGACCATGACTATTCTCAAAAGCCTTTCACTGTCGGTTCTCCCGACAACACAGCGCATTAGCCCAGAGCAGCACCGACGGAACAAACTCATCACTAAACTTGCTGAGCAAAAGTTGATTGCCGAATCTGATCGTGACGGAATTCTGCCGAACATTATGCACCGTCGTTGGGTGACAACAGATGGTGGTTCTAAGGCACCTGTTGATGTGCCTAAGCGAATCAAGCGTTGGTGGTTTCAGGATGGGGTAGGTAACTGTCTGCTTGCGATAAGGTATGGCAACAAGGTGCTTGAACTGGAGAAGGGCAAAGGCGCTATCATTGTCGGGAAACCCGACCAGCTTATCCCGACAATCGACAAGATCATTGCCGCTATCAACGCGGGTGAGTTGGATGCGCTGCTTTCTGAAATGGGGTTAACGCGCCCAATCAGGAAAGTGCAAAAGTGATGTGTGGGTCGTGTTGCCCGACAATGGCCACACGACCACCTAACGCTCTTTCGCTCAAAAGCTCATTGCGCGGGCATCAGATTGGGGGGCGTATTCATTCAGTTGCATTGTGTCGATAATTTTCCCAGACACTAGCCAAGAGTTATTTAGGCGCAATTGGTCGGCACGTAAGAGGTGAAGTATGGGAAAGCCGAAGTTCAGTTTGTTGGCGCTTGGTATAGTGTTCTCCTTAAGTGCGTGTGGCAGCGATTCTGCGCAGAGCAGCGGAGCGCCGCCAGTGATCATCGCTCCTACGCCCCCGACTGCACCGCCTCCGCCACCTGCTCCTCCGCCTTTGAGCATAACATCCGTTGAACGGGACGTTGCGCCAGCGCTAACGAACGCCGCGCTCACTGACAATTTGTCAGCCCATTTTGCAATTAACCCAACATCGGCGTCCATGCGAAATCGCCTTTTCGTGATGTTGCCTGGAACTACTGCGATACCGCGCTTCTATCGCTTAATCGTCAGGGCAGGAGCGGTGCGTGGTTTTCACAGCATAGGCTTGACCTATCCAAATGATGAGGCGGTTGGGACAATCTGTGCATTTTCCCCGCGAGCAGATTGCGCGGGCGAGGTACGCCGCGAAATTATCACGGGTATTGATACAAGTCCGCTGGTGTCAATTTCCCAATCAAACTCCATCACAGGACGCCTCGTTGCACTGCTGACATACATGCATAGCAACTATCCAAATGAAGGCTGGGGCCAATATCTTGTAGGCGGCGCTCCGAACTGGTCGCTCATAACCGTTGCAGGCCATTCACAAGGCTCAGGACATGCCGCTTTCATGGGCAAGCTTCATGTCCTTGATCGCATAGCAATGTTTTCGGGGCCAGGTGACACTGGCAATGCAAATGGTTTGCCTGCTCAATGGACTAGCTTGCCCAATGCAACGCCCGCTGCGCGCCAATATGGTTTTACGCACCAGCAAGATGAACTCGTGCCGTTGGCTGCGATTGAATTGAATTGGAGCCAAATCGGTCTTGGTGTCTTCGGGGCATCAACGTCTGTCGACGGACGCGCTGCACCTTTTGGCGACCGACGGCAATTGACGACCAACATCGCAATTCCTGTAAGTCCATTATCGCCCTCGACTGCTCCAGCGCATAGCGGCACTGTGGTTGATGTTGTCACGCCGTTAACATCTGCGGGAGAGCCACTATATCTGCCCGTCTGGAACTACATGGTTTTTCCATAAAATGATGTGTGGGTCGTGTTACCCGACCAAGTGAATATTTCGCGGATTTATAGCATCAGCTAAACTGACGCTGCGACTTATCTGCCTGTAATTTCATATAAAATATGATCGGGTAAACACGACCAACATATTGAAAATATGTTATTTCTCTCATTTATAATATACAACAAACTATACAACTATGTGATAAAAGCACTGGTTTTGCTACATTTGTGCATTATTCGTAATGCGGGGGTCGTAGGTTCGAATCCTATAGGCGGCACCATTTCCCTCATTCACTACTGGGTCTCGCCGGCTTAAATCTGGCCGTGCAGCAACTGACTGATTATTTATTACATAAGTCACTTCAGCTTGACCAATCGCGACTTGCGCGGCAGGAAACGCGGTATGACCAATCTGACTGTTAGCGAAGCCGTACTTTCCCGCCGTTCCATCCGGGCGTTTAAGCCCGATCCCGTCCCTTTGGATGTGTTGCACCGGGTCATGGATACGGCGCGCTGGGCGCCTTCTGGTTGTAACTTCCAACCTTGGGAGGCGACGATCCTCACCGGGGAGCCGCTTGCCGAACTGCAGAAGAAGATGCTGGCATCGCCGATGCAGGATCCGCCCGAATATTCATGGTCAGAGCCCGAAGTCATCCCGGAATGTAAGGCGCGCCTGCAACAGGTTGGGGCGTCGATGTATCAGGCAATGGGTATTGGGCGTGCCGACGCCGATGCGCGCAGTCAATTCGTGCACAATAATGTCATGTCGTTCAAAGCGCCTGCGGTGCTGATGTGCTATTTCGACCGCCGCATGGGTTCGCCGCAATGGTCAGATGTTGGCATGTGGCTGCAAACAATCATGCTGCTGCTGCGTGGCGAAGGTTTGGACACATGCCCGCAAGAATTCCTCGCCATGCATGCAAAGCTTATCAAGGAATTCATCGGCGTGTCGGATGAGACGCATATCTTCTTCTGCGGCATTGCCATTGGCTACCGTGATGAAGAAGCCGCGGTGAATGCTTTTGAGCGCCAGCGCGAGCCGGTTGAAGGCAATGTGCGCTTCATGGGTTTTTAAGGGCTGCGTGTTGGGGCGCTGATTAAGCGCGCCTCAATTCAATAGGTTGCGCCGGGTATCCACGGCACCCATTCATTTTCGCCAAGGCCAAGCAACTCCGACGCCGTTTTTTGGCCGCTGGCGGTTTCCAGAATGCGGGCAAATATCTGCGCGCCCATGTCATCGACGCTCGTGCCGTCCAATATGCCGCTGCAATCCACATCGATGTCGTCCGCCATATTTCGCGCGAGGGCAGCGTTGGATGCAAGTTTGATGGTCGGCGAGGGGATCGATCCAAAGACCGAGCCACGCCCCGTCGTAAACAAAATCAAATGCGCGCCGCCTGCGATCTGACCCGTGGCAGAGCATGGGTCGTATCCCGGCGAGTCCATGAACGTCAGGCCGGGTGCCGTCACCTTTCGGGCATAGTCAATGACCGCGTTGAGCGGTGTTGAGCCTGCTTTGGCAACCGCGCCCAAGGATTTTTCGAGAATGGTGGTGATGCCGCCTGCCTTGTTTCCCGGCGACGGATTGTTGTCGAGGCTTGCGCCATCGCGCGCAGCATATTCCTCCCACCAGACAAGCCGATCGGCGAGCGTAGCCGCAACGTCTGGCGACATGGCCCGGCGCACGAGCAGATGTTCGGCGCCATAAATTTCGGGCGTTTCGGACAAGATGGCGCGGCCACCTGCGGCCACAAGCCGGTCGACTGCTGCACCCAGCGCCGGGTTTGCGGTAATCGCGGAATAGCCGTCGGACGCACCGCATTGCAGACCGATGGTGAGGTTGGCCGCGGAGACCGATTGACGGCGACATAAGTTGGCGCTGCGCACAAGGCGTTCCGCAATCTCTATGCCTGCGCTGATCGCCGCCGCCGTCCCGCCCGCGTCTTGAATGTTCAGCGCGTCCCCGCGAAAGCCGGGCATGTCCTGAATTTGGTTCACTTCGCAGCCAAGCCCTACCAAAAGGACGCCGGCGAAATTGGGGTTCGTGGCGTATCCCGTGATGGTATGCCGCAGATTTTCAATGCCGCGGCCGTCCTTCGCCATGCCGCATCCCGAATGATGGGTGAAGGCGACGACGCCGTCGACATAAGGAAAGGCGGCCATACGTTCCGGAGTGAAATGGGCGGCTATGCGGCGCGCCACCGTCGCAGAGCAGTTCACCGAGGTCAGTATGCCGATGAAGTTGCGTGTGCCCACGCCCCCATCGGCACGAACAAACCCGTCGAAGCTGGCCTCGGCCGGTTCGGGGGCGCGTAGGTCTACCCCGGTCTCACTGCCCGCCGCCGTGCGCGCGAAATGCAAATTGTGGCTATGCACATGTGCACCCGCGGCAATGGCTTCAGACGCAAGGCCGATGGGTTGGCCAAGCTTGATGACCGCGTCGCCGCTGGCAATCGCGGTCAAGGCTACCTTGTGACCGGCCGATATGGGTTCGACGACGATGCACCCATCTGTCAGGACATCGCCGACGGCAAGGTCAGCAATGGCTATCGCAACATTATCGCGCGCATTGGCAATGATGAAGCGTGGCGCCATCGCCTATTGCACTTCAACCTTTGCAAGGCGCGGCGACAGCAAATGGATGGCCGCAACCGCGAGGAAATACACCGTGGTGCACATCGCAAAGATGATGGTGTAATTGCCCTGCGTCGCATCAAGAACCAAGCCCGTCGACTTCGCCATGATCATGCCGCCAACACCGCCGGCAAATCCTCCGAGACCAATCACGCTGCCCACGGCCCGTTTCGGGAACATGTCTGGCGGAATGGACAGCAGGTTGGTGGAAAATGCCTGATGCCCGGCCAGTGCGATGCCGATCAGCAGAACCGCGAGCCACATGTTGCTGACACCCGTGACAAAGAGCAGTGGAAGCACACATAGGCCGGCAATAATCATGGTGACCTTGCGTGCGAAATTCGGTGTCCGTCCCTGTTGAATAAGCCGTGATGAGAACCATCCGCCCGCAATGCTGCCGACATCGGACAAAAGATACATAATGATCATCGGCAACAGCACGATCTTAAGGTCGACGTTATAAGTCGTGCTGAAATATTTCGGCAGCCAGAACAGCATGAGGAACCAAACCGGGTCGGTCAGAAACTTTGCGCTCGCAAAAGCCCATGCTTCGCGCTTGCGGACGATCCGGCTCCAGCCGATTTTTTCGATTTTTTCGGGCGGATCATGTTCAATCCATTTGAGCTCGTCTTCGCTGACTTTACCGCTTTCGCGCGGGTTGCTGTACAACCACAGCCAAAGCCCAAGCAGCACAACTCCGAAGGCGCCGGAGTAAATAAATGTCTCACGCCAGCCAAGGCCAAGCGCCTGCATGAACAGCCACAAGGTCGGCGCGGTTAGGATGACACCAACTGTTGTCCCCGAATTGACCCAGCCAATGGCATACGCGCGTTCTTTTTGCGGGAACCATTCGCTGCTCGAACGCACGACGGCCGGGAAGTGACCTGCCTCACCAACGCCCAACACAGCGCGGGCGGCCATGAATGATGCAACCGAACCGCCAAAGCCATGGGCGACATGCCCTATCGTCCAGATCGTTATCGCAATCGAATACCCAATTTTCGGGCCAAACCGGTCGATTACATAGCCCATGAACAAAAATCCAAGCGCATATGCCGCCTGAAATGCGGTGACGATATTTCCGTAATCGTCCTCATTCCATTTTAATTCGGTTTGAAGCGTGGGGGCGAGCAGCCCGAGCATCGTGCGGTCAATATAATTGACCGTCGTTGCGAAGAATAAGAGGGCGATGATGGCCCAGCGGTATCGGCCAGTCCGTTCCGGAATTGCAGCGGTCTCCATAAATCATCCTCTCATAGATGTATTCAGACGATTGGCGCGGCCTCTATTGTGCAGCTTACCAACAATGATGTGTCAAAAAATGCCTGTACCGATTGTCCTGGCGTAACCTGATGCACGCCGGTCACGGCGCCCGACGAAATCCATGTTCCCGCTTTGATGGCGATACCGCGTTCACCCAAATTGTTGAGCAGGAAGCGTACCGAACCAAGCGGGCCATCGGGGAAGCTATTGGCCGAGCCGCTTCCGGCGACGGTGCCATCTATTTCCAACCGAACGACCCAGTCGGCAAAGTTGCTGTTCTGCCAGTCGGGTATCGCTTGGCCAATGATCAAACCGTTATTGTTGCCGAAATCCGAAACGGTCACGGCTGGTCCCAGCTCATTGATGGTGGGCAATGGCGAGCTTGCAATTTCGATGCCGACATGAACCGCCTCGATCTGGCGTTCGGCGTCTTCCAGCGTGTAATCCTGCTTGCCAAGCGGCAGGTCGGAGCCGATCTTGATAAGAAACTCGGCCTCGGCTGCGCCAAATCCGCCGGTGAATATGTTGCCAGACGCCACCGCATCTGCGGACAAAGTGTGCGAGGTAAAGATAGGCCCGGCCAAACGGTTCGCGCCAAATTTTTCAGACAGCGGCGGGAAAATACGCCCGACTTTCCATCCGATTACGGACTGGCTGGTCGCATGAATTGCTGCGTCCTGAACCGCATAAGCAGCCGACAAGCTTTCCGGTATGGGGCCCGGATATTCCGGCAGATGACGGCCGTGACGCCGCGCTGCAACAAATTGGTTGGCAATATTCGTTGCTATCATTGGCGATCGTTTGCGCAGATATAATCTGCGTCCCTCATTGAAAATTCCGTTATGGTGGTTGTTATGGGAAACCGGTGTCATTTGCAAGGATGCGTCAGATGTTGTTCGCAACTTTTGCTGTATCGATATGCAATTCTTGCTATGCAGTCTATATGAAGAGTGTCCCAAAACCTCGGAACAAGGCGGCGGCAAAGCCGACGATCAATGATATCGCACGGCTTGCCGGGGTGTCAAAAAAGACCGTTAGCCGCGTCATAAACCGCTCTGGCTCCTTGCATGATGATACGCGGGAAAAAATTGAGGCGGTTATTCGTGAGACGGGATATGTCCCCAATCCACAGGCGCGTGCGCTGGCGTTGGGCCGCAATTTCCTGATTGGCCTTGTCCACGACAACCCGAATGCGCAGATGATACTCAATATGCAGCAAGGCATATTGGAGGCGCTGCGTGACACCGACTTTGAGCTGGTCGTGCGTCCGGTGGACAGGAGTTCGCCAGACATGCTTGACGATGTGCGCAGCTTTTTGGTGCGACAGCGGCTGTATGGCGTCGTTTTATTGCCGCCTATTTCGGAAATAGATGCCCTCGCGCGCCTGTGTGAAGAGGTGAACTGCAAATATGTGCGCATGGGATCGTCTGTGTTGGATGATCCTGATCATATGGTTGCGTCCAATGACAGGGATGCGGTGATTGAGGCGACGCGCCACCTGATCGCGCAGGGACACCGCCGCATTGGTCTGATTTCCGGGCCGCATGGTTTTAACTCGGCGCAAGTACGGCGCGACGGGTTTGAATTCGCATTGGCCGAAGCGGGTATAAAGCTACCCCGCAGCCTGATCGCGGATGGTCAATATACGTTCGAATCGGGCATTGCTGCGGCCGAAAGCCTGTTTGATTTGCAGCCGCGGCCGACGGCGATTTTTGCTTGCAACGACGAAATGGCCGCAGGCGTCCTGTTCGCGGCGCGGTCACGCGGTATCGCTGTGCCGGAAGAATTATCGATCATCGGATTCGATGACACGCCCATTGCCGCACGGGTTTGGCCGCCGCTGACAACGGTGCGTTGGCCCATTGTTGCTATGGGGCGGTCGGCAGCGCTTAAGATCATCGGCGATGCGACCTCTGTCTCGCCAGAGGATCAAGAGCCATCGACCTTCGTGTCGACGCTCGTACGGCGCGGCTCGGTCGCTCCGCCGATGAAATGACGATATTGCACTTGCAGATGACACCGGTTACCTTCATTGCAGTTTTTGATTACAAACCATCGGGTTTGACGGGAAAGGATATTTATGAAGATCGCGCTGATCACCGAAAATAGCCAAGCGGCTAAGAACAGCATCATCAACGATGCACTGACTGCAGTCGCAGAGCCATTGGGCCATCAGGTATTCAACTATGGCATGTATAGCGCAGAGGATAGCGCTTCGCTGACTTATGTCATGAACGGTTTGCTGGCCGGCATTTTGCTGAACTCCAAAGCGGCTGATTTTGTCGTGACGGGTTGTGGCACCGGAATGGGTTCCATGTTGGCGTGTAACGCAATGCCCGGCGTATTTTGTGGCCTTGTGATCGACCCGACTGATGCGTTCCTGTTCAGCCAGATCAACGACGGCAACGCGATGTCTATGCCTTATGCAAAGGGCTTTGGCTGGGCAGCTGAACTGAACCTGCAAGATTGCTACCGCAAGATTTTCGAAAATGAGGGCGGCGCGGGTTATCCCAAAGAGCGCGCGCACTTCATGGCTGCCAACCGCAGCATATTGAAGGATGTTAAGGCAGCATCTTGCCGCGACATGCTGACCGTTCTCAAAACGGTTGATCAGGATCTGCTGAAGGCGGCGATTGCGGGTGAACGCTTCGCCGAATATTTCTATGCCAATTCGCAGGATGAAGAAATGTCCGCCTATCTGCGGAGCGTGGCAGGCTGATATGACTGCGCCATTTGATCTTTCGGGCAAAACGGCGCTGGTCACTGGTGCCAATACGGGCATTGGTCAGGCAATTGCCGTCGCCTTGTCAAAAGCAGGCGCTGATGTTGCCGTCGCGGGTCGCTCCGCGCCGACAGAGACGCTGGCCTTGATCGAAGCAAATGGACGCAAGGCGGTCAATATTACCGCCGACCTGTCTTCTATTGAGCCTGTCGCGCGTGTAGTTGATGAAACACAGGCGGCGTTCGGGCGGCTGGATATCTTGGTGAATAACGCCGGGATCATCCGCCGCAATGATGCTGTGGATTTTACCGAAGAAGATTGGGATGCGGTGATCGACACCAATCTTAAAACCTTGTTCTTCCTGTCGCAGGCTGCGGCTAAAGGCATGATATCGCAAGGTTCGGGTAAGATCATCAACATCGCGTCGATGCTTACCTTTCAGGGCG
>Ga0315904_10007162_pt1 | contig 15032 bp, 10 predicted proteins | sample LakEriMetagenome_6_FD_203529 | JGI IMG/M metagenome (GOLD analysis project Ga0315904, IMG submission 203529) | Freshwater fungal communities from buoy surface, Lake Erie, Ohio, United States - Buoy 12 MA120 | ecosystem: Environmental > Aquatic > Freshwater > Lake | place: USA: Lake Erie, Ohio... | reverse complement strand
ATCGTACCGTATACACATCCGATATTATTCATAAAATCACTTTCCGTGGTATCACGTGTATGAGCCTTTTTAAAATAAGGAAATGATTCCATCAATAGTGTTGTAGCCTGAGGTAATTGACCTTGCGACAACAGTGCCATTCCCCGATTATAATACACCGTGCCGATATTATTGATGAATATCCCATTCGTGGAATCTTCCTTAAATGCTTTCATATAATACCGATAGGCGCTATCCAGATTGCCCCGGTTAAAATAGGCTTTTCCCAATTGATTATACCCATCGGATGGCAAAGCAGGATATATCGAGAGTGATCGATTAAAGTAGTCGATTGATTTGGCGCTTTCTTTAGAAACAGAATCATTGATTTGATTCATATTATAACCAAGTTGAGATAATTCATCTGTGAGTACTTCTTTCCGCTCCGTGCCTGAAAGGTGATTACCCATATAAAACAATAAATGGGTTGAATTCGGGAAATTTTCTATATCTGTAGAGAACAATAAAAAGTCTGAACGCCAATCGTTGTTCCGAGCCCACGTACGGGCGGCAAAAAGAATGGCAATTAAAACCACTGCTCCTGTCAATATGGGCGTCGATAGTAACTGCTTGAATGCAGGTGTATCTTCGGAGTCTGTTTTTGGTTTCGACAAAAGATACAAGGCACCTACGAGTGAAATACATAGTCCTAATGATGGCATAAAAAACAAACGCTCTCCAAAAGAAGTACCAATCAGGAATAAGATATTCGATGTAATGGAGATGCTGATGAAGAACCACACAAATCCAAATGATATCGCATCTTTACGCTTACGATATCGGATAATATAATAAATCATCCCACCGAAAAGGAGCAGGGCCAAAAAGAAATACATTCTTGTTTCTCCATCCAATGGCTTTAGGGAACTATAGGAGTAATCGCAAGATAAAACCTGAGGGTAAACAAATTTATATACATAATAACCCAATGTCGTTAAGGCAGATGGAAAACGATTTACAGCCGATTGAACGGCAAAAGAAACTGAACTATCATTCACGGGTTGATTGTTATTCCCACGCATTAAATCCACTTTCAAACTATCGTCGCAGGCAACCAAATAATTATCCATCACAGAAGTTGGAGCGGGTTTCGGATACCCCGACAAACTTTGATGACGTGCGAATAAAAAGAACAAACTGCATAGGAGAAAAATACTTGAAATGACCGCATTTTTTTTGAGAGAGACATCGCTAAAAAAATAAAAAAATGCCGGAATCAACAATACCGCTACCACTGTTGATTCCTTCGAAAATGAGCCCATGAGATAGGCCAATATTGCCGGAATGAGCCATAACCCTTGATGTTGCCTCAGATAAAGTTGAACGCATCGAATCGCTAACAACACCCCTAACATGCTTAAAATTTCATCTCCACTTTTTATATTGGCTACCGTTTCCACATGCATTGGATGAACGACAAATAATAGGGTTACTAAAAAAGACAATACCCATTTCTTCTTGAAGGCATCATACAAAACAAAAAACAGAATCAGACAAGTCATTGCGTAAAGCAATACATTGACGACATGAAAACTGTGGGCAGCCTCAAAAGAATTGTCATTTCCATTGAACCAACTCCATTCCAGATTAAATAACAATTTGGTGAACGGGCGATACAAGGAATTTTCTAAATCGGAATAATCTCCTTTACGCAAGGGTGTGGTAAAAATTGTTTTCGTATTCTCCCAACTCGGATCGGCTTTGGTAATTTTATTATTTTTGATAATCCCATGATCATCCAATACAAAACGATGCTCAAAAGTATTGCTGTAAATGAGCATGGCAATTGCAAATAAAACCACCCCAATCAACCAGGGGAAAAACGATTTTTTGGCGGTTGTTTCCTCAGGCCTTTCGGCAGGCAGGGGAGCCGGGTTATGTTTGGGAGCGTTTGATTTAGCAGGAGAAGATTTTTTAGCCATACTCTTTATTTGGTTTCAAGTGGACGAGGAGTTTGACGGGTTCGTTCAGGATTGGCGGCAGTCCGTGTTTTTTTTGCAGGGGCTACAGGCGCTCTTTCTTGTTGAGTATCCAATGTAGTAGAATCAATTTTTCGACTTTGTTCCGTTTCTGACTGAGTGGTTTCTTTGCTCGTTCCACAGGAAATCATTATTCCTGTAAAACACAGAAAAAGAATTCCTGCGAAATTGAAAAGTCTCATATGCATATTCATTTTGATTGTTGAACGAATCACCCTTCAGATAAATGGGTTATTGGCAAATATAATACCGATTCAGCATCCATCATATTCCAATGCTGAGCGTGCAAAATTTATACTCGAATCCTTTGAGGGAGTTCACCGCAAGGAAACGACCAGCAAAAAATATTCTGTAAAAGAATCCTTCAAAAACAGATAGCTTCTAGCTGTCGTACAACGCATGAATACATTCTTCGCGAATGGTAAATAACTGTTCTATGCTGTAAGGTAACATGGGATGTTCCTTCAAAAAACCCTCCATACAGCGATGGTGCAGGCTTTTCTTCACCTGATAAATGAGTTTGGTATCTGCAAATTGAGCGAACATAAAATCTTGTTCCGGTGCGGGTAAGGCCCTGCCTTTCCAGGTCACATCGTGTAAGGCCCCATTGATATCCAAACATACATGAACCTCCGGCAAATAATCAAGCTGGTATTTTTTTAAAATGCTTGCAGATTTTGGTAAATTCTGGGCATTCATCCGAAATACCCAGAATACCAATTTCACTTCCTGATGACCTTGTTCCTTGGCCAATGCAGCCAGCGCCAGGTGTTTACTGGAACAGGTGCCACAGCCTTCGTGAATCACGCCAACCACATTATTTTTATCTGCAATGCGCCGGTAAGGCAAATGGGCCACATAATCCATGGCTTGTACAAAACTGAGTACTCCTACTTGAAGAAATGCAGCCGATACAGGCCCTTTGTTCAATATCTCAAAATCAGATACCGTCACCATCTAAAAGATTACCTATTCCGCCCAGAATGCTGCCTTCCTCTTTTCGTTTACCTAAAGCCCCGTAGGAGAGTACACGCGAAGCCAAACGGCTAATGGGCAATGATTGTATCCAAACCTTACCCGGTCCTCTCAAGGTTGCGAAGAACAATCCTTCACCTCCGAATATGGTATTTTTTATACCTCCTACCATTTGAATATCAAAATCAATTTCTGAGGTATAAGCCACCACGCAACCCGTATCAATTTTTAGTACTTCGCCGGGTGCCAGGGTTTTTTCGAAAACATGACCACCTGCATGCACAAAAGCCAGTCCATCACCTTCCAACTTTTGCATGATGAAACCTTCACCTCCAAAAATACCGGTACCCAACTTTCGCTGAAATTGAATGCCGACACTGACGCCTTTGGCAGCGCATAAAAAGGCATCTTTCTGACAAATAACCTTTCCATTCATTTCGGCCAGATTCAATGGAATAATTTTACCGGGATATGGAGATGCAAAATGGACTTTTTTCTTGCCCACAGCGGTATTGGTAAAAGCGGTCATAAACAGGCTTTCACCGGTCAGCAAACGTTTACCAGCCGAGAATAGTTTACCCATCAATCCCCCTTGTTGTGGGGTTCCATCTCCAAAAATGGTTTGCATTTGAATGCCTTCTTCCATCATCATAAATGCACCACTTTCAGCAATGGCTGTTTCGTTGGGATCCAATTCAATTTCTACATGTTGCATTTCTTCACCATGTATCCGATAATCTATTTCGTGTGCGTTCATTTTAAATATTTTTGGCAAAGTTCTGTAAATTCAGAATATGGCCATCAAAATGTGACAAGTGGTTCTTGGAATCCATTAATGGAGAATCAAATGCAGTGCCAACTCCTTGAGGTGTGCATAACCCATGTAAAATTGTGGATGACACCTCCCACAATCTTTTTTAGTGAATCATCTTTTGAAGCCAAACAGCCCTTAATTGGGTTGTTTTTACAAAAAATTGATTGTACTTTTCCCGAAAAAATAAGGCATGCCGGCGATGAATATGATTAACTGGTTTGAGATTGCGGTTTCTGATTTTGATCGGGCCAAAAAGTTTTATGAAACCATCTTTGATATCCAAATGTCCGTAACCGAAATTCAAGGTTATAAGATGGCCTTTTTCCCCAATGAAGCAGGTATTGTGAGTGGGGCCATTTGCTATGGTGAAGGCTATATCCCCAGTGGAGCAGGCGCACTATTATACCTCAATGCCAATCCGGATGTAAATCTTGTTTTGGATCGGGCAACGGCAGCCGGAGGACGAATAATCGTCCCAAAAACACTCATTGGTGAAGACACCGGGTATTATGCCTTTATTGTTGACACCGAAGGAAATCGAATTGCTTTGCATAGCGAGCGTTAAGCTTTCTTTTTTAAGCAGTTTTAAAATTTGTTCATCTCCATTTAGGATTCGATTTAGCTTTCATGAATGCGCCTGCCCATAAACCCAATACCTCTGAACCCCAACGTTGTGTATGGTGTATGAAAGACGATCAGGAACGGCATTATCACGATACAGAATGGGGCGTACCCGTACATGACGACCGTAAACATTTTGAGTTTATTGTTTTGGATACTTTTCAGGCCGGATTGAGTTGGAAAACTGTTCTTCATAAACGCGAAGCCTTTCGGAAAGCTTTTGATGGTTTTGAAGTTGAAAAGGTCGCAAGAAATAGGGGCTGTTAAGTGAATCCCTCTCAGAAAAAGTACCATCCGTTGGAAAGCAGTAGTCTGAATATCGTTTTTCAAATTTCGTGATGTATTTTGTGCCGTCTTTGATGTTTATCCTTTCAAACAAACAGATATGAAATTACTGGAGAATAAAGTAGCACTGATAACCGGAGGTAGCCGTGGAATTGGCGAAGCCATCGTTTTAAAATATGCTGAACATGGTTGCCATGTTGCCTTTACATATATCAGCGAAAATAGTGCTGCACGGAGTGAGGAACTGGTACAAAAATGTAAATCCATGGGCGTTGAAGCCAAGGCCTATCAAAGCAATGCCGGATCATTTGCAGATTGCGAACAACTGGTGAATGATGTTATGCAGGACTTTAAAGCCATTGATATCTGTGTCAACAATGCCGGCATCTCACGCGACAATTTACTCCTGCGCATGACCGAACAGCAATGGGATGAAGTGATGGCCATCAACCTGAAAAGCGTATTTAATATGACCAAACAAGTGATGAAGCCCATGATGAAAGCCCGCAGCGGAAGTATCATCAATATGAGCTCAGTGATTGGAGAAATGGGCAACGCCGGACAAAGCAGTTATGCAGCCAGTAAAGCCGGAGTGATTGGATTTACGAAATCGGTCGCGAAAGAAATTGGCAGCCGGAATATTCGATGTAACGCCATTGCACCAGGATTTGTAGAAACCGATATGACGGCCTATTTAAAGGAAGGCGAAGGGGCCGAAAAATTTAAAGCAGGTATTCCTTTGGGTCGTTTTGCAAGCGCAGAAGATATTGCCAATACTTGTTTGTTTTTGGGTAGTGATATGGGTAATTATATCACCGGACAGGTGATCAGCGTTTGCGGTGGTTTGTGTATTTAAAGAATTCAATCAATGGACATGAAAAAAACTTTTCTGGCGCTTATCATGCAGCTTGGTTGTTCCTTGCTTTATGCGCAGGACAGCACCGAGGTATTTGATTTTAGTCAATACGGCGATGCTTCGCAGAGTAAATCATTTTGTACCCAAAAAGTTTTGAACCAAAGCCCGAGCAAACAAATTAGTTTGGGTTATGAATTTAATCCCGGCTTTCAGAATAACCACGATTTAGGGGTTGAACGTATTAATTCTATGGGAGGATTAAGAACCTCTATCAATTTATTGGCGATTAGTACCAACAAATTAATTCTGAGTTTGGGTGCGAACTATTGGGGCTCCAGAATTCGCACAGATGATATTTCCAAATCAGGAACAATGAATCAGGTCTATAACAATCGGATGGATGTTGAAGGCATTAACCTCCTGATGTTTAAACCACTCAATAATCGCCATTTTATCATTGCACAATTGAATGTTGATGCCTCTTATATTGGCACCAATAATGAATGGCAATTAACCAAAGAGTCGATTACCTATTACGGGAGCGCCATTTTTGGCTGGAAAAAAAATGATTACCGGATGCTGGGATTGGGTGTGAGTCGAACCTATCGGATGGGCAGACCCTTGATCGTACCTGTTTTGTTGTATAATAAAACCTTTAATGAACAATGGGGCATCGAAGCCTTGTTACCTGCAAGAGCACACGTGCGCTACAATTTTAATCCGGATCGATTATTGATGGCCGGATATGAACTCGAAGGACAGCAATATGATTTAGCAGGCAGCAATCGGTTTTTACAACGAGGAGAAATAAAACCCAGACTCGTATTTGAACAAAAATTAGTTGGATTTGTGTGGCTCAGCGCACAATTCGGATATCGAATCAATGGACGCTTTAATTTGGTGAACCGCTATAATGGACAAGAAGAAGATGAGGTCTTTAAAAATAAATGGGGCGCTTCACCCTATTTTAATCTGAGTATTAATTTGGTAACGCCTTAGGGAAATCTACATTTTACTTTTTTACCTGACGGGTCCAGGTATCGGTTCGGCCGATGAGTGAAACGCCAATATAGCCGCGAACCTTCAGCACATTGTTGCCATCGAGTTCCATTTTGCATGAATACTCTTTGCCATTTTTAGGATCATAAATGGATCCATCTACCCACTCTTTTTCTTCTGCATCATAGGTAAATCCTTTCATGTTGACCATACCCAATACCGGTTGTGATTTTTTACTATCTTCCGGATTACGTTTATCCAGTTTGGGTTTACCGGTATCCGGATCGATAGGCTCCTTCAGCCAAACAATTTTACCGGCATAATGCCCGGATGTTGTTTTGTAGATTTGAATAAAACCGGTGCCTTCGCCATTTTTCCATACACCAACTACGGCATCGGCTGCATCTTGTGCCCAGCCAATCAGTGCAAGGCATACTAACAATAATGTACTCAGTACGTATTTCATGTTCGATGTTTTGTGCAAAATACATCAGGATCTTTAAATGACAAACGCGAATGATATTGAAAGAACCCGGAATTATCTCGTTCAACGGACCGTGACAAGATTTGGGTTAAATGTTGTGTGATATCATTCTATAGTAAACTTACGAAAATAATCGCCGGATTCTGTGCTAATTTTCAGGTGATAAACACCCCTGGCATAAGATGCAGTACGAATATTTAGTTTCGTAGTAAGCAGCGGCGAGGCAGCATAACGATCAACGACAGCCCCCAGCGTATTGTATACCACCATTGACACACGTTGCGTTTTCGTTGGCAATTCAATATACAATATATCGCTTGCAGGTACCGGATAAATTTTAATCGTGTACAGGGTATCTACCGGTGGCACAAGGTTTAAGGTATCGCAAGCGCTACCTACTAGAGCGCCTAAACGATAATTGGGCATGTTTGGTGGCGATGCTGTATTTATATTTTTTGTTTGATAACACATTCGACAAAAATGTGCATCTGCTCCCTTTTTATCTGGAAATTCAATATAACTCATGGCACTATACACTTTTATCCAATTACCAATGTATATACGTCCGTCTGGGGCATTATAAGCTAGATTATTTCCATTTTCAAACAACTTTCCATCAATATTCAACTCAATTTGCTCCCCGGTTTCCAAATTATGTTGTAAGATGGACAGATTATTAATTAGGTAAACATATTTATTATTCGAGGAAAAGCAGGACACCCCTACCACGCGGTACATTTGAATAATACTATCATAGACCCATGGAATCGTTTTATATTTACTCATCTTTCCAGTACACCGATCGAAATAATTGATTTGTGTAATATTGTTATTGAATTCAGAAGTCATCACATACAAACTCCCATCAGGGGAAAAATTGCTTTGTCCATTCACACCATTTGCAAACATAGGTGAATCAAACTCCTGATCAGCTTGGCGCTCTATACCTTCTGGCGTAACAAGAAAAACATAAAATTTATGTCTGTATAAATGAGGCTTAAGCAACCACCAATCCCGGCCATTGGCATGGCGCGTGGCACTCATCTGACAAATACTTAGGCTATCATCTTCGATGAGATAATTCATCTTCGATATGACTTTCCCCTTGCCATTATTTTCCTTCATGTCTACAACGCTATACGTCATAACATCATAGATATACCACCCACCATTAACTTGAGCGAGGTCAAAATTCTTATCACTAATACCCCAAGCGAATACATAGAACTGACTATCTTTTTTAGGCAGAATAATACTTTGCTGGATAAGTTGATTCGTGTAAAAAGAATTAATCTTATGCGGAAGAATATTGTCACCATTTTCAATTAACGTATTTGACTTATCGTAAATATTGTACCCATCGCAGGAAAGTAATAAACCCGAAGAGTCATTTATGTTGCTATGGGCCTGCCTGAAATAAACTAAATTGGACGGCATGACGGTATTTGTCAATGTATCATCCTGAAAATTAAAAAGCAAGGGTTCAACACCCACGATCCACTTATCATTTTTATATTGAGCAGAGCTGGTTATACCACATATCGCAAATAGCACCACCAGACACCCTATTTTAATTACTTTATCCATTTACTCTTTTACAAATTTACCATGTTGTAAAGGCATATTGTTGACAAGGAAGCGATACGTATATACTGCGTTTGGTAGTTCACGTACGCTAAAACTGAATTTGGTTTTAGTTGGTGATAAAGTGATCGTTTGCAATACCCTGCCGTGAATATCCAATATTTGCAATGTTCCGGTACTTAGTGCATTTAATTTATAACTCACAGTAACCTGATCGTTTGCCGGGTTGGGGTATAATGTAATGCGGTCACCTTCCAAAGCATAGATTAGTTGTAAACCATCTTGTGCTGACATACTATCAAGTGCGGCATTCTCAGCATCAAACAAACTATTACCTCCTTTATATACACCCACATTGTTACAAATTACCAAATCGTCAAAATACGCAAGCGGGTCAACTGCAACATACATACTTCGGGCTTTGTATACCGCATTACCTGCAACATAAGGACACTCCTGTGCCAAATTGCTTATCCACTGTAAATCTGCCAGCGTTAGTGATTCGCTGCCATACTCCAGATCTTTGAGGTGTAACGCATTGATATGGTGTTCGTTTAAATCAAAAAGTTCAATGGTCGAAACCACACTATTCAGTTGCTTGGCTTCTGCCAACAGGTTTTCAAAAAGTGTAAGATCTTCACGTGTCGTACTATCGCTCAATCGGGAAAGCAATTGATCAATAACGGCGAGTTGTTCTAAAGTACTTCCTTGCCTATTGATATAGAAGGTATTTAAAACCGGATAAGCAACGCGTCTCAAGCTATCCTGTACCAGGTAAGCGAATAAAGCACGTTCATCAAAGTACTCTCCGCCTTCAGGAAATTCAGTGTACTCCACTTCATCCTGTGCGATGTCCTCCGCATATTCTTCGTCAATCCCACCACTAGTGCTAGGGGCTATATTTATTGCCGGCGAACAGATAACAGGTGTTCCAGGGTTGAAATTCTCAACACCATACCGACATCCATTGCCTGAAATATTTGAATAAGAATCATTAATTTGTATGTTATTCGTGTTTGTATAAATTGTCGGTTGTGGTGCAGTTGGATTGCAAACATACCCCGGATTAAACACCCGATGCACTTTTTTGTTGGAGCCTGAAGGTGGATAGAACTTATTATTTGCATCATAGATTCCCTGTTGCCCTATATCACCCACCGTTCCATTGGTGGTTAAATGCCTGAAAAGCCAGCCAAAGCGAGTAGTTGTAACCCGATTTTGCTCTACACCGGCATTCAGTTGGTTGTTATACAAATTATAGCCAATACAGTTCCCCTGAATAACCATACCATATTGTAGATTGTCAAAAATATTGCAATGCAGAAAGTTGTTAGGGCTCTTTTGCATATAAAGTCCTGCAGTGCGACGAACATCCTGCACAGACAATTGATTCGTACCTGTAACCGAAGTAGAAAATAATTCAACTCCACTGCAGCGATTTAATGATACGCCTATCATATTTTGAACGGTTGACAAGCTGGATGCATTGCTTAAGGAACTCATTGCAATTGTATTGCCCTCCATATTTGCTTTACTTAAATTAAGTGCGTCAATGCCGATGAAAAAATCGGTGGCTGGTGTTGTAATCGTATTGTTTTTTATCTTCAACCCACTCGCAACAATTGAAGGTTGTTGCCAGACAATTCCTTTTCCCCAATAGATATACTGCGTGTTTGGATTGCCGCTTAATTGGTAGGCAGGCTTGATATTGTTTAAGGTATTATCTTTAATGCCGCCCCAACTTGCTCCGGATATACTAATACCCAAACAGGTATTATCCAATGTATTTGACCGTATCAGATTGGTATGACCGGCTGAAAACAACATCATTCCACCTTCTGTATTTAGCATCCGGTTATTTTGAATGATGGTGTGAAAATTATTACAGACAAATCCCTTTTGGCAATTGAATATATCCGTTATACTGGCGTTATTATAACCAAAGTGCTTTAATGTAGGGGAGTTTATGGAGCTTGTACTAAGTGCATAGATGGCACATCCCAATGGGTTCTGACTGATCGATACTCCTGAATTCAACGGGTCCCAAATTGCTGAAGTTCCTGTAATGTTTTTAAAGGTATTAAAGGATGTCGTAATTATATTATTAGGACTGAGATTACTAGTATTTCGGATATAGATGCCATTCCGCAGATTATCAAACACATTGCCTTGAGCGGCGATACTAGGATGACCTATATTTATATTTGTACAATTATCAATAATTATTCCATGTTGACCATTGGATTGACTTGCATATGGTGCCAGTAAACTATTTGATAAAGTTTTGAAAATACTCGATTGAATATGGCCAAAATTCCCCGATACATTGGCTAATTGTATACTGATATAGTTATCATAAAATTTACAATCATCCACGAACAGCTCTCCAAATGGTATCTTTAAACCGTCTTTCATTTGCATCAAGGTACTTGAATTTAAGGCAACTATTTTTGATGTAGAAGTCATATTTTGAATTCCTTTCCACATCGTATTACAAGCAGCTTTGAATGCCGATTTTTCGATAGTTAAGGTATTGGCAGCAATCTGAATCAAAGCATCTGGAGCAAAAAACACATCATCACAATTTAAAAAATGTATGTTGGTATTCACATCAAAACCTCCTTCGAAATATATTTTGCTGACGTTGCCTACGGGATTGTTGGTTAAATCAATTACTGAATTAGAGAGGGGCAACCCATTTCCGTTATTATACCAAGCCAGCACCTGAGTGGCGGTGGTATTTGGCGGAAAAATATGAGAAACGGGCAATGTTGAATTTGGGTTGCAACAGATAAGGCCACTATTTAGCACATTTACAGTAACTTGAGATAAGGAAGTGCATCCAGAAGAATTCGTACCCGTAACAGTATAAATGGTAGTTGAAGTTGGACTCACGCTCACACTAGACCCGCTTAAATTCCCTGGTTGCCAAATGTAAGAATTAGAGCCACTTGCTGTTAATAAAGAGGAAGACCCAATACAAACAGCAGTGGGTGAAGCGAAGGCAGAAATAGAGGAATTTGGGTTTAAGGTCACTATAACTGAACCTGTACATCCATTGTTGTCAGTAGCTACCACAGTATAAGTACCAGCGGGCAAACCAGCAAAGATGTTACTAAGTTGAGGTGTACCTCCGTTTAACGCATAAGAAAAATTAGTACCGGTTGTAGATACAATATTCGTTGTAATGGTGCCCAGACAATTAGAATAGTTTACTGCTGCAGTTATAGCCGTTCCGTTAACTACAAAGGTGCTAGATAAATTTGCACAATTAACAGCTAAAGGAGATGCGTTGATGGCATTCAATGTATAAACACCCGGTAATCCCACAGTAACTGATTGCCCAGAATTGCTTCCGAGGATTCCTCCGTTGGGGCCAGTCCAAAAATAACTGGTGATTCCAGACGACGGTATAGTCGCAGTAAGTACATTGGTTGTTCCAGTTGATAGACATATGTTAGAATTTGAACTTGTAATGGTGAGTGGGTAAATTATCTGTAAACCGAGGTCATCTATATACAAGTCAAATCCCATATCTCCATAATTATCTATTTGTTCAAGAACTACGTCATACATTCCTGTTGCACCTGAAAAATTCTGTATAAGAATATCATTTAGCGTCCATTGATTAGTAGCCTGAAACGGGGTCAGAACTGGAGACGTAAAAACATTATTAGTTCCATTTGTTATTCTCACCCTAACTCGAAATGGAAAAATCAGATTGGAATGCCCGTGTTTGGAGAGAAAGGAAAATTTATAATCGTGGCTATTTGTCATCATGAATGGTTGCTGCCATGCGGCGAAAGTTAAACCGAGTTGTGTATGCATACGGACATCCACAGGGGCTGGCGGTGCAAATAACACTGGCGTAAAAGGAACACAATTTGATGGTGGGAGAGTGACAAAATTAGTGTAGTCGTATGGGGCGTCATAATACAATATATCGCCATTAGAAAAACCGATTGGTTGTGTGTTAGCAGCTTCAATGGTATATGTACCTGGACCATTACAATTTGTATGAAAAATTGCATTCGTCGTAAATGCGGTATTTCCTAAACTAAAATCGCCATTTTGAACCATGTTTAGTTCACAACACATTGGATTATATTGTATTGAATTATCATTTAATAGGCACATTTGGTTAAAACTATTATTTTGAAAAATATATGTTACCTGTGGCAAATTAACCGTTTGATTACCTGTAATTTGAAAATAGCTTTGATGGGTGCCATTAAAATTATTAGTTAGATTTAAGGGAACTGGATTAAACGCTGGGTTAGCAATAAATGAACTATATACAAATAGAGAAGCCGCATCAACAACTGAAATTTGTTGCATACTATTTGCACATATAGGCATAGATGAGGTAGGCACTAGTTGCATGTCTCCAAGACATAAAAAAGAAGTTTGAAAAATAACCGTATTGGCATTGGAAAGTATACAGGTCAAAGTCACAGGAAAAATACCAAATTGAGCGTAAGATAACGAATTTACAGTTGCACCTGTTGCTGTTCCTAAATTTGAGCCAGGCAAATTCCATTGAATACTATTTACTGTAACCCCTTGTGGCAATCCGCCAATTGTAACAGTGATATTTTGTGCATTATTCACACAAAACGTATTATCATTTAGAGCAAAAGTAATATTGTTTGATGGTGCACAGGTCAATGCATCAGGTGCGTTTATGAGTCCAGCACCTAATTGCCCTAAAAAGTTAGGGTTCATGTTATCTATATTCGATGCGCTGTTTGTAACACAGTCTATAATTTGCTGTGCTGTAAATGCCGGGTTGTTATAAGCCACAAGTGCTAAGAGAGAGGCCACCATGGGTGCTGCCATCGAAGTACCTGAACTAAATTGGTAATTGCCATCATGTATGGGAGAAAATATATTTGTACCAGGTGCACAAATATCTATTGTCGGACCATAATTGCTAAAAAATGATTTAGCCGACAATGCATCCACACTTGCTACGCTTAACATACGATCTAAATTAGCCTGCGAAATAGATGGAGCTGTTATTGCATTTGCAGCGGCAGGAAAGGCGTTATTAATAATATTGCTATTTCCCGCAGCGAATACAACAATTACATTTGGATGGTTGTTTAAAGTCTGATTCAAGGCCAATTGTTCGGCTGTGGCCATAACAGAATTGGTACTTGCCGTTTGAGTCCCCCATGAACATGAAATTATTCTTGCACCATTATTTGCCGCCCAGTCAATCCCAGTAAATCCATCCATAAGACTATTGCCAGTTGGCAAGGAACTCGGCGTAGCTTTAATCCCCATCACTTCAATTGGATTTATTGTCCCCCAGCCTCCACCCAAAGAAGCAACTCCAAGATTATTGTTATTTTCAGCTGCAATAATACCTGCGCAATGCGTCCCATGATTATAGCTTGGAGGCCCATCAACGTTCGGGTCATTATCGGACACATCCCAACACAATGTTGCATTAAACTTATTTACTAAATCAGGATGGTTAACATCAAACTCATTATCCACTACCGCTACCCTTACCGGCTGATTACCTATCGTCAAAAGGGGGAAAGCGTTACAGGCATTTATTAAATTTAAATGATAGTTTGCAGGATTGCCCACATTCCAATATCCCATCGCTTCATTGGTGCAATTAACTTTATAGAGTGGAACTCGCTCTGCAAAATCAACAAACTGAAGAGCATTAAAATCATTCAATAAACTCCCAATGTTGGCGATATCGGAGAATATCACCCTATATATGTAATCAACTGTTGTATCCGATCGTAAATTAAAAGCTTTTTTAATTTTTTCGACTTGGTAGTTACCTATGATCGTCTGAATGGGAATTGGGTAATTACTCAAACTATCTCCAATCTCGTAAGGAGGGATCTGATTTAATTGCCCTTTAATTCGAATATATACTTGACCATCCACAAAGTTCGAATCAACAGTTTGACCATATCCATTAATTCCGATAATTTGAATGAAGAAAAAAAATAAAAATGCGAACTGAGGAGAGAATAAACGTCTATCAGGTCGATAGACCCTCGCGGTGTTATTGTGTTTCATAGTAAAAGTTTTAGATTATAATGTTTACGAAAAAAAAAATTAATAACCAAACTTTTTCAAAGAAAAGCCAAACTCATTAACAAAAACCCTCAGCGCTGCGAGATGTTCGAGTGCCTGCTAAGCTGATAATCTCGAACCGCAGTTTGAATTGATTTCTGCTTATCAATACCGCTTCATATAAAATAAAAAAAAGTTCCTGCTTCCCTTTGTACATTCGAATTTAAAAGGCAAAATGATACGGGAAATATTAGGCGACAAATCGGTGAAATTATTTATCATCCTCGCAGGTATATTCAGCACCAATGCCATTGTTGCTGAGTTTATTGGCGGTAAAATATTTTCTTT
>Ga0315904_10007161_pt1 | contig 15032 bp, 11 predicted proteins | sample LakEriMetagenome_6_FD_203529 | JGI IMG/M metagenome (GOLD analysis project Ga0315904, IMG submission 203529) | Freshwater fungal communities from buoy surface, Lake Erie, Ohio, United States - Buoy 12 MA120 | ecosystem: Environmental > Aquatic > Freshwater > Lake | place: USA: Lake Erie, Ohio... | reverse complement strand
TCTGTTGTATTGCTCCAATTGCCGTCATTTATAGTGTAATAGGTAAGCGATAAACCCTTTAGGGAGAAAAGAACCGTCATCGCGGCTAATAGATAAATTGTCTTCATACCTTGTATATTTCGAACAACAAAGTTAGAGTTGGAACCGGCCGAAAAAAATGATTTATATCATGAATTGGGCTCAGGAAGATCATATGTTTTTTGAAGGAAATCAATTAACTTGGTAAGTTATACCCAGCTCTTTTTTTGTTCGGCATCAGAGGTTGGCAATTACTTCTATGTGTATCTTCGCGCCTGACCGAAGTTAACCTCAAATTCAGTTGTTTGGCACACATTTTGGCTATGGGGCACGTTTTAAAAAAAGAGATCATGTTGAGAATACTACAGTTTGTTGTTTTACTATCGAGTTTTTCCCTTTTCGGACAGAGTGGGGCAGGAGTATATAAGGTAAAGTGGCTTGTGGACAAGCGGCTCACAAATCGTTTCATTGTCCAGAATACTCCTATCGGAACACAAGGGACCGGCAGGCTTGAAATACCTGCGAATCTGTATGATTCTGTCATTGCTGATATCCTCACCATCGTTAAAGATGAGCTACATACGGATGCAGCACTGCTTTATCCGCTGAATAACAATGGAGATCAAATGCGCACTGTATCTTCAACGGAATGGGTAGGTGGGTTACCTAGGGGAACGAAAAAGCGAGCAATGCGGACCGAATACAAGGAATACTATGTCAAATTCAAGATCCGGGTGGGTGTTTACAAAACTTTATCTATCGGAAATGAGCTCGCGAGTTACAACAGGTTGCGACCGTTTGTAAGGGTAAAAATGAAGGCCTATGGTCTTGACCGACGAGTGAAATTCAGGAAGCGCATCAGAAAAGGTGGGTTCAACAGTATCGGTAGCTTTGAATACAATGTGGGTGGAATTTCCATGACCAATTCAAATGCCCTTCCTATTGAAGAGGTAGTGAATATGGTATTTCAGGGTTTACAGCGTTTTAAGGACAAAGTGAAGTAGCTCCTATTAGCTAACATGATTGATCACCCCAATAGATCCTTCATTTTCTTCTGAATGAAACGCGTAGCGAATCCCGGGCTGATGCGGTAAATGAGGTCCATGAATTTGGAGTCCTTTCCGACCAGAACTCTGAACTTGTTCTTTTCCATAGCAGTAATGATGATCGAAGCTGCCTCGGTGGCTGACAACGCCTGATTGGCGGCGCTTTGTTTGCTGGCATCCATTTTTATTTCCACACCGGAGTTCCTGGTGATTTCCGTTTTTACCGCCCCCGGATAAACAGCGGTTACCCTCACATTAGTTGGCAGTAGTTCTGCATAAAGTGCTTCGGTCATAAGTTTGACAGCAGCTTTAGAAGCACCGTAAATACCTTGTCCGGGTACCGGTAGAAAGCCCCCCATACTGGACGTATTCACAATATGTGCTTCCGGTCGTGTAAGCAAGTAAGGAAGGCAAGCCTTTGTAAGATATAGCAGCCCATAAAAATTGACATTCATCACGCGTTCTATCGCGTCATATTCCAGATCGTTTATCCGAACGAATGGCTGAATGATCCCGGCATTATTGAACAGTCCGTCTAATGTACCATGGATACGAATAACTTCACCCGGCAGTTCTTCCACAACCTTTTTATCGCCTATGTTCAATACATGCAGGGATAAGCGATCAGCCGCCTCCCCAGCCAGAATTTTTGTTTCTTCCAGAGCATCTGAATGTATATCCACGGCGGCAATTCTCGCCTCTTTTTTTAATAACTGCAATACGAGCTCACGCCCCATTCCAGCTCCTCCACCTGTAACAATGAATGTCTTTCCTTTCACCTGCATAACAAAACGTTTACAATGCTTGCAACCGAATATTTGAATGTTCTCAACCGAGTATACAAGCCATTTTTCAATGCAATGATAGGAGTGAATCAATCAGGAAAACATGATATAAATCAATTCTTTGTAAAAACAGCAATTATTTTTTGAAGGAAAACGAAGAAGGTGGCAGGGAGTTCTTTCATGGAAAGCCGAGTTTATTTTTAAACAGGTGGTTCTATTCAAGGGGAAATAGCTAATTTTCAGCAGTTATTAAATGTGTTTGGATTTAACTACCTTCGAATATGAATAAGATACTTTTATCTCTTGCGTTTTTTTCCGTATTTACAGGTTTCGGACAGGATCACGGAACAGGATTGATCAAGAACAAGAAAGGATATGCTAAAACGGCATTGGCCGAGCGTCCGATGGGTTACGGTGAAAATTTACCATCCAGTGTAAACCTTAAGAATTACCTTCCGCCGATTGCAGATCAGGGGTCATACGGAACTTGCGTCGGATGGTCTTCCACCTACTACGTAGCAACCATGGAATATGCCATTTTGAATGGGATCACCAATCAGGATGAAATCAGAGCAAATTCGTTCGATCCGTTCTACACCTATCTAAATTGTGCAGATCAGTACGATTATTTCGAGTGTAGTGATGGACTCGTCATGGATGAAGCAGCCCAGTGGCTTGTTGAGAATGATTTAAAGCGCTATGCATACAATCAGCTCGAATGTGGCGCGAAAATAAGTAAGAGGAATGTTGCTTCCAACTCGCTCTTGGACCTTCAGGCTTATTACCGCCTAACGGATGACTTATCAACTAATGAGGAGAACTTAGTCTCGATGAAAAAAGCTATGTCGGATAAACACCCATTGTTCATTGGTATCGATATCTATTCATCTTTTTATTCGATCGGAAGTGATGGGATCTATCGCCCATCGGCGCAAGACAGTTATTCTGGTGGCCATGCAATGACGATGATCGGGTATGATGATAATTTAAACGGCGGAAGTTTCATCATTGCCAATTCCTGGGGTGAATCATGGGGTGATGACGGATTGCTTTATATGAAGTATGTTGATTTTTTTAAATTGGATCCGGAGGCATATTATTTTGAGACCGGTCTGAGGCCAAGATCGGGAAGTGCCGGCTGCGTTTTTGGTAATTGCGAGGAAGGATATGGTAGATATGTATACGGAAACGGAGATGTGTACGAGGGAGATTTCTCTCAAGGGCTACGTGGTGGTTATGGTCTCTACCTATGGTCTTTCAAAAGCCACTTCGGTGGTGAATGGATGAGTGACAACCGACACGGATCCGGTTACTATATGGCTCCGGATAATTTAACATCGGGTTATTGGAAAGATGATGTGTATAACGGCTATGATCCGGTTGAAAATCCACTTATCGAACAAGAGGACATTGAATCTCCGGAAGATGTGTTCTTCATTTTGAACGATGTTGAATCGTATGATCTGCTGTCAGATACAGATAATCTGGACAGGATCGAGAACCTCAATGTTACTGAATGCGTTTACGGTGATTGCGAAGACGGGTTTGGAATCTACGTGAGCGGATCAAGTTGGGTATATGCCGGGCAATGGTCTGATGGTAGTCGAAATGGTTATGGGGAGTTCTACTGGCTTGGTTCGGATAGAGGACATGTATACAAGGGCGAATTCAGCTATGGTTACAGGGATGGTAACGGGGCCTACTTCTATCCGGAAGGTAACAGATACTACGGTGAGTGGGAAGAAGGAAACCGTAATGGATACGGTGCGTTGTTCTATTCAGATGGTTCTGTCAGTGTGGGCACATGGTCAGATAACGTTTTAGAGGATGATTCAATGGGCTTTGGAAAGAAAGACAAGCTTCCTTTGAAGGATATTGCCAATTCAAAGAAAACGGATATTCAGAATCCTTCGCTGGCCAAAAAGACACCTCCTTCAACGAAGAAGAAAAAGAAGTAGGAGGTTTAAATTGACATTCCGACACAGTAATTACTGAAAATATGTTGTTTCGAAAGTTGAGCAAACGCCCAATTGTTTCCTTTTCGAAATAGGGTGGGATATACATCACTTATCTAGATTCTACTTCAAATTAAATCCACACATTCAACCATATTTTCAATCAAAAATCCCCGGTTCATCCCTGGGGTTTTTTGATGTGTAAGAATTTTTGTTGTCATTGTAAATGGGGTTACGTTAAGGATTACTTGTTTATTTACACCTAAACGATAAGGTTCATTTTCATTAAATTTGGTTTTCACTCATTTATATTCAATGCAGGCACTATTAAGTTTTATCCTTCTTTTATCAGCAGGTTTCACCTTCTCTCAAATCAATACAAGAGGAGCAGAAGCAGAGAATACAACTACCGGTAAAAGCGGGAAAACACATGTTGTGCTTATTGGAGTTTCCAGCTACAAGAATTTACCTGAGGAGCAGCAGCTCGACTTTGCAGACGATGATGCATTGTTTTTTAAAGAATATCTCCGAAGTCAGGGAGTTTCAACAGCAAAGGTGTTCCTGAACGAACAAGCATTTGGAAAGGATCTGATCGGTAGAGAGATCCAACAAACTTTAGTCAATGAAGCACAGCCAGGTGATGAGGTGATCATATTTTTCGCGGGACATGGAGATGTTGATTCATTGGCAGGTGATGGGTTTCTGTTGTTGAATGGGGTGGATCCGCCATCGGTTGCTTCCTATGATTTCAGTGATGCGTTGTCCCTGAATACGCTTCGCAAAATGATCAATTATGCCGTTGATAAGAAAAATATCAACGTAACGTTCATCGCTGATGCTTGTCACTCCGGTACAATGCGTTCCGGTAATGCCAATAAGATGATCAGTGAGATCAACAATAACATGGTAACGATAACTTCGTGCCAACCCAATGAGCTTTCAAAGGAATCAATTGAATTCGGCAACGGCCATGGTGTGTTCACTTATTTTCTTATTCAAGGGCTAATGGGGCTGGCGGATGAAGAGGTCATGGGAGATAAGAATGGCAGCATTGACCTCAATGAGCTTGAAATGTATGTCAAGACCAAAGTAGCTCTCAACACGCAAAAAAAACAGAACCCGGTTTTTTCGATGAGTGGAAATAAAGAGTTCGTGCAAGTGGATCCTCGTTTGCTGGAAATTGCCAGAAAGTCCAAGAATGGTGAATTCAAAGAATTGGCAGCGTTGACAAAGGATAAGTCTGTTACTGTTCCCGAGGAAGGTATTGATGGTCCTTGCGGCGCATATCTTAAGCTTTTTCAGGAACAGACCATTGATCATAAGTTCTTCGCCGATGAACTTGATTCACTCGATAAGTTACCAGTTGCAACGGGTACTTCCAAGTCAAAAAAGGAGCACACCAAAAAGGTTAATTGTATTGCGGTGAGTCCGGATGGAATGTGGACTGCAACCGGTTCGCTGGACGGAATTGCGTTAAATCTGGGCCGAGATCTCGAAAAGCCAAAATGGTTGAAGGGACAGTCTGGTGAAATTGTATCGGTTGATTTTAGTCCTGAAAAAGGGCTGTTAGCCTCTGCTTCTATGGCAGGTACAGTTATCGTATGGAATCCCGCAACAGGAGCGATCCTTCATTCTCTGATAAAACTGTCCTCGGCGCCAACTGTTGTTCGTTTTCTGGCAGAAAATAAACTTGCAATAGGCACTGCGAAGGGCTCTGTCGTGGTTTGGGAACTAACGGACAATAAGCAAAAGGAAATTAAGCTGCACAAAGGATCTGTTAAGGATATAGAGCTGCTGGGTGATCAACTTGTGACAGCAGGAGCAGATGGGAAGATACTGAAGGCAGACCTTGCTTCAGGGAAAAAATCAGCTCAATTCGAGACAGCCCTTTCAGTTCCTTTTACCACATTGCAGTTGGTCCCAAATTCATCAAGAATGCTCAGTGGAAGTGAGGACGGCGTTATTCGCATTTGGGATCCCAAGAGCGGAAAACTCTTGAAGGAGGTCAAAACTGAAGTCGGGATCGTGAATGGATTTTCTCTTGATCCTTTTGAAAAGTTTGTGTTTTACTCTGGCAGTAAACAAAAAAAGACCGGAATTCTGGACCTGGAAAATCAAACGCTATTGAAGAGTAAATTACTGACAACCGGCAGTGCGACGGGACTTTATTATGACCCGGTTCTAAATCTATTAAAGGTGGCTGAGTATGACGGTAGTGTGTCTTATCAGGTCGTGAAGGTGAATCCGGATATAGCAGCCGCAACAGATCTGCATGAGAAATTGCTCGATTGTGATGGCCTTAAAGACATCAAATATAAGATTGACGGTACACTCATTATCGGGCTGAATAATGAGGTGAATAAAGTGTTGGATAATCTGATCAATGGGAAGGAGGATGTGACGTTGAACGAAGTAAAAGGTGTACTTCGCTATGCAGGAAAAGCTTACGAGATCGGAAAAGAGTATGAATTCGATGCAGAAAAGCTCGAAATTAATTTGTTATTACTTGAAATGTATGAGATCCTGATCTCATCCAAAACAGAGAAGTATCCGGAAGCATTGAAGAAAGTCAAGCGGTTGGAAGAGCTTGATCCAAAGGGTGCTTATGTTCAAAATGTGGCAGCACAGCTTTATCTGCGTATGAAGGATCTGAGTAAAGCAAAGGAGGCTGCCCTGAGAGCTGAACAGCTGGCTCCAAAGTGGTCTGAAACCTCAGTTAATACTGGCAAAGTACTTCTTGCGGCTGGAGATAAGAAAGGCGCTGAGGTTCACTTCAAAGATGCAATTAAAGAAACACCTGAAATGACAAAAGGATACGTTTCTCTCGGAGGATTGTATCTTGAACAGGGCAAGCATCAGGAAGCACTGGAACTTCTTACTGAGGCTCGTAAATTAGATCCTGAATCTGCTGCGATCAGGAATTTATACGGTGAAACTTATGTGAAGGCGAGTAATGCAGCGAAAAAATCAAATGGGAAGAAACCAGGAACAAGTACACGTGAAAAATACGCATCCAAGTGGCCTCTCATCGAAAATCATACATTTTATATTGGTTTTGCTAACATTCTTCAATTCACGGACCATTCTGTTGTTTCAGATTTGAAATTCACAACGAGTTCCGGTACTTTGGGAGTGAAATCCGGAAAGTACATAATGAATGTTGGTAACGTTAAATCCGTCACCATCAATGTCCTCGATGCATTTACCGGTGATACGGTAGGTACTCAGGACTTTTTTGTCCGTAGTTTGCCAACGCCTGTTTTTCAGTGGGGAAATAGTAAGGACGGCGGATTCATTGATTTTTCGGCAAGGGATTTCTTTTACGGCTACTTGAACGAACCTGATCTGATAGATGCCGGTCCTCAGATCCTGGGATATGAAGCTGTCTTTCTGGAGGAAGAGGAGAGTGTCAACGACGAGTTTAATCCGAATGGACAGTTCCTGGGTGGATTCGTGGTGGAAGGGGATGGTTCAAGGATCAACCCGGCCATTTACAATGAGGTAAAGAAAAGGCAGTGGATGGGTACTGTAGGAAAGGTATGTGTTCAGATAGCTGTTTTATACCCATCAGGCGTGAAGGAAGTTAAATCAGCCTGCTTTAATTATTGATCCAGGCTGTAGTTCGTTAACTCCACAACCACCTCGTTTCTTCTATTAACGATGGCGTAGGGTGGGTTATATCCCAGGTAGATAAATCTTCCGGAATGGCCGATTCCTTCTTTTTCTAATGAAGAAAGGAGCTGTTGCTTATACTTTTCGATCTTTTCATCATCGGCCCATCCGCCAAATCGGATCGCAGCCATTACATTTCCCTCCTTTTTTTCGAAAAAGATCTTATTGTTGTTTGGTTTGGGAAGATCGGATTCCTGATAGTTCGAGGGAACCATGAACGACATTTTGATACTGTCACCCATTTCCATTGCAACAGGGGATGTCATAGCGATCTTCTCTCCTTTGTCATTTCCACCGAAAATGTAACCTGCCAGTACCCTGAAACCGGAATTGGATGAGGCTTCGTAGCTATCAGCATTGATCACAACACTGGAGAATAGCGCTGACTCATACTGACGGATCTCGAAATCATCATATTCTTTCAGGACCTCGTATCTATGTTTTTCAATATCAGACACAGAATAAAGAACAAATGACTGGGTGATCACAAAGAGGACAACAAGCACCAGCAGGGTAATTATAAAAGGTTTCATGACTGTTCATTTCCAGTAAGAACAAATAGAATATGAAAAAGTTTGACCGAATATGTAAACAAAGGATCTGGTTAGTATTGCTGTGATTCAAAAAGCAGGGAATGCGACTTGAAATCAACAAACAAGAACAGCCCGACAAAATCAATAAAGTGCAGGTATTGATAGGCGCCGGAAGTTTTATTCGGCCAGCTTTGGCTATGAAGAAACGTGATAAATTGAGCTAAAAAACGAAGAGGGTTAATTGTGATAAAGTACTAAGCATAAAAAAAGCCTCCGATTGGAGGCTTATGCTTTTAACTTTGGCGGTCTGGACGGGACTCGAACCCGCGACCCCGTGCGTGACAGGCACGTATTCTAACCAACTGAACTACCAAACCGAATTTCTCTGCTCGTCGCTGCAACTACAGTTGCATTTGAGATTCGTGTAATGCTTTTCGTCAAAAGCGGATACAAAGCTAATACAAAATTCTTCTTCTCCAAGAAATAATAAAAAAATCTTCTTGTGTAATTCGAAAATTCACAGTGCCAAACTGTTCGATCAAATGAAGCAGATTGTCCTATGAGATCTTATTGCTTTTTACCCAGCCGGATGAGTTAATGAATTACACCTGCTGCAACCGTGTTGTTCGTATTCTCGTTGATCAGAATGAAGCTGCCTGTTTTGCGATTCTTTCTGTAAGGATCAAAAGCAATAGTTTCAGCAGTTCTGATAGTGACCTTGCAGAAATCATTCAACTCCATTGTTTCGTTCGCCTGGGTATCTTCAAACGAGTGGATATCGATCCGGGCATCTATCGCCTTGATCGCTGCCTTTGAACGGAAACTGTTTTGTTGAAGGAGCAGTTTTTGTCCGCTTTGATAAGGTTTGTTATCCATCCAGCAGATCGTGGCTTCAATGGTGTTGTCGCTGAACGGCTGTTGATCGGCTCTGACAATTGAACTTCCGCGACTCACATCAAGATCATCTTGGAGATGGATGATCACTGGTTCACCCGCATGTGCTTCATGCACTTCAGTTTGATCTTTTTCTATCCTTTCGATAGTTGTGGCTGTGTCCAACGGGAGAATCTGAACTATGTCACCCTTTTTCAGTGTCCCGCTCAAAATGCTTCCGGCATAGCCACGATAGTCATGCAGATCTTCAGTTTGCGGGCGAATCACATATTGAACCTGAAAACGTGCTTCCTGAACGTCCTCGTCATGTGAGATCACCACGTTTTCAAGAAAATCGAAAAGTGAAGAACCGTCAAACCAAGGCATTTTCTCAGACAAGCGCACCACATTGTCTCCTGTTAGCGCACTTACCGGGATGAATGAGACCTTTTTGACGTCCAGCTGTTTTGAGAATTCAAGATAGTCAGCTTTGATCTGCTCAAAAACTTCTTCTTTGTAGTCCACAAGATCCATTTTATTGACGCAAACCAGAATGTGAGGAATTCCTAAAATACCGGTAATGATACTGTGCCGCTTGGTCTGGTCAGTGATGCCGTTACGCGCGTCGATCAGAATGATCGCGAGATCGGTGTTCGATGCACCGGTGAACATGTTGCGTGTATATTGAGCATGTCCGGGTGTGTCGGCGATTATAAATTTGCGTTTGTCTGTTGCGAAATACTTGTATGCGACATCGATGGTGATCCCCTGTTCGCGTTCTGCGCGTAATCCGTCTGTCAACAAAGCGAGATCGATCTCCGCATCTGCTCCGGTGGTCTTGCTCTGACGTGTTAGAGTTTCTATGATATCTGTAGAGATCGACTTGCTATCGTATAGTAAGCGCCCGATCAGGGTGCTCTTTCCATCGTCTACGTTACCTGCTGTAAAAAAGCGTAAAAGTTCCATGTTATTCAAATGAAAATTTCTTAATTGGCAATTTAGGGGCCATCAACGTTTAAAAATATCCTCCCTTCTTTCTGTCTTCCATGGCCGCTTCGCTCACCCTGTCATCCATTCGTGTGGCTCCACGTTCAGAGATCTTTGTTGCCTTGATCTCATTGATGATATCGTCCACTGTATAAGCTTCGCTTTCCACTGCAGCTGTACAGGTCATGTCTCCGACGGTTCGGTAACGCACATTGCGTTTGACGATTATATCGGTCGGATCGATCGTGATGAACTCATTCACGTTCATTAATTGTCCGTTTTCTGTCAGAATACACTCACGCTCGTGGGTGAAATAGATCGAAGGAAGGGCAATGTTCTCCCGCTTGATGTAATTCCACACATCGAGTTCTGTCCAGTTGGAGATTGGGAAAACACGTACATTTTCACCCTTATCGATCTTACCGTTGTATATATTCCAGAGTTCCGGTCGTTGTTTTTTGGGGTCCCATTGGCCGAATTCATCCCGAACAGAGAAGATGCGCTCTTTTGCGCGCGCTTTTTCTTCATCGCGTCGCGCACCTCCGATACAGGCATCAAATTCAAATTCTTCGATGACATCGAGGAGGGTATAGGTCTGAAGTGCATTACGGCTTGGAAATTTGCCACGACCGTCCTGGAGGTTTTTCTTACGTATAGTGTCTTCAACCTTTCGAACGATTAGTTGTTCTCCCAAACGTGCAGCAAGATCATCGCGGAATGATAGTGTTTCTTCGAAATTGTGACCTGTATCAACATGTACGAGCGGAAAAGGGAATTTTCCCGGACGGAAAGCCTTGATTGCGAGATGAACCAGGCAAATACTGTCTTTTCCACCGCTGAACAGTAGGGCCGGACGATCGAACTGACCGGCTACTTCTCTTAAAACGTAGATGGCTTCCGCCTCTAATTCATCTAAATAATCCATACTTCTAAATCTACTTTTTCAGGCATGTAAACCACATTCTTTTTTGTCGTTATGCTCCCACCACCATCGTCCGGCACGGAAATCTTCTCCATCCTTGATGGCTCGGGTACAGGGCTGACATCCGATACTGACAAAACCTTTATCATGCAATACATTGTATGGGATGTTATACTGCGAAATTACCGCTTTCACCTCATCCAGCGTCCAGTTTGCAAGAGGATTTACCTTATAGATGTTACGCTGATCGTCACGGTCGATAACAGGTAGCTTGCTTCTGTTCTCGGAATGTTCGCTGCGTATCCCGGTGATCCAGCATTCTACGTTGTTCAATGCACGATTGAGCGGCTCTACCTTGCGTATGTAGCAGCATTCCTTGCGGTTTTCCAAAGATTCATAAAAACTGCTTGCCCCCTTTTGGGTGACCAGATCCTGTATTTTTTCCGTATTGGGAAAATAAACTTCGATCTCTTTTCGGTAGCGTTCCCTGGTGCTATTCAACACGCTATAGGTTTCAGGGAACAGGCGTCCTGTGTCCAGCGTAAAAACCCGTATTGGCAGATCGTTGCTGAAAATATAATGCGTGATGACCTGATCTTCCCAGCTCAGGCTTGTTGAAAAAGCAGCTTTATACTCACCGAAATGCCTGACAACTTCGCGAAGCAAACCTTCGATGCTCAGTTCGTGGGTGTCCAGTGCTTCAAAATTCATTTCTATTCGTATTAAATAAATGTGTTAAACAATGTTCTTAAACTGATCAAAATAATCAGGATCCCGACAAATACGAGGCCTTTTCTAATAGGAATCTTATTAGAAAGATAGATCGATCCCGGGGCAGCGATCATTCCGCCTACAACGAGTCCGAAAATAATTTGCCAGTGGCTCAGCCCGATCATGAAATAGAAGGTGAGGGTACTCACCAAAGCCACAAAGAACTTTGCCAAATGAGCTGATCCCACGGCGTATCGAAGATGTCTTCCTCCCGCGAGAAGCGAACTGGTAACAATTGGACCCCATCCACCACCACCCACACTGTCAAGAAATCCGCCGGAAAAAGCAATTGGATAGATATTCTTTACCTTCTTCCGTTTTTTAGGTTTTTTAAAAGCTCTCATAATGATGATAACCCCCAATGATAGAGTATAAATAGCTACAATAGGTTTGATCACGGAAAAATATTCCTTGCTCACAAATGACACGGTAACTACTCCCACGACTGTTCCGATCAATCCCGGCCATACCAATGCACGGAAAAGTTTCATATTGATGTTACGGAAACGCATGTACACCAGGCTGGATGATCCTGTAGTGAAGATCTCAGAGGCATGCATGCTGGCACTTGCTACAGCCGGAGTAATTCCAGGAATTCCGGCCCCCAAAAGGAAAGTAGTCACGGACACACCATACGCCATTCCCAATGCGCCATCGATCATTTGGGCGATAAAACCGAACATTACGTATTTTGCAAAATCAGCATCGAGATTGGATGCAATGTCGTTGTAAAGCGATCGGATGTCGTTGTAGGGTAGGTAGGAAAGCAAAAGATGCCCAACGATCATGGAGGCAATGACCAATAGGGAGTAAATACTTGCTTTCTTCACGCGACGGAGAATCTTATCTTCCTTGGTGATCGTGAGGTCGTCACGTCTTGAGGTCTCAGCGTTGGTCCTTAGCTTTTGTCCTAGGTTATCTTTAAGTTCTTCCTCAATGGAGTAAAGGTTTTCAAGAACTTCATCCGTTTCTTCCGTAAATGAATCCTTCAGGATCTCTTTAATACGCTTAGCTAGTGTTGGAGATTTTCCGTTCGTTGAGATACCAATTTTCAGTTGACCTCTCGAGACAACAGTGCCAAGATGGAAATCACACAGTTCCGGATTTTCATCCGAATTGTAAAGTAGACCTCTTTTACGAACAATTTTACCAATCTCTTCGGATAAATTCACATCGCTCAACGCAGATATGACGAGCCGTATATCATGCAGATGTTCCGGATTGAATTCGGCTTCGAGCAATTCGATCTTTGGATTCAGTCGTGCCAGATCTTCAAACTCCGGAGTAGGATGGGGGCAAACGATACGAACGAGTGCTTCAGGTGAATGCAGCAAGAGGTTATTTACTTTTTCCAGTGCGTTGCAGTTGTCTCCTATTACGAGAATACGAAACTGATCCGTTCTGAAAAAAAAGGGATAAAGTTGGTTCCTCTGTTGAACTTCTTTCACCATCGTGTGCATCTTTTGCAAGTGAGTTTTCAGTTGATGTTAACGTTAATCTGGTATCCGATCATGTGCTGCAGATAGTGTACAGAACTTTGTATTTGAAGCATGTAGAATAAATTGATCTGAAGTTGATTTATATTCAGTTGGACTCCTGTTTGGTAGCGCTGTTCGATCGATTGGTTTTTTCCCGGGGTGAAGAATAGCTCACTGGAAAGATTGGGTTGGATCATTCTGGAATTCAGAAAGATCACTGATCCTTGCAATCTGTTCCTGTTTGAGAGGTATTGGCCTTTAAATGCTCTGAGTTCATTTCTGAATCGCAGTCTGAATGATGATCTTACATTACTTCTTTCGAATGAATATTGGATAAACGGACGATTTTCATAGACTCTATTGCTTCCATAATGCTCGAAATAGGCGTAACCGAAGCCCAGACGATGTCCTGGTCGCAATTCGCAGTCAGCAATTATCCTGGCCAGTGTAGTTCGGGTTGACTTTATAAAATCATCAGTACTACGATATGCCATATCCGCAGACGCTGAAAACTTATTTATTCGACCTTTAACTGAGAAGCTTTGCCACAGATTGTATTGCAGCGGCTTTTGTACCTGAGAGTATAATATGCCTGTGCTTGTAAAAAAGAGATATGTGAGAAGTGTTTTCAATTCGTGACAGTGCGGGCCATTGGCATCAGAGCATTAAATGTTATATTGTCTATAGGTATTGTAGGAGATAAGGATGTGTGTTGTTCATTTTTTATTTAGGTGGCAAAATTATGATGAGAATTTTAATTACAGACTAAAAAAGAATAATTATGTTATAAATTCTATGGGTGATATAGGAGATTGCTTATTTCAATCCGAATTTTTCATGAAGGAATTCTTCTCTTGTGAGTAGGTCCTGGATAGATGTTTTTGAAAGGATGGCAATAGTTGCTTCCCGCACTTCGCGCATCACCTCGTTGAGACCACATGTTTTTTCATTTTCGCATTCTTCACATGGTTCGTAAAAATTAAGACTGACACATGGAAGCATCGCAATAGGGCCTCCGGAAATACGGATCACATGGGACAGAAACAATTCATTAGGGTGTTTTGCCAGCAGATAGCCACCCTGAGCACCCAGCCGACTGTGCAATAGACCGTTGTTTCTCAGTTCGACCAGTATGGCTTCCAGAAACTTCCGCGGTATACGTTGTTCAGCAGCAATGGTAGATATCTTAAGAGGTGTTTTCTCTTCATAGCGCTGTGCGAGTGACATAAGCGCCTTAATTGCGTATTTACTCTTTTTGGAAAGCATACTGCAAAGATAGGAAAAGATGAAGTTTTAAAGAGAAGATAAAGTTTGACTATCATACAAATAGGGCACTTAAGTAAGGCCTATTAGTCAGTGCTGCTGTTTTCTCCGATGAAAAAAAAGCCCTCCTGATAAAGGAAGGCTTTTTGTGATCCCGTTTGGATTCGAACCAAAGACCTACTGCTTAGAAGGCAGTTGCTCTATCCAGCTGAGCTACGGGACCAATTTATTTCAACTAACTCCACTACCAAGGACATTCCCATAAGCTTCGCAATGGGGATGCTCTATCCAGCTGCTTGTCCAACGAAGCGAAGCAGAGTTGGAAGCTACGGGACCTTGTGAAGCAAAAGCTGCTTCAACTGTTCAAAAAAAAAGGGGGATGATCGCTCATCCCCCGTGTCGGGGCGGCAGGATTCGAACCTGCGACCTCCTGGTCCCAAACCAGGCGCGATGACCGGACTACGCTACGCCCCGATCGAGTCGATTATGTCAACTCTCAATGTCTTTCCACGGATCGCTTTCCGTGATGGGAGTGCAAAAGTAATAAGTTTATTCTCTTTTGCAAACTTCCGGTATAAAATTCCAGAGGAGAGACCAGGATTATCTCAACCTCCTAAAGTCGGTTTTCGGTGGTCTCCGCGACGCTCCGGCACGAACCCTGCGGGTTCTCATCCCGAGGACGATCCTCCTTCTATACTTTAAGCGGAGGGAGCGGGATTCGAACCCGCG
>Ga0315904_10007158_pt1 | contig 15036 bp, 22 predicted proteins | sample LakEriMetagenome_6_FD_203529 | JGI IMG/M metagenome (GOLD analysis project Ga0315904, IMG submission 203529) | Freshwater fungal communities from buoy surface, Lake Erie, Ohio, United States - Buoy 12 MA120 | ecosystem: Environmental > Aquatic > Freshwater > Lake | place: USA: Lake Erie, Ohio... | reverse complement strand
TAGTAGTAGTATTTACTACAATGCTGATACAACTGCAACGACTTGGACACTATCAACAAGCAATAATGGCAATTCATCTTTTTTTGATTTTGGTTATACTAATACAACTGCTGATAATGATTGCTATACACAAGTAACTTTTTTTAATTATACAAACACCGCAATAAATAAATCGGGTTCTTATATTAAGGTTGATAACAATGCTACAAATGTTATGCGCGCTGGTAATTGTTTCGCGCTTGACTTAAATGCTATTACATCTATTCAACTTATTATGCAGGATTCAGAAAATTGGGCTGGCGGAACTTACTATCTTTATGGAGTTAAATAATGAGCAAAATAATTGAGCATAATATTGAAACCGGTGAGATTACAGAGCGCGATATGACACCGGAAGAATTAGCGCAGCAAGCAGCAGAAATCGAAGCAAAGGCACAAGCCGAAGCCGAAGCACAATCAAAAGCCGCCGCTCGCCAAGCAATTCTCGACCGCCTAGGTCTAACTGAAGAAGAAGCGAGACTGCTACTCGGATGAACTATCCAGACCAGACCGCGCAGCGCGTCATTCAGATAGCTTTGGCGGAAGTCGGCACAGTCGAAGAGCCGGTCAACCGTACAAAGTACGGAGCTTTCACAATGGCCGACGGCTTACCCTGGTGCGGGTCCTTTGTGATGTGGTGCTTTGCTAAAGCAAATCTGAAGATTCCGAATTGCGTTAGCACGGCGGCCGGAGCTCAAAAGTTTAAAGACCAAAATCGCTGGACGGATAAACCTGAGCGCGGATACGTCGCCTTTATGGATTTCCCAAGCGATAACGTTGACCGAATTTCGCACATCGGAATTGTGATTGACGTGAAGAAGGATTCCGTCGTTATGGTGGAAGGTAACACTTCTGGCACGGGAGACCAGCGAAACGGCGGGATGGTGATGGTAAAGGAGCGCAGTACCGGTAAGGGTTCGCCCGTAGTCGGTTACGGCATCCCGCGCTTTTCGCCGTACGTTGGGGACTTCCCGACGTATAACGCTCCCGATTCGGCCGCTCCTGCGAAGCCGAAGAAAGCGAAAAAGAAAGATGAAACAGACAAAGGCCCTGCTAGCAAGCTGGGCGCGTAGCTTCGTAGCTGGCGCTTTAGCGGTTTATTTAGCGACAGGCGAGACCGATATCAAGAAGCTTGGATTAGCCGGCTTGGCGGCCATCGCGCCTGTAATTATGCGCTGGCTTAATCCTAATGACCAGGCCTTCGGTTTACAGAAGGCTTAGGTCACTCGCAATCGGCCTGGGCAGTGCCTACCTTTCCGCTGTCCTGGCTGGTTGCGGTTATGACGGATGGGTCCGCTATCCGTGCCAGGAATACGAGAATTGGAAGCTAGATGAATGTCAAAGACCCGAATGTCAGGTCACGGGGACCTGCACTACCGACATTCTGGGCGAAAGCGTTGACATCGAAGACATCGAAAAAGGAGCGACTCAGCCCTGAAGATATACACGCGCGCCTGATATTTCTGATTGGTGCGACGTTGGCGCTGACGTTCTTTTGCGTAACGGTTGGAACCGTGTATGCCTTGATATTTGTAACTCAACCCATCGGAGCTCAGGCGCCCAACGATGCAGCCTTCATAGACCTTTTGAAGACCCTGGCCATATTCCTAACCGGTTCGCTTGGTGGCGTACTTGCCGGCAATGGACTGAAATCCCGCAAGAAAGAAATCGACACGCCGAAGTCTTAGGCGCAGTATTTGAAAAAGTCGCCGGTCGGTGCGACCCTGTAGCCGTCTAGCAGCTCGAACGTAGCTGCGGGCAACGGGAGAAGCAATGGAAAATCTATGCACAATAGGCGAGCAGGTGTCGTCAATGATAGTCCTGCTGCTGGTTATGGGTCTGGTCTTCATAGTGGCCTACTCCATCGGCGTACGGTCAGGTCAGCAGTACGGTTACAGACAGGGCTTTCGAGTAGCCAGAACTCGCTATCAAGCCACAAGGAATCGCGATGACGTTTAATCTCGACCATTACGAAGACGTAAACGCACGTATTACCCGCTTCCGCCAGGAATACCCGATGGGACGGCTAGAAGCTCACATCCAACACATCGACTTAGAAGGCGGTCGAATCCTGGTCAAGGCCCTGGCGTTTAGGACCGATGACCCTAACGAACTACCGGCGGCCATCGATTACGCGTACGAGTTTAGACAACAGCACGGCGTCAATCGTGACTTCTGGGTCGAGAACTGCGTGACGTCGGCTTACGGCCGCGTTATAGGTGCGCTGTCGCCAAGTAACGCTAGGCCAACGCGCCAGGATATGGAAAAGGCTAAAGCCCTGGATGCGGTCGCCGACCACTACAAGCCGGCCAACGTAAAGACTAGCGCCGAAGCAATCGCCGAGCTCAAGGAAGTTTTAGGCGCTCGCGTGATGAGTGAACCGCCTAGATGTAAACACGGGATGCGGCTAAAGAAGGCCGGCACAGCTAAGACCGGAAAGCCATATCTGGGTTGGGCTTGCTCGGAGCGAAACAAAAGCTCGCAGTGCGAAATAATCTGGTGGCGTCAAACGCCCGATGGTAAAGATTGGGTAAGTCCGGAAGATTTCCAAAGCCTTCAACACGACCATCTAGCTGATGCCACAGCCGAACGTCAGCCAAAAGAGCCGCCGCCTTACGAGCTAATGAGCCCAAGCGAACGGAGAAGCCTTGAGAATCAATCTTGATGTTGCGCAACAATTTAGAGCTGCTGAAGTAGCGCTGCAACGAATCAAGCAAATCCACGGTCAGCCAAATCACCCGACACGGTGGGACACGAATCTCACGATGGTTCAGTACATCGCACAAATAACCGAATCCATAGGAGCCGAGATGGCGGTGGCAAAGGCCCTGGGCCTAACCGGCTTCGACCCTAGTCACAGCCGATTCAAAGAGACGGCCGATGTAGGCGGGTCCATCGAAGTGAAGTGGACGCACTACGACACGGGCTCGCTGATTATCAACGCAAGCGACCGAGACAAGGACGTCGCCGTGTTGGTAGTTGGTCCAATGCCTAGATACCGAATCGCAGGTTGGATACCGGTAGCCGTAGCAAAAAAAGACCGCTACAAGCATCACAAGCAGCCGAATTGGTGGGTTAGCCAGCAAAACCTGCAGCCAATCGAGAACCTTTACAGGAGCCAATATGGCCAAGCAGTATCGATTTAGCTGCCGGATTTGTAAAACGGTTCAACGACACGGCGAGATTGCCGATTTTAACGTCGGCGACGACGTGGTCTGCGCGCAATGTCTAGGTTGCGGCGTCATAGGTGTTCACTTACGGGAGAAGGAGATTATTGATGGACGAGATGTTCAGGCTTGATATCGAAGTACCGGAAGATTCCGTACCTTTGACAAGCGATGATTATTACACGCCGCCCTGGGTCTTTGAAGCTATGGGCCTGGAGTTCGACACCGACCCTGCCCAACCCATCGGCGGTACGCCCTGGATTCCGGTCAAGAAGTATTACACAATCATCGATGACGGTCTCAGCCAACCCTGGGAAGGCCGAGTCTGGATGAATCCGCCATACAGCCAGACCACGCCCTGGGTCGAGCGGTTCATACAACACGGAAACGGCGTGATGTTGGTCCAAATAGCAAAGGCTAAATGGTTCAATCGAATCTGGGATGTAGCTGATGGCATCGTGCCTATGCCCGCCAGAATGATGTTCTTAAAGCCAAGCGGCGAAGAAGCCGGCATCTTTATGCCAACAGCCCTATTTGCGATGGGCAAAGACAACGCCGAAGCCATCGGTCGAATTGGATTAGGCCGTGTCAGATAATCCACAATCTGGGCATAACCTGTGGGACACGCCGATGTTTACGCGTAACGCTGGCGCGACACTTGACAGGTCATTACGATGCGCCTGCTCGCAGCGAGCCGCGACGCGGAATCGCTCGCAGCGAAGCGGCCATCGTTTGGGGAAGCGCTTTGCCGTCTTTGCGGCGCTCGCTGTGGGAGTACTAATACCGAACACATCACAAGCTCAGGTTCATTGGAAAGACCATCCGATGAACCTGAAGCTTTATGCGTCCAAGATGATTGATGATTGGGAGGAACTTGTCTGCTTTGTTGAACTAATACACAGAGAATCTACTTGGAACCCAAAAGCTAAGAATGGTAGTCACTTCGGATTGGGACAAATGCGCAGTCGTTGGTACGGTCAACAGACAGCAAGGAAGCAAATACGATTAACGCTAACGTATATTACAAAGCGTTACGATGGACGTATATGTGATGGGGCCTTGGCCCATAGCCTTGCGAAGGGTTGGTACTGATGACGCTACACAGTCAACGCAAGACCAACAGCTCTATCTGGAAGAAGATACGTCAACGCGTACTGCAAAGAGACGGTTGGATGTGCGCCTATTGTGGAGACCAGGCTGAGACCATCGACCACGTCGTACCGGTAGCAAAAGGCGGGACTGACGACGACTGGAACCTTGTCGCTGCGTGTAAACGATGCAACTACTCGAAGAAGGATTCGATGCCTGTCGATTTTTTAGAGCGGCGTTCCACCGACCGGACCTACCACGGTATTCTTTCACCGCAAAACGAATCGAAAAGTCATGACCAAGCCTAAATCGGCAAAGAAAAGGACGCTGACGGTCATATCCGGCTCGAATCGGCCTGAATCGGGATTACGACCGGACTTAGGACCGTTATTAGGCTCTACGACGCCCAGAATTGCGTCAAAGCCAAAGGATTTGCCGTCAAAAGGTCAGGAGATGATTGATTTTGCCGAGCAGATAGGCATCAAGCTAATGCCCTGGCAGAAATGGCTAGCTTTAGAAAGCCACAAGGTCAAAGCCGACGGTAGATGGGCCAACCCGCAGCTGTGCGTGGTTGTAGCCAGACAATCCGGCAAGACGACTTTTCAAATCATCAGAGCGCTGGCGGGTCTTTTCATCTGGAATGAACCGTTACAGATTGGCACGGCGCATCGACTTACAACTTCGCTGGAAACCTTCAGGCACATGGTCTCCATCATCGAATCGAACGCAACGCTGCGCGCGCAGGTGCGTCGTATTCGTTGGGCGCACGGTTCCGAAGAAATCGAGCTGCTGAATGGGAACCGCTACATGGTCAAAGCGGGCGGAGCGGCCGCTCGCGGTATATCTAGGCCCGAAACTATTTACCTGGACGAACTTCGCGAAATGAAAGACCTGGAATCGTTCGCTTCGCTTCGGTACACGATGATGGCCGCGAAAAATCCGATGGTGATTGCTCTCTCGAACGCCGGCGACCAACACAGCATCGTCTTGAACCAGCTCAGGGAGCGGGGCTTGGCTGCAGCAAGTGGAGCTAAAGACGACATCGGATATTTCGAGTGGAGCGGTCACACGGATGACATCGCGGACCCTGAAAATTGGAAGGCCGCCAACCCTGCCCTGGGTTACACGATTCACGAAGACAATATCCGCGCCGTGTTGAATGACCCGCCCGATGTTGTGCGGACCGAAGTCTTATGCAGATGGGTCGCGACTATTTCCAGCGCGATTCCACAAGACGCCTGGAACGATTGCGGCGAAGACGACTTACAACTCGATGCCAGCCTGCCGACTTGGTTGGGTCTTGATTTCTCGCCGGATAGGCGCTCTGCTGCTTTGGTCGGTGCGCAGAAATTAAATGATGATAGATTTATCGTTCGACTTCTGCATACTTGGACGAATCCGATTGCGTTAGACGATAAAGCCGTCGCGAATGACGTCGCCACCTACGCCAGAAAATATCCGACGGAGACTGTCGCGTTTAGTCGTAGGACGGCTGCCGCTTCCGCCGTGCGTTTACAACCGGCGGGCATACACATTACCGACATCGACGGAGCTCGATATGCGCAGGCGTGCGATGAGCTGCTTGGAGCGATAACGAGTCGCAGACTTCGCCACGCAAATCAGCCTGAGCTGACGACACAAATACTTTCCGCAGCTCGTTTACCAATGGGCGATACGGGATGGGTCATCGGCAGAAGAGCAAGCGCTTCGACTGTAACCGCCTGCGTCGCTGCTGCTTTAGTTACTCACTTCGCGACACGCCCAACGACGGAGATTGACATCTTGGTCGGTTAGGTTTATTAGTGGGTCGAAAATACGCCTATGGCAATTCGCGATTGGTTCATAACCGCGCCCAACGTAAACCAGGCGCGCCCTGAGTCTTCTGTCGATGTAGCTGCTGCGCTTGCGCCGCTAAACACGATGAACACTCTCAGCAGCTATTTACTCACGCCGGCAACGGCAACACGCGACGAAGCTATGGCGGTCCCAACAATCGCCAGGGCCAGAAATATCATCGCCGCTTCGATTGCTTCGATTCCGCTTCACATAATCGACGATAACGGCGAAGAGATTTATCCGCCGCGCGTTATTAATCAACCGGACAAGCGCGTCACCGGTTACAGCGTCTATTCCTTCATTGTTGAGGATTTACTTTTCTATGGCGTCGCTTATTTACAGATTACAGAATATTACGCAGACACTTTTAGGATTCGCGATTGTCAACGCATCGCACCTGACCGCGTACAAATCATCACGAACGCGATGGCTACTGAAATCACAGGTTATCGTGTAGATGGTCAAGTCGTACCAAATCAAGGTATCGGGTCGCTTGCCGTGTTCAACGGAATCGACGAAGGGATTTTGAATCGTGCCGGTCGAACTATAAAAGCGGCCTTCGCGCTCGAAAAGGCAGCGACTATTTACGCCCAAGAGCCTTACCCGACGATGGTCCTTAAGTCTTCCGGCACGGCCTTACCAGCAGACCGTATTCGTGCGCTGTTGGATAGTTGGAAAACGAGCAGAGCGCAACGCTCGACGGCTTTTCTCAATGCTGACATCGAATTACAGTCAGTTGGTTATGACCCGAAGTCGTTACAACTGAACGAAGCCCGCGAACAAGTCGCAACAGAGCTCTGCCGCGCGATTGGACTACCGGCTTACTTTGCAGATGCGAATAGTGGTTCTTCGATGACGTATTCAAACGCGAACTTGGCACGCCAATCTTTATTCGACTTCTCGCTGCGTAACTTTGCGCGCGCAATAGAGACGCGTCTATCAATGCCAGACTTCACGCCAGCTGGTCAGCAGGTTCGCTATGACTTAGATGATTACTTGCGCGGCAGCGCCAAAGAGCGCGCCGAAGTGTATGAGATTCTCAACCGCATCGGTGCGATGACGGTCGAAGAGATACGCGAAGAAGAGGACCTGATTCGATGAAGCTAACAATCCCGATTCACCTAGCTGCTGCCGATACGGAACGCAGGATAATTTCAGGGCGCATCGTCACCTGGAACGAAGAAGGCAATACCAGCGTCGGTCGCACAATGTTCAAGGCCGGTTCAATATCGCCGAAGAATGTAAAGTTACTTTTGGAACACGATAGAACCAGACCGATTGGTCGTGTCGTTGAAATGACGGAAACACCTGAAGGCATCGACGCACGCTTCAAAATCGCCAACACCAGCGCCGGTTCCGATGCGTTAGAAGAAGCCGCTACACAATTACGCGACGGCTTTTCAGTTGGCATCGCGGTTGACAATTGGGCCAACGTTGACGGCGTGATGGTTGTGTCCGCAGGCTCTCTGGAAGAAGTCAGCCTTGTCAGTGAACCGGCAATCGACAGCGCACGGGTCAGCGATGTAGCCGCAAGCGAAACCGAAGAAGCAAAAGAAGAGATTTCCGATTCGACCGAATCTGGAAGCAACGAAGAAAAAGGAGATGACGTGGAAAACACCGTCACAGAGGAAACAGCACCCGCCGCTGATACGGTGGAAGCTGCTCAGTCTCTGAACGCGGCTGCATCGCAGCCGAAGTTCTACAGCGCTCCGCGAATCGAGCTCACGAAGGTCAAGTACCTAGAGAACTCAATCCGCGCAGCAATGGGCGACGAAGATGCAAAGCTTTATGTAAAGGCTGCAGACGACGCGACCAACAATCCAGCAATGTTCCCGACTCGACAACTTACCGAAGTCTGGAATCCACTAGGCACAAATGTTCGCGGCTGCATAGATGCGCTTAGCCGTGGCACACTGCCTGACGCGGGCCTTACCTTCGAAATCCCGAAGATAACCCAACTCCCAAGCGTGACCGAAGAAGCAGAAGGTGGCGCAGTAGCTGATGTCAACGTTAACAGCGAATTCATCAGCGTCTCAGTTAAGAAATTCAGCGGAAGCCAGACCTTCAGCGTAGAGCTTCTTGACAGGTCATCGCCCGTCTTCTTGAATGAGCTTCTCGCAACTATGGAGCAAGCATATTCAAAGGCGACTACCGAATATGCGAACGACGTACTTGTCGCGAATGGCGCTTTAAATGCGACCGCTCGCGCAAATGACAAGGATGGAATCCTTGCCTACGTCGCAAGCGCAGCGGCTGCTGTTTACACAGCGACCAAAGGCTTCGCACGCAATATCGTCGTCTCACCAGACCAGTGGGCGAACATTATGGGCTACAGCGACAACGGTCGCCCAATCTATAACGCTGTTGCGCCACAGAACGCAGGCGGCAACGTCACACCGACATCATTAGTCGGTAACGTCGCTGGCCTAAATCTTTATGTGGATGCGTATAAGAACGGAACCGGTGACAATTCAATGTTCGTCATCAATCCTGATGCATATACCTGGTACGAAAGCCCACGCGCAAATTTGAGAAGTAACGTAATCTCAAATGGTCAGGTAAGCGTGCTTTACTACGGATTCGGAGCGCTAGCTGTGAAGACTGGCGCCGGATGCAACCGCTTTAACTTCACATAACAATCATCGGATAGTCCGTCTCCCGTGACTATCCGAGCCGACGTCGAAAGGACCGCTTATGCCTAGCATTGTGACAACACAAGAACTTCGTAACGTGTTAGGCGTAAGCGCGTCTTTATATCCAGACAGTTATCTGGACGACATCATTAACACGGCGGAAGCAGTCATTTTGCCGATGTTGGTCGCGCACCAAGCGGCAGTTGCGCAATACGAGCTAGAAAATAACAGCCTTTATATTTACACCGTACGGCCACATCGATTCGTTGTGGGTCAGTCGATTGTGGTAAATAACGTCGGGGCGGGGATAGATGGGACTTACGCGGTCACATCGACTTACACTTCTTCGCCCTACGTTTTCACGGTAGCGAAGACGGCAGCCGACATCACGCTTCGAGCTGTGATTCCTAATGGAACCGCGACCCTAGTCGGCAAAAGCGCTACGGACCTTTATGCCAACACCGACGCCATCGAAAATGCCGTCATTATGACTTCAAGCGAAATCTTCCAAGCCAAGACCGCCGCTGGTAACAGCGTGGACGGTCTGGACTTCCAGGTACAACCCTGGCGAATGTCTCGCCAACTAATCCAACGCGTCAGCGCTTTGCTTGCGCCGTACGCCGACGTCGAGACGATGTGCCAATAATGCCTTCATCGATTCAAACCAGCGTGCGCGACTCTTTGCAGTCGGCTCTCAGTGGAGTCGCTGCCAACGTTTACGATTCCGTCCCAGAAGCGGTCATTCCGCCTTTCTGTGCGTTGGTTCCGAATGACCCTTACTTATCGCCGAACCTAATCGGCCAATCGACTATTAAGGTTGAAGTGAATCTACGCATTACTGCAGCCGTCGCGTATATGAGCAATAGCGCTGCGATGGATAACCTGGAGAAGCTAATCATCAGCATTCTGGCGGCCATCCCGTCAGGGTATAAAGTGGGCGACGTCTCGGCGCCGTCCATCACAAGTGTTGGGTCATCGAATCTGCTAACAGCGGACATTCCTGTATCCACCTACTACACGCAGACCAATTAGGAGAAAATAATGCCGACCAATATCATCACGGGCCGCGATGTTAGTTTCACGATAGGCGGAAACAGCTTCGATGCTCAAACAACTTCAGCTGTGTTATCAAACGAACACACAATTGAGACTTATCAAACTTTAGACGGCCCTGCATATAAGGCGATTAATGACCAGTGGTCTTTCGCTGTTGAAATGTTGGCCGACTGGGGCGCAAGTCCATCACTTTGCGAAACCCTATGGGGAGTCGCAGAAGCATCACCTAACACAGGAATCAGTACGGTCCTGACGGCAGTAACCGGAGCTCAGTTCACTTTCCAGGTGCTTCCAGAATGGCCATCAGTTGGCGGAACTGCGCCGGATGCGCAGACCGTTAGCTTTAACTTCACTGTGATAGGTACACCTGCTGAATCATTCACATAACCGAAAGGACGGGAGAAAATGAAGCTAGCAATACAAATTGAATACAACTCAGGCGATGTTGCGACGTATGTCGCGGCGCCGCCTGAGTGGCAGAAATGGGAACGCAAGACGGGATTTCGAATCAGCCAAGCCCAAGAAAAAATCGGCATCGATGATTTGATGTTCCTGGCCTACAACGCGATGAAGCGTGAAGCAGCGGGCAAGCCGGTCAAACCGTACGAAGCCTGGTGCGAAACAATTTCTGAGATTGTTGTAGGAGATGAAAGCCCAAAAGCCACGCCAGCGGAAGCTTAAGTCGGCTCATAGTTGAGTTGGCCATCGCCACCGGTATCCCGATGAGCGAATGGACTTCCGCAGAAGACATCCTGACCGCGCTCGACGTATTGGAGAAGCAGAATGGCCGACAGTAAGAAGGGCATTCTCAGCATCGACGTTGACCCGATAGCGCTTAACGGTGTCATCCAGACTTTGCGCGCTTTAGACAAAGAGACATCGAAAGAAGTTAGAGACCTGTCGCAGCCGTTATCAAGACGGCTTGCGCAGGCTCTGACTGTCTCAGCAGCCTTTAGTGCAGCGCCGCCACAGGCGATTTTGGTAGCTCGTTCGATTACAACGCCACGCGACAGAATGATTCGAGTCGATGTCGGCGGTCCGAAGAAAGTCGGCAGACCTTATGGCGGCACAGCCGACGCTCGCGGCAAAGTACGAAACCGAATAGCTGCTCCGGCTGGCGCTTTGTTATGGGGTAGCGAGCACGGTTCTGCTCCGAAAGCCGAAGATAGAGCCGGTCGAAGAATGGGTCTCCGATTTGTAAAGACTTACAACAAGCAGGGCTATTGGATTCGTCCTGCAGTTGACGCAAATGTCCAGGAAGTGGCGGACGAATATACAGTGATGCTGAAGGGTATTGTTAAGCGTCTCAAGTTAGAAGGCGGTGCGTAATGGCAATCCCAAAGGTCAAGATAACTTTTGACGCCGACCTAGATGGTCTGAAAAAAGGGACCAAAGGCGCCCAAGACGAATTAGATGGATTTGCGGGCAAGGTATCGGAATTTGGAAAGAAGGCCGCCGCAGCCTTTGCCGTAGCTGCTGCAGCCGCCGTTGCGTATGCCGGCAAATTAGCCGTAGATGGGGTCAAAGCGGCGATTGCCGATGAGCAGGCACAGTTACGACTATCCGACGCCCTAAAGACCGCCACAGGGGCAACTACGGCCCAAATCGCGGCAGTTGAAAAGCAAATCGAGAAGACGGCCCTGGCTACCGGCGTCGCCGACGATGAGCTTCGTCCTGCGCTACAGAGACTGTCGGTCGCGACGGGAGATGTCGAAAAGTCTCAGAAGCTACTGAACCTGGCGCTGGACATAAGTACGGCAACGGGCAAGCCGCTCAAGGCTGTCAGCGATGCGTTAGGCAAGGCCTACGAAGGCAACACAACCGCCCTGGGCCGTTTACAAGTCGGCCTGAGCGGAACCGAAGCCAAGACCTTAGGCTTTACCGGTTCAGTCGAAAAGTTGACAGATTTATACGGCGGCGCGGCCGAACGTAACGCGCAGACTTTCCAGGGTCGAATCAATCAGCTCAAAGTCGCCTTTGGCGAAACTACAGAAGCCATCGGCTTTGCGCTTTTGCCTATTGTTGAAAAGTTGCTTGGATTTGTAACTCAATATGCGCTGCCGGCTTTTCAGAAATTATCCGATGCGCTTTCCGGTAGCGGCGAAGGCCTGATGGCTAGGTTTACGATGGTTGGAAATTATATTCGAGATTTCTTTGAGCCGGTATTTAATACGCTTCGCGACGCATACCAACGGGTCGCTGACGCAATCAAAGACAATGCGCCACGGTTCGCTTCGATTGTTGACACGTTGAAAGAAATCTTCAAGTGGGTCAACGATTACATTGTGCCGGTGTTGCGCGATGTATTTCTGCAACAGTTCGAGAACTTTAGCAGGGCGGCGTCGGCTGCCATCAGGGTAGTTGTGCCTGTAGCTGAAACTGTGCTTAACGCAATCAAAGGCGTCGCGAATACAATCATCGATGTTGTAAACATTGCGATTCGAGCTTATAACTTGGCAAACAACATCTTTGGCGGTCAGGACATCGCGCTGATTGGCAAGATTGGCGAAGGCGCTGGTGGCGTAGGTTTAGGCGGCAGACCGTTAGGCGAAAGCTTTACACGCGGCGATGGAACAGGTGGCATTACCGGCGGCGGCATTACCGGCGGCGGCGTTACGGGCGGCGGAATGACCGGTGGACCTAGCGGCACAGGCGGCGGTTCCATTCTTGGGAAAGGCGTTAAGAGCGCTGAAGACCTAGTGGACAAGTTGACGAACGTCAGCGAAAGATTGACTGAAATCCAATTCTTAATTGATACAAAGCAAATCAGCAGGGCGACCGGTCTAAAAGAATTAGCTGCCATTGAAAAAGAATTTGCGAAGCTTGAAAGAATCGGCGAAGCCTTAACAAATCAAGGACCAATTTCAACGACACCAGCCGGCACGGCGGAGTTCAGAGCAATGGAGCGAGCGACCAATCAATACAACATCACGGTAAACGGTGCGCTCGATTCTGAATCCACGGCACGGCAAATCGTTAGCATCTTGAACGATTCGCAAGCTCGCGGAACCGTAGGCGCTGGAGCGCTAAGACTTACCGGCGGCTTATGAGTATCTGGACGCCGGATTGGCGCATCAAGATAAACGGTGTCGAATACACCAGCGCGACGTTGGCAAATCTTACAATCAGTTCCGGTCGGTCAGATATTTACCAGCAGCCTGTTGCAGGTTACTGCCGCTTAAATCTAATCAATACTGACCAATCCGCCATCACAATAGATATAAACGATGGCCTGACGGTTGAAGTAAAAGACGATGCTGGAAATTGGGTCATCATCTTTGGCGGTTCGATTACCGATGTCGAAGTTTCAGTGAGCTCGGCCGGTTCAGTTGGATTGACTCAAACGATTAACTTGACCGCGCTCGGAGCGTTACATCGCCTGACCAAGAAGGTCTTTGCAGGCAATCTGGCACAGAACACCGATGGCGCTCAGATTGCCGAAGTCTTGGAAACGCTGCTATTTGATACTTGGAACCTTGTATCCGCATCCGAAACCTGGAATGCGTATGACCCAACCGTCCAGTGGCAAAATGCCGAGAATAGTGGTTACGGCGAAATTGACCCAGGCGATTACGATTTGGATGCACAGAATAACGTTGAACAGGACGCTTACTCTTTAGTCGCTTCGCTGGCCTTATCAGGCCTGGGCTATGTGTATGAGTCGCCTTCGGGCTTGATAAATTATGCCGATTCAACACACCGAAGCCAATATCTAGCTGCGAATGGGTATGTGGACCTTACGGCTTCTCACGCTTTAGGCGGTAACGTCAAAAGCCGAACCAGGGCTGGCGACGTACGTAATAGCGTTACGCTTCAATATACAACTTCGGGCAATTCCAGCGTGACTGATAGCGACACCGAATCCATAGGGTTGTACGGCCAGCTCGGTCAAACCATCAGGACCTACCTGAAGAACCAGGCCGACGCGACAAGCCAGGCTGCCTACTATTTAGAGATTCGAGCTTTCCCGCAGCCCGTCTTTGACAGCATCAGCTTTGCTTTAGGCAATCCCGAAATCGACGAAATCGACCGAGCTAGTCTGCTGAACGTCTTTATGGGGATGCCTATAAACCTGCTGGATTTGCCGGCCAATATGAACGAAGGCGAGTTCCAGGGCTTTGTGGAAGGTTGGACATTTCAGGCCAGTGTGAAGGATTTGACCCTGACGATGATTGTCTCGCCGATTTCATATTCGCTACAGGCGTTCCGTTGGAATAACGTGCCAGCTTCCGAAACTTGGAACACCATATCGCCTACACTTGACTGGCTCAACGCGACGATTGTCGCATAGGAGGAATAAATGCCGAGCACTACGAACTTTGGCTGGACCACACCGGCGGACACAGACCTTGTAAAAGATGGGGCATCCGCAATCAGAACGCTTGGAAATGGAATCGATACATCATTCGTCGATTTAAAAGGCGGGACGACAGGTCAAGTCTTATCAAAGAACTCAAACACAGATTTAGATTTCACGTGGGTCGCTCAAGATGATTCGAACGCAATCCAGAACGCGATTGTGGACGCTAAGGGCGATTTAATAACTGCTACAGCCGCAGACACTCCAGCAAGATTGGCTGTCGGAACTAACGGACAATATTTAATCGCCGACTCAACAACCGCAACAGGTTTGAAGTGGGGCGATGTTTCGGCTGGTTCAATGACTTTAATCACGAGCGGAACAGCAAGCGGTAATACGATTTCATTGACAAGCATACCGCAAACATATAGAGATTTAAGAATTGAAGTTGTAAGCGCAAGAAATACAACGAGTGGCGGTCGTCAGTATAATATCAGAATTAATAATAATAGTAATAGTATTTACTACAATGCTGATACAACTGCAACGACTTGGACATTGTCAACAAGCAATAATGGCAATTCATCTTTTTTCGATTTTGGTTATACCAATACAACTGCTGATAATGATTGCTATACACAAGTTACCTTTTTTAATTATACAAACACCGCAATAAATAAATCGGGTTCTTATATTAAGGTTGATAATAGCGCCACAAATGTTATGCGGGCTGGTAATTGTTTCGCTCTTGACTTGAACGCCATAACTTCTATTCAACTTATTATGCAAGATTCAGAAAATTGGGCTGGCGGAACTTACTATCTTTATGGAGTTAAATAATGAGCAAAATAATTGAGCATAATATTGAAACCGGTGAGATTACAGAGCGCGATATGACACCGGAAGAATTAGCGCA
>Ga0315904_10007157_pt1 | contig 15036 bp, 8 predicted proteins | sample LakEriMetagenome_6_FD_203529 | JGI IMG/M metagenome (GOLD analysis project Ga0315904, IMG submission 203529) | Freshwater fungal communities from buoy surface, Lake Erie, Ohio, United States - Buoy 12 MA120 | ecosystem: Environmental > Aquatic > Freshwater > Lake | place: USA: Lake Erie, Ohio... | reverse complement strand
GCTGCAGGGCAGCTTACTTTTTGATCTCGGAGACCACGCCGGCGCCGACGGTGCGGCCGCCTTCGCGGATGGCGAAGCGCAGGCCCTTGTCCATGGCGATCGGGTTGATCAGCTCGACATCCATTTTCACGTTGTCGCCCGGCAGCACCATTTCCTTGTCGGCCGGCAGTTTCACGATGCCGGTGACGTCGGTGGTGCGGAAGTAGAATTGCGGGCGGTAGTTGGTGAAGAACGGCGTGTGACGGCCGCCTTCTTCCTTCGTGAGGATGTAGGCCTCGGCTTCGAACACCGTGTGCGGCGTGATCGAGCCCGGCTTGCAGAGCACCTGGCCGCGTTCCACGCCTTCGCGCTCAACGCCGCGCAGCAGCGCGCCGATGTTGTCGCCGGCCTGGCCCTGGTCGAGCAGCTTGCGGAACATCTCGACGCCCGTGCAGGTCGTCTTGACGGTCGGGCGGATGCCGACGATCTCGATTTCCTCGCCCACCTTGACGATGCCCTGCTCGACGCGCCCGGTCACAACCGTGCCGCGGCCCGAGATCGAGAACACGTCTTCGACCGGCATCAGGAACGGCTTGTCCAGCGGACGCTCCGGGGTCGGGATGTACTCGTCGACGGCTTTCATCAGCGCGAGGATGGCGTTCTCGCCGATTTCCGGATCGCGGCCTTCAACGGCGGCGAGCGCCGAACCCTTGACGATCGGGATGTCGTCGCCCGGGAAGTTGTAGGACGAGAGCAGGTCGCGCACTTCCATCTCGACGAGTTCGAGGAGTTCAGCGTCATCGACCATGTCGACCTTGTTCAGGAACACGACCAGCGCCGGCACGCCGACCTGGCGGGCCAGAAGGATGTGCTCGCGGGTCTGCGGCATCGGGCCATCAGCGGCGGAGCAGACGAGAATGCCGCCGTCCATCTGGGCAGCGCCGGTGATCATGTTCTTCACATAGTCGGCGTGGCCGGGGCAGTCGACGTGCGCATAGTGACGGTTAGCCGTCTCGTACTCGACGTGCGCCGTGTTGATCGTGATGCCGCGGGCCTTCTCTTCCGGCGCCGCGTCGATGTCGGCATAGGCTTTCGCCGTTGCGCCGCCCGACTTCGCCAGGATGATCGTGATCGCTGCCGTCAGCGTCGTCTTGCCATGGTCAACGTGGCCAATCGTGCCAATGTTGACGTGCGGCTTCGTACGCTCAAACTTTGCCTTGCCCATCGGGCCTCTCCTTTGTTCTGAACTTGAGGACCGGGCTTACGAGCCCGAGACTTCCTGGATGATTTTCTGCGCTTCGGCGCGCGGGACTTCGTCATAGTGGTCGAACAGCATGGTGAACTGTGCGCGGCCTTGCGACATACCGCGCAGGTTGGACACGTAGCCAAACATGTTGACCAGCGGCACCATCGCGGTGATCGCCGTGGCATTGCCCCGGGGCTCTGAACCCTGGATCTGGCCGCGGCGGGAGTTAAGGTCGCCGATCACGTCACCCATATAGTCTTCCGGCGTGACAACTTCGACCTTCATGATGGGTTCCATAAGGCGCGGATCGCCTTTCCCTTTAAGCTCGCGGAATGCACCGCGGGCTGCAATCTCGAAAGCGAGCACGCTCGAGTCGACATCGTGGAAGGCGCCGTCAATCAGGCGGGCCCGGAAGTCGGTCACAGGATAACCGGCGAGGAGGCCGTTTTCCTTGGCCATATCGAGCCCCTTGGAGACGCCCGGCACGTATTCCTTCGGCACGGCGCCGCCGACGATCGCGCTTTCGAAGATAAAGCCCGAACCCGGCTCAAGCGGCTCGAATTCGATCTTGATACGGGCGAACTGGCCGGTACCGCCGGACTGTTTCTTGTGCGTGAAGTCGATCAGCGCGGCGCGGCCGAGCTTCTCGCGGTACGCCACCTGCGGCTGGCCGATATTCGCTTCGACCTTGAACTCGCGGCGTAGGCGGTCGATCAGGATGTCGAGGTGAAGCTCGCCCATGCCTTTCATGATCGTCTGGCCGGATTCGAAATCGGTCTCGACGCGGAAAGACGGGTCTTCTGCCGCGAGGCGCTGCAGGCCGACCGACATCTTTTCCTGGTCAGCCTTGGTTTTCGGCTCGACGGCGATCTCGATCACCGGCTGCGGGAAGGTCATCGTTTCGAGAACGACGGGCTGGGCCGGATCGCAGACCGTATCACCGGTCGTGGTTTCCTTGAGGCCAGCGAGCGCAACGATGTCGCCTGCGAAAGCTTCCGCGATCTCGTCCTGCTTGTTGGCGTGCATCATGACCATGCGGCCGACACGCTCTTTCTTACCCTTGGTCGCGTTGAAGAAGGCATCGCCCTTCTTCAGCTGGCCGGAATAGATCCGGGTAAAGGTCAGCGTGCCCATATAGGGATCGTTCATGATCTTGAACGCCAGACCGGCAAACGGCTGACTGTCATCGGCTGAGCGCGCAATGTCGCGCGTTTCCGTCTCGTCGCCCGGCTTGAAGCCGAGATAGGCCGGCACATCGAGCGGGCTCGGCAGGTAGTCGACCACAGCGTTCAGCATCGGCTGGACGCCCTTGTTCTTGAAAGCCGAGCCGCAAAGAACGGGCATGAATTTCAAGGCAAGCGTGCCCTTGCGGATCAGGGCGCGGAGCGATGCAATGTCCGGCTCCTTGCCTTCGAGAAACGCTTCCATCGCCGCGTCGTCCATTTCGACTGCGAGTTCGATCAGGTGGGCGCGCATCTCTTCGGCTTTCGCCTTGAGGCTTTCGCGAATGGGCTTCAGGACCCAGGTGGCGCCAAGATCTTCGCCTTCCCAGACCCATTCGGTCATGGTGACGAGGTCGATGTGGCCTTCAAGTTCGGTTTCCGAACCGATGGGCAGCTGGATCGGTGCCGGGGTTGCCCCGGTCCGGTCCTTGATCATGGCGACGCAGTTGAAGAAGTCGGCGCCGGTCTTGTCCATCTTGTTGACGAACACGATGCGAGGAACCTTGTAACGGTCAGCCTGGCGCCAGACGGTTTCGGTTTGCGGCTCAACGCCGGCGTTGCCGTCGAGAAGAACCACAGCGCCGTCCAGCACGGCGAGCGAACGCTCGACTTCGATGGTGAAGTCAACGTGGCCGGGGGTGTCGATGATATTGAAACGGAATTTCGGCGACTGCGCGGTCGAGCCGTCTTCGGTACGTTCCCAGAACGTGGTCGTCGCAGCAGACGTGATCGTGATGCCCCGTTCCTGCTCCTGTTCCATCCAGTCCATGGTAGCGGCGCCATCGTGCACTTCACCGATCTTGTGCGACTTGCCCGTGTAATACAGGACGCGCTCAGTCGTAGTGGTCTTGCCGGCATCAATGTGGGCGATGATGCCGAAGTTCCGGTAGCGCTCCAGCGGGTATTCGCGGGCCATGGTGTAAACCTTCGTGTTCAGTGTTCCAGGTAGCGGAAAAGGGTTTCTCGCCCGGGCGAGCAACTCTTGCGCCCGGACGATTAGTGCTGGTTACCAGCGATAGTGTGCGAACGCCTTGTTGGCATCGGCCATGCGGTGCGTGTCTTCGCGCTTCTTCACGGCATTGCCGCGGCCCTGCGAAGCATCCATCAGCTCGCCGGCAAGACGTTCACGCATGGTGTTCTCGTTGCGGGCCGCGGCGGCAGCGGCCAGCCATCGGATCGCCAGCGCCTGGCGGCGCTCGGTACGCACTTCGACCGGAACCTGATAAGTGGCACCGCCAACGCGGCGCGAGCGCACTTCAACCGACGGAGCGACGGCTTCAAGTGCGTTGTGGAACACTTCGATCGGGTTCTTCTTCGAACGCGTTTCGACCAGTTCGAACGCACCGTAAACGATACGCTCAGCGACCGACTTTTTGCCATCGCGCATGATCTGGTTCATGAATTTCGAAACCACGAGATCCTTGTATTTCGGATCCGTAAGGACGACGCGTTTTTCGGCTTGGTGACGACGGGACATGGGGCTCTGGACCTCTTACTTCGGCTTCTTGGCGCCGTAGTGCGAGCGACGCTGCTTACGGTTCTTGACGGGTTGGGTATCGAGGGCGCCGCGCACGATGTGATAGCGCACGCCCGGAAGGTCTTTCACGCGGCCCCCGCGGATGAGCACGACCGAGTGTTCCTGCAGGTTGTGGCCTTCGCCGGGAATGTAGCAGAGCGATTCAAATCCGGAGGTCATCCGCACCTTGGCCACTTTGCGAAGCGCCGAGTTCGGCTTCTTCGGGGTGGTGGTGTAGACGCGCGTACAGACGCCGCGGCGCTGCGGGCAGGCCTTGAGGGCCGGCGTCTTGGTGCGGGTGCGCTTGGGCTCGCGCGGGTTGCGGATCAGCTGCTGGATAGTCGGCATCGGGCCTGATGTCTCTTCATGCGTTGTGGCCCGGGGGCCGATAATGACAACTGCCCCGAAGGCCTGAGGTGGCATCCGGGACGGCGGGAATTTGGGGGCCAGATTGACCGGTGCATCGCTGCGGCCGGTACGGCTTGCGGGGCAGACGCCCGTTTACCTCTCTGACGATTTGGCGGCGTGTAGACGCGCTCAGGGCGCGCGTCAAGGGCGCCAAGCGGCTTGCAGACTGCAAACCGGCGCCGGTAATTGCACTTCAGAAGGGTAAAACGCCGCCCCAGCTGCGCAAACACATCCAGGCGATCAGCACGGCCGCGGCCGCAGCGCACCCTGCCCCGATCAGATCGGCTTTCGAGACGTTCACCCGGGAGCCCTCCTGAAATGAAAAAGCCTGCCAGAACTGGCAGGCTTTTCCGTTGGTTTCAAGCGTCCGGAGGCGATCAGGCGCCGGTTTTGTCCGGGGCCGGCAGGCCGGTCAGCACGAGGCTTTCCTCGGCCTTGGCCATGGCGGCAGCCCGCTTGGCTTTCAGCTTCGCATCGCGCTCGGCGGCCACGCGGCGGAACTGGCGGATGCCGCCGCCGGTGCCGGCCGGGATGAGACGTCCGACGATGACGTTCTCTTTAAGGCCTTCGAGCGTGTCGATCTTACCCTGGACAGCCGCTTCGGTCAGCACGCGCGTCGTTTCCTGGAACGAAGCGGCCGAGATGAAGCTCTTCGTCTGCAGCGAGGCTTTCGTGATCCCGAGCAGGAGCGGCGTGGCCGTCGCTTCCGTCTGGTCCTTCTTGCGCGAGCGGCGGACGAGGTCGTTGGCATCGTCGAACTCGCCGACATCGATATGCTCGCCGACGATGAACGGCGTGTCACCGCCATCGACGATCTCGACCTTCTGCAGCATCTGGCGAACGATCACCTCGATGTGCTTGTCGTTGATGGGCACGCCCTGCAGACGGTAGACCTTCTGCACTTCGTCGATCAGGTAGTTGGCGAGCGCCTCGACGCCGAGCGTGGAGAGGATGTCCTGCGGGGCGGGGTTGCCGTCCATCAGGAATTCACCGCGCTTGATGAAGTCGCCGTCCTGGACCGCAAGGTGCTTGCCCTTCGGAACCAGGTAATCGATCGGCGGCTTGCCCTCTTCCATCGGAACGATGGTGACCTTGCGCTTGTTCTTGTAGTCGCGGCCGTATTCGACACGGCCATCGACGTCCGCGATGATCGCATGGTCTTTCGGACGGCGGGCTTCGAAGAGTTCTGCCACGCGCGGCAGACCGCCCGTAATGTCCTTCGTCTTCGCACCGCCGGTCGTGACGCGGGCCAGCGTGTCGCCGGGCTCGATCTTGTCGCCGTCGGAGACGGAGAGGATCGCGCCGACCGACAGGACGTAGGAGGCGGACGAGCCGTTCGGCAGCTTCACCGGCTTGCCGTCCTTGCCGATGATCTGGATCGTCGGCTTGAGGTCAGCGGCCTTGGAAGACGAGCGCGGGTCGATGACGACGCGGGCCGAGATGCCGGTCGCTTCGTCGGTTTCCTCGCGGATGGTCGTGCCGTCCGCCAGGTCGATGAAACGCGCTTCACCGGCGACTTCCGAGACGATCGGCTGGGCAAACGGATCCCAGTCGGCGAGCAAGAGGCCCGGCGCAACCTTGGTGCCGTCCTTGACCATCAGGCGCGTGCCGTAGGCGGGACGGAACGACTGGCGAGTGCGCCCTTCCCCGTCCACGATTTCGACCTGCATGCGGCGGCCGACGACGATGATCGTCTTGTCCTTGCGGGTGACGTACTCGCCGTCCACGAACCGGACGGTGCCTTCGAAGCTGGCTTCCAGCGAGGACTGGTCTGCCACCTGCGCGGCGCCCCCGATGTGGAAGGTGCGCATCGTCAGCTGCGTGCCGGGCTCGCCGATCGACTGGGCGGCGATGACGCCGACCGCTTCACCGCGGTTGACCGGCGTGCCGCGGGCAAGGTCGCGGCCATAACAGGCCACGCAAATTCCGTTCTTGGCTTCGCAGGTCAGGGCCGAACGGGCCTTGATCCGGTCGACAGCGGCCTTCTCGATGGCCATGGCGACGTCTTCGTCGATATAGGTGTTCGCCGGGATGACGAGCTTTCCGTCAGCGCCTTTGACATCTTCCGCCGTGACACGGCCGAGGATGCGCTCGTAGAGCGAGACGACGACATCGGCGCCTTCCATGACGGCCGATATCTCGATGCCCTTGCTGGTGCCGCAGTCATCTTCGTTGATGATGCAGTCCTGCGCGACGTCGACGAGACGGCGGGTGAGGTAGCCCGAGTTGGCCGTTTTCAAAGCCGTATCGGCTAGGCCTTTGCGCGCGCCGTGCGTCGAGTTGAAATACTCGAGAACGGTGAGGCCTTCCTTGAAGTTCGAGATGATGGGCGTCTCGATGATCTCGCCCGACGGCTTGGCCATGAGGCCGCGCATGCCGGCGAGCTGTTTCATCTGGTTCTTCGAACCGCGCGCGCCGGAGTCGGCCATCATGAAGATCGAGTTGACCTGGGCTTTACGGTCGCCCTTGGCTGCCTGCGGCTTGGAGGCCGAGTCCATCATGGCATCTGCAACCTTGTCGGTGCAGGTCGACCAGGCATCCACGACCTTGTTGTACTTCTCGCCACGCGTGATGAGGCCATCTGCATACTGACGTTCGTACTCGGAGACGAGCTCCTTGGTCGCGTCGACCAGTTTCTTCTTCGCTTCCGGGATGACCATGTCATCCTTGCCGAAGGAGATGCCAGCTTTGCAGGCTTCCTTGAAGCCGAGTTCCATCACCTTGTCGCAGAAGATGACCGTCGCCTTCTGACCGCACAGACGGTAGACTTCGTCGATGATCTTGCCGATCGCCTTCTTGGTGAGGACGGCGTTGACGAGTTCTGGCCCGATGCCAAGCTTGCGCGGCAGCAGATTAGCCACGAGGAAGCGGCCCGGGGTCGTGTCGATGATATAGCGGCGCGGTTTGCCTTCCGCGTCGATGCCATCATACATCGCCTTGATCTTGGAGTGCAGCGAGACAAGCCCGGTTTCAAGTGCATGCTCCATCTCGGCGAGATCGGAGAATTTCATACCCTCGCCCGGCTCACCCTTCATGTCGATCGACAGGTAATAGAGGCCGAGGATGATGTCCTGGGACGGAACGATGATCGGCTTGCCGTTGGCGGGCGAGAGGATGTTGTTGGTCGACATCATCAGCACGCGGCATTCCAGCTGGGCCTCGAGGCTCAGCGGAACGTGGACGGCCATCTGGTCGCCGTCGAAGTCCGCGTTGAAAGCGGCGCAGACAAGCGGGTGCAGCTGGATGGCCTTGCCTTCGATCAGCTTAGGCTCGAACGCCTGGATGCCGAGACGGTGCAGCGTCGGTGCGCGATTGAGCAGCACGGGGTGCTCGCGGATCACCTCATCGAGGATATCCCAGACTTCCGGCTTCTCTTTTTCCACGAGCTTCTTGGCCGCCTTGACGGTGCCGGCGAGGCCCTTTGCGTCAAGACGCGCATAGATGAACGGCTTGAACAGCTCGAGCGCCATTTTCTTCGGCAGACCGCACTCGTGCAGCTTGAGGTTAGGGCCGACCACGATGACCGAACGGCCAGAGTAATCGACGCGCTTGCCGAGAAGGTTCTGGCGGAAGCGGCCCTGCTTGCCTTTCAGCATGTCGGAAATCGACTTCAGGGGGCGCTTGTTGGTGCCCGTGATCGTGCGGCCGCGGCGGCCGTTGTCGAACAGCGCATCCACCGATTCCTGCAGCATCCGCTTTTCGTTGCGGATGATGATGTCCGGCGCGCGAAGTTCCATCAGGCGCTTCAGGCGGTTATTCCGGTTGATCACGCGGCGGTAGAGGTCATTGAGGTCCGACGTCGCGAACCGGCCGCCGTCCAGCGGCACCAGCGGGCGAAGATCTGGGGGGATGACCGGGACGACCGTGAGGATCATCCATTCCGGTTTCGCTTTCGACTGCAGGAAGGACTCGACAACCTTGAGGCGTTTCGAGGCTTTCTTGGTCTTGAGTTCAGACGTCGAATCCCGCAGGTCATCGCGCAGCTGGTCAGCCAGGGACGCCAGGTCGAGCGACTTCAGGATTTCTCGGATGGCTTCGGCGCCGATCAGGGCGGTGAACGAGTCTTCCCCGAGACGGTCCTGGGCATCCATGTACTCTTCTTCGGTCAGCAGTTGCTTCGGCTCAAGCTCGGTCAGGCCGGGCTCGATCACGACATAGCTTTCGAAGTAGAGCACGCGCTCGACATCCTTGAGGGGCATGTCGACGAGCGTCGCGATCCGGGACGGAAGCGACTTCAGGAACCAGATGTGGGCGACCGGAGCCGCCAGATCGATGTGGCCCATGCGCTCGCGGCGGACGCGGGCGAGCGTGACTTCCACGCCGCACTTCTCGCAGACGATGCCTCGATACTTGATGCGCTTGTACTTGCCGCAAAGGCACTCGTAGTCCTTCGTGGGTCCGAAGATCCGTGCACAGAACAGGCCGTCGCGCTCCGGCTTGAAGGTACGGTAGTTGATCGTTTCGGGTTTCTTGATTTCACCAGACGACCACGAGCGGATCTTCTCCGGGCTCGCGATGGAAATACGGATCGCCTCGAAAGTCGGGGCGGGCGTATTCTGGTTGAACATGTTGGCGACGTCCTGGCGCATCGGGTCTGCTCCTTGGGGTGGGCGTTGGGAGGCTTTCCGCCCCCTGCCCTGAAAAATTCCGGTATCAGGCTCGGCCCCGCTTGTAGATCCGGACTACAGGCGGGGCCTTAACTCTAAGCGGGGGCGTTTATTCGGCGGCCACCGGCGTCTCTTCTGCGTCGCGGCTGCCTTCTTCGATGAGCTCGACATTGAGACCCAGCGAACGCATTTCCTTGACCAGCACGTTGAAGCTTTCCGGAATGCCGGCCTCGAAGGAGTCGTCACCGCGCACGATCGACTCGTACACCTTGGCGCGTCCTGCCGTGTCATCCGACTTCACGGTCAGCATTTCCTGCAGCGTGTAGGCGGCGCCGTAAGCCTCGAGGGCCCAGACCTCCATCTCGCCGAAGCGCTGGCCGCCGAACTGGGCCTTGCCGCCCAGCGGTTGCTGCGTGACGAGCGAATACGGACCGGTCGATCGGGCGTGGATCTTCTCGTCCACAAGGTGGTGGAGCTTGAGGAGATACTTGTAGCCCACCGTGACCTGGCGCGTGAACGCCACACCGGTGCGCCCGTCGAACAGGCGAACCTGGCCGGACGTGTCGAGACCGGCGCGGGTCAGCATGTCGTTGATGTCTTCCTCGCGGGCGCCATCGAACACTGGCGTGGCCATCGGCACGCCGTTGACGAGGTTGCCGGCAAGTTCGACGATCTCTTCGTCCGTCTCCGGAAGTTCCTGATCTTTGCCGTAAGCCGTCACAAGCGCCTTCTTCAGCCCCTTCATGTCGTGCTTCTGATGGTACTCGTCGAGCGCCTTGTCGATGATCCGGCCGAGACCGCGGCAGGCCCAGCCTGTGTGGGTCTCAAGGATCTGGCCGACGTTCATCCGCGACGGCACGCCGAGCGGATTGAGCACGATGTCGACCGGGGTGCCGTCTTCGAGGAACGGCATGTCTTCGCTCGGGTTGATCTTAGAGATCACACCCTTGTTGCCATGACGGCCGGCCATCTTGTCGCCCGGCTGAAGCTTGCGCTTCACGGCCAGGAAGACTTTGACGACTTTCATCACGCCCGGGGGCAGGTCGTCGCCGCGCTGGACCTTTTCGACCTTGTCATTGAAGCGGGCTTCGAGCTCGCGGATCGAGGCGTCGAACTGTTCGCGCAGGGCTTTCAGTTCGGCTTGCGCCTTCTCCGATTTCAGCTCGATGTCCCAGAGTTGCTTCTCGGACAGGTCTTCCAGCGCAGCAGCCGTGATGCGTCCTGGCTTGAAGCCTTTAGGGCCTGCAGCGGCTTCCTTGCCGGCGAGCAGGTCATGGAGGCGGGCGTAGGTGTTGCGCTCGAGGATCGACTGTTCGTCTTCCTTGTCTTCCTGCAGCTGTTCGATCTGCTCACGCTCGATCTGGAGCGCGCGCTGGTCCTTGTCGATGCCGTGACGGTTGAAGATGCGGACATCCACGACCGTGCCGGAATCGCCCGGCGGCACACGCAGCGAGGTGTCGCGCACGTCAGAGGCCTTTTCACCGAAGATGGCGCGCAGGAGCTTTTCTTCCGGCGTCATCGGGCTTTCGCCCTTCGGCGTGACCTTGCCGACGAGGATGTCGCCCGCCTTCACTTCGGCGCCAACGGCAACGATGCCGGCTTCGTCGAGGTTGCGGAGCGCTTCTTCACCGACGTTCGGAATGTCGCGCGTGATCTCTTCCGGGCCGAGCTTGGTGTCGCGGGCGGCGACTTCGAATTCCTCGATGTGGATCGAGGTGAAGACGTCGTCTTTTACGATACGCTCGGAGATCAGGATCGAGTCTTCGAAGTTGTAACCGTTCCAGGGCATGAACGCGACGAGCACGTTGCGGCCGAGCGCCAGTTCGCCGAGATCCGTGGACGGACCATCCGCGATGATGTCGTTCTTCGAAACCGTGTCGCCGACCTTCACGATCGGGCGCTGGTTGATGCACGAGTTCTGATTCGAGCGGCGGAACTTGGCGAGGCGGTAGATGTCCACACCTGATTTCGCGCCGTCGATTTCCTCGGTGGCACGCACCACGATACGCAGTGCGTCAACCTGCTCCACGACCCCTGCCCGGCGGGCAACGATGGCGGCGCGGCTGTCGCGGGCGACGACCGCTTCCATGCCGGTGCCTACGAACGGCGCTTCCGACTGGACGAGCGGCACGGCCTGACGCTGCATGTTCGAGCCCATGAGCGCGCGGTTGGCGTCATCGTTCTCGAGGTACGGGATCAGCGAGGCGGCGACCGATACGACCTGCTTGGGCGAGACGTCCATGAACTGGATCTCGTCCTTCGACACCATCGTCGCCTCACCGGCGACGCGGGCGTTGACGAACTCGTTCACGAGCTCACCCTTGGCGTTCACCGTCGCGTTGGCCTGGGCGATCTTGTAGATCGATTCTTCCATCGCCGAGAGGTAGACGACCTCGCTGGTCAGCTTGGCCTTCACGACCTTGCGGTACGGGCTCTCGATGAAGCCGTACTTGTTGACGCGGGCGTGCGTCGCGAGGGAGTTGATCAGACCGATGTTCGGGCCTTCCGGCGTCTCGATCGGGCAGATGCGGCCGTAGTGCGTCGGGTGCACGTCGCGTACTTCGAAGCCCGCGCGCTCACGCGTCAGACCGCCCGGGCCAAGCGCCGAGAGACGGCGCTTGTGGGTGATCTCGGAGAGCGGGTTGGTCTGGTCCATGAACTGCGACAGCTGCGAGGAGCCGAAGAATTCGCGCACCGCGGCAACGACCGGCTTGGCGTTGATCAGGTCGTGCGGCATGACCGTGTCGATGTCGACGGCGCCCATGCGTTCTTTGATCGCCCGCTCCATGCGCACGAGACCGATGCGGTAGTTGTTTTCCATCAGTTCGCCGACCGAACGGACGCGGCGGTTGCCGAGGTTGTCGATGTCGTCGACTTCGCCCTTGCCGTCCTTCAGGTCGAGGATGACCTTCATGACGCCGATGATGTCTTCGTGGCGCAGGACGCGCATCGAGTCTTCCGCCGACCCGTACTCGCGCACGGCCACCGAGAGACGCATGTTCATCTTTACGCGGCCGACGGCCGAGAGGTCATAGCGCTCGCTATCGAAGAACAGCTGGCCGAACAGTGCATCGGCCGCTTCCTGCGTCGGCGGTTCGCCGGGGCGCATGACGCGGTAGATGTCGGAGAGCGCTTCGAAGCGCGTCTCGTTCTTATCGGCCTTCAGCGTGTTGCGCAGCCAGGGGCCGCGGCCGCCGGCATCGATGTCGAGCACTTCGATCATCTTCAGGCCGTAGTCGCGCATTTCGGCAATCGACTCGGCTTCGAGCGTGTCGCCGGCCTCACCGAAGATCTCGCCGGTTTCCATGTTCACGACATCGCGCGCCAGGAACTTGCCGATCAGTGCGTCTGACGGGACGAGGATCTCGTCTGTGCCGCCTTCAGCGATCCGCTTGGCTTTAAGCGCCGTGATCTTCTTGCCGGCCTCGGCGACGACCTTTTTCGATTTCGCATCGACGAGATCGTATTCCGGTTTCACGCCGCGCCAGGCATCCGGGCGGAAGCTGACGATCCAGCCTTTCTTGTCGAGCCGGAAGATCGAGCGGCTGTAGAAGCTGTCGAGGATCTGCTCGGTGGAGAAGCCGAGGGCATACAGGATCGTCGTCGCCGGCAGCTTGCGCTTGCGGTCGATCCGGATGTTCAGGATGTCTTTAGCGTCGAACTCGAAATCGAGCCACGAGCCGCGGTACGGGATGATGCGAGCAGCAAACAGCAGCTTGCCGGAAGCGTGCGTCTTGCCCTTGTCATGGTCGAAGAAGACGCCCGGCGAGCGGTGCATCTGCGAGACGATCACGCGCTCGGTGCCGTTCACGACGAACGTGCCCTTGTCGGTCATCAGCGGGATGTCGCCAAGATAGCATTCCTGCTCCTTCACTTCCTTGACGGAGCGGGCGCCAGTCTCTTCATCGACATCGAACACGACGAGCTGCAGGCGCACCTTGAGCGGCGCCTGATAGGTCAGGTCGCGCTGCATGCACTCTTCAACGTCGAATTTCGGCTGCTCGAATTCGTAGGAAACATACTCGAGCGTCGCGCGCTCGGAGAAATCCGTGATTGGGAAGACCGACTTGAAGACACCCCCGAGACCATCGTCCGTGCGCTTTTCGCGCGGCGTGTTCATCTGCAGGAAGGCTTCGTAGGACTCGCGCTGGACCTCGATCAGGTTTGGCATTTCGATGGCTTCGGGAATGCGGCCGAAGTTTTTGCGGATACGTTTCTTTTCCGTGAAGGAGAGTGCCATCCCAAGTTCCCATTTTTTCGGCGCCGCCAGGAGGGGCGGCAAGCCGGAGTTTGAAACGCGAGCACGCGGCGGCCTGAAAGTCAGACCGCCGCGCTGATCCAGAACAGGATGGTGCCCCGCGCGAACACCGTCCGGATACACGCCATCTGGCGCTTACTTCAGTTCGACTTTTGCGCCTGCAGCTTCGAACTTCGCCTTCAGAGCTTCGCCGTCAGCTTTCGAAACCGCTTCTTTCACGGTTTTCGGAGCGGACTCGACAAGGTCCTTGGCTTCTTTCAGGCCGAGCGAAGGAACAACTTCGCGGACGAGCTTGATAACTTCGATTTTCTTCGCACCAGCGTCGGTGAGAACAACGTCGAATTCGGTTTGTACTTCGGCTGCAGCAGCCGGAGCGCCGCCACCAGCAGCTGCGACGGCGACCGGCGCGGCGGCGGAAACGCCCCATTTTTCTTCGAGAAGTTTCGCGAGTTCAGCCGCTTCGAGAACGGTCAGAGCCGAGAGGTCTTCGACAATCTTGTCCAGATTTGCCATGGTTCAATGTCCTGTTTGTTTGGTTCGGTTGTTGAGGTCGATGGTTAGCGAAAACGGGTGTCTTATGCCGCGTCTTTCGACGCGTAAGCGGACACCACGCGAGCAAGTTGCGATGCCGGCGCCTGCAGGATGCCGGCGATCTTGGTCGCCGGTGCCTGCACGAGGCCGATAATCTTGCCACGCAGTTGATCGAGAGAGGGCAGCTTTGCGAGCATCTCGACGCCTTTGGCGTCCAGCACCTGCTCGCCCATCACCGCACCGATGATCACGAGTTTCGAATTTTCCTTCGAGAACTCGTCAGCTGCTTTCGCAGCCGACACCGGATCCGGGGAATAGGCGATGGCAACAGGTCCCTGGAAGAGATCTGCAGCCTTGTCGCCGCCCGTTCCGCCCAGGGCGATTTTCGCCAGGCGGTTCTTGACCACTTTGAAGTGCGCGCCGTCCTTGCGGAGCATACCGCGCAACTTCGTCATTTCCGCTACGGTGAGACCGGTATAGTGGGTCACAATGACCACGCCCGACTGTTCGAACACCCCTTTCAGGGTGTCGAGAGCCGCGCTTTTTCCAGCTTTATCCATTGCGGGTCTCCATTGAGGCGTCCGGACCATCCGGCCGCCCTGGTAATCGCCTTCCGCCTTGCGGCATCCAGCGCCTGCCCAGGGATTGGCCTGCCCGGCACGCCCTTCCCGGAAAAATCCAGGAAAATCCGAACCGTATCTACGCCTCACCCCGTCTGCATAGGTGGCCTTGCGGCCCTTGGCACCCTGTAGGAGGGTGGCCTATGGTCTGTGACAGGAAACGGGAGTCCCCCGAATACACATCGGTGAACTCCCGTCAAGCGGCGGGGGTTAACGCTTTTTCCACCGGTCCGCAACCCCCATCACCAGAAAAAGGCGATCCTGTTGGGTGTGGGCTAACCCGGCGTGTTCACGTTGAGCGGAAGGTACGTGCGCAGCGCTGTGCAACCGCATCCTTGATCGCGTCCAGGATAGCATGATCCAATCCCTGCGAACGCATGCGTGCCGCCTGCTGGGCGAAAGCATCCGGGAGCGCCCGGGATAACTCTTTGATGCGCTCAAACAGTTTATCCCTGGACACCCGCGCTGAAGCCGAGAATTTGGCCCATTCGGCGTTGGTGATCTTATCGACAGCGTACTCATCCCCAATCTTCATTGCGAGTTTGGCTCGCAAGGGATTTTGATCCCCATAAGGCAGCAAGCTGATCACATCATATAGAGGCGCGAGTCTGACGCGGCCTTCTCCGCCGATGAGGATGGAGTAGTTTT
>Ga0315904_10007152_pt1 | contig 15042 bp, 13 predicted proteins | sample LakEriMetagenome_6_FD_203529 | JGI IMG/M metagenome (GOLD analysis project Ga0315904, IMG submission 203529) | Freshwater fungal communities from buoy surface, Lake Erie, Ohio, United States - Buoy 12 MA120 | ecosystem: Environmental > Aquatic > Freshwater > Lake | place: USA: Lake Erie, Ohio... | reverse complement strand
GTCCGCGCCAGTCCTCCGCATGCCCCTGCCAGGCGGCATTCGCCGTCAGCGACAGCAGCGCCTCGCGCCCGGTGAGTCGCTGGGCATCGGTGCGAGCGGAGTCGCTGCGGATGGACCGAGTCATGGCCGCCGCGACCATCACCCGCCAGTCCGGCGGGGAGACCGGTGCATCTGAGGACGAGCACACGTTCACGCCCAGATCCCACGCCGTTCGAAGCGGCTGCCGACGGGCATTGCGCTCAGCGCCGATGATGCGATTGACGCCTTCGCCGACCATCCAGCGGATGCTCGGGTTGCTGTTCAGGGTGATGCCGTGCTCCGCCATGCGACGCAGTGTCGGCTCAGGGGCGAAGTCCCCGTGAATGATGTAATGCCGCTGCCGCATCGCGTCGGTCGGCTGATCGACGAAGGCATCCACCACCACCTGCGTGGCACGATCGCCCGTGGTGTGGACGCCCACCTGCCAGCCGCGCTCAGCCGCCGCCAGCACGATGGATCGCACCTCCGCGACGCGTTCGTCATCGGTTGACCCGGCAACCGTGAGGTGGCCGTGCGTGCAGTCGTCATACGGCTCGGACATCCACGCCGTCCGACTGCGCGGGATGCCGTCGGCGAACACCTTCACTTGCGACACTCCGAGGTGGCCGTGAGCCAGCATCCGCTCGGGTGGCCCCCACGCATCCAGCCCGGACGTGAGGGCCTGCGCGGTGGTGCCTCCCAAGCCGCCGTACAGGAGCATCAGGTCAACCCGGAGGCGAAGCTCGCCGGAGGAATCGAGATCCCGGTAGGCCTGGACGGCATCGAGGTCTGCCGTTCCGTCCATCAGCGTCGCAGCGCCGGGCCCCAGCCCAGGATCGGTGTACGCCGTGACTCCCTGCGCGAGCAGGCTTCGCTGGGCCGCGATGATGGCGTCCCTCTTCTCCGCGATCCCCACCGGAGGAATCACGCCATTGACGAGGGAGACGGCCGCCTCGCGGAGCAGCCCCGTCGGGTGCCCGTGCGCATCACGCACCACCTGCCCGCCCACTGGGTCCTCGATGCCTCCGTGGTCGAGCCCGGCGAGCCTCAAGGCCAGCGAGTTGCCGACCGCCTGGTGACCTGTGACGTCCGAGAGGAGGACCGGGACGTCAGCGCGGGCGACGTCGATGTCGGCCGCGCACAGCTGGCCATCGGGGCCGGAGCCGCTGATGCGGGAGTCATCCCAGCCGATGCCCCGCACCCAGCCGTTCGGCTCCAGTGGCGCACGACGAACGGCATCCTGAAGAGCCCCGAGCGAGGGGCACGACTCGAACCGGAGGTCGACCGCGGTCAGGGCCCTGCCGTACTCGTACCCGTGCAGGTGCGAGTCGTCGATGCCCGGCAGCACGCAGGCGCCGTCGACATCGAGGATGCGTCCTTCCTCGGCAGGGCTGACCGACCACTCCTGCTTCGACCACGTCCGGTGGATGCGACCGTCCCGAACCTCGAGCGCGAACAGTGTCGGGTCGAGCGGAGAGCCCTGGATCCCGGTGAGGACGAGCGATGCGCCGGTCATGAGCCCCAACTGTGGCACAGCGACGTCCGCTCGCGGGCCCAGTCGGTGACCTCTAGGCTCCCGCCCATGACTATTGCCATCGGAGACCAGATTCCCGACGTGACCGTGTCCGTGATGCAGGACGGATCCCCCACGGACGTCTCCTCCCGAGAACTGCTCGGCACCGGCCGGGTCGTGCTCTTCGCCGTGCCCGGCGCCTTCACGCCCGGGTGCTCGCGCGTGCACCTGCCCGGCTACAAGGAGAGCGCCGCAGAGATCGCCGGCAAGGGCGTCGACCGCATCGCCTGCATCTCCGTCAACGACACCTTCGTCATGGACGCCTGGGGCGAAGCCCACGGCGTCAACGACACGATCACCATGATCGGTGACGGCGACGCCAACTTCACCTCGGCTGTCGGCCTCGAGGTCGAGGTGCCCAGCGCCGGACTCGGTCGTCGCTCGCAGCGCTACGCGATGGTGCTGCAGGACGGTGTCGTGCAGGAGCTGCTGCTCGAGGACAACGGCCTGTCGGTCGCCAACAGCGCCGCCTCCTGCGTGCTCGACCGCCTCTGACGCTCATGGGCGCACCGCGCCCGTGACGCACTACGCGATCCGCGCCGCGATCGCCGACGCGAGTCGGCCCGCGGCATTGTCGTCGTGGAGCAGGAACAGCGACGGCTCCGTCAGTTCGAGTTCAAGCAGCACGGGCGATCCGTCGCGGTCGGGGATGAGATCCACCCGCGCGTAGAGCGGCACGTCGCCCGGGATCGCGGCCACGACCTGATCGGCGACCTCGCGCTCCCGCGCGGACGGCTCACGGGGATCGATCTGCTCGCGCAGGAACAGCCCCTCGACCCGTTCACTCTCTGCTCCCCGGGCGAGCAGCGGGCCCTTGCGGATGGCGTGGGAGAAGACCCCGTCGAAGTACAGCAGTGCGGTCTCGCCATCGGTGTCGACCGCCTCGAGGTACGGCTGCACCATCACCACGCGGTCCTCGCCAAGGATGTCGGCGATGTGCTGCTCGATCGCCTCGCCGTCATCGTCGACGTGATGCCGTGCCGTGCCGCGGGAGCCGCACGACACCGCCGGCTTCACCACGATCTCCGCGGACGGGATGCCCGCTGACGCCCAGCTGCGCGGATCATCACCGGGCTCGACGAAGTGCGTCGGCACGATCGGGATCCCGGCTGCAGCGAGATCCCGCAGGTACCGCTTGTCGGTGTTCCAGCGCACGAGGTCGGCGCGGTTGAGCAGCAACGTCTGCGCTGCCACGCGATCGATCCAGGCCAGGAAGGCGTCCCGCACCTCGGAGTAGTCCCAGGTCTCGCGCAGCACGACCGCGTCGAACGCAAACCAGTCGACGGAGTCATCGGTCCACACCACCGGCACGGCATCGACTCCCACGCGTGCGAGAGCAGGGATCAGCAGCTGATCATCCTCATCCAGCAGCGGGAACTCACGACACGTGGCGAGGGCTACGAGGGGCGGGGCGACGATCGGCATGACGGCGACCGTAGCCCGTGGGCGCTACTCCGTGATCGTCAGGGCGATGTCGCGGGTGGCGCCCTGCGGATCCGTGAGGGTCAGCGTCGCCTCGCCGGCAGCAAGGCACTTCCCACCCGGGTTGAAGATGGCACCGCCCTCCTCCTTGGCCTGCGTCACCTCGACGAGGGCGGGATCGCTGGAGTCCACGGTGGTGCCGGCCAGGATGTCTTCGGGAACGATGATGTCGAGGAAGTCGCCGACCTTGCAGGTGGCGGAGGTCTGGTCCTCGGTGATGATCACGGGGGGCAGCATCTCGGTCGAGCCGCCTGCCTCGGCAGACGCTGAGGCCTCACCGGCGGCGTCGCCTGAGTCGCTGGAGGAGGAGCACCCGGCGAGGACGGCCACGCCGAGGAGGGCGGTGGCACCGAGGGCGGCGGCAGTGCGCATGCGGGTCATGGATGCTCCTTGACTGGTGGTCGGGTCGATCGGTGCGGCTGGCCTCACGGAGGGCCTGTCCTGCGACGCAAGGGTAGACGGTGCGGTTCCGGCTAGACGTCAGCGGCGCCGTTGGAGGCGTCCAGCCGGCCGAGCATCTCCACGCGGCCCTCGTGCCGACCTCCGTCGAACGGGGTGGAGAGGAACACGCGGAGGGCGGCGATGGCGGTGTCGGGCTCGGTGAACCGCTCGCCGAAGCAGGCGACATTGGCATCGTTGTGGCGCCGGGTCATCTCGGCGTCCTGCTCGTCGCGGATCACTCCACCGCGCACGCCCGGGATCTTGTTGGCTGCCATGCAGATGCCCTGGCCACTGCCGCATACCGCCACGCCGAGCTCGACCTCGCCCGCGGCCACCGCACGACCCACCAGTGCGCCGAAGTGCGGGTAGTCGACACGCTCGTCGGAGTGGGCGCCGAGGTCGAGCACGTCATGGCCCTGCTCGATGAGCCACGTGCGCAGCGTCTCCTTGAGCACGAAGCCCGCGTGATCGGAGCCGATGGCGATCCTCATGAGTCCTCCTGCAGGGCTGCGAGGTCGCTCATGACCTCGGCCACCATCCTGCCCCGCCGCTCACGCAGCAGTGCGGCCGCATCGGGCCGCGGTTCGACGGGTGCGGCGAGCGGCACGCGGACCGGATTCGTCACTTGACCGGCGCCGAGGAGCGCGGCGCCAACGACCGCGGCATCGGGAGCCTCAGCCACCGCGAGGGCAAGGCCCGTGGCATCGGCCAGCAGCTGTCGGAAGGCGGGATCGTGCGTGCCTCCGCCGACGAGCGGAACGGGCGACCGCAGCGGCTCACCGGAGTCCTGCACGGCATCCACCCCGAGGGCGACAGCCTGCGCCACGCCCTCGAGCACACTGCGCAGCATCGACGCGCGATCAGTGGCGAGCGACAGGCCGTGCCACGAGCCGCGCAGCGACGGCGTCATGAAGGGCGTGCGCTCACCGGAGAGATACGGCACGAAGATCGGATCGTCGGCCTGCACTCCGGCCGCCAGAGCATAGGCGGCCTCCTCGACGGATGCACCGAACCAGGAGAGCGCGGCGTTGAGCGTGAGCCCCGCACTCTGGACCGCGCCGATGCGGTACCAGCCCGCGCGCGCAGCGCCAGCAACGCAGAACGTGTGGGTGCGCAGGGTTGCGTCGAGCAGCGGGGAGTCCATCAGCCGCACCGTCTGTGATCCGCTTCCGACGGCGGTGAATCCGTCACCTGCTCCCAGGCCCAGGCCGACGACGACGCAGGCGGTGTCGGCTCCCCCGACAGCCGCGGGGACCTCGCGATCGTGGATGCGGACGGTGCCAGCAGCGGACTCCGATGCCCGAACCTCTGGCAGCAGGGCGGGATCGACTCCGGCCCAGGCGACGGCCTCCGCCGACCACTGCCCCGCGGCCACGTCGAACAGCAGGGTGCCGGACGCATCGCTCGGCTCGGTGGCGATGTCCCCACCCAGCGCGACCCGCAGCCAGTCCTTCGGCTGCAGCACGGTGCGCGCGCGATCGAAGGCCTCCGGCTCGTGGGCACGCAGCCAGGCCAGCGACGTGGCGGCGAATCCGGCGACGGGCTGGGAGCCGAGTCGACTCATCAGCTCCGCCGGCAGGTCGCGGCCCATGCGCTCGACCTCATGGGTCGATCGCGAGTCGGCCCAGAGGATCGCCGGACGCAGCGGGCTGCCATCGTCGTCGACGAGCACGACGCCGTGCATCTGGCCGGAGAACCCGACTGACGACGGTGACGCACCGCTCGCGTCGAGCACCTGTCCGACGACATCACGGGTGGCCGCAAGCCACTCCCCCGGATCACTCTCGGCCCAGCCCGGGCGAGGGGCTTGGACGGCGTACGCGCGACTGGCCCTACCGAGGACAACGCCGTCGTCATCCAGCACGGCCGCCTTGACCGACCCGGTGCCGAGGTCGATGCCGAGCATCGTCATGGTTGAAGACTATTCGCCGGCTACCCGCGTGATCCGCGAGTCTGGCGTGCCTGCTCCATTCCGGCAGCGATGAACTCCCGCGCATGCGTCGCGAGGTCCATGCTGTCCGACCACAGGTTGCGCCACACCGCGAGGGTGGTGCTCAACTGCGGATCGACAACAGCCGAGGAGAACGACTCGAAGGTCATCGGGCCGGAGTAGTCGATGTCGGCGAGCGCGCCGAACACCTCGTCGAAGTCGATGGTGCCCTGGCCGAGATAGCCGCGGTTGGACTCCCCGATGTGCACGTAGCCCAGGCGGTCCGCGCAGAGCAGCAGCGGTGCTCGGAACCCTCTCTCCTCGATGTTCATGTGGTAGACGTCGGCGTGCACGACGACGTTGGGCTCGTCGACGAGATCCATGTAGTCGAGGGTCTGCTGCACGGTGTTGAGCAGGTTGCTCTCGTATCGGTTGACGAACTCCAGGCCGATGGTGATGTCGTCGCGGGCCGCCTCCTGGGCGAGCTCCTTGATCACCGACGCGCTGTTGCGGCGGGCGCGATCGGTCGTCGGACCGGAGTACTTGGTCATCGCACTGAAGATCACCCCGCCGACGTAGGACGCCTGCAGGCCCCGGGCCACCGCGAGGGCGTCGAGCAGCGTGCGACGCCCGAGAGCGATGCGATCGGCATCCTCGGAGTTGATGTCGGAGTCCGGCGCGAGGCCGAGCGAGATGGTCGCAGCGAGTCCGTGCTCACGGAGGCGTCGAGCCGTGTCCGAGACGTCGATGCGCGAGGGATCCAGGGCCGGGATCTCGATGATGTCGAAGCCCGCCCTCGCCGTCGACGCGATCGCCACTTCGGCCTCGTCGGGTGACCAGCCGCCCGTCCAGACCAGGGCGTGCACGCCCAAGGGATTGCTGCTGCTCATGGCGGCCCTCGATTCGCGCGATGTGTATCCGCAGGATGTGAGCCGGACGCTACCGGTGCCGTGAAGCAGTGCGGACGCCATACTGGCGACATGAGCGGTCGCGTCGTCGTCGTCGGAAGCCTCAACCAGGACCTCGTGGTCAATCTCGAGCGCATGCCACTGTCCGGGGAGACGGTGTTCGGCGATGACCTCGAGCGGCATGCCGGAGGCAAGGGCCTGAACCAGGCGGTCGCCGCGGCCCGCCTCGGCGCCCCCGTGTCGATGGTGGGCTCGATCAGCGCCGACAGCGCCGGAGACTTCCTCATGAACGTCGTGAACGAGGAAGGCATCGACGCCACTCACATCGCCCGGGTGGACGGACTCTCGGGCACTGCCGTCATCGAGGTCGAGCGCTCCGGGGCCAACCGGATCGTCGTGATCCCCGGCGCCAATGCAAAGGTGAATGCCGATCAGGTGCGCGCGGCCCTGGAGGCCATCCCGGACATCGCGGTGGTGCTCACCCAGGGAGAGGTGCCGGCCGATGCCGTGCACGCCGCCATGGCGACCGGCCGCGCACGCGGGGCCCGCACCATCCTCAACCCCTCTCCCGTGCAGGACTACTCAGACGAGATCTACGACCTCGTCGACATCGCGGTGCCGAACGAGCACGAGATCGAGCTCATCACCGGCCGGCCGGCTCCCACCGCCGCGGAGGCCACCGCCGCCGCCCGCCGACTTGCCGAGCGCGGTGCCGGCACGGTCGTCGTCACGCGCGGCGCCAACGGCTCGGTGTGGTCGACACTCACCCGCAGCGGATCAGCGGGCTCCTTCACCGTGCGCGCCGTCGACACCGTCGCCGCAGGCGATGCGTTCTGCGGGGTGCTTGCCGCCGCCATCGCCGAGGGCCGGAGTCTGAGCGAGGCGCTGCGCTGGGGAAGCGCGGCGGGTGCGCTCGCCGCCACCCGTGCAGGTGCCGTGCCGTCGCTGCCGCGGCGTGACGAGGTCGAGGAGCTCGTCAACATCGACCACTGAGCCGGGCGAGCGCTAGGCGTCGATGCTTTCCGGCGGCAGGCCCAGCAGTTCCGCCGCCTCGCGGAACGCAGCCGCCGGATCCCGCACGTCGAGCAGGATGCTGCGCAGCCCGACCCTGAGTCCGCCGTCGACGTAGGTCGGGTTGTCGTCGATGAAGACGATGTCGGCGGCGGGCAGGCCCATCAGCTCGATCGCGACCTCGTACGGCTCCGGGGCCGGCTTGCGCGCCCCGAGCTCGGAGGAGTCGACGAGCACCGGGAACCACGGGAACCACGGCTGCGCCTCGACCCACTCTCGACCCTGGAAGTCCATCAGCTCGTTGGTGAGGATGCCGACCCTGACTCCCGCAGCGCGACAGGCCTGCACGAGGGCCAGGCCCTCCGGCCGAACTCCGTCGATGCCCGGCTGCTGGAACATCGCGCGCATCAGGGTGGGATGACCGTCGAGCGGGGCGCCACGCTCCTGGGCGCGAGCCGCGAAGGTCAGCCAGTACTCGCGCTCGGTGATCTCACCGCGGTAGTGGCTCTCCCACAGCGCGTCCTCGCCGCCGAGCGGTCCCCGGCCCTGCACGGTGCCGGGCGGCAGGCCGCGCAGGCGCTCGTAGTCGTCGGCGATCTCCCACACCGACTTGAAGAACACGACGCCGACGTCGAGCAGGAGTCCGCGGGCGTGAGCCGATCCATCGGCGTTCGAGGCAGAGGAGTTCACTGCACTATTCCAGCGGATCTACTGCGGCGCCGGGAGAGGAGTCGTGATGGTCGTCCCGTTCCGCGTGACGGTCACTCCGTTGGCATCGATGAGGACGGGCACGGCCTCCGCCGACGTGCGGGGCACGAACACGGTGACGAGGACCTCGGAGTTCTTGACGGGCGTCATGCCCGCCTCCCGCGCGAGCACCGCGCCGGGCAGGCGCTCGCCCCACTCGCCGGTGAACCACCCGGCGTTGGATCCGCTCTTGGCCGTCTTGATGTCCCAGTTGCCCTGACCGGCCTTGTAGACGTCGAGGCGGGACTCCCCGGCAGCGAGAGTCAGCACGTCGTTCTCGTACGACAGCGCGCCGACGCCGGGCGGCAGCTGCCACCGCTGCGTCACCACGCGCGGCGCGGCGTTCTTGATCGCCTTGCGCTTGCCGGGCAGCTTCCGTGCATCCAGGTAGTCGGCGACGATCACCGCGTCGATGGACCGGACGTAGGTGGTGCAGCGAGTGACGGCGACAGTGCCCCACGTGCGGTCGAGCAGGCACGTGGTGTCGTTGCCACCTGTCTTCCAGTCCGAGTTGGCGAAGACCTTGCGCACGTTGCCGGACTTCGTGCGCGTGACGTTGCTGACAGTGAACGACGAGTGCGCCGGGCGGGACTTCATGAAGTAGCGCAGCGAGCTGCCGTTCTCGTAGCGGTACGGGCCGGGGTCACCGATCCACTCGACCCCGCGCGAGTAGAGCGTCATCCCCGCTCCGTCGTCGTGCGTGTGGGCGGTGTCGGGGCGGGAGGACGAGAAGCGCAGGGAGTAATAGGTGTCGGGGCCACCGGGCTGCGGACGCCAGCCGGCACGGCCGAACACGTAGCCGCCGTCGAAGGTCGTGTAGACCGGCGTGGGCGGTGCTCCGGCCGCACCGCCGGACCGGATCCAGTCGGCACGCCAGTCGCCGACGCCGAAGGAGGTGCGCAGCTCGCTGTTGACGGAGTCGCCGAGCGAGGTCAGCTTGAAGTCCGGACGGAAGGCCTGGGCGACGAACTGGTAGAGCAGGCCGCGCAGTCCGACGACGGTGTCGGTGGGGATGCCGCACGTCGCGCCCGCGCGCTCGGCGTCGGTGAGCAGGGCCTCCATGTACTTGGCGTAGCCGGGCGAGCCCTCGACGTCGCTGCCGTCGGGCTGCACCAGGCCGCGGGCGAGGGCCTCGATGTTCTGCCACGAGCGGGTGATGCCCGGGGCGTCCTGCACCCAGCAGTAGGCGGCGAGCGCCCCCGTCTGGCGGATGAGATCGGTGTTGTTGGTGCCCGTCGCAACGGTGCGGTTACCGCGGAAGCTGCGGATCATCGTCTGGGAGTCGCGCAGGGCCGCGTCGATGATCTTCTGGTCGTTGAGCGTCTGCGCCGCGCAGACGAGGGTCTGGGTGCGCAGGCCGCCGTAGATCGATCCGTCGATCCAGTAGCTGCGTCCGGACTTGTGGTCGTCGATCCAGTAGTAGAGGAGATCGCGGAAGCGCTGCACCATGGCCGGGTTCTGCGCGGCCACCCCCTGATACAGCAGCGGCAGCGCCCAGTCGAGGGAGTGCACATGCCGGTCGCCGGAGGTGTCGGTGCCCGACTGCGGGCGCCAGTTCGGGCGCTCGGCGAGCTTGTACGTGCCGCCGTTGCCCATGTCGACGGTGCCGGCGAGCAGGGCCCGGGCCTTGTCGCGCTGGGCCTTGGGCTTCATCGCCGGGAAGAGCGCGGTGCACCACGAGCCGAGGGCGGTGGGCATCACGAGCGGGGCGGGGGCCGCGGGCACGGGGGCGGGCGCAGCCGCCGGGTCGGCGGGTGCGGGTGTGGCCGTCGGCGCGGGCGTCTCCTCGGCCGCGGCCGGGATCACCGGGATCGCGGGCACTGCGAGGACGGCCAGCAGCGCCGCGCCCAACGCGGCATGTCTGGCGGCTCCGCGCGCGCCTCGTCTCATTCGCAACATCCGTCCCATGATCACCCGGGACCCCCGGCTCGGCCAAATCCCCCCTGAGCCCGGCGTGGCTCAGGCCGAACTCGAGCCGAGGTCAGCCCGAATCAGGCCTGCGGCTGCTCCCCGATCCGGGTCAGCCGCTGCTCGGCGGCCTGCTGCGAGGGCGAGGACGGCCCGAGGGCCAGGGCCAGCCCCCCGAGCAGGGCCGAGACGGCCGGTCGCACGACTCTCTGCGGGATGGTCGGCAGGTTCAGCAGGCGTCGGTGCTCCGGCGGCAGGGTCGACACCGCACCGGCGAACAGCAGCGCGTACGCGGGGCGTCCGGCCAGCGGCAGCGGCGGGTTGCGGATGAACTCGACGGTGTCGAGTGCGTCGGCACCGCCGCGAAGGTCCGGGCCGAAGTCGGCGATCTGCTGCCTGAGCTCCGCCACCGACCGCGGCGCATCGGTGACGCCGACGAGCTCACCGGCCTTGGCCCACTCCCGCACGTAGGCGTCCTCCCCGCCCGGGATCGGTCCGCCCCATACCCGGTGCGTCGCGAGGAAGGAATCGGTGAAGGCGATGTGCACCCAGCGCAGGAGGTCCGGGTCCATCGCGGAGTAGGGGCGCTCCTGCCCGTCGACGTCATACATCCCCGACACCTTGCGGTGCATGCCCCGCACGCGCGCGCACTCGCGGTCGGCGGCGGCGGTGTCGCCGAACGTCACGACGGTCAGCCACTGCGTCGTGCCAGCCAGCCGTCCGAGTCCGTCCTGCTGGTAGCGCGAGTGCTGCCGCACGCCCGCGAGCGCACCCGGGTGCAGGGCCTGCATCAGCAGGGCGCGCACTCCTCCGACGATCGTCGGCAGGGAGCCGTGAACGAACCACGGTGCCGACCGCGGACCGAAGTAGCCCTCGTCCTCGCCGTGCGCCAGACTGCGCGCCCACTCCGGTGCGCCCGTCGGATCGCCGGAGACCACCTTGCGGAAGCCTGCGGCGACCCGGTCGCGCAGCGGCTCGAGCACAGGAGACAGGGTCGCCACTACCCCAGCCTGCCTGCGATCGTCCGACTGCGCATTCCGGGCGCACCGGGCGTGGAACTAGTCCTGACTGGCGAGAGTCAGCGGGATCTGCGCCTCCTGGCCGTCGCGCTCGACCGTGAGGCTCACGGTGTCGCCCGGGGCCTTCGCCCGGATCGTGACGATCAGCTGGGTGGAGTCGGCCACCACCATGCCGTCGACCTTGGTGATGAGGTCGCCGGCCTGGAGACCGGCGACGTCGGCCGGCTGGCCGGGCGTCACGGACTCCACGAGCCCTCCGGGGCCGGTGAAGACGGTGTCGAGAGTCACGCCGATGATCGGGGTCGTCGACGTGCCGGTGCTGATGATCTCGTCGGTGATGCGCTTGGCGACGTCGATCGGGATCGCGAAGCCCAGGCCGATCGAGCCGGTCTGGCCGCCCAGCGCTCCGAGCGAGGCGATGGCGGAGTTCACGCCGATGACGGCACCGGTGCCGTCGAGCAGCGGGCCGCCGGAGTTGCCGGGGTTGATCGCAGCGTCGGTCTGGATCGCGTTGATGAACGCGAGGTCACCGTCGCCACCCGCCGTGACCGGCCGGTTGAGGGCGCTGACGATGCCGGTCGTCACCGTGCCCGTCAGGCCGAGGGGTGAGCCCACGGCGATGACGGCATCACCGACGTTGAGATCGCCCGACGAGCCAAGCGGCAGGGCCGGCATGCCCGTGCGGCTGACCTTCACCACGGCGATGTCGTAGCCCGGGTTCGAGCCGACGAGGCGGCCGGTGGCGGTGCTGCCGTCGGAGAAGGCGACCTCGATGCCGCCGGAGCCGGCAACCCCGGCCACGTGATGATTGGTGATGATGTAGCCGTCTTCGCTGATGACGAAGCCGGAGCCGGTGCCCTCACCGGCGCCACCGCCGATGTTGAGCTGCACCACTGCAGGCTGGGCGGTGGCGGCGATCTCGGAGATGGAGCCCGGCACCACGCTGGGCAGGGCGAGTGATGCGGAGACGGCCGTGGCGTCCATGGCGGCCGGCGGGATCGTCTCCCGTGCCACCAGGTAGCCCACGCCGCCGCCGATCGTGCCGGCCGTGACGGCGATGAGCCCGGCACCGGCGATCAGCCCGAGGACTGCACCCGCACCGAGACCGCGGCGCGGTGAAGCGGCGGGCGGGGTCGGAGGCAGGTCGCCCGCCGGACCCAGGGGCGGCCGCTCGGCGTAGCCGTAGGTCGGGGAAGCGTAGGTCGGGGAATAGGGATCGGGGTAGGACACCGGGCCCGAAGCCGGGCCGGGGTACTGACTGCTCACGCGTGCCTCCTCATGGCGAAGGACAGAGTCGACACGACCCGTCCGAGCCATAGGACAACGACGGGGGCCCGGAAGTTCCCCGCAACGGGCCGGTCAGCCCAGTTCTGACAATCCCCGAACAATCCCGGCGCGATGCCCTCACGGGTGACCGGCGCAGCGTGGCTGGACAGCGCGGCGCGGAACAATGGCGTCGTGCACCTGACCGACGACCCACGCCTCGCAGCGCAGGCGCTCGCCGACGGGCACCTCGCGGCAGTGCCGACGGAGACGGTCTACGGGCTGGGCGCGCGGGCCGACGACCCCCACGCCGTCGCGCGGGTCTATGCCGCGAAGGGGCGCCCGGCCGACCATCCGCTGATCGTGCACGTGCGCGATGCCGACGCCGCGTGGCAGTGGGCAGCCGCCGTGCCGGCGTTCGCGCGCGACCTCGCTGCCCGCCACTGGCCCGGGCCGCTCACCCTGGTGCTCGAGCGCTCGACCCGAGCCGGCGACTTCGTCACCGGCGGGCAGGACACCGTCGCCCTCCGCGTGCCCTCGCATCCGGTGTTCCGTGCGGTGCTCGACGAGCTGGCCGCGATCACCGACGATCCGGCCGTCGGCGTCGCCGCCCCGAGCGCGAACCGCTTCGGGCGGGTGAGCCCCACCACTGCTCAGCACGTGGAGGCGGAGCTCGGTGCCCTGCTGGCATCAGTCGACGTCATCCTCGACGGCGGCGGCAGCGACGTCGGGGTGGAGTCCACGATCGTGGATTGCACGGGCCCCACGCCCGTCATCCTGCGTCCGGGTCGGGTCTCGCACGACGACGTCGTCGCCGCGACGGGGCTGGTGCTCGGCGACCACTCTCCCGTGCGCGCCCCCGGCACCCTGGCATCCCACTACGCACCGCACGCGCGCGTCGTCATCATCGACGCCGACGACGCAAGCAGGAACCACATCGACCCGGACGCCACCACCGACACAGACGCCCGCACCGGCCTGCTCGCGCTGGAGCATGTGCCGACCCCGCCCGGCATCGTGCGGCTGGCCGCGCCGGCGACGGTCGACGACTACGCGCGTGTGCTCTACGCCGCGCTGCGCGAGGCCGACGCGCTGCAGCTCACTCGCGTGCTCGTGGTCGCTCCCCCGCCCGACGGCATCGGCGCCGCAGTGGCCGACCGACTCAGGCGCGCAGCGGCGTCGTAGGTCAGGCGTACCCGAGCTCGTGGAGCCGGGCGTCGCTGATGCCGAAGTGGTGGGCGATCTCGTGCACCACGACGATGCGGACCTGCTCGACGATGTCCTCCGCCGATGACGACATCCGCATGATCGGGTTGCGGTAGATATGGATGGTGTCGGGCAGCATCCCGACGTAGTTGTGCCCGCGCTTGGTCCGCGGCACCCCCCGATACAGCCCGCGGATGTGACGCCCGGGCGGCGGGTTGTCCTCGACGAGCACCACGACGTTGTCGGCCAGCCGCATGAGCCCCTCCGGCACGGTGTCGAGGGCCTCGCCGACGAGATCCTCGAACTCCTCACGGGTCACGGAGAACATGCCTCCATGCTGCCTCGCCAGCAGGACCCTGTCACCCATGGGGGGCGGATTGCGCCGCCTCGGGGGGGCTGGCCTATGCTTACCCGGTCGCCAACGGCTCAACTCTGGTCGACGGAGACGCATCCAGGTCCCCATCGTCTAGTGGCCTAGGACTCCGCCCTTTCACGGCGGCAGCACGGGTTCGAATCCCGTTGGGGATGCGCAGCACGAGCAGCACAAGCACCACCGGCACGAGCACCACCAGTACGAGCACCACCAGTACGAGCACCACCAGCACAAGCACCACAGCAAGGCCCCGTAGCGCAGTTGGTTAGCGCGCCGCCCTGTCACGGCGGAGGTCGCCGGTTCGAGCCCGGTCGGGGTCGCCCCTACACTCCCTCGCGTGGAGTCCACCATCTTCGACGGCTCGTCGACGACTCCCTGCTCACCCGCCCAAGCGCAGGCCGCCGCCGATCAACCCGGCATCGCCTGGGTCGACGTCCGCCTCCAGGGCGGCGACGAGTCCGAGGCCGCGGGCATCCTTACAGCGGTCGGCATCGACCCCGCGCAGGCGCATGCCGTTCTCACCGCGGGGCTGAGCACCGACTTCAGCATCACGTCCACGAGCGTGCAGGGCGTGTGCTGGATCGACGACGCCGACGGCTCCCCCGCGGTGCAGGTCTTCTTCACCTGGGATCAGCAGCGCCTGGTCACCGTGCGCAGCGGTGGCGATGCCGCCATCGCCGACATCCGCCAGCGCATCGGCGAGCGCGCCGACCTGCTGAGAAAGGACCAGTCGACGCTGCCCGGAGTCGTGCTGCAGCTGATGCTCGCGACGGTGCAGAAGGGCCTGACCCGCATGATGATCGAGGTCGGCTCCCTCGACATGGAGGTCATCGCGACCCAGACGCCCAAGGAACAGCAGAGCCAGCAGCTGGTCGCCTACCGCAACGCGTTCGCGCCCCTGGCACTTCGCTTCCCGATGTACCTCGTCAACGTGCAGGCGGCACTCATCGATCCGGTCACCGTCGACGGCCTCGGAGGCGACGGAATGGATCAGCTCAAGCAGTTCCTGGCGGGCGTGCAGAGCACCAATGGGCTGATCGACAATCTGGCCGACGCCGTGCGCAACACCGCGCAGGACATCCAGGCGCAGGTGAGCAACTGGCAGGGCAACCGCATCAACGTGCTGACGATCGTCACGATGATCTTCCTGCCGATCACGTTCC
>Ga0315904_10007151_pt1 | contig 15043 bp, 13 predicted proteins | sample LakEriMetagenome_6_FD_203529 | JGI IMG/M metagenome (GOLD analysis project Ga0315904, IMG submission 203529) | Freshwater fungal communities from buoy surface, Lake Erie, Ohio, United States - Buoy 12 MA120 | ecosystem: Environmental > Aquatic > Freshwater > Lake | place: USA: Lake Erie, Ohio... | reverse complement strand
CTTGGGGTGCAGTGGGAAGGCCCCCCGGGCGGCCGCCCGATCAAGAATCCCCCCCACATTCGACCAGGCCTGCAGGATGGCGGGAGTCATCGATTCGGCGTTTCGATCGCGGGCTTCGCGCAGAAACGCCGTCAGGGCGAAGGTGTCGCACAGCAGATGATTCGAAAATGCCACGGCATTCATACCGCGGGCCAGGACGACGGTCGAGGAATAGGTCGCGGCATCCGCCGCGTTCTGCATTTTGAGTTTGTCGTCAACATGTTGACCCACGTTGATGATCATACCCAGCAGCATGGCCAGCGCCAGGATGAAGATCAGCGACATCACCGAAAGCACGCCCCGCTCATCCCGGTGCAGGCCCCGCAGTCGAGCCAGTCGCGCCGCCATGACAAGAACGAACGCATCGGCGGTGCCGCGTGTGATGCGGCCCAGCCACGATCGGGGGCGTTCCATGCCCGCTGCTTTGTCAGTAAGACTGGACATGCGGGATCACCGACTTGAGGCCTTCAATCTGCAGTGTGGCGTGGGCCTTGAGGGGGACGACGTAGAGTCCTTTCTGGTAGACGCCAGGATTGGCCTGGCGCATGTCGCGCAGGTGGCGGCTGACGAGGTCGGGGATCCCACTGCCTCCCAGCCATTGGCTCAGGAATCGGCCTGGTCCGGGTAGCAGGGCGAAATTGTGATAAACGCTGACGGTGACCGGCTCTTCCCAATTCAGTTCCGCAGGGTTCCAGTCGACCCAGAACGGGACGGTCTGACCGGTTTGTTCATCCCGGCGGCTCGACCAATAGCCCGGGTACGGATTGTAGGTGGGGCCGGTGGATCCATTGGCATCCCGGCCCCTCAGTTCAACCAGGGTATTCCACTGGGCATAGTCGAGTTTGCGCTGCAGTCGGCCGCGCATGGCGGCGTTTCCCGCCGTCCGGGGAACCAGCCGGGTGTAGAACTGGAACAACGACTCGGAAAGTTGACTGCCGCGAGGTTCCTGAACCGTGGTCCGCCAGGAGGGAGCGGCGGGGGTGCAGGCGAGGACCGCCGCCCGCCAGATCCGTTCGGTCTTGCTCCCCGGGACGACTGAGCGACGTTGTGCGGGAAACGCCCCCCACTGGGGGAACTGCGTCTGACCCAGGTCGGTGCTGTCCAGCTGATTGGGCAGCTCGCGGATCTGGTTTGAGCCGGGCAGGGTGGTGGTGGCCGGGATCCAGACACTCGCGGACCGGGCTGCCGCGAAGGCCGACTGATGCACGATGGTGATCGCGATCATCACCTGGCTGACCTGCACGATAAACATCGCCAGCAGCATGAAGGCGGGCAGCGTGAGCACGAAGCCCAGGGTTTGCACGCTGCCCGATTCGCACTGATGCATGCGTCGCAGCCGCGACCAGCGCCATCGCCCGCCCGCGAGTTTGACCACCAGTCCCAGGGCCAGCCACGCAGCGAACATCCAGCCCGCCCACGGGAACCAGGCGGTTACGATGGCCTTGAACATGGTAAGTGCCGTGTTGAAGGAGCGATGTGGAACCGCAATCGATGAAGGCTTCCAGAAGACCTTCCGCATCAGGATGCAACCGGGCACGCGCCGGAGGCATCAGTCTGGATCCCCGCCTCATTCCGAAGGAAGATGGTGTGCTCCTGCAAACCGCATCAAAACTTGGCAGGTGGAAGTGTTCATGAACGGAGTGTCTGTGGTCTCAGGAATGTGTTCCCGCCAGGTCGAGTGCCACGATGCAGAGGGCGGGGACGGCAGCCACCGCCAGGTAGAGCGGGGGTTGCAAGGCCGCTTTCTCTTCGACACTCAACGGAATGGCCCGTCCCAACCGCAGACTCCACAGGAGATGGCGGGAAACCGCCTTTACCAGGTTCCAGGTTCCGAGCTTCCAGACGAGGATGGCGAGGGCCACGGCCCCCCCAATCACAAATGTCCAGAGCAGGCACTCCAAACCCCGTTCCAGACCCAGCCAGGCACCCTCCATGGCCAGCAGCTTGACGTCACCCCCTCCTACCTCAAACAACAAAAACGCCGCCACCATCAGGCCCCCGCAGGCAGCCAGCCCCTTGAGACTGTCTTCAAAACCGCCGGCAGCCCCCCAGCCAACAGGTCCCAGACTGAACAGCAATCCTGCCAGAATGCCCGGATAAGTGATGGCGTTGTAGATCTTGTGCCAAACCAGATCGGTAACGGCACAGACCAGCACCAGCAGCAGGATCAGAGTCTGGCCGATCATCGGGCATCTCGTGGTCGACGGCCCGCGGGATCAGTTGTTGCCGTTCGTGGCGTTGTTGGTGTTGTTCTCGAGATTCTGCAGTCCCCGGTCGAAATAATTGCGGATCTTGGGCCAACCGAACTTGATGGTCCAGATCAGGATCGGCAGGGCGATGGCGCCGATGATCAGAATGGTCTCCAGGCTGACCCCCCCGCGCTCATCGCGGTGCAGCTGAGACAGCAGACGCTTGAATCTGGACTTGGTCGGCATGGAAGACGCTCCCGCTCAATGATCACACGACAGAAAGTCTGTCATTACAGAAACGGCCATGAGACGAGGGCACAGATCATGTCGTAGGCCAACACCATGATCTTCGAACTCAGAACGAGGCTCAACCCTCCCAGCAGAAACACGACCCCAATGACCAGTACATAGTCCAGCGAAGCCGCCGCCCGGCGAACATGGTCACAGCCCGCATGGTCGCCACGCGGACCAGAGCCTCTCCGATGCGCCATGTTGTGCCGGCGGTCACGGAGGGCTGGGGACGAGACGCGACTGACCATTTCCGAATTCTACCCGCAAAGTCGGTTCAAGGCCAGAATCCTGTTCACCGACCGGCATCCGGGCATCCACCCCATCCCGGATTGATAGCGGGGGACGAGTGAACATGAGTCGCCACTCTTCGAAACGATCGAGGGCCCGGGAATTGGGGTCGGACGATTTTTTGGTGCGGGTCCCAAGGCCATCCCGCCCTTCGTGCAGGGGGGGGATGGCGATCAGTCGGGATGTCAGAAACTCAGAGTGATTCCCGCCAGGTAAAGCCTCGCCGATTGTCCAGCAGGAGGATCGGCCGGAGTGCCGATCCTCCTGCCCGTCGGATCTGGAAGAATTCGCTGGCGGCCGCCAGGATCTCCGCGGGGTGATAGTCGGCTGTCGCGTCGGCCCGGGCCTCGCTCCGGACACTCTCCTGCAGGTCACTCAATTCCAGGCGGTTGTGGAAAATCAATCGGCCGCGGCACACCTTGGAGAGCATGTGGAACAGCTCGCGATGGCTGCTGCCGGCCGCTGGCTCCAGGCCACTTCCCAGCCGCATGTACTGGTAGGTATTCACCAACAACGCCACATCGAAGTCCGCCTCGGCCACTTCGGCCTGGTGCGCGAGGTCCTGCAGACGCAGTTCGGTGAATGTTGTTCCGTGGCGGAGCGCGAAATGCGAGTTCAGCAAGTGACAGTTGTCGAGAGTGTTCTGGTCGATATCCACCCCCAGGACCCGTTCCATTCCCATCTGGCAACGGGCGTGGAAGACGAAGTATCCCTTGGAGCAGCTCAAATCCACCAGACTGCGCGCGGAACGTGGATAGTGCACCGTCAGTTGCTGCAACCGTTCGGCCAAGCGCCGGGAAGGAATCAGACGGCTCTTGCCCAGCACAAAATTGTGATTCCTCGGATAGGATTGACTCCAGAAATCACGCTGGTCATCGGAGATTTCGTCCAATCGTGAAAATCCCGGCACCACCAGATCGTGTTGGAGCACCTGATCACGCAGGGAATTGAGCGATCGCCAAGCCTCACGCCAGGATGCGGACAAAGACATGATTCGTGTTCACATGACTGAAAGATGCGGTGTGGTCGAAACGGCATCGCTGGGAAATTTGGTGCCACTCCGCCTCACTGTTCATCGGCAATTGCCTGAGAACGGGGTTTGAGAATCGGATTGAAGAATCCGGTTTTCAGCGTGGGGAAAAGTTTTCCTGGCTGGGCTGTCGAGTGTTTGACAAGAGATTCGGCGTCACGCCGCGAGGTTGTGACTTTGGGGGATCTCCAGAGGAGCGTCAGTTCGGGATGAGATTGCCGATCGGCCTGGGTGAGATTCAGCCGGGGTTGCATCGCAGCCCGGGAATGGCTATTCCCAGAGACATTCGCCTGAAAACACGGGAAATCCCATTGGTTTCCACTGGTTGAGGTCTGCTGTTTCCGATGCTTCCCATGGGGAAGCAGGCCCCGTCTTGGCGAACGATTGCGGTTGACCTTGCCTTCGCCCCCCGTTTTGTCCTTTTGAGACCCTGACCAGCATGAGCCAGACCCCTGTTCCTCTTCCTGCCGGTTTTACAGCGGCCGGTCTGCACTGCGGTGTCAAGAAAGACGCGACACTGTTTGACCTGTCGCTGTTCGTATCTCAGTCTCCAGCCGCTGCTGCTGGTGTGTTCACCACGAACCTGGTTCATGGTGCTCCGGTCAAGGTCTCACGTCGCCGGGTGCCGCGTGCCACCGCCCGTGCGGTCGTCATTAATTCCGGCAACTCCAATGCATGCACTGGAGATCAGGGTGTGGCGGATGCCGAATGGATGACAGCCGAAGTGGCTCGCCACCTCGGCTGTGTGGCCGACGACGTTCTGGTTTGCTCCACAGGCGTCATTGGGCGATTTCTGCCACGCGACAAGTTGGCGGGGGGAATTCCGCGTGTGACGGCGGCGTTGTCGGCGAGTGATGCGGCGCTGCTGGACGCGGCCCGGGGAATCATGACCACCGACACCTTTCCGAAGCAGGCGACCCACGTCGGAAAGCTGGGGGGGCGGACACTGCGGATCAGTGGTGTCGCCAAGGGGGCGGCGATGATCGCCCCCAACATGGGAACCATGCTCTCGGTCATTCTGACCGATGCCCGGCTGACTCCGGCCGAGGCGGACGCCGCGCTGCGACATGCTGTTGACCGCAGTTTCAACTGCATCAGCGTGGAGGGGCACATGAGCACGAGCGACACCGTCATTCTGTTGGCGAATGGCGCGGCCGAAGTGGGACCGACCACCCCAGAGGAGCGGCTGTCGTTCCAGTCCTGGCTGGACGCTGTGGCCGCGGACCTGGCCCAGCAGATCATCCGGGACGCCGAGGGGGCCGACCACGAAATCGAAATCACGGTACGGGGATTGAAGTCCCGCTCCGATGCGTTCCGCATCGCCAAGTCGGTCGCCGATTCTCCGTTGGTCAAAACGGCCATCACCGGCGCCGACCCCAACTGGGGAAGGATTGTCTCCGCGGTGGGCTACGCCGGGGTGCCCCTGTCCGAGTCGGACATCACTTTGCACCTCAACGGTCTGCTGCTCTACAAGAGCGGTGTCCCTCAGCCGTTTGATGCCGCGAAGGTGTCGCAGGGGATCCGCGAAAATCGCCGCGTGTTGATCGAACTGGATTTTCCCTTGGGGAATGAATCGGTGAAGTTCTGGACCTGCGACCTGACGGCGGAATACGTTCGGCTGAACGCCGATTACACCACCTGAGACACCCGTCGTTTCGCCCTCCGCCAGTGTCCCGGGTCCCGGACGGTCCCTGGCCGGACGGGGGGAAGTCTGGTCACCGCACCGCCGTGAATTCGTCGGCCCGACTCCGGGTTCGCGGCTGTTCGGTGCCGGAATGTCCCCGATTCCAGTCCCCATTTTCCTGAAGCGAAGACTTCAACATGCGCTGGCTGCTGGTATGTCTGTGGATGATTTTCGCCGGCCAGGTCCACGCCGCCGGTCCCGAGATGGATCTGCCGAATGTCGGTCGTTGCGATTTCGATGCGCTTCCAGACCACGCGGATCCCCACTGGAACATCGACAATCTCGAGTACCCCGCCGAATCGATCGTGGTGGAAGACCTTGGCAACGGCAATCGCGGCATTCGTGTGGGGCGAGCGGACGGAACGGAGTCGGGCCGGTACACCATTACGCTCCGGGGGAGTACGCACGACTTTGACCCATCAAGGTCGGAGCGAAAGAACAGCGTCACCATCCGACTGGCCGCCCAGTACGAGGGGATCGTCATGCTGGCCGCGTCAATTCCCGGGGCGGGAATTCTGGTCGATCTGGGCCGACAGAAATGTACTGTCAGACAGAGGGTGGGAATGGAAGACCGGGTGGTTGACCAGACGGATCAAGTCCTGGCCCAGGTCCCCGGCTGGCGGGGGGCCGATCTGCACGACTACACGCTGGAATGGACTCCCGGTCCACAGCCAGGTCAGCTTCCCTGTCGCTTGCTGGTCGATGGAATTGTGGTGGCCGAGTTCCAGGGACATCCCCGTCCGGCGGTGTTTGATCCGACCCTGGAGATCAGTTTTGAAAACGGACGAGGAACGGGGCTGATTGATTCTGTCGAGTGGTCGCTCAATGGGGGGGAAGCCAAACAGGGGACCACATTTGTGGTCCGGCGGGGAGTGCGGCAACTGTTTCTGGACCGGGTGGGAATCGAGTCGATCGAGGGGTTGAAGGCGACCGTGCACCAGCCGCGTCGGCATCCGGGGAATCCGGTGCTGCGGGGAGAACTTCCCTGGGAGGCCACGGCCTCGGTCTATGGCACCCTGTTGTACGACCGCGAAAAGCATAGGTTTCGCCTCTGGTATCTCTGCACACCGGCTCCACCGTCCGGGGGGAGGAAGTGGCTGGAAGTCGGGGGCTATCGGCGGGTTCCGCACTGCACGCTGCTGGCCTATGCCGAGTCGCCCGATGCCATCCACTGGACCAAGCCCGTGCTCAATCAGGTGAGCTTCGAAGGGTCGAAGGAAAACAATCTGATTGACATTGGGATCGACAACCCCGAGGGGGTGGGGATTTTTCACGACCCCGGGGACCCCGATCCGCAGCGACGCTACAAGGCGTTCTTTTGGGATCGTCGCCTGCCGCCTCCAGAGGATGACACGGGTGTCCCGCCCGCCTTGAAACAGACCCCCGTCGATCCTGTGGAACTGTCGGAGGCGCAGAGATCTGGCGGCATGTGGGTGGCGTTTTCCCCCGATGGAATGAAATGGCAGACAGTCGGTCCCGTCTTGCCCCAGGCCAGTGACACAACGCACACCATTCTGTTCGACCCCGGTCGGCAGGTTTACCTCGGCTATGGCCGGATGGGCTTCGGTCGGACGGTGGCTCTGACGGAAAGTGCCGACTCGCTCCATTGGTCGCCCCCTCGTCGGGTGCTTGCCTGCGATCAAGACGACGGTCCACAGGGTCAGATCTATGGCATGCCGGTGGACCGGTATGAGCAGCTCTTTCTGGGAATGTTCTGGATGTACCGGGAAGGGACCGATGCCAGAATCGACACCCAATTGGCCGTCAGCCGCGATGGTCGTCGCTGGCGCCGTGTCGCCGATCGCCAGACCTTTCTGGAAAATGGTCCGGAAGGGGCGTGGGACGACGGCATGTCGCGGGTGGGGCGGGGAATCAACCTGGTCGGCGACACCATCTATCTGCATTACTCGATGGTGAATGGCCCCCATCGCAGCGCGAAGTTTCCACAGGTCGAACGACGATTTCCCGGCGCGGTGGGCTTGGTCACTTTGCGGCGAGATGGCTTCATCTCTCTCGACGCCGGGAAACAGTTGGGCTTCCTCGTGACCAGGCCATTCCCCTGGCCAGGGGGGCAATTGCATCTGAACTACTCCAGTCCCCACGCAGCGGTCATCGCGGAGATCCAGAATGATGCAGGAAATGCAATCACCCGGGGGACCGCCCCGGCCGGAGATCGGCTGCGGGAACGGGTGGGACCTCTGGACGGGATCGCAGAGATTCCGGTGGGAACACAGGTTCGTCTGCGGTTAACGCTGCGAGAAGCGGAGTTGTATTCGTGGTGGTTGGAGTAAAGCCGTTTCGAAGTGCGGCTGAGTGTCGGTGGGACCACCCGGTGGGGTGGTCGATTGAGTTTGCTTCAGTTGTCTTCTTCCTTTCTCTCGCGGTGTGATCCATGCCTGCCACGTTGCCTGCTCCCAGACCTCTCGATCTGCTGGTGGTGGCCCCTCATCCTGACGATGCCGAGATCGGGGCGGCGGGGGCCCTGCTGTTGGCCAAGGCGCGGGGCCAAAGTACAGGCGTGATCGAGCTGACGAGTGGCGAGCCGACACCTCATGGCAGTCTGGAGATCCGCTCGCGGGAGACGGCTGCCGCGACTCAAATCCTGCAGCTCGACTGGCGCGGCAGCCTCGATCTGCCCAACCGCTCTCTGGAGCACACGCTGGAGGCCCGCCGGCTGCTGGCGGGTGTCTTTCGGCAACTTCGGCCCCGGCTGATCCTGGCTCCGTATTGGGAAGACGCGCATCCTGATCATCTGGCGGCGATCAGCCTCGTGGAGGCGGCGAGATTCTGGTCCAAGCTCAGTCGCAGCGACATTCCCGGACAGCCCTATCACCCTCCCCGGATCCTGCACTATTTCAGCATTCACCTGCGGATCCATCCCCAGCCGGCGTTCGTGCTCGACATCAGCCAGCAGCTGCCCCAGAAGATGGCCGCGATTGCCTGTTATGAAAGCCAGTTCATCACGGGACGCAATCCGGATCCGCCGACGATCCTGGACGATATCCGGGATCGGGCGCGATATTGGGGTTGGAGCATCGGACGGCACTACGGGGAACCGTACGCGAGCCGCGAGCCGATCGGCCTGTCCGATTTGAACGTGTTATAGCCCACCTGCGGGGCGAATTCCCGAATATCAGCAACGAGCGTCTCAGCGGACGAACCGGAATGAGCCCCGATTCTCTTTGGCGATCCGCTCAAGAGTTGTGGCCCCATCTTCGTTTTCAAATGCGATGGTATGGATCGTGGTCCGGACATTGTTGTCCTGGACGATCTTGCGGACCGCATCGGGGTCGTCCACCTCGCCGTCGGTCAGCAGAAAAATCACGTCCGGTTTCAGTTCCAGGGCAGACCGCAGAGACATGATGGGATTGGTCAGCCCACCCGGTTCACGGGCGCGAATCCACCGGACGGCCTTCTTCTTGTTGGAGGAATTCGCCTTGATGAGTGCCGTGGCGGGCTTCGGAAAAAAGAGCGGGAAAGTCTGGTCGCTGAAGAAGAAGACATGGAACGACTGATCGACCTGCAGCTTTTCGATCGATGAAATCAACTCTTTCCGCGCCCGCTCAAACCGGGCCCCGTACATGCTGCCGGACATGTCGACGACGTACACGAAGGTCTTGCCGGCCCCCTGGCTGCCGAAGAAGGCCGCCCCCAGTCCCGGGTCCGCCACGCCTCCCGATTCGTCGCCCGACCCTTCTCCCGTTCCTTTGCCACTCCCCCCCAACAAGTCGTCGATCTCTCCGCCAAACTCCCCATCTCCTCCCGAATTCGTCAGGGTCGAGATTGATGAAACCGGGTTCTCGGGAGAGGCGACTTCGACTTCGGCCTCAATGCCGATGGTTTCGAAAGGTGCTGCCTGTTGGTGATCGCCGAACATCGCCTGGATACCCAATCCGCGGGTATCCAATTCCTGATGGACCACCCAGGCACCAACAGTCAACAGTAGCAGCGTGTGCAGGGCGATCGAGACGCCCCAGCCAGGATTCTGTCGGGCCCACTTCCAGGCCAAGCCAACCCAGGCTGACAGGCGTCTGGTGAGTGTCGTTGGCGGCAACTCTTCGGCCTCCTGCGGCGTATCCCGCAGACGCCCTGCCAAACCGGTCCGCGCGGCGGGGCCCGCAGCGGGTGTTGCAGGCAGCGAGGGAGGTCGTGACGACATGCCAGACTCGGAACGGGGTGAAGCCGGGGGGAAATCAGGACCCCGATCCAGTGTGCGCGATTCGTCTCCGAATGACAAAACTGTCGGTGCGTACAGTGTTTGGACAGTCTTCGTGGAATCAGGACCGTTCTTGAAATTCGGCGATGACGGTGGTCACCTCAGCCGGCGGAACCCCATCGACCAGCTCGACATGTCCCAGCCGGCTCGGGAGCACGAAGCGCAGTTGTCCCCCTACAGTCTTCTTGTCCAGCTGCATTCGACCCAAAAGGCTGTCGATTGGCAACGCTTTGGGATGTGGAAGCCGCACCGGCAGCGAGAGCCGTCTGAGCAGTTGTTCCTGGCGGGTGGTCAGTTCAACGGGAATGCGTCCCAGCCGGTCTGCGAGACGGCTGGCATAGACCATGCCGATCGCGACCGCCTCGCCATGCAGCAGTTCTCCATATCCGCAGAGGGCCTCAAAGGCATGGGCGAAGGTGTGACCGTAGTTCAGCACGGCTCGCAGTCCAGTCCGCTCGAATTCATCGTGCTCGACGACATCGGCTTTCAGACGACAACTGCGGGCCACCACGTGCCTGAGCACCTCGGGGATTCGGCGATTGAGTTCAGCCACGTGCGTTTCAAGGTACTCGAAGAACGACGCGTCGAGAATAACGCCGTATTTGACGACCTCGGCGAGTCCAGCCCGGTATTCCCGATCGGGAAGCGTTTCGAGCAGGGAGGTGTCGATCAGGACTCCCAGGGGTTGGTAAAAGGCCCCGATCATATTCTTGGCCCGGGGATGATTGACCCCCACCTTGCCGCCGACGGAGCTGTCGACCTGCGAGAGCAGCGTCGTGGGAATCTGAACGAACGGGATTCCCCGGGCGTAGGTGGCCGCGACAAATCCGGCCAGATCGCCGATCACTCCTCCCCCCACGGCGACCACCAGGGTGTGCCGATCGGCCTGCAGGTCGATCAGCCTGTCATACAGGCGATTGGCCTGCTCCAGCGACTTGGTGGTCTCACCGGCGGGCAGGGCTTCGACCTCACAGCGCCAGCCAGCCTCCCTTAGCGAACGGACCACTTGACCAGCGTGAGTCTCGAGCACGTTGACGTCGGTCACAACCAGTGCCGACCGGCTGCCAGACTTGTGCTGCCTGACCTGAGACCAGCTCTCGATCATTCGGGCCGCTTGGGGCAATTCCCCACTGGCGACAACGATGTCATAGCTGCGGTCGGCCAGATTGACGTGGACGAGATGGTGATCGGTCGACGTGTTGGTCGTGGTCAGGTTCACAGGAGCGCGATCGGATTGTTGGGAGGGTCGGCAGAAGAATTCGTGAAACACCAGCCCGGTATTGTGTCATCGTTGCAGCTTCGAAGGGAATGGACCGAGAGAGGGGGCCGAGGCGAGCCGTGCGAGTGACTCGGCGCAGCTCCGGCATGAAGCGGGACCACGGACTGGATTCCCACGTCCCGGTCTCATCCTGGGCCGACCGATGGGGAGACAACTTTTCGGGATCCGAACGAAGCGGATCTCCCGGGACCAAAATCCTGCGGGCCAACACCTGCTGGCTGTGGGAAACCTGATGCTGAAACAGGTTGAACACGCTCTTCGAGGGTCCCCGCATCTCGCATCTGCAACATCCTGGAGGGTGCGGTGGGGCGTCCGGACGGCCCAACTTGTCGAGGCGCGGGTCAACTCACGCCAGGAGTTGCGGACACACCTTCCCGGCCACGTCGGTCAGTCGGTAATCTCGTCCCTGAAAGCGGAAGGTCAGCTTGAGGTGGTCGAGTCCCAGAAGATGCAGGATCGTGGCCTGCAGATCGTGCACATGAACCTTGTCCTTCACCACGTAGTATCCGATCTCGTCGGTCTCTCCCACGGTCACTCCCGGTTTGACTCCTCCACCAGCAAGCCACATGGTGTAGCCGTCGATGTGATGGTCCCGGCCCAGCATGTCGCGGGGCTCGCCCTGGGGGGTCCGCCCGAATTCCCCCCCCCAGACGACCAGTGTGTCGTCGAGCAGCCCCCGCTGCTTGAGGTCCCGAATCAGGGCCGCGCAAGGTTGGTCGACCTCCAGGCAACGCTCTTCGAGTGATTTCCCCAGTTCGGTCCCCACGTTGCCGTGATGGTCCCAGTCGGTGTGGTATAGCTGCACGAACCGTACGCCCCGTTCCACCAGGCGACGGGCCAGCAGGCAGTTGTTCGCGAAGGAACTTTTGCCGGGTTGGACTCCGTACATGTCGAGCGTGGCCTGGGTCTCCCCCTGCACGTTCATCAGGTCCGGAGCGCTGGTCTGCATGCGGTAGGCCATCTCGTACGCCGCAATGCGGGTGGCAATTTCCGGATCTCCCGTCTCAGCCAGACGGGATCGGTTGAGGTCATTGACCGCATCCACGAACTGTTTCTGGCGGGTCGGGTCGATTCCCTTGGGGTTCGCGAGATTCAGGATTGGCTCCGCACCCGACCGGAACGGAACGCCCTGGTAGGTGGTGGGCAGGAAGCCGCTGGCCCACAACGGAGCCCCACCGCGCGGGCCCCGTGGACCGGATTGCAACACGACGAATCCGGGCAGGTCGGTGGACTCACTTCCGATGCCGTAGGTCACCCAGGCCCCCATACTGGGGCGGCCCATGAACTGCGGCGATCCCGTGTTGACGAACAGCTTGGCCGGTCCGTGATTGAAGACGTCGGTCGCCATCCCACGCACGATGCAGAGGTCGTCGGCCACGGTGGCCAGATGGGGCAGCAACTCGCTGAGCTCGGCTCCCGACTGCCCGTGCCTCGCGAACTTGCGGCGGCCCCCCAGCAGTTTCGCGTCCTGCTTGATGAAGGCGAACCGTTTGTTCTTGACGTACGACTCGGGAATGACCTGCCCATCCAATTCCTGAAGCTTGGGCTTGGGGTCGAACAACTCGAGCTGGCTGGGGCCGCCCGCCATGAACAGGAAAATGACACGCTTCGCCTTGGCGGGGAAGTGACCATCCCGCGGGGCGAAGGGGTTGGTGCGACGATCGTCCGGACTGGCGGCGTGCAGCAACCGATCTTGAAGCAGCAGCGACCCGAGGGCGGCCGCTCCAACCCCCACTCCGCAGTCGCTGAAGAAATGTCGTCTGGTCTGCTCTCGCAAAACCAGTTGCTCCCCCGCATTCCAGATTGTCGGGACAGGCTCACTTGAATGGGGGAAACCAGGCATGGTGCGATCCGCGGACTGAGAGACTCGGTGACGCGAGAGTGGGACAGGTTTGGACCGGTGAATAGGCCAACCCTATTCCCGGGTGATGAATTCATCCAGGTTGATCAGCACCCGGGCGATTGATGTCCAGGTGGCGAATTCAGTCGCGGGGACATCCGTCGCGAACTCGGGGGAGATCAACTGTTTGGCCTCATCAGGTTGGCCTGCGAAGCCCTGCCGTTGCTGGGTCAACAGGTCACTCAACCGTTGCAGCTCGACCGGGCCCGGCTCGCGGACCAGGCAAGCACGAAACAGTTCCCGCAGACGGCTGGAATCATCGGTCGGACCTGCGGTCAACACCCGCTTGGCCAACCCCTGTGCGAACTCGACAAATTGCTGATCGTTGGCCAGTGTCAGCGACTGCAGCGGGGTGTTCGAGCGGTTACGCCGGGTGCAGGTGATATTGGCGTCGGGAAAATCGAACACCGCCATCGCCGGATACAGACTCGAACGCCATAGATAGGTGTACATTCCCCGGCGGTACCGATCGGCACCGGTGGCTGTGTTCCAGGGCTTCTTGTCTTGCGTGAACTCAAACACCCCCTCGGGCTGGGGGGGGTTCACACTGGGGCCCCCAATCTTCCGGGACAGCAGGCCACTGGCGACCAGAGCGCTGTCCCGAATTGTCTCGGCTTCCAGACGCAACCGATTTTGCCGGGCGACGAGCTTGTTGGCCGGGTCGACTTCGGCCAGTTCCGGACGCCAGTGCGACGATTGTCGATAGGTGGCGGTGGTGACCAGCAGCTTCAGCATCCGCTTGAGGCTCCAGGGAACTTCCGGGGCCGGGGATCCATCGGGGGCCGGGCATGCGGTCGATTGTGTGGGCTGCATGAACTCGGCCGCCAGCCAGTCGAGAAGCTCGGGATGGGTGGGGGAAGTCCCCTGGGTTCCAAAGTCGTTCTCCGTCTCGACAATTCCACGGCCGAACAGTTTTTGCCAGACCCGATTGATGGTCACCCGGGGTGTCAACGGATTGCGGGTGTCGACCAGCCAACGGGCCAGGTCGAGGCGGTTGGGATGATCGGTCTGCAGCGCGAGGGGGGGCAGGGCCGCCGGAATGCCGGGCCGCACCTCGGCTCCATGCCGCAGAAAGTCTCCGCGGATATGGATGTGCGTCGGGCGCGGTTGGGCTCGTTCCTGCATCACGAGAGTGGTGACGAACTGGGGGATCTGTCCCGAGAGATTCACAATCTCGGCCAGTTCCGGAAATTTCTGCTGGGCTTCGGGCAACTTGCGGTAGTGATTCGACAGATCCTTCTTGTTCTGCTCGCTGCGCATCACGGGAGACAGGTTGAGGGCGTTCAGCACCTCCATGGGCAGCTTGGGGCGTTCGGCATCGGGGAAGCTCTTTTCCCAGGCATCGATTGCCCCCTCGAATTCCTCTTTTCTGGAAGCGAACTTCACTTCCAGTTCAGCGATCTGTCGCTGCAAAGTGGCCCGTTTTTCGAGGTCGCCGCGGGCCACCTGCTCGGCCGAGGGGGCTTCCAGGCGAGGTTCATCAGTGTTGTTCAGAAACGCGTAGAGCTGGTAGTACTCGCGCTGGGTGAGGGGGTCGTACTTGTGCTCGTGACACTGGGCACACCCCAACGTCAGACCCAGAAACACCAGACCCGTGGTGTTGACCCGGTCGACAATCGACTCCACCCGGAACTGTTCGGGGTCGGTTCCCCCCTCTTCGTTTACCAATGTATTGCGGTGAAACCCCGTGGCCACCTTTTGGGCTCTGTTCGCATTGGGCAGCATGTCCCCCGCGATTTGCTCCACGGTGAATTGATCAAACGGCAAATCGCGATTGAGCGCCTCGATGACCCACTCGCGGTACATCCAGATGGACCGGGCTGTGTCCCGGGTGAAGCCATTCGAGTCGGCATAGCGGGCGTTGTCGAGCCAATGCCGTCCCCAGCGCTCTCCGAAATGCGGAGACTGCAACAGCCGATCGGCCAGCAGTTCGTACGCGTTCGGACGGGTGTCCTGTACGAAGTCCTGCACTTCCGCGGGAGTTGGGGGAAGTCCCAGGAGGTCCAGGCTCAGGCGGCGGATCAGAGTGACTCGGTCGGCCTCGGGACTGGGGAGCAATCCCTCGGACTCAAGCCGTGACACCACGAAGGCATCGACCGGATTGCGAACCCGGGACGCGTCCTTCAC
>Ga0315904_10007150_pt1 | contig 15044 bp, 11 predicted proteins | sample LakEriMetagenome_6_FD_203529 | JGI IMG/M metagenome (GOLD analysis project Ga0315904, IMG submission 203529) | Freshwater fungal communities from buoy surface, Lake Erie, Ohio, United States - Buoy 12 MA120 | ecosystem: Environmental > Aquatic > Freshwater > Lake | place: USA: Lake Erie, Ohio... | reverse complement strand
CCCGCTCACAAAAGATCGGGATAGTACACCAACTTTTTATTCTCATCATTTATCAGTCGAAGTGCAGCGAAAAGGTAGAACTGGATTAATAGCCGGGATTCAGAAAGATATTGTTACCACAGGGCGGCTCTATAACTCCCCCAAACGAGATAGGGTAGCTATTTATGGATGGCATCAGTTGGACGGTAAACCCATTCAACCCTTATACACGGGGCATGTTTACTGGTATGTGGACTATAGCCAGGGCGTACGTCTTGTTTATGAAAAAATAAAAGTAAATGGGAAATGGATGCATTATAGTGCTGTATTTGGTGACCCTATCCTTAAAAATTTACTTTGTGATGAAGTGGATTGTGGTAATGGACGCTATCCAGCTTCGTTGTTTTTTTCTGCACCAAATACTGCTATTAAAGATTGAAATAAAATACGAAGTCAGCTTTTTGTAGTCGGGGTGATGGTATGCTACTGTTTTTTCACCTTTGGGGTGGTGATTTAGACGCCTAATGTTCAAATTTAATTTCTATAATTAACTTTTTCTCTAATCCAATAGTTGCTAAATAATTACAGCCGGTTAAATTCAGACTACATCTATATTTATTCTTTGAACGATAAAAAATTATTTTTTCAATGAAAACCCCACCTCCAAATATTCTTCGAAGATGGGGTTGGATAAACTAGTTATTTATTTTTCTAATACTGAATTTTTATCAAACATCAAGCCCTTCCTTCATCAATGAAAGCCAACCTTTTTCCACCTCAGTAAATCTGCCATCTGCTTCAGCAATAGCTACAACATCAGCAAAAACAGCCCTGCGAGTATTAACATCTGTAAAGGCCTCTTTTAAGACATAAATGTATTTGACCATTTCTAAAATTCGAGCACTATTACCATCGGCATCCTTTTCTCCAGGGATGCTGTTATACCAGTCAATTGCCTCATCAATGGTATTGTCAATTTGAGAACGAGTAGCATCGTCACCCATCCATTCACCAACTTTAGTAATTATAGTTGCTCTCTCTGAGTCACTAAAATCACCATCCGATTGATGCGCAAAAGAAATATAAACCAAAGAGAGTACATGGAAAACATTCAGATTTTCAGGAACTTTGTAATTTGACATAAGTGTTAATTTTTTTAAAAGTATATCATTTTTTTTGTATTTCTGAAACATCAAGCCAGTTTTTTTAATTTTTTTATTAACGATTAATACTTTGAAAATCAAATACTAACAATTTTTAAGATATAAGAAATAAATAAATATAAAAGTGCGAACTTCTATGGAAATATAATATCTAGGAAAACTGGAAATTCTGAAATAGCATTGAAGAATGTGAATTATTTTGAGGAATAAACAGTGACAATCTTCTTATGTTAAAAATTCGAATACCCCTTTTATGGCGATATATTCTACTAATCTGGTTGATTGCAACGATATTTAATCTACATAAAGCATATCATATTGACGATGCGTTTCATCTTGAAGCTGCTGCGCATATAGTGAAAAACCCGTTAAGGCCTATGTCAGGCTTTATCAATTGGGATGATGTACCTAAACCTATGTATCAACACAATCAACCTCCGCTTTTATTCTATATTATCTCATTGAATCAATATTTATTTGGTACCTCTGAAATAGCCATGCACTTCATGATGTCTATTTTTACTTTTTTCTCCCTCTATTATTTTTTTAAACTGATTAACTTGCTCAATCTTCATTATAAAAGAGAGCTTTTATTTCTTTTTGGGTTCTGCCCTGCTTTTATAATAAATCAGAACTTAATGACTGATATCCCAGTTTTGTCCATAATGCTGGCGATGTATTATCATTTACTAAAGGGTCTAATTTTAGAGAGTGTTAAACATTATTTCATAGCCTCACTTTATATCAGTATTGGCCTATTAATAAAATATTCTTTATTACCTTTTGTTTTGATACTATTTTTAACAATTCTGTTTTCACGGCACTTTAAAAATATATTTGTTGTATTCACCCCTGTATTGATCCTTGGTTTGTGGAGTCTTTGGAATAAATATGAGTTTGGGTCCATTCATATTTTATCCCGACCTAAAATTATTTTTCAATATAAATTGATATTTGATTATTTAGGTACATTAGGATCAATGACTCTTTTTAGTTTTTTATAGGCGCACAGTAGTTTCTTTAGAAATAAAAAAAGCAGTTTAATTACATTAATATTCTTAATGTCAATATACTGCGTCATTTATTTTCATTTTTTAAAGGTAGTCACTTTAGAATATTTTTTAAGTGTTCTATTTGTTACAAATGGGATCTTTTTATTATTCATACTTTGCTACAGATCAATCCAATTAATAATAAAAGATAAAATTCAATTTTTATCTTCCCCGTCATTTGTATTGATGTTAGGTATTTGTGGAGTATCCTTATTCATAATCTTATTTGCCCCATTCAATGCTACCCGCCATATACTAATTATCTTACCACTTATTCTCCTATTCGGGCATCTTAATTTTGATCTTATTAGTGGGAAACTAAGAATCATAGCCATCATGATCTTAGGTATATTACTTGCTATATCCGATTGGGATTATGCAGATTTTTATCGTGATACGGCGAAAAAAATTAATATAAGGAATGATACCTATTGGTCGTTTGGACATTGGGGTTGGAAATGGTATTCTAGAAAGGCTGGTATGAAAATTTATTCTACTACTGATCAGTCGAAACTAAAAGTAGGCGATTTTATTATGTACCCTGTTTATGTGCCCAAACAGGCTTTCCCCAATGGTCTTGAATTAGATACAGTAAAAACATTTGTCCATCAACCTAGTATATTTACCTATTTTGCTGTATCGAACGCTAGATTTTATAATTCATCGGTTAGAAAACCGAGCTGGACCTTATCAGGAGAACCTTATGATATTATATATCAATTTAGGATACGACGGATAACAAAACCTTAAAGTGTACTATACGGATTTATTTTTTGGATAAAAGATTATATAATACGTTTATCAATATCATAATTATTTTATTTATAGCTCAATACGCCAATAATTTATCACTTCATTTGCTATTAATTCAGATCGTTGCTCAACTTCTTCAAATTTAAAATCCTCATTAAGGCTTATATCTCTTGTCATTAAAATATCGGAAGTCGTATATGCTGTTCTTTTTTTATGAAAAGGGTTATTTGAAATTGACATATTTATTGTAGCCGAAAGTAGGGTTAGATTTCCTATATGGGAAACATAGGTTTTATGTAAATGGACTCTATCTTGACCAAGATAAGATGGCCAGTCGCCAAATTCATTTATTGCATTTTGAGTGGTAATAGTTTGAGGAATTATATGTTCTAAATGAACATGATGTGGTCCTGCTACTACAAGTTCATTTAATCCGTTGCCCAAAGTTGAATTATAGTATTCTAATATTGCCTTTGCTCTCAATTCAGATTTTCCTTTGAATTCATATTTAAGTAAATTATGCTTAAACTCTTCATCAATAGGGTAGTAGTTTTTTGAAAGTAATTGCTGCTTAAGGGAGTTAATAAAATCTGGTTCATTTACCTTGTCTAAAACCTTAACTAAATGAGCAAAAATCTGATCAGTTTCACCTGTTTGTCTTTTACAAATATGCCGTCTTAGCATTAACGATGCCAGTAGTTTTAAGACCTTAATTTTTACAATACTTTCAACGGGCAAATGCATGAATTGAATTAAGAAAATATAAGAAGGGGAGCATTCAATTTTATTTAGTATTTCAACCTCTTTAGCTAAATTGGGATTATCATATTGAGCATACGTTAGTTTACGATATTCTAGAGATGCTACCTTTACTTTGTTTAAAAAATCAACTAAAGAAATCTTTGCATGATTATCAATATTTTGTTCTTCAATTTGTTGAATATCATTTTCATCCTCTTCTTCTTCGTCATCATTTGCTATAACTGTATCATTGAATAATCCCAAAAGGTTCGCACCACTAATATTATCATAGTAATAGTTTTTAAATTCTTGTACTAATCCATTTGCAGTTATTTTCTTTTTAAGTAACGAACAAAAGTACCTTCTAAAGAAAATATCTGGATTATTTCCGTTTATCCCATCTAGATTTTGAATGATCTGTGTCCAAGTATTTTTTACTAGAGTCAATTGTTCATTCCCCATTCTTGAAGCATGACCAAAAAGAAGGTTTTTAATTATATCTGTTGATGAAAGTTTCAATCCTCTATTATTAATAGTTTCAAATAATTTAAATGCATCTCTTATTGATCCTACATCTAGTCTTATAATAACAGCAATATGAATGAGTTTAGCACAGAAATTTTCTAATTCACCTTTATCGGATAATTCTTTCACTAACTGGTCGTAATAATTTATAGCATCTTTTAGTCGTTCATTTTTTATTTCTTCTATGTTGCCTTCATTCATAATTATTTCATAATCACTTGCATCCATATTTCCAAGGACAAGTTTATTGAGCTTTGTACCATCACCAAAATTTGAACATTTCAAAAAAGTGTCAAAACTTGCAGCTTTAGTTAAATCATTTAAAGATTTAAATGCCTTTTGTATGGGCTTTAATAGAAGCGTTATAGTTGTTAAACGCTGCTGACCATCGATGATTTCCAGTCTGTTAAATACACTATACGATGGGGAATTTAAAAGTAGCATACCAAAGAAATGACCATCCTGATCAGCAGGATTAATAACTAATGAATCTATATCCTTAAAAAGAGCATGAACTTGTTTCTTTTGCCACGAATACCTTCTTTGATAAGGGGGGATAATGAATTGTTCATTTGGTATGGCAAATAATGCATTGAGCGTTTGAACATTAGGGTTGATTTGAAATGGCATTGTTATTTTATTAACTTAATGAATTTAAATTTAAATGAGATTCTAAATATCCATATTTAAATATTCAGAATTATTCGAAAATGTATAAGTTAGAGATTTTAACATTTATTTCTCTCACATAGATTTTTGCTGTAATAAAAATTTATTATTTATATACAGCTGAATTGTAGTTGATTAACCAAATATACGAGTCTCTTGACTACTATTTTCAAATTCTTTAACAGACTTGACTTTTCTATTTTTCATTTTCTAAATTTGCTATTGTAATATATCTGAACTATCATAGTACTTAAATATTACTGAAAATTCATAAAATACATACTCTTTTCTATTTATAAAATCTTGACACGAATTCAACTCGTGTACCTCCTTGCTTGAGCTCCAATGTGTCGCCCTTAAATATTACAAGGTGAATAATACTACTGGTACTTTGAATGCCTGTATCTGTTATTATTGTCTTAAAGAATGTATCTAATTGGGATTGATCCCATATTTCGGTTCGTTTATGAACTAGACTTAAACATTCTAAATAATGACACATGGGGTCATTTTTTTTGCATTCATTAAATGAAATGATATATTTTTTGTTTTTTCGTTCAATCCTAGTTTTATAGTAACTCGAATTAAAACAACTGAACGTTGATGATTGTACTTCCATCATTTCATCTTCTCCTAACTGTATCGGCCAATCTTGTTTTGTCTGACATGAGACTAATATTATTGTAAATAGAAATAAGTATTTCATTTGTCTAATCTATTTTTAATTTTCCTGATAGCTGTAAAAGAAAAAAGGAGTAACATAGTTTTTTATATACTATATCATAATTGTGGGGGGATTAATTTCATAAGTGATGTTATATTGTTTCCAACTATCTTTTTCACGCCCAAAAAATTGTCGAACTGCATATTTTTCAGGCGAAATAGAATGTCCAACCAAAGGCCTGAAAAGTTTTTCGCAACTGATAAGTCTTGTATCCGAAATTTCTTTAAGTATATCGTAAGTATAGGCTAATGGGCAAATGATACTTAATAACGGTTTTTTGAATGTCTCTATATACTCACCATAGGAAATACTAAATTTTGCGGATTGTAACCACGATCTACAACTTTTGAAAGATGCTGAAGTAATGAGTTTTTCGGCCAGGATAATTTGATCTTCACCTATTGGTACACGAATATCCGTAAGAACTAGTGCCGGGTAATATAAATAGTTGATATTTTCTTTTATGATATAATCGGCATATACATTCCGAATAGCGACAATAGAACTGAACCAATCGTCATAAATAGCAGATTTAAATGGGTCTATACACTGGTAATGCCTAAAAAATGCCTGCTTTAGGTCCTTTTCGGATGTAATGCCAATGATCTTTTCATCGCAAAATTCAATCAATTTGACTGAAGTAGATGTGACTTCTACCTCAAGATTAACCTTTCCATTAACGCCATAAGATAATTTTTCTTTTAAGAGTAATTCATCTACAAAATAACGCTCAGGCATAGCTTTATAAAAGCCGAGATAGTGTGGAAATTGGAACTTTTTTGTTGTCATGGTATGTATTTGATTGGTTTAAAACACACCAAGAAAAACGAAAGAAGGATTACATTTTATTTTGACCTGTATGTCCTCATCATTTTACCACCGTGGAGTGCTGCTCTCGGTTGGTACCCAATTGGGTTCTTGATGATAGGGTAAAGATATAGAGTTTTTTTTAGGGAATTCCTTGGATGAAATAGTTTAATTAAATTTTAACTTTAGTCAGGGAATTACGAAAAGTAGTTTATTTGATCTGTAATTAGTTTTATTTTTCTATCGTAAATGTCTTGCTATACAAGTTTACATAAATTTCTTAGGGGGAAATAGAGGAAGCGTACACCCAAGTTTCCAATCTTATCTATATATTGATTTTCTTACTTCAAATTTATAATGATAAATTAAAATGAAAACTACAAATGGAATAAAAAAATACATAATAGTATTTATCAGTTTTTCTATTCCGGATAAAAACAAGCATTCAAAATATGATAAAAAACCTTTATACTCTTTATAATAGGTTTTATAACCATCTATTATTCCAGCTTGTACAAATAAATAACCCCTTTTTTTAACATCAAAATACGGCTCATTTTCTCCACTATTTTCTTCTAAGTTATTTATTCTGCCACGTATCTCATTTGTATTATTTTTATGAATGATATAATTTGGATTTTCAATATATCCACCTTGGTTTTCTTCTGTTATTTCATATTCTTTATAAATACCATAATAGTTATTTAAAATTGGATTTCCTTTGAAAAAGGGCAGAAAGAAAAAAATAAAAACAATAAAAAGACCGGGATATTTCTCAGTTTCTATTTCAACTTTAAAATTCTTTTTGAGTATAGACCAGAAATTTATAAAAAATGTTTTACTATAGTGTACTAGTCCAATAATTTTTAAAATTTTAACTCTGTCCTCAAAAGGTTCATTCTCATTAAAATGTATTATTGTAAATAATAAGTTAATCGTAAACAACCCCAAGGCAATAATTAAAATTGAAAATAGATAACATAATACCGAACCATTTTTATAATCAAAAAATTGGTCGAGATGTGATTCGGTATTTAAAGACCAACTTAAAAAAAACTTGCACAAAAAGACAAATAATAATCTTGTTATTAAATATTTAAACATAGGCTTAGTTTGGAATACACTATATAATTCATATTGAATTCTATATTTAAAACGTATATAAAGTTAACAACTGGATACGATTTTTACTAGTTGTATTGAAATTCTTTGAAACTCTATACTTCTTATTATCCATTTTAAAAAAAAGCATATTTTCTTCTTTATCTGATATTGAAATGGCTATGCTTTGGTGTAGATATCATAAATGTAAATCACTCATCTATCCTAACGTTAATCCATTACCCAAATAAAATTCAGAATTTAGCCCCTATCTTTGTTGTAGCTGTACTTTTTTTATGTTTCGGATAATATTTCTTTTACTTTTCACAAATCAATTGGTAGCTCAAATTTCTACCTATGAAGTAAGCGCAAGAAATGTATTAAAAGAATATATAATAAAAGATGCCTCCATTGCGCTTAATGAATTTCCTGTCACTATTACATCTTTTACCTCACCGCGAAGTGCCGGAGGAAAACATGATTTTTTTTCTGAGGGTGATTACTGGTGGCCAGATCCCCAAAATCCCAATGGCCCATATATCCAAAAAGACGGGCTAACCAATCCGGATAATTTTGTAGCTCATCGAAAAGCGATGATACAGTTCAGTAGGATCATGGGGGCATTGGCATCTGCATATATCATAACAAAAGATGAAGTATATGCTAAACAAGCTTTCAGACATGCCCATGCTTGGCTTATTGATACGGCTACACGAATGAATCCCCACATGCTTTATGCACAAGCTATTCATGGGCGCTTCACTGGACGGGGTATCGGGATCATAGATATGATCCAGTTTATGGAGGTTGCACAATCTTTATTGGTGTTGGAAAAATCCAAATACGCCAATAAGAAAGAATATGCTGCATACAGAAAATGGTTCGACCAATACCTAAATTGGGTTACTACGCATCAATATGGTATTGATGAAAAAAATGCGTTGAATAACCATGGTACTTGTTGGACTATGCAGGTTGCTGCATTCGCTCTTTTTACTAAAAATAATGCTCTATTGGACTCCTGTCGAAATCGATATAAGTATAATCATCTACCTCAGCAAATGGATAGTCTAGGTGGATTCCCAAGAGAATTAGCCCGTACTAAACCATATGGCTATTCTTTATTTAATCTAGATGCTATGAGTATGCTTTGTCAGATCTTATCGGCAGAAAAAGATAATCTATGGGAATATAAAACCCAAGATGGCAGATCGATAAATAAGGGCATATCGTTTTTATATCCTTATGTGCTTAATAAAGATAGCTGGCCATTTAAACAGGATGTGATGTATTGGAGTGAGTGGCCAAAGGCTCAACCTTTTTTGCTCTTTGGTGCAAAAGCCTTGAACCATGAAGAGTATTTCAAACTCTGGGAAGCCTTAGATCATAATCCTTCAACAGAGGAGATTATTCGAAATTTGCCTGTTAGATATCCATTAATCTGGTTTTGACATCTTCTGTATGCTTAGGCAGGAGTATTCATTTATCTCAAAAAATTCAAAATAGATTCTGCCACTTTCAATGGCACTTCCTCCATAGGAACATGGCCAACATTGGGGTAAATTTCTACTTTGCTGCCTTTTATATCATGCTTGAATTTATAAGCATTCTCTACACTGATCACATTATCACTATCCCCCCAAAGAATTAATGTTGGGGTTTTGACCGCATTGATCTGCCCCTTGTTTTTAGTAGTGGCAAAAGAGCCTTTAAAGATCTGAAGTGCGGCCTCGCGATTTCCTTCCCGTATTGCCATATCGTGATATCGTTCTACACGTGCCTCTGTCACATCGGTCTGATCAACATAAATCGTTTCCAAACTTTTTCGGATCAACACTTTAGGGGTAATGAATAGTAATAGATTGTTAATGATTGGGGTGGATGCCAGTTTAAAACCTAATGAACCGCTTTCATTTTTTTTAGGATACCCTGCCGCATCAATGAGGATCAATTTGTCCACTAGGTTCGGATTATGCAACGCATAATTCCAGGCGATGCCGCCACCCATCGAGTTTCCTACCAGAATACATTTTTTTACTTGTAATCTCGAAGTAAATGAATCGATGAACGCAGCATAAAAATCATAGTTGTATGTGTTCTCAGGTGAAGGGCCCGTTAGTCCGAATCCTGGTAGGTCCAGACTGATTACCCTTTTCCCCCCTGATAAAACAAGGGCAAGACTATCCCATGTGTTTAGAGATGACGACATGCCATGTAACAGGATCAAGGGTATAGAATCAGATGGTACCCCTTCATCCCGGTAATGCACCTTCATCCCCATGAGCGGCATAAATTGCGAAGCGTTATTCGTATAAAGGGGTATCAGCTCTTCAACCGGTTTGTCGCGATCACTGAAAACAAACAATAGTATGCATAAAATACCGATGATCCCACCGATTATTTTTAATCCTCGTGTCATATGAAATAAAAATACTGAATTGTTAGCTTTTAATTTAATCAGGCAAAAATTAAAATAAATTATTCGATCTCTTTATTGTAAGTGAAATATCAGATATGAAAGTTCTCTAATCCCTCGTATGATTACTTTAAACTTGGATAATATTATAATTATGTGCCTACATAACTATAAATTATGTTTATATATAGTTTTTTTATCACAATATTCAACACCATAAGTCATTTTATAATTGAGCTAATCATTGCTAAAAAATCTATAATTTGTAGGAACATATTTTTTCTATCTTGATAATACAAGATATTTGTAGGCGTTAAATTCCAAAATATGAATGAGATCATCTGCCCCAAATGCCAAAATGCCTTTAAAATTGATGAGGCTGGTTATGCTGAAATTTTACAACAAGTGCGAAATCAGGAATTTGAAGACGAATTAAAAAAACGCGAACAAGCATTACATAAAGAAAAAGAATCTGCGGTTGCATTAGCCAAAGAACAAGTACAAAATTTACTTAAGGATGAAATTGCAGCTAAAGAGAAAGAAATCATTTCACTGAGAGGCGAAAAAGAAACAGAATTGATGTCGCTTAAATCACAAAAGGATAGTGAATTAACGGCATTGAATGCTAGACTACTTGCTTATGAAACAGAAAAGAAACTTGCTATAACAGAAGCGCTAAATGAGGTACAGAAAGAACGTGACCGACTAGCCAATTCATTGGAGTCTGAGAAAAAACTCAATGCAGCTAATCTGGCTAATCTTGAGTCAAAATTTCGTGATAAACTTTCTGAAGAAATGAAGGTAAAAGAAATTGAGATTAAGCAGAAAGATCAATTGATCGCCCAGTATAAAGAAATGAAAGCCAGGTTATCTACAAAAATGTTGGGGGAGACATTAGAACAGCATTGTCAGATAGAGTTTAATAAAATCAGGCCAACGGCATTCCCGGGAGTATTTTTTCAGAAAGATAATGATACAAGTACCGGTACAAAGGGTGATTATGTGTTTAGAGAAAATGATCCGGAGGGCAATGAGATTATCTCTATTATGTTTGAAATGAAGAATGAGGCAGATGACACTATGAAGAAGCAAAAAATAGACAGCTTTTTCAAAAAACTTGACGAAGACCGTAAAAAAAAGAATTGTGAATATGCCGTAATGGTAACGTTACTGGAAGCAGATAATGAACTGTACAATACTGGCATTGTGGATGTGTCCTATCTATACCCTAAAATGTATGTAATCAGACCACAGTTTTTTATTCCTATGATCACTCTGCTTCGTAATGCTGCACTCAACTCCATACAATATAAAGCAGAATTGAACAGAGTAAAAAATCAGCAAATTGATGTTTCCAATTTTGAAAAGAAATTAATCGCCTTCAAAGAGGGGTTTGATTACAATCGAGGGCAGGCAGTAAAAAAATTTGAAAAGGCAATTAGTGAAATTGATCTTTCTATAAAGCATTTGACTGAAGTAAAAGAAAATCTACTGGGCACCATAAATCAAATGCGTTTAGCGGGTGATAAACTCGAAGATCTGACGATTAAAAAACTTACCAAGGGTAATAATACCATGGCCCAAAAATTCAAGGAGCAAGAGGAAGGGTAATAGAGAATAATTTATTTATACATGTAATGTTTCAACATATAAATTATACAATCACAAATGAGTAAATTATTTTTACCCATATATCATTTTAAATTTAATTAATAATCTGAGAAATCAATAGTCCCTTCCATATATCCTTAAAAAATAAAAGTATCTAGATTTTCAGCAATAATTTTAAGTGTGAAATCAACACCTCATGATTTATATATTTTAATTACTTGGGTTTATATTATCCTTCACCAATACTCTATCAAGTTTGATATTCTTTCTTTCAGCATTTTCACCCTGAATGATATAATGTTCTGCCAATGAATTACCAATAGCATCTGTAAATACTCTTTTTATTCGACTAATTTTTACACTAATCTGATCATTAAGTATATTGGTCATTTCATCAATCCTACGTTTCATGTCTTCCATTAGCCCCCTTGTCGAAATCCGAGAATAGATATCAACTAATTCATTTTTGTATTCATTTAAAGAGCTAATATAGATTCCTTGAGGATGACGAAGGAATAAAATATAAAGTGCTTTCTCCATGGTTGGCATTTTAATTTCTATATTCCCGTAATCAGGGAGATATATTCTTCCTCCTCGACGAATTACAATCATACTTGGTGCACTGGTTTGTCGAAAATTCTGAGCATATAGCATTTTCATTCTTAAGGATTCCATTATTGATAGTGCATGATGTATTTCCGGTAATGAAAGATTTTTTTCTAATTGCTGCATACAGCTAGAGCATATATCTGCCGTACGCATCTTTAAAATGATATCGCTTTTTTTCATGCAGAGGTCACTTACACAGCCGATAGATCGTTCATGCGTAAGTAATCTGGTTTGACTATAACTTTCAAAAATATGTTTTTGTAAAGTAAGGGCTATAACTTCATATGCAATAGGGAAGGCAGGATCACATGAAATAAAATGCTCCCATTCATCAGTATGAATAAATCCGTTGTATGGTTTCTCTTCATCTAAAACAGCAAACCAGTTTTTTTTATTTGCTATAGGGGTTAATAATAATGCAAACTGTTGTTCGGGTATTCCTATTTCTAACCTGAATTGCTGAATTTCTTTGAAAAAATTTCGCCAACGGACAGCAAATCGAATATGAGGAAAAGACCACGTCCGATTTGTTTCTTGATGTATAATTTCAGCTGGTATATGCAATCGGCTATTATATGAAAATCGTTGCTTTTCAAAATATTCCTGATCATGGATCTCTTGTTCTTCTTGCATCTCTTCTGGCAACATGAATCGACCTTCTCCAGAAGCGTAAAATTTATTAACACCACGCACTGCCTGTAATAGGCTCAATACCTTTGTATAAAGTTCTTTATCAAGTTTTATGTCTGGAATGAGGTGAATTTTCATTATTATTCGTCAAAAAAATTCGAGAGGTTTTTACCAGTTCTTTTTTTATCCATATAGTTTCGCATAGACCCGGATAACCTGTCCCACACTTCTGATTTCATGGCATTCTTATGAAAACTATAACTATTCTGTACTTTGAATGCCATTTGTTGAGCAACTTCCGCTGCATCTAGAGTGGCACCAATAAAACTGAATGTCCAATTTCCTGTAGCTTCCAATCTTAGGATGTGTGAACGTATTTGATGTAAATTAAACATTTGTGATGAATTTTCATAACCATCGGTTAGTACAACAATTACAAAAGTGGTTGGCAAATTTGTATTTTTACCTATGGTTTCTTCGAGTTTCAATGTAGTACTGCCTATGGCATCAAACAGGGAGGTAGAACCATTTGGAACATAGTTTTCCCTGGAGAGGTTGGTAGCTTTTGAAAGGTCTGCTGCAACAGCTGGTATGTAGATTTGATCATTAAAAATGGTCAAACCCATTCGGATATTCTGTTCGGGGAATTCCATTTGCAGTTCTCGAATTTTCTGGAGTTGTTCATTATAGCCATTAATCGTGGCATCAAGACAATCATTCATTGAGCCGCTTCGGTCAACAATCAAGTGGTAAATGGTGCATTGTGTTTTCATTGCATGTAATTTTCATGCAAATTACCACAGCCTGTTGGGCTTAAGTTTTTTCTGAAAGCTTACAATAAATTAGCCTATTTTATTGGTGTACAGTAATTTATATTTATAGATATCGATTGAAAGCAAAAGGTTGTTTCCATAATTCCCAATCATAGAATTATTATATTCCTTTTAAAGTAGACATTTTTCACTGATAATGAATAATTCTCAGCTTTTCCTGCCTCCCAGCTATGTATCTGAAGGTTTGCCCATCAAAATATCCATCTTCTTCCAACATGATCCTGATCTCTTTTCTCCATTCTGGGATATAAGTGGCACTATTCAATTCAATCGAATATGCTGTGTGGGGATAAACAGGATAATCACCACTTCCGGGAACACCCTCTTGTTTATCCCAAAGTCCGATGGTTGGTCCGGCAGCATGACCATGTAATCCAAGTGGGTGCGTATAAATGCTAGGTTTGATGTTTTCTTTTATTGCTTGCTCTCTTGTGGCTTTCAGGATTTCATTTCCTGTACGACCTGTTTTGAAATTTCCTGTAAGTATATCCTGTAATCGATTACTGGTAGCGAATGCTTTTTTTAGATAGGATGGTGCATCTGTCTCGCCGGGTTGAAGTACATATGCGTGTTGTTGAATATCCGTGTTCAATCGTAAATACGTGATTCCAAAGTCAACATGTAATAGATCACCAGGTCGAATCACTTCATTCTCCGGCCGGTTGGAAAAACTCCGTAAATGTTCAAAATTTACCGTATCTGCCCGTTGAACAGATACAGTTGGATGGAACCAAGTAGTTAACCCAAGTGATGTTACGCGCTGACGAAACCACCATACCAGATCATCAGTAGTAGTAACTCCTGGGGTTATTACCTCACTGGAAAATCCATCTGCAATTATTTGATGCGTGATCGATACCAACTTTTGAAAGATCTGCATTTCCCGCTCCGTCCTGGTTTCCAGCCATCCAACGGCAATCGGAGTTGCAGAAACAACTTTACTTTTAAGATTCACTGGAAGCTTTTGTAGTAACAGATCATAATGCGTGTGATCCAACCCATCTGCATGACCGAAGTCTGTTGACATATTTAGCCCGATTCGTTTAGGGTTCTTTTGCCTAATCAGGTCAATCAATGCGTCCCACTGATCAGGAAATTTGGTCATATCCCAGGCAGCAGGAATTGATTTACCAACATTGTATCGTGCTATGGCGAATTTTTCCACTTGTTTTGAAACCGAATTATAATAGAATACCAGCATAGTTGTTCTGCGTGCGGATAACCACGTAGCCGGAAGCATCGTTTTTAATACAGGGTCTTCATTGTATTCTCTGGACATGACTATCCACAAATCGATTTGAGTATGCTGCATTAGATCAGGAAGTAAGGTATTGAATCGTTCCTCTAATACTTCATCCACTACACGACTTTGCTCACGTTCCGATAGAATAAGCTGAGCTTGTGTTAATTGTAGTATTGAATAGAAAGCTA